>Ga0187894_10002208_pt1 | contig 23561 bp, 25 predicted proteins | sample GBC1701081metaG_FD_136650 | JGI IMG/M metagenome (GOLD analysis project Ga0187894, IMG submission 136650) | White microbial mat communities from a lava cave in the Kipuka Kanohina Cave System on the Island of Hawaii, USA - GBC170108-1 metaG ... | reverse complement strand
GGCGCTGTCGGTCGCCAACTCCGGCGGACGCAGGAAGGGCGCGTCCAGCCCGTGGGCACGCGCTTCGGCGGCGAAGTCAGGATCGTCGGTGCTGATCAGCGCCCGGTCGATCCAGGGCAGTGCCTTGATGACCGCTGCGGCCCGCGCGACCAGCGACAGGCCGCCGACCTCGGCGATGTTCTTGCGTGGCACGCCCTTGCTGCCGCCGCGCGCCGGTACCACCGCCAGAACCGTCCTGCCGTCCCACGCCATGCGCCGGTCTCCCTGCCCGAGGCGCTATCGCACGACCGGCCGCGAGGCGAAAGAGCCTCACCTGTGGCGCTCGAGGAGCGCCTTCACGTGCGGCGACCAGATCGGCACGCCGTCGCTGGCGCTGAACAGGCCATGGCCATCCTGGGCGAAGGCCGGCAGCAGCAGGTATTGCGCCGACCCGCCTGCCTTCTGGTAGGCCTCGGCCATGCGCCGGCTGAGCCTGGCATCGAAGAACGAGTCGTTCTCGGTATAGATCCAGAGGGTCGGCAATCGGGCGGTGCGGCCGAAGTCGCCGGCGCCCTGCACCAGCTTCTCCGGCGAGCAATTGTTGTTGGGCTGGTTGTTACGGCGCCCACCGCGTCCGCCGGCGAAATTGACCATCGCCGCGATGCCTGGCGGGTTCAGGCTGGAATAGGCCACGGTCGCCCAGCCGCCGGCCGACTGTCCGACGATGGCGACGCCATCGGACCGCACGAACGGCTGCTGGCGTATGAAGGCGACGGCGGCGGCGATGTCACGCGCGCCTTCGCGGCCGGCAGCCGCGAAATCGGCGTTGTCGCAGTGGCCATACGCCTCGTTCTGTCGGCCCCCCGTCTCGCCATAGCCGCGGCGTTGCGGCACGACGACGACGTAACCGTGCTCGACGAACCAGGCCGATGCAGTTGCAAACCGCGGCAGCGGCGCCGTGGCAGGACCGCTGACCGGCGCGCCGTGGTTGATCACGACCAGCCGCCGGGGCGTCTCGCCCCTGGGCCGGAACACCACCGTGCGCATCAGCCGCCCCGTACCGTCGTCGGTCGGCAGCAGCCAGCGCTGCTCGCGGTGCGTGCCCTGTTCGGGACCCTGCGGCCCCGGTGACTGGGCCAGCGCCGGCGGCATGACCAGGCCGAACACGAAGATGGCCGCGAGGGTGCTGCGATACGATGGAATTCGCGCGGTATCGAACATGGATCGACGATGGCATGGCGCGCGACGATGCGCCATGCATGCGCCGCGCTTGAGCCATGATGCCCGCACCGCTAGCGTTGCGGCATGACCAGCATCACCGCCGAATTCGACGCCGCCCTCTCCCAGCCCGAACGCGACCTCATCGCCCGCGCCCGCGCCTTCGCCGAGACGCAGGTCGGCCCCAACGCCGCGCGCTGGGAGTGGGAGCGGAAACATCCCACCGATGCCGTGCGTGCCGCCTGCACCGAGGGATTGCACATCGTCGAGCTGCCGGCGGCGCAGGGCGGGCTGGGCTTGTCCTTCTCGGCGAAGCTGCGGATGTGCGAGGAGATCGCGCGCCACGACTACGCCTTCGCCTTTTCGCTGGTGAACCATGCCAACGCCACCACGCGGCTGGCGCGCGACGGCAGCCCGGCGCTGGTCGAGCGACTGCTGCCGCGCATGCTGAGCGGCGACGTGATCGGCTGCGCCGGACTCACCGAACCCGGCGCCGGCAGCGACTTCGCGGCGATCCAAACCCGCGCCCGCAAGGTCGCGGGCGGCTGGATCCTTGACGGCGCCAAGGCCTGGATCGGCAATGCCGCCGTCGCCGGCGTCGTCGCCACCTACGCCCAGACGGATCCGTCGCTGGGCTCGAAGGGCATCGGCTGCTTCGCGGTCGAGGCCGAGCGGCCGGGTTTCCTGCGCGAGCCGCCGTTCGCCCTGCACGGCGGCCATGCCCACGGCGCCGGCGGCTTCCGCATGGAGAACTATTTCGTGCCGGACGACGCGGTGCTGCAGCTCCCCGGCGAGGCGTTCAAGATGGCGCTCACCGGCATCAACGGTGCGCGCGCCTACGTCGCGGCAATGTGTTGCGGCATGCTCGCAGCGTCAATCGAGACGGCGACGGCGTACACCAACGAGCGCCAGACCTTCGGCCGCAAGGTAATCGAGCACCAGGGCGTGCGCTGGAAGCTGGTCGACGCGCTGACCGACCTCGAGGCGGCGCGCCTGCTGACCTACCGCGCCGCGCGTCTGATCGACCGGCGCGCCGATGCCGTGCTGCCGGCGGCGCACGCCAAGAAGTTCGCCACGGAAATGGCCCTGAAACGCATTGCCGACTGCATCCAGGCGATGGGCGCCAACGGGTTGCGAGCCGAGTACCCGCTGTCGCGCCACCTCGCCTGTGCCAAGATCGCCTGCTACACCGACGGCTCGATCGAGATGATGAACGAGCGCATCGGCCAGTCGCTGCGGCGCGCGAAGTAGACACGCGCTGCGGCGGACATGCACAGCGAAGCCGGCCTGACCAGCGCTTGCCGGAGCCGTGTCCGCGGCTCGCAGGCGCAATGGCGTTGCCCCAAGCGCATCACCAATCGTGGCGCGGGGCAATCACACATGGGGTACGGTAGGAAACTTTCCGCGAACGACAATGAGTCCATGTCCAACGTCAATTTCGCGTTCCCCTTGTGGGCGTACTTTTTCATTCCGCCGATCATTCTGGCTGACGTGCTCGGCTGGCTGGTGGCGCCGCTGGCGGTCGCACTGGCCGCGGCGTGGCTTGCGTTCTGGCGACGCTGGCCTGACATCGTACTGTTGGCGCTCGTCTTGATCTCGGCGGCGGGCATCACCTGGGCGATCTTGGCCGCATCGGGTGCCGGGTTCGTCATCGCCAGCAGTGCGATCTTTGCCTGGCTCATCGTGATCCTGTTCCCCCTCCGCTGGATTGCCGGCCGACTCATCCGGGCCCGACCTCAAGGGCACTCATGACCTCCATCCTGCGCACCATCGACATGCATACCGGCGGCGAACCGACGCGCATCATCGTCGGTGGCTGGCCGGGATTCGAGGCGCCGACACTGCTCGGCAAGCGACGCGAGGCCCTGGAGAGGCACGACCATCTGCGGCGCGCGCTGATGCACGAGCCGCGCGGGCACGCCGACATGTATGGCGCCCTGCTGGTGCCGCCCGATCATCCCGACGCCGATCTCGCGGTGCTGTTCCTGCACAACGAGGGCTACAGCACGATGTGCGGCCACGCGACCATTGCGTTGGCACGTTGGGCGGTCGACGCCGGGCGTGTACCCAAGGCGGAGCCGGAAACCACGGTGCGCCTGCAATGCCCGTGCGGGCTGGTGACGGCGTATGTCGCGGTGAACAACGGCCGCGCCGGGCGCGTGCGCTTCGAGAACGTGCCAGCGTTCGCGGTCGCGCTCGATGCCCTGGTGCCCACCGAGACCTGGGGGCCGGTGGCCGTCGATATCGGCTATGGCGGCGCGTTCTACGCATTCCTTGACGCGGCCAGCATCGGGCTTGACGTGCGCACCTCACCCGTCGGCGCGCTGATCGAGGCCGGCGAAACGATCGCCGAAGCCGCCAAGCGGGCGATCAGGTTGGAACATCCTGACGATCCGGATCTCGCCTTCATCTACGGCACCATCCTGACCGACGGCGGCACCGGCGCCACGGAACCCAGCCGCAACATCTGCATCTTCGCCGGCCGGCAGGTCGATCGAAGCCCGACCGGCAGCGGCGTGACGGCGCGCATCGCGCTGCAGGTGGCGCGCCGGCAGACCCGGATCGGCGAGATCTGTACCTACGAGAGCGTCACCGGCGCGCACTTCACCGGCCGTGCCGTGCGCGAGGCCAGTGCCGGCGGCCGCAAGGCGGTGATCGTTGAGGTCGCGGGCGAGGCGCACTACACCGGCGAGAGCGTGTTCCGGTTCGAGGACGACGACCGGCTGCGCTGGGGGTTCAGGGTGGAGTAACAACCCCTCTCCCGCTCCGCGGGAGAGGGAGGGGCCCATCGCGCCAGCGATGGGAGGGTGAGGGCTTCACACGGGGCGCTGTGCGTGAATCCCTCACCCGGCGCTTCGCGCCGACCTCCCCCGCGTAGCGGGAGAGGTGATGACTGCCTCCAACAGAGCGTGCAGGGATGGGTCACGGAAACCGTGAGCCTCGAGCTGCTCGACGGTGTTGACGAGGTAGTCGAGGTTGCTGCCGGTGGTTCCGACACCCTGTCGGATCAGGCGCACGGCTTCGTTCCGCGGCAGTTTGCCGGCATACTGGAGGTGCGAACGGTTGGCGAGATAAACCAGTGCCTCGACTTTCGACCCGTCGGCCAGGATCACCGGCCGCAGGGTCTCGACATATACGCCGTCGTTGAGGATCTCGCGGTTCCACAGGTAGTGCCGCACGAGGTCGTAGCCTTCATGCGGCAGGCGATGCACCATGCCGCGGCACGTGCCGCCCGGCAGCAGGCCGAGGATGAGACCGGGCGCTTCCCTGGTGCCGCGGTAGTGCTCGGAGCGAATGCAGAAGGCGCGGTGCCAGCCGGGCAGGCGGGCCGGCCGGGTCTCGGGCGTGACGAAGCCCGGATTCCACATCAGCGAGCCGTAGGCGAAAACCCAGTCAGGCCGCGCCGCGACCGGTGCTTCGCTCGAGGCGGGATATGTTTGCTGCGCCATCTCAGCGCCGCGCCGCCAGCGCGACACCGATGACGGTGACGGCCATGCCGAGCAGCGCCAGCGTACCCAGCTCTTCCTTGAACAGCAGCCAGGCCATCACCGCCGTGCTGGGCGGCACGAGATAGAACAACGCCGCCACGCCGGTGGCCGCGCCACGGCGGATCAGCCACAGCAACAGGGTGACGGCGCCGACGCTCATCGCCAGCACCGACCAGGACAGCGCGATCGCGAAGTCGCCGGTCCAGTCGATGCGCAATGGCTCGAACAGCAGCGCGCAGAGCGTGTAGGCGAGCGCGGTGACGACGTACTGCACGGCCGCGCCGGCACGCAGGTCCACGCCGCCCAGGAAACGTTTCTGCCACAGAGTGCCGGCCGTCATGCCCAGCAGCGCCGCAACGGAGAACAGCACGGCCAGAGGCGTGGCCGCGCCCAGCCGCGCCTTCTCCCACACCACCAGCGCCGTGCCGATCAGGCCGAGCACGAGGCCTAGCCACTGCCAGCGCGTCACCTTCTCGCCCAGCAGCGGGCCGGCGGCGATCGCCGTCAGCAGCGGCTGCAGCGACACGATCAACGCCGAGACACCGGCCGGCAGGCCGCGCTCGATCGAGGCGAAGACACCGCCGATGTAAACGAAGTGCATCAGCAGGCCGGCCACGGCGCTGTGGCCGAGATCGGATGCGCGCCGTGGCCACGCGGCCGCGCCCAGTGCCGCGACGAGGCCCAGCAAGGCTGCCGCCAGCCAATAGCGCACGGTCAGGAACGTCGCGCTCTGGGCGTAGGGCAAGCCGAGCTTGGCGACGATGAAGCCCGTGCTCCACAGGAACACGAAGATGGCGGGCGGCAGGACGGCGCGGAGGGACACGAAGGTTACGCGACAGCAGATCGGTGCGGTGTTCTACACCGCAAGGCGCGGCCGGCGAAGTCCATTGCATTCATGGTTCCACGGAGCGCGGGCGTCCCGCCCGCATCGGCGCAGCAGCGCCGACCACGATGCCAGCCCGCGTCTCGTATCGGCAGATTTCGCTCTTCGCTTCGCTTCGAGCCAATGCGGGCGGGACGCCAGGCGGGACGCCCGCGCTCCAGGTATCGCGCCTATGCCGAGACGCGTGTCGCGACACGACGGTTGGTGCGGCGGGCCTTCTCGTCTTTCTTGCCCTTCTTTGAATCCGGATTGGCCTTCGTATCGGTCTTGCCCGACTCGGATTTGCCCGACTCGGTTTTGGTCGTGTCCGACTTCTTGTCAGATTTGCTCACGCGCCGGGGCGCCTGCGAATCGTCGAACGCGACCAGCGAGATTCGCTCGGACGTCACGCCTTGCCGCACGAGGTAGTCGCGCACTTCGCGCGCGCGTGACATGCAGAACTCGCGGGCCTGGCCGGGATCGATGTCGTCGTCGCAATAGGCCTCGAGCGTCACCTTCACCTCGGGCTTGGCCTTCAGCCACTTGGCCTGGTTGTCGAGGATTTTCAGCGACCGCAGCGTCAGCTCCTTCGACTGGTACGGGAACAGCACCGTGTCGCCCACCGCAACCGCGAACTCGCTCTGCAGCTGGCTCGCGGGCGCCGGCGTCACCGTGGGCAGCGCCGGCTTGGGCGCGATCTGCGGCGGCTTGGCTGGCGGCGGATTCGGCGGCGTCTGCGCCCAGGCGCCGCCGGCAAGCACGGACACGAGGATCGAAACGAGGACAGCGCGAGGGTTCATGGCCCGTCTCTCCCGCCGGACAACCTGGCTTCAGCCGCCACTTCCTGACCACCAATTGCGGCGAAATGGCGCTCGCCGCCGTCGTCCTGAGCGAAGCGAAGGACCCGGAGCGCGGGCGTCCCGCCCGCATTCATCCCTTCCCCACGCGCAGCGTGGGGAAGGTGGCCGAAGGCCGGATGGGGAGCCGACGTGGTCTCTTAATGAGGAACACCACGTCGGCTCCCCTCCGCTCCTTCGGGGCACCTCCCCAGCTTCGCTGGGGAGGAAAAGATGCGGGCCAGAGGCCCGCGCTCCGGGTCCCTCGCTTCGCTCGGGACGGCACTCCATCACGCCTGCTTCATGTCGATCAGGGCCCGGCGGATGGCGCGGGTGCGGTCGAACAGCTCGAACAGCTTGTCGCCCTCGCCCCAGCGGATGGCGCGCTGCAGGTAGAACAGATCCTCCTGGAAGCGACCGAGGATCTCCAGCACGGCTTCGCGGTTGTTGAGGAACACGTCGCGCCACATGGTGGGATCGGAGGCAGCGATACGCGTGAAGTCGCGGAAGCCGCCGGCCGCGAACTTGATCACCTCCGAGCGCCGCTCGCCGGCCATGTCGTCGGCGGTGCCGACGATGGTGTAGGCGATCAGGTGCGGCAGGTGCGAGACGATGCCCAGCACCTTGTCGTGCCAGTCCGGCGCCATGAACTCGACCATGCTGCCGCAACGCCGCCAGAACTCGGCGACCGTGTCGGCCGCCGTGCGGTCGACGCCGGGGATCGGCGTGACGATGGCCCAGCGTCCCTCGAACAGCTCCGGGAAGCCGGCCTCTGGGCCGGAGTGCTCGGTGCCGGCGATGGGATGCGCCGGCACGAAATGCACGCCCGCGGGCACGTGCGGTCGCATGTCGCGGATCACCGCCTGCTTGACCGAGCCGACCTCGGACAGGATGGCGCCCGGCTTGAGGCTGGGTCCGATGACCTTCGCCACCTCGCCACAGGCCCCGACCGGCGTGCACACGATCACCAGGTCGGCGTCCTCGCAGGCGGCGGCGAGATCGGTGCCGCACGCGTCGGCGATCTTCAGCCGGTTGGCCGTATCCGCCGTCTCCTGCCGACGCGTGGCGGCGACGATGCGGCGTGCCAGCCCGTCGCGTCGCGCCTTGAGCGCGATCGAGGCGCCGATCAGTCCAATGCCGACCAGCGCCAGCTTGTCGAACATCGGCGCGGCCCCGGACTGCACCGGCGCGCTGGCGCGCGATTGAACCTCGGTCATTGCTTGGCGACGAAGCGGGCGAGCGACTCGCGCACCGCCTTGACCTCGTCCTCCGTGCCGATGGTGATCCGCAGAAACGCGGGCAAGCTGTAGGCATGCACCATGCGCGGGATCAGGCCGTCCTCCATCATGTGCGCATTGGCCGCCTCGGCGCGCGCCTGCGTGCCGAACCCCACCAACAGGAAGTTGCCGACGCTGGGCAGCGGCTTCAGCCCGAGCCCGGCCAGCTCGGTCGTCAGCCAGGGCAGCCAGATGTCGTTGTTGGTACGGCTGGCGTCGGCATGCGCCACGTCTGCCAGCGCCGCAGTGCCGGCGGCCTGCGCCGCCAGGTTGACGTTGAAGGGCTGGCGTAGCCGGTTGATCACGTCGACGATCGCCGCAGGACCATACATCCAGCCCAGACGCAGCCCGCCCAGGCCGTAGATCTTCGAGAAGGTGCGGCACATCACCACGTTCCCCGCGGTGCCGGCCAGCTCGACTCCGGCCTCGTAGTCGTTGCGCGACACGTACTCGGCATAGGCGGCATCGATCACCAGCAGCACGTGGGGTGGCAGACCGTCGTGCAGGCGACGCACCTCGTCCTTGGTGACGTAACTGCCGGTCGGGTTGTTGGGGTTGGCGAGGCAGACCACCCTGGTTTTCGCCGACACCTTGGCCAGCAGGGCATCGACGTCGGTGCGGTAGTCCTGCTCCGGCGCGGCTACCGGCGTGGCCCCGACGCCCTTGGCGTTGAGCGCATACATCAGGAAGCCGTGGGCGCTGTACAGCAGCTCGTCGCCCGGACCGCAGTAGGCGCGCACCAGCAGGTTCAGCAACTCGTCGGAGCCGGCGCCGCAGACGATCCGCGCCGGGTCGAGGCCGTAGTGCCGGCCGATGGCGGCGCGCAGCTTCTCGCTGCCGCCGTCGGGGTAGCGATGCAGCTCGGAGGCAGCTTTGGTGTAGGCCGTCATCGCCTTGGGGCTGGGTCCCAGCGCGCCCTCGTTGGACGAGAGCTTCATCACCGTGGCCCGGCCCTCCACGGTGTCCTTGCCGCCGACATAGGGCGCGATGCCCATGATCCCGGGGCGTGGCTGCGGCGCGGTCATGACGATCTCCGGTACGAGTGCTCAACCCTTCCCCCAGAGGGGGAAGGTGCCCGAAGGGCGGAAGGGGGATGTTGGGTCATGTGCGGCGATATGATGTGAAATCGCATCCGTTCGAACATCCCCCTTCCGGCGCTTCGCGCCACCTTCCCCCTCCGGGGGAAGGTACAGGACGCATCGTGCGTCAGTGGCACCATCGGGGTAGTCCTTGGATGCGAGTGGGTCAGCGCTTATCGCACCAGCGGCGGCACAGCGTAGGCACCCAGGGCCACGACGCGGGCGCCGTCGATGCCCAGGGCCGCTTCGAGGCCGCGCAGCCTCGGGTCGGCGTCGCCGATGAACTCGGGGATCTCGATCAGGTCCCAGTAGGTGCCCGCCTGCTCGACGTCGAACAGGGCGGTCGCATCCTGCAGGCCGGCCTTGCGGATGGCTGCCGCCAGGCGGCTGCGGCTGATCTCCTCGCGTGCCTCGACGGCAATCAGGGCCCGGTCCTCGCTGCTGGGCTCGGCTTCCAGTCGCGCCAGCACGAAACCCGTCAGCTCGCGGCCGCGGCTGTTGGGCATCGCCACGAAGGGCAGTTTCTGCACGATGTTGGGCGTGGTCGGATCGCCGCTCATCAGCCGCGGCCACCAGGGCTGCGGCTCGTCCTGGGCCGGCGCCGGCACTACGCCTACGACGTTGGGGTCGGCCCGCACCGCGGCCAGCACCTGGATCGGCGTCTCATGCGCGGTGAACGGGATCTGCACGCCGAAATGGTCGCGCGCCAGGTCCCAATAGCCGGGCTGGTCGGCCGGCCGGCAGATCGCCACCCTGATGGGGCACTGCAAGAAGGTGAAGGCGCCCATGATCTCGCGCCAAAGACGCACCATGGCGGCCGGCGGGAAGCGTCCGGCGTGGCGCACCAGCAGGCGGCGGATCACCTGGGCCTCGCGGCCGGGCCGCAGGGCCAAGGCACCGCCCGGCTTGGCCGCGCCGATGCGGTCCACCAGCTCGGCCCGGCGCATCAGCAGATCGTGCAGCGTATCGTCGATGCCATCGATCTGTTGGCGCAAATCGTCGAGGTTGGGGCCGTCCATGCGTGCGGGAGTTGGGCTGGGCACAAGGGCGATACGTCTAGTCGGACGGCGGGCCAAAAGCAAAGTAAACATTGACACCGCAATGACCGGCCCATAGCTAGCCCGGACCCGCCGCCAACCCTCGGGGAACACGCGGCGGGTGGAGCCCTGCCCGCATGGATACCGCGCTGTCCGAGCCTGTCTCGTCCGTCGCGGCGGCCGGATCGACCGCCGCCGTCCGGCGTGCTCTCGCGGCCTGCCAGCACGTGACCCTGGGGCCGCTGAAGCTCGATTGCGGCGTCACCCTGGACCGGTATCGGGTCGCCTACCGCACTTACGGCACGCTCAACGCCGCGAAGTCCAACGCGGTGCTGGTCTGCCATGCGCTGACGATGGACCAGTTCGTGGCCGACACGCACCCCGTCACCGGCAAGCCCGGCTGGGGCGACACGCTGGTCGGACCCGGCCGGCCGATCGACCCGGCGAAGCACTTCGTGATCTGCGCCAACGTGCTGGGCGGTTGCATGGGCAGCACCGGGCCGCTCGACATCGACCCGCGCACCGGCGAGCCCTACAACCTCAGCTTCCCGATCGTGACCATCGGCGACATGGTGCGCGCCCAGGCCGCCCTGCTCGACCATCTCGGCATCGAGACCCTGTTCTGCGTCACCGGCGGCTCGATGGGCGGCATGCTGGTGCTGCAGTGGGCCGCGAGCTACCCCGAGCGCGTGTTCTCGGCCATCCCGATCGCGACCGCGGCGCGGCATTCGGCGCAGAACATCGCCTTCCATGAGGTCGGCCGGCAGGCGATCATGGCCGATCCTGACTGGCATGGCGGCGACTACGCCGCGCACGGCACGCACCCGGCGCGCGGGCTGGCGGTGGCCCGCATGGCGGCGCACATCACCTACCTCAGCGAGGCGGCCCTGCAGCGCAAGTTCGGCCGCCAGCTGCAGGGCAAGGACGCGCTGGGCTTCGGCTTTGACGCCGACTTCCAGGTCGAGAGCTACCTGCACCACCAGGGCAAGTCTTTCGTCGAGCGCTTCGACGCCAACGCCTATCTCTACATCACGCGGGCGATGGACTATTTCGACCTCGCCGCCGCCTATGGCGGGTCGCTGGCCACCGCCTTCCGCGGCACACCGACGCGCTTCTGCCTGATGTCTTTCACCAGCGACTGGCTGTTCCCGACCCCCGAAAGCCGCGAGGTCGTCAGGGCCCTGAATTCGGTGGCAGCCAACGTCTCGTTCGTCGAGGTCGAGAGCGACAAGGGCCACGACGCCTTCCTGCTCGACGAGCCGGAGATGCTCCGCACGCTCGAGGGCTTCCTGCGCGGCGCCGGCAACGCACGGGGCCTGAAGCCCTGACCATCATGGCCGATCTCAGCCGGAAGGCGCCGCCGCGCGACGGCATCCGCGTCGACCTGCAGTTGATCGCCGAGATGGTCGAGACGGGCACGCGTGTGCTCGACGTCGGCTGCGGTGACGGCGCGCTGCTGGACTACCTGTCGCGGCTCAAGCAGGTCGACGGCCGCGGCATGGAGCTGAGCCAGGCCGGGGTGAACGCCTGCGTCGCCAGCGGGCTCAGCGTCATCCAGGGCGATGCCGACACCGACCTGCGGCACTATCCCAGCGGCGCCTTCGACTACGTGATCCTGAGCCAGACCCTGCCGGCGACGCGCTCGCCGCGCGACGTGCTGGAGCAGATGCTGCGCGTCGGCAAGCACGCCATCGTGTCGTTCCCCAACTTCGCCTACTGGCGGGTGAGGATGCGCCTGTTGTTCGGCGGCCACATGCCGCAGACCGAGGCGCTGCCGCACCGCTGGTACGAAACGCCCAACATCCATCTCTGCACCATCGACGATTTCCGCGACCTCTGCGCCGAGATGGGCGTGGTGGTCGAGAAGGCGCTGTCGCTCGACCGCCGCGGCCGCAACCTCAGCCGCCTGCCGCTGCCGCTGGCCAACCTGATCGGCGAGCAGGGCCTGTTCCTGCTGCGACGCGGGTAGGCGCTACGGCGTCACGTCCCGAAGATCGACGCCCATATGCGGGCCAATGCCGTGAGGGCCTTGACGGAGCCTGGTTTCTTGCCGGTTTCGATCTGTGACAGGTAGGCCGTATCAGATAGCGATCCGCACCGCCGCCGGCTTGACCACGCGCAACCATGTCTGTGTATCCAGCTCCATCGAGCGATCCAATCGGCCGGCGTTGAAGAAGAGTGTCTCGTGGGTCAGCAGGTGCGAGTCGACGACCACCGCCAGTGCTTCATCGAACGAGAACGGCGGCACGCTGCCCATGGCGCAGCCGGTGATCTGTTGCGCCGTCTCGGGATTGGCAAAGCCGCATTTGCGGGCGCCGAAGTGCCGAGCCACGGCGTCGAAGTCGAGCTTGCGGTTGCCCGGCAGGATGGCGAGCACGTGCCGCCTGCCACTGCCGCCGCCGCGCACATCCAGCACCATCGCCTTGGCCGCCTGGTCGGGCTTGTTACCCCGGATCACGCTGATCCTGTCGGAGCGGCCCTCGGGCTCGTGCTCGATGATACGGAACCGGGCGTTCTCGCGCGTCAGCAGGTCGACGATGCGGTCGAAGACAGGCAACCCGTTCACGGACTCGCTCCGGTGAAGTTATCAAAGAGGCGTGGGAAGGAACGGCGCGGGTCAGTCGGTCGGTTGTGTCGGCGCCGTCGGCTGCGTGGCCTGGCGCGCCGCCGGCGAGCCGCGCGAGTGCGCCACCCGCAGGCGCGGGCGGGCGGCTACCGCCGTCGGCTGGACGACACCGGCGTAGATCTGCTTGCCGGCCTCGACCATGGCCACGCCGGCAAAGCGCGTGAACAGGCGCTGGCCCAGGCGCTCGATGGTGGGCGCCGTCTTCAGAAGCAGGCGCGAGCGCGTCGGCGGCAGATAGAGCGCCCGCGTCTCCCGCAGCGGGGTGAACATGTTGGCGCGCAGCAGGGCAGCGAGCTGGCGGGCCGAATAGGGCTGACCGACATAGAAGGGCGAGCGGTCGAGCTGGGCCCACAGGCCGGTGCGGTTGGGCACCACCACGATCATCCGGCCGCCGTCGGCCAGCACCCGCCAGGCCTCGCGCAGCAGCGGCCGGATCTGCTCGGCGCATTCCAGCGTGTGGACGACCAGCAGCCGGTCGACCGAGCGGTCGGGCAGCGGCAGGTCGATCTCCTCAACCAGAGCGGCGAGGTTGGCATGTTCATTGGGCCAGGGCAGCACGCCCTGGGCCGCCGGCATCAGCACCAGCACCCGTTCCGCCTCGTCCATGAAGGGCCGCAGGAACGGCACGGCATAGCCCAGGCCGGCGACCCGCAGGCCGCGCACGTCGGGCCACAGCTCGCGCAGCCGCGACCGCAGCAGCCGCTGGGTCACCTGCCCCACGGTCTCGGTGTAAAAATCGCGCAGATCGACGACGTCGGTGAACATGCACCGTAATATATAGCACAATCCGGTAATTTCATCCCACCCGGACGTGACTCCGGCGAAACGCCGATGCTAACGTCCCGCGCCAGTCAGGGAGAAACCGCGCATGGCCAAGACGAAGATGAAGCTGATGTACTCACCGACCTCGCCCTACGTGCGCAAGGTGATGGTCGTGGCGGTCGAGAAGGGCCTCGACAAGAAGATCGAGAAGATCACGGCGGCCACCACGCCGGTGTCGCCGAATCCCGACGTGATGGCGCAGAATCCGCTGGCGAAAGTGCCGACGCTCAAGGCCGATGGCCTGTCGCTGTACGATTCACCGGTGATCTGCGAGTACCTCGACAGCCGGAGCAAGAAGAAGGCCTTCTTCCCGGCCAAGGGCAAGGCCCGCTTCAACGCGCTGCGCCAGCAGGCGCTGGGCGACGGCCTGCTCGATGCCGCCCTGCTGGTCCGCTACGAGATCACCCTGCGCGAGGAGCCGATGCGCAACGCGGCCTGGCACGAGGCGCAGATGAAGAAGATCCGCAGCGCGCTCGACCAGATGGAAAGGGAGGCCGGCTCGCTCAAGGGCTCGCTCACGATCGGGCACGTCACCTTCGCGTGCGCGCTGGGCTATCTCGACTTCCGCTTCGCCGACGAGGGCTGGCGCAACGGCCGCAAGAAGCTGGCTGCATGGTACGACAAGTTCGCGCAACGGCCGTCGATGAAGGCGACGATGCCGCCGGGCTGAGCGACGTACGGCCGACGATCAACCGGGCTGATCCGTCCCCGCGGGATCAGGTTTCATCCCGAAGGTGGACACCCCTACTGATCTCGCTCCGCATTCCAGATCTCGCCAGTTGGCGCGGTGATGTCGACACCAGGGGCAATGCGCACAGATCCGCGCATCGCGCCCCATGGATCCGCGACCGGTTCAGGCGCTACGGGCACGATTGCGGCCACGGGTTTGCCGCCGCGCGTGAGCACAACACGGCTCACCCTGCCCGTGGCGATCTGGTTGATGATGGCCGCGCTGCGTAGCTTGAAGGCGCTGACGGCGACCACCTTCACGGTTCTTTTGCGCACGTTCGTTCCATAGCTACGGTCCGCTTCAAGACTTCGCAGCCTACTCTTCCCGACGACGGTTTCAGTGCCGGCGATGCCCGCCGGAGCCGTGGCCGCCGACGGGCGTACTGGCATCGTAGCCACGCAGCCGTACATACTCCGCCACCTGTGCCTCGCTGAGCGTCGCGCGGGTCTCCAGGTGGGTGCGCAGATGGACGGCGCGCAACTGCCCCTGCGCGATGCCGATTGCCGTTGTCAGCCGATCGATGCCGGTGCCGTTGGCGACGCCGGAAGCGAACAGCGCATCGAGCTCGGCCTCCAGAGCGATCAGCCGCTCACCCAATGACACGGCTGCGGTCCGCATGGCCTGCATCTGGCGTTCCAGAGCGGCTCGCTGGTCCGGCGAGAGGCCGAGCCTGTCGGCGTGTTCCAGGGCATGCATGGGTCCGGGATAGCGATTCAACTCCGCCGGCAACGCCATCGCCATGCCGCGCCCTGACCTCAAGCCCTGGATCTGCTCGGGCGACAGCGCCTTGATCTGGCGATCGTGCAGCTCGGCGTAGGGCTGTGAGGGAGAAGAGCCAGGCTGGGCCATGGCCGCCGCGCCAACGAACCACAATCCGGCAAGAGCGGCCGACGCGACACGGCGCATCCAGAACCTCCATCAGCAGGCATCGGTGGGCAGCATAGTCGAGACGTGGGCACCGCAGCACCCGCGATGGCGTGCCGTTACGCGGACGGTGGGCCGTCGCGTGTGTTAGACTCTTTGCATGCCAACCCGCCGTCCGCCCAGCCCAGCCAAGGTGCGCCTGGCTCGGACGGTGTTCGGCCTGGGCTGGCTGGCCGCGGCCGCGGTGCTGCTGACCGGACCCGCCTACCGGCGCGGGTACATCGACGTCGCCGGTATCCAGACCGTGTTCGGCCTGGGCGCATCGGCGGCATTGGCGGCCGTCATCGGCGGGCTGGCGCTGTCGCTCCTGCTGCCGGCGCACGATCGCAGTAGCACAATGCTCTCGACCGGGCTGGGCTGGCTGTTCCGGCTGGCGGTGATCTGCGTCTTCGGCGCCACCCTGGCGTTCCTCGCCTCGCGCGCGGTGCCCAGCCTGGGCGTTCTTGCCGATTCGACCAGGCTGCTGGGTCTCGCCGGCACGGGCGCCCTGCTCGCGGTCGTGCTGGGCATCCTGTGGGCGGTGGCGCAACCGGCCGGCACCGCGCGGCCGGGGCTGCTCTCCACCCTGATGGGCGTCGCCATGGGCGTCGCCGCGGCCTACGTGCCGATCAGTTGGCGCGTCGCCGCCGATACCTTGCCGCGTATCAACGACATCAGTACCGACACGACGCAGCCGCCGCCGTTCGTGGCGTTGCGGGCGCAACGCGGCGGTGCCGGCAACGGCGCCGGCTATCCCGGCGAGACGGCGGCAGCGGCCCAGCGCACCGGCTATCCCGACATCAGGCCGCTGATCCTGAAGGAGCCGCCGGCCGACGTGTTCGCACGCGCCGACCGCGTGGCCCGGGCGCTGAACTGGGACATCGTCGCCAGCGATGTCGCCCAGGGCCGCCTTGAAGGCGTCGCCACCACCACCTGGTTCGGCTTCAAGGACGACATCGTCGTGCGGATCACTGCGGTCACGGGCGGCACCAGGGTCGACATCCGCTCCAGGTCGCGCGTCGGGATCAGCGACCTCGGCGCCAACGCGGCCCGCATCCGCGAGTTTCTTGCCCGGCTGCAGCAGCCCGGCTGACCGCCGACGCCGACCAGCCCGCGCGGGCCGGTCGCCGCATCCCGTGTACCGGCGCGGCTGCCGTCTTCAGCGCCGCCGCTGCGCGTCGTGGCGCCGGCGATAGGTCGCGTGGACCTGGCGGTGGAGCATGCCGCCCACGCGGGCGCGCTCCGCCGGCCGTCACCATCATGGGAACCTCGGGGGTGGCGATCGACGACGGAAATCGGACCGTCTTATGGCTGCTTACGGCACCGCCCGAAGAGGCATGCCCGCTCTGTTGGCAGAATCCTCACGGCACCTTGACCGCGGGATCGACCGGCACGCGATAACCGTTGGCCAGGCGGTTGGTCTCGTTGGCCAGGCCCACGACAGCCATGAGCTCGCCGAACATCGCCTCGGTCATGCCGCGTCTTCGCGCCTGCGCGGTGTGCGAGGCGATACAGTATTCGCAGTTGTTGGTCACGGAGACGGCGACGTAGATCAGTTCCTTGACCAGGGGATCCAGCGCGCCCGGCGCCATGACAGCCTTCATGTTCGACCAGATGCGCTGCATCTGCCGCGGGTGCCGCGCCATCGCCTTCCAGAAATTGTTGACATCGCGCGGGTCGATGCCGCGCGCCGCGGCTATCTCGTCGAACACCGCCTTTGCCTCGGGATCGGCCGCGTCATAGTCGACCAGGATACCATCGGACATCGCAGCCTCGCGCTGTTCGTGGGCTGAAGGCAACAGCATGCACCGCGAGCCGACGGCTCTCAACCGTAGCCCGGCATCTGCGAGATCAAGCGGCCGCAACGGCCAGCTTCGCCGCCCTGCGCGCACGCGTGGCGGCGATCCATGGCGAAGAGGCCGCCGACATCGCGGCGGTCAGCGCCTGGTCCTTTGTGCACGGGCTCGCCAAACTGCTGATCGACGGGCAACTGCCGACCAGCCTCGTCGGCGGACGCGACAGGCTGGAGACGGCGGAGCGCGTGCTGCACGCCTGGGCCGCGATGACAGAGGTCGGCGCGGCGGCGCGCTGACGGGCAACCAATCTGCGTGGTCCTGTGTTATCGCGGAAACGTGAGGTGGTTGCCGCAAAACTGCCATGCATCTCGCTCTCAATCAGGGCCTTCGACCCTGTGGCGCCTCGGCCACGATCCATGCCTTTCCATTTCGTGACGGAGTTCCCATGCGCCGTCGCTCTTTCCTGCGGGCCGCTGCCGGCGGAACACTCGCTGTGGCCACGCCCGCGCATGCCCAGCAATCCCAGACGTTCGTGCTGATCCATGGTGCCTGGCACGGTGCCTGGTGCTGGCAGAGAGTCACGCCATTGCTGGAAGCGCGCGGCCACCGCGCCGAGGCGCCGACGCTGGCGGGCGTCGGCGAGCGCGTCGAGGAGCTCAGCGACTCGATCACGCTCGACACGCACATCGACAACGTCGTCGACCTGCTGGGCAGCCGCAACATCTGGAACGCCGTGCTGGTCGGCCATTCCTATGCCGGCGCCGTGATCACCGGCGTCGCCGACCGCGTGCCGCAACGTCTGCGGCGTCTGGTGTTTCTCGACGCTGTCATCCTCGAGAACGGCCAGAGCCTGGGCCTGCCCATGGGCCGCGACCCGCGCCGGCCGGCCGCGATCCCGCCGCCACACGCCTCGGCGTTCGGCATCCCCGACCCGGCCGATCTCGCGTGGGTGCAGCGCAATCTGACGCCGCATCCGGCGCGCACGTTCGAGCCGCCGTTGGTCCTGCGGAACCCTGTCGGCAACGGCATCAAATGCATCTACATCGCCTGCAACCGGCCGGCGATGATGCAGCACGCGCTGTTCCGGCGCATGGCGCAGGTCAATCTCGGCTGGCAAATCCTCGAGCTGGCGACCGGCCATGACGCGATGGTGACGGCGCCGGGCCCGCTGGTGGACATGCTGGAACGCATCGCGGTGTAGGGCATCGTAGCTCTCCCGCTGCGCGGGAGAGGGACCCGACTTCGCGCCGGGGGTTTCACGCACGGCTCCTCGTGTGAAGCCCTCACCTTCCCGCGCTGCGAGGGCTCCTCTCCCGCGAGGCGGGAGAGGAGCCACTGGTTGCCAGGCGCCGATGGGCGCGGATCGCGGCGCGCAGCGCGGCCTCGATATCGACGTCGGGTGCCTTGACCTGTTGCGGTTGGAGCCGGGTCTCGATCAACGACAGGTGCACCACCATTGCCTGCAGCGCCGTTGCCGGGTCGCGGCGCGACAGTGCATCGACGATCGCGGCATGTTCGTCGCAGCCGCAGTCGGACGCCGCCTCGGCCTCGAAGAAGGCGACCAGCATGGCCGTGCGGCTCACCAGTTCCTGCAGTTGCCGCAGCACGAGGTCGTTGCCCGACATCTCGGCCAGCAGCGTGTGGAACCGACCTGACAGGCGGATCGATTCGGCGCGGTCACCCCTGGTGTGCGCCCGTTCCTCACGTTGCAGATGGTCACGCACAGCCTGGAGTTGGGCGGCGGTCACGCGCTCGGCCAGGCGCGCCGCCAGCCCGCCCTCGACGATGCGGCGGGCCTCGTAGAGGCGGCGCGCCTCCTCCAGTGTCGGCGCGGCGACGAAAGCGCCGCGGTTGGCGATGACCTCGATCAGCCGATCGTGCCCGAGGCGGTGCAGCACCTTGCGCACGCGCTCGCGCGTGACGCCGAACAACCGTGCCAGCGCCTGCTCGCCCAGCTTGGCGCCGGGCGCCAGGCGTCCGGCCAACAGCGTGCCCGACAGCACATCGTAGATCGCCTGTTCGTCGAAGCTCCTGGCCACCCGCCGGATCCCGCAGCTCAAGCCCTAGGCGCGTGCTCGATCCAGTGACGCGCGATCGCATCGCGACGGGCCAGCCACGCGCCGCCCTTGCCTGTCATATGCTCAAGAATGCGTTCCAGCGCCCCGATCCGGCCGGGTCGGCCGATCATGCGCGGATGCAGCCCGACGGACATCATGCGCGGCATCGTCTCGCCTTCCCGCCACAGCCAGTCAAAGGCGTCGCCGATGTAGCGTGCGAACTGCTCGCCAGTGGCGAACCGGTCGCTGTGCTGGAACTGCATGTCGTTGGTGTCGAAACTGTACGGCAGGACCAGGTGCCTCCTGCCGGCCACATCGATGAAATAGGGCAGGTCATCGTCGTAGGCGTCGCTGTCGTAGAGGAAGCCGCCCTCCTGGATCAGCAGTTGGCGCGTCGCGGATGTCGCGGGCGCACGCGTGTGCCAGCCAACGGGCCGCTCGCCGACGGCATTCTCGATGGCCGCCACGCAGCGCCGGATGCGGTCGCGCTCCTCGTCCTGGGTCAGGCCGAAGTGGCTTTCCCAGCGCCAGCCATGGGCGCTGATCTCGTGGCCGCGGCGATACGCGTCCTGCACCAGCCACGGCGTGGCCTCGACGGCGGCGCCGCAGGCGCTGAACGTGGCGCCGACGCCGAAGCGCTCGAACAGATCGACGATGCGCCAGTAGCCGGCACGCGTGCCGTACTGGAAATGGCTTTCGATCGCGAGGTCGATGCCCTCCTTGCGATCGATCACCTCGTAGACCGCCTCGTTGCGGCCATCGCCGCCCGACCACGTGAGCTCGCCACCCTCTTCGACATTGACCACGAACGACACCGCGACCCGCGCGCCGCCTGGCCAGGCGACGCGCGGCGGACGATTGCCGTATCCTCGAAGCTCACGCATGAACCCACCCGTCGGATGACGCAGGATCCCTGTCCCCCACCGCTGTCAACCCGAGCGAAGCGAGGGATCCAGGCGCCGGCGGCCGATCCCACACCACTGCAGAATCCAGGATCCCTCGCTTCGCTCGGGATGACAGCAGATGGTTGCCAGGAACCATGCCCTGGTCACTCGGCCTTGATGGCGTGCTCGCGCGCCACCTTTTCCCAGCGCGCCAGTTCGGCGGCGAGCATGCCACGCACCTCCGCCGGCGCCGACGTGCCACCGACTTCGCCGCCCAGGCCGGCGATCTTGTCGCGATAGTCGGGCATCGCCGAAATGCGCCTGACGTCGGCATTGAGCCGGTCGATGATCGCCGGCGGCGTCCTGGCCGGCGCCAGCAGCACGTACCATGCCGTGAACGCGTAGCCCGGCACGCCGGCCTCGGCCATGGTCGGCACGTCGGGCGCGGACGCCGAGCGCGCCGCGCCGGTCACGGCCAGGGCCCGCAGCTTGCCGGCCTTCACGTGCGGCAGCGACGAGGTGACGACATCGATCGACATCGGCACACGGCCGCTGATCACGTCGTTCAGCGCCGCCGCGGCGCCCTTGTAGGGCACATGCACCAGCTTCGTGCCGGTCATCGATTGCAGCAGCGCGACGGAGACGTGACTGGTCGAGCCGATGCCCGAGGAAGCGTAGGTGAGCTCGTCGGGCCTGGACCGCGCCAGCGCCACCAGCTCCGTCACCGATTCGGCCGGCACATCCGGCGAGACGACAAGCAGGCTGGGCACGGTCGCCAGCAGGGCCACCGGCACGAAGTCGCCGGCGGTGTCGTACGGCAGCTTGGGGTAGATGAACGGGTTCACGGCGTGGCCGACGGTCACCACCAGCAGGGAATATCCGTCGGCCGGCGACTTGGCGAGGTTGTCGGTGCCGATGATGCCGCCGGCGCCGGGCCGGTTGTCGACCACGACCTGCTTGCCGCCCCACGCCTCGCCCAGCTTCTGGCCCGCCAGGCGCGCGAAAGTGTCCGCGGCGCCGCCGGGCGGGAACGGCACCACGACCCGCACCGGCTTGTCGGGATAATCCTGTGCCAACGCCGCCGGCACGGATCCTGTGGCCAGCGCGGTTGCCGTGCCGGCAAGGAACGTCCGTCTGAGAACCTGCTGCATGTCTGCCCCCTTCCGAAACCTAGGATTCTGGCGGTACACAGACAAGCAAGAATTGTGCACAATCCTGGTGGGCTGGGGGCGCGTCACTCCAGTGACGCGTCTTCCTCGTCCGTTGCCCATGACGCGTCACTGGCGTGACGCGCCCCCAGCCCCACCGCGACAATGCGCTCCGCGCAATTCGCGGGCCTGTTGCCTATGTACGCGGCACGTTAAGATCGTACGAACGACCTACCGGCCTCACCGGGATGTCGGGAGAGACGGCATGCCCGACCTCTTCGATGCGCTGACCCTGGCACGGTTCCAGTTCGCCTTCGTCATCGCCTTCCACATCGTCTTCCCCGCCTTCTCGATCGGGCTCGCGAGCTATCTGGCGGTGCTCGAGGGGCTGTGGCTGTGGACCGGCCGCGACGTCTATCAGCGCGTCTTCCGCTACTGGCTGAAGATCTTCGCCCTGACCTTCGGCATGGGCGTCGTGTCGGGCGTGGTCATGAGCTACCAGATCGGCACCAACTGGGGGCCGTTCGCCGATCGCACCGGGCCGATCCTCGGGCCGCTGCTGGGCTACGAGGTGCTGACCGCCTTCTTCCTCGAGGCGGGCTTCCTCGGCGTCATGCTGTTCGGCATGAACAAGGTCGGGCGCGGCCTGCATTTCTTCGCCACCCTGATGGTGGCTGTCGGCACCCTGATCTCCGCCTTCTGGATCCTGTCGGCCAACAGCTGGATGCAGACGCCGGCCGGGCACGCGGTGGCGCCCAATGGCCAGTTCGTGCCGGTCGACTGGTGGGAAATCGTCTTCAACCCGTCGTTCCCCTACCGCCTGGTGCACATGGTGCTGGCCGCCTACCTGACCACGGCGCTGGTCGTGGGCGCGGTGGGCGCCTGGCACTTGCTGCGCGACCGCGACAATGCAGCGGCGCGCGTGATGTTCTCGATGGCGATGTGGATGGCGACCATCGTCGCGCCGCTGCAGGTCGTCGCCGGCGACCTGCACGGGCTCAACACGCTCAAGCACCAGCCGGCCAAGATCGCGGCCATGGAAGGCCATTTCGAGACCCGTCGCGGGGCGCCGCTGATCCTGTTCGGCCTGCCGGACATGGCGGCGGAGACGACCCGCTATGCCATCGAGATCCCGCGGCTCGGCAGCTTCGTCCTGACCCACGACTGGGACGGCGAGGTCAAGGGCCTGAAGGAATGGCCGCGCGAGGACCGGCCCAACGCGCTGATCCTGTTCTGGTCGTTCCGCATCATGGTCGGCATCGGCGCTCTGATGGTGGCGCTCGGGCTGTGGAGCCTGCTGTGGCGCTGGCGCGGCGTGATGTACGCGGCACCATGGCTGCATCGCTTCGCCGTCGTCATGGGACCCGCGGGGTTCGTGGCCGTCATCGCCGGCTGGATCACCACCGAGGTCGGGCGGCAGCCCTGGACTGTGTACGGCCTGATGCGCACGTCGGAATCGGTGTCGCCGATCGCGGCACCGGCGGTGGCCACGTCCCTGGCCGCGTTCGCCATCGTCTACTTCGCGGTCTTCGGCGCCGGAGTCTTCTATCTGCTGCGCCTGATGGGCAAGGCGCCGACAATGGATGAGCCGACACCGGCGCCGGCTGTACCGGCGGCAGACGCTGCTGCGGCACCCGCCCTGGCCGGCGGCACGGCCGGCCGGCTGGCGACGGAGGGAGACACGCCATGACCTTCGATCTGGCGTTCATCTGGGCCGGGCTGATCGCCTTCGCGGTGCTGGCCTATGTGATCCTCGACGGCTTCGACCTCGGGGTCGGCATCCTGTTCCCGGCGATCAAGGATCCGCACGAACGCGACACCGCCATCGACAGCATCGCGCCGGTGTGGGACGGCAACGAGACCTGGCTGGTGCTGGGCGGCGGCGGGCTGTTCGCGGTGTTCCCGCTGGCCTACGCCATCGCCCTGCCGGCGCTCTACATGCCGATCACCCTGATGCTGCTGGCCCTGATCTTCCGCGGCGTGGCCTTCGAGTTCCGCCACCGCACGGTGCGCGGCCGGCGCTTCTGGGACACCGCCTTCGCCGGCGGCTCGATGGTGGCGGCCCTGTGCCAGGGCATCGCGCTGGGAGCGCTGGTGCAGGGCGTGCGCATCGAAGGACGCGCCTACGCCGGCGGCTGGTGGGACTGGCTGACGCCATTCAGCGTCATGACAGGGCTGGCAGTGTTCGCGGGCTATGCGCTGCTGGGCGCCACCTGGCTGATCTACAAGACCGAGGGCCAACTGCAGGCCCGCTGCTTCAGGTGGGCCCTGCCGCTGGGCGCGGCGCTGCTGGCCTTCGTCGGCATCGTCAGCCTGTGGACACCGCTGCTCAACCCGACCTACGCCGAACGCTGGTTCGCGTGGCCCGCCATTCTCTACGCCGCGCCGGTGCCGCTGCTGGTGGCCGCGGTGGCGCTGGCCTTCTGGCACGCGATCCGCCGCCGCCACGACCTGCGGCCGTTTCTGCTGTCCCTGGCGCTGTTCGTGCTGAGCTACATCGGGCTGGCCATCAGCCTCTACCCGCACATCATCCCGCCGTCGCTGTCGATCTGGGACGCCGCGGCGCCGGAAGCGAGCCTCAAGTTCCTGCTGGTCGGCGCCGCCATCCTGCTGCCGATCATCCTCGTCTACACTGCTTACGCCTACTTCGTGTTCCGCGGCAAGGTCACGGCCGGCAGCGGCTACCATCACTGACCATGAAACACGACGCCCCACCAGACGCGCGCGCACCGACATCGTGGCGCCGCATCGGCTGGTTCGTGCTGCTGTGGGCCGCCGGCGTCGCGGCGCTCGGGGCATTCGCCTGGCTCCTGCGATCG
>Ga0187894_10002207_pt1 | contig 23567 bp, 22 predicted proteins | sample GBC1701081metaG_FD_136650 | JGI IMG/M metagenome (GOLD analysis project Ga0187894, IMG submission 136650) | White microbial mat communities from a lava cave in the Kipuka Kanohina Cave System on the Island of Hawaii, USA - GBC170108-1 metaG ... | reverse complement strand
TGTCCGTGAAGAAGCGCTCGACGATTATATCGGGCGATAGCCTCTCGAGGAACCTCACGATGAAATCGAGGTACTCCTCGTATCCGAAAAGCTCAAACGGGTTATCTTTATACATCCTCGCGAGGGGCGTATTTTTCACGATGTGGAGGTTGTGTATCTTGAGGCAATCTACGGGAAGGGACGAGACCTCGTCCGCCATGGCGAGCATCTCTTCCCTCGTCTCCGTAGGCAGGCCGAGTATGATATGAGCGCCGAGCTCGAACCCCCTCCCCCGGGACATTTCGAAGGCGCGGAGGACCGAGCCGTAATCGTGCCCCCTCCGCATGAATTCGAGCGATTTGTCGTAGACGGACTCGATGCCGTACTCAAGCGACACGTAGCACTCTTTGGCGAGCCTCTCGAATATATCTATCTTCTCCTCGTCCACGCAGTCTGACCTCGTGCCGACGGCGATGCCGACGACACCCTCGTATTTGAGCGCCTCCCTGTACATATTTTCGAGCTCGGAAGCGCCGCCGTATGTGTTCGTGTACGCCTGGAAGTAGACAATGAACTTCTCGGCCTTGAACCTCTTCCTGAGATAGTCCATGCCGTCCGTGAGCTGGTCGTGCATGGAATAGCGGGCGCGCGCGTAAGGGGGGACGAAGCTGTCGTTGTTGCAGTAAACGCAGCCGCCGCGGGCAAGCGACCCGTCCCTGTTCGGGCACGTGAACCCCATGTCCAGAGAGACCTTCTGGACCCTGCACCCGAACCTTTCCTTTAAGTGATCGTGGTATGAGTTGTAGCGTCTTTTCATAATTTCCTCCCGATATTATACAGGTTGTGGAGGGGAAAATAACGAGATAGTCGGTGAGTGCACCGAAAGTTCACCGAAAGGTCACCAAGTGTTCACCGGTTTTGGGGTTTTGTGAGGTGGTAAGCTCAATTAATAGCCTAACAGCATATACACAAAAGCAATATGTTTTAAGGATGGTATGCAGTCCGTTCGTCCTCTATTTATTTCCTTTGAGCTTGAGGTGGGAAGGATATATGAGGAATCGCGGCTGGAAGCCGCTCCTACAGACATGATGCAAGATACACGATGCAGGATACAGGATACAGGATTAAAGACTGGATTCCCGATCTGTGCCTGCCCTGAACCATGTCGCGTGCCACGACACGGGATCTATTCAGGGTCGGGAATGATAAAAGAAAAATCCCTCTGAATTTGGCTTAACTTACCGAGTCACTTCAATTATGTTATTTCTTTGCCGTTTATCACCACTGACCAATTCCTCGCTTGCTCGGAATTGTTCCCCTTTACTAAAGGGAGGAATGAAGAGGAAAAGAAGAGATTGCCGCGGCCGCGATCCTGAAACAAGTTCAGGACATGGTTCAGGGTGACGGATAAAAAGAGATCGCGGCTGGAAGCCGCTCCTACGATTAAAAAAAAGAAAAAGATAAATCCTCCCTAGCCCTCCTTTTTCTAAGGAGGGAATTAAAGGTAAAAGACTGTTTGTCGGATGAGCCTTTGCACCTCACACCATCCCCGCAGAGGGGCAGAGGTGGTTGATTACACATTCACCACACCGGGGCTTGCGCGCGAAGCAGACCGTACGGCCGTGGTCGCCCAGGGAGTTGGAAAAGAAAGTCCAGTCTTTTTCGGGTATCAGCTCGCGTAGATCGAACTCGATCTTCGTAGGGTCCGTGTTTGCCGTGAGCCTGAGCCGTTTGGATAACCTCATGATGTGAGTATCCACGATTATCCCGGGTATGCCGAAGTAATTCCCGAGGACTACGTTGGCCGTCTTCCTCCCCACGCCCGCGAGCTTCGTCAGCTTCTCCATCGAAGCCGGGACCTCTCCCCCGTACTCCCCGGCGAGGGCCTTCGAGCACGCGAGTATGGATTTAGCCTTGGCCCTGAAAAACCCGCAGGAGTGTATCTCTTCCTCCAGCACGGCTCTGTCGGCCCGGGCGAAATGCGAGGCCGTCGGATATTTCGCGAAGAGGCCCTTCGTCACCTCGTTCACCCTCTTGTCCGTGCACTGGGCCGACAATATGCACCCTATCAGGAGCTCGAGCGCGTTTCGGTAATTGAGGTGGCACGTCGCCTCCGGGTACTCCTCCATAAGTATCTTAAGTATCGAGAGCGCCCTTTTCTTCTTCTCCGCCCGGCCCTCTCTCCCCTTAACGGCCCTCTTCTTTCTTTTCACTTTTTCGGGCATCTCCGGAATAAAAAAAGGGGACATGCCGCGGGCACGTCCCCTTTCGCATTTTATATTCGATTGATCGGTTCCCGCTCCGGGGAGGCTCAGTCTTTCCTCGCGGGCTCGAGACCTTCCTTTCCTACGAAGAATTCAGCATTCTTGGGAGTGTATTCGCTCCATTTTTCCGGGAGCTCGTCTTCGTGGAAGATCGCATCCACCGGACATGGGTCGACGCACGCGCCGCAGTCTATGCACTCCTCAGGGTGTATAAAAAGCTGGTCTTCGCCCTCGTATATGCAGTCTACGGGGCACGCTTCCACGCAGGCCTTGTCCTTGACTCCGATGCAGGGCTCCGCAATGATGTACGCCATTCTAACTACCTCCGGATATTTGTAATGTTTAATATACTTAATGCGCCTTTGGGGCGCAAGGCGATGTCCGGCATCCGCCTGCTCTTAAAGCCCCGAGCACTGTTAATAAAAAGCGTTTTGGGGTTGTTAATTCTAATTCTGTCCCGCGTCGCCGGTACTTCCAACCCCTTCGTCCGTCTTCCCGCTCTGGCTCTCCCTAGCGTCTCCGGGCTCGGTAACGGCTTCGCTGCCAGCCGGAGCGTCGGGTGAGGATGCCTCGCCTGCGGGCACGGTCTCCTCGACCGCCGTCCCGGGCACGTCCGTAACGACAGACCTGCCGCCGCTGGTCGCGGCGAAATAGCCCAATGAAAGGGAAGTAAGCATGAACAGTATCGCGAGACCCCTCGTCACCTTCACGAGAAACGGGACCGCTCCGCTCGAGCCGAAAATGGACTCGCTCGTCCCTCCGCCGAATATCGACCCCAGGTCGCCGCTCTTTCCGGGCTGGAGGAGTACGACGATGATGAGCAGTACGCTCACTATGATATGTATAATCTTTACCGAAAATATTATAAGCTCCACTATTGCTCTCCTGCTGCTTCGACTATGCTTGCCATCGACTCCGCCCCGAGGCTCGCGCCCCCGACGAGCGCGCCGTCTATATCCGGCTCGGCAAGCAGGTCTTTTATATTTTCCTCGTCAACGCTCCCCCCGTAAAGTATCCTGATACGGGCGGCCATATCACCCAATATATTACCCGCTATTTCGCGGATTGCAGACTGTACGAATTCCGCCTCCGCAGGGGTCGCGTGGTGCCCCGTGCCTATCGCCCATACGGGCTCGTATGCGATGACCAGGTCTCCGGGGTCGTCTATGCCGACACCCGTGAGCGCCTTTACCACCTGAGCGTCGACGGCCTTTATCGCCTGCCCCTTGTCCCTCTCCTCGAGGGTCTCGCCCACGCATACTATCACCCTGAGACCGGCCTTGAGCGATGCGGCCAGCTTCATCCTGACCATCTCGTCCGTCTCGCGGAATATGCGCCTCCTTTCGGAGTGTCCGATGATTACCCACGAGCAGCCGGCATCCGCTAGCATACCGGGCGAAACCTCGCCTGTAAACGCCCCCCTCTCCTCCCAAAAGACGTTCTGCGCCGCGAGCATTATACCCGTCCCCCGGAGCTCGTTCCCGACAGCGCCTAGCGCCGTATAGGGAGGCGCGAGTATTATATCGACCTTCTCCGCCAATCCCCCCGTTCTCTCAACTACGCCCCGCGCGAGCTCCCCCGCCTCCCCCCTCAGCATATTCATCTTCCAGTTGCCCGCTATGAGCCTTTTTCTCATCTTACCCACCTCTCGAGCGCCGCAATCGCAGGCAGAGTCTTATCCCTTATAAATTCGACCGACGCGTCCCCGCCCCGGGACATGAAGCATTCTCCGGCTTCGAACCCCGCGCCCTCGAGCGCGTCGATGGTGCTTTCCCCCACTACCGCGCTCCACGCGTCCGACTCCGAAAGTGCCTTCGCCAGTGCCGCCGTGCCCTCTCCGAACCCCTCCCGCTCGCACATCCCGAGGGGCCCGTTCCATAGAACGGTCCGCGCCCTCGATATATGTTTTGCGAATTGCCTGGTTGTTTCGGGTCCGATATCGACCGCCATGGAATCTTTCGGGATACGGCCGCCCGAAATTATATAGGAAGAGGGCTCGTTGTTCAAATCCCCTCTCACCCCTACGAAATCCTCGGGAATGACGAGCCTTATATTCCTCGACACGGAGGAGGATATGAGCTTTTTGGCGCTGTATATCGTCCCCTCGTCGATCTCCGAGCGTCCGATATCCCTGCCGAGAGCCTTGAGGAACGAGTGGGCGACCGCCCCCCCGATCAGGATAGTATCGACCCTGTCCATGAGGCTCTCGATGAGCCCGATCTTCCCCGGGGTGCAGCTCCCGCCTATAACCGCCGCGAAAGGGCGCTCCGGGTTCTCGAAGCGGCTTAAGTTCTCCATCTCTTCCTTAAAACTGAGCCCCACGCACACGGTATTGAAATGTTCGGCTGCGGAGACGATAGACGCCCTCTTCTGATGAGAGACGGAGAACGCCTCGTTCACGTAAACCTCCGCCACCTCCGAGAGCTTCCTCGCGAAGTCGTCGCTGTTCGCGAGCTCGCCCTTGTGGAACTCCAGGTTCTCGAGCAGCATGACGGAGCACGGCAGCATGTCGCCCGAAATCTTCCTGACGGCGTCGCCGATCGAGTTCTCCGGGAAATATATCTCGCAGTCGAGGAGCTCGGAGAGCTTCCTTCCGAGCGGCTCGAGGGAGTACCTGCGGCTCATCCTGCCCCCGGCCCCGCTCATATGAGACGCCAGCACGACCCTGGCTTTCTGACCGATGGCGTATCTTATCGTCGGGAGCGCGAGCGTTAATTTCCGGGCATCCGGTATCTCGCCCGAGCGCGTGACGGCCACATCGAAATCGACCCTTACGAGGAGCTTCTTGTCCCTTATGTCTATTTCCGCGATCGACGGTATGGTCATCGTGATTCGCTTTTCCTCTCGTTTAAATACTCCCCGAGCCTCCTCATTCCCTCCCCGATATCGGACACCGAGGCGGCATAAGAGAACCTTAGATACCCCTCGCCGCCCCGCCCGAAATCGATGCCGGGAGTGACCGCGACGCGCGCCTTCTCCAGAATATCGAACGCGAGGGCGTGGGAGTCCGGGCTTATGCCGGACGCGTTAACGAAAACGTAAAATGCCCCGAGAGGCTCCGTACCGAGGACGAACCCGAGCTCCCTCAAGCCTTCCAGCATCGCCCTCCGCCTCCTGTCGAACTCGCCGGCCATGCCGAGCGCTTCAGCCTTCCCCAGTCTTAAGGCGGCAATGCCCGCCTTCTGCACGAACGGGTTGGGGGATATGAAGAGGTTCTGCTGGAGTTTCTGGACAGGTCTTACGAATTCATCGGGGACGATGAGATAGCCTAATCTCCAGCCGGGCATGGAGTAGAGCTTCGAGAACCCGTTCACGGCTATTGCTCTATCAGTGAATTCGAATATCGTCTTCGCCTCGCCGCCGTAAACGAGCCCGTGGTATATCTCGTCCGAGACGACGAATACGCCCAACCCCGCGATGTCCGCCATCACGTCCGGACTCAGCACGGTTCCCGTGGGGTTTGCGGGTGAGTTGATCAATATGGCTTTAGTGCGGGGGGTGATTGCCTTCCGGAGTCTAGCGGCGTCTATCTGATAACCCTCATCCTCGTAAACACGCACGGTCACAGGCACCCCGCCCGCGATCTTTATGAGCTGCGGATAGCAGGCGTAGTGCGGGTCGGTGATTATCACCTCGTCCCCGGGGTCGAGAAGCGCGAGCAGAGAAAGGAATAAAGCGGGGGAGCTGCCCATCGTAACTATCACGTTTCCGGGGGATATTTTTACCCCGTAAGTATTCCGGTAGTCCTCGGATATGGCTTCCCTGAGCTCCCGTATGCCGAGGCTGTGCGTGTACCTCGTGTCCCCTTCGCCTATCGCCCGGACGGCCGCCTCGCATATCACGGCGGGAGTAGAGAAATCGGGCATCCCGACCTCGAAGTGTATGACGCTCCCCCCGGCGGCTTCAATCTCCTTCGCCCTCTCGAGCACTTCCATCACGTAAAATGGGGAAATTTCTTCGGACAGCTTGGACGGCATGGGGATTTATTCTATTTGCAAAGGGCGGGGTTGTCTAGCACAGAACCTGCGGCACACAATGTGTGCTCATACACGATCCTTCCGAATCTCCTCCGCTCAAGTCAACAACCGCACCCAACCCGTTCGTCCTGAGCGTGTCGAAGTATGAACGGGTTATACCCCCGCCTGTTCCTGCTTTCTTTCAGCCGTCCATTTGAAAGATTTTAGCTAAAACATATGATTCTTAGCTTACTTCTCTGCCGTCTTTTCATAACACACACTACGTGTGTGATTTTTGCTTCTTTCCAGGCTACGGCAGGCTCTCGTCACGGCGTAGGCCGTGCCGTAGCCGGGCCGCCCTGACGAGTCATCAAGGAAAAAAAGAATAATAATATTATTCAGGTACCCCCTCACCCTCCCCCTCTCCCACAAAGTGGGGAGAGGGAATTAAAAGCAAAAACGAGATCGCCGCGACCACTTCAGTTCATTTTCAGTTGCCGATTACCAAAGAACAGCTGCTTTATTGCCCTTTGCCAGTGGCGTCCGATTCCTCGCTCGCTCGAAAACGTTCTCGCGAAGTCAGAAAAAGAAAATTCATTCCTCAGTCGCCGCGGGCTCGAGCGTGGGCTGCGGCGTGGGCTGGGGATCGCCGCTGCCGCCGCAGAGCGTGACGACGTAATTTATATCGTCGCCCTGACAGGTAAAGAGCGCGTTCGCGAGCCCCAGCACCTGGTCCCCGTCGTCGAAAGACCAGGCGTAAGCCCCCGCCTGCCCCCCTCCGGTGTTATCCCCGCACGCTTCGTGCACGTTCTCTATGTATTCCGTCGTGTTCTTCGTCCCGCCGTCGTAGGTCGGCCACGCCGCCGTCCTTCCCATGGCCGTGTCGCACTGCCCGTAGGGGTCGCACATGGTCGCAGGAAACTGGCAGCACGGCGGAGTCGAGTTGCCGGTGGGCGGAATGTTCATGTTAGTGCCGCAAGTGGTAGCCGAGGTCATCGCGCAGCTATTGGAGTTGGAGCCGAAGCTGGTCATGCACACGCCCCAGGCGTCGTTGTTCGTCCAGGGGGTTTCATTATAGCCGACTACGCAGCCGAGCCTGTCCATCTTGTCCATTGACATGTTATCGAGGGGCGGAAGCCCTATCGAGGACATGTTGAACGGCGAGAGGCACGTACCTATGTCTCCCGCGGGGGTCACTACGAAGCCGCCAGTGTTCGGCTGGGTATCCGGCTGGAAAACGTACGTGTCCCACGGGCACACAGGCATCATCGTACACCCGGACCCGGCGCTCCCGCAGCCGCTCTGACAAGGCGCGGTTTCGATCAGCACATTAAAACCCGCGACGAACGATACGTCGTAGTTATCGGCGCCGGTGCAACTGGCAGGAATCCCCCCGTCGAACGTAAACTCGGCCAGGGAAGCGGGCTTGGGCCCGTTGATCCCGCCGCAGTTCTCGACGCCGTACGTCCCGCCGCAGTTGCCCGTCTCGCACGTGAGGTTCCCCGAGGGGCCCATCGGGTTCTCCGCACACCCGGTACGGGCGACCAGGACCCCGGAATCCCAGCAGTCGGGGATCGTCAGCTCTCTTACGCCGCCGAGCCCTGCCGGATCGTCGTCACTGGGCGGTATCTCCCAGGTCGCGCTTCCGTCGGCAGCCCAGGGCGGAGGCCCTACCCAGGCGGAATTGTCGGAAATAGTAGTACCCTGCCCTCCCTCAGGGCCGCAGTCGCCGACTGAGGGGGTACTCCCTGTGCCGGCTTCGCAGAGGAGCGGAGTGAAGGCTATGCTTTCCGCCCCTATCCATACGGACTGCGAGCATTCGTTCACGATGCGTAACGTGTGAGTCCCAGCCGGTCCGGGCGATGGGCACGGCAGAGGCGCGGGAGTGGGTGCGGGAGTGGGTTCAGGGGTCGGTGCGGGCGTTGGAACAGGAGTCGGTACCGGGGTCGGCACAGGTGTCGGCTCAGGCGTAGGCTCGGGCGTGGGTTTCGGAGTAGGCACAGGCGTAGGCACGGGGGTCGGCTCCGGAGTAGGCTGCGTTCCTATCATGCATGCCTTCGGGAGATCCGTTTCACACTCCGATGCCGTCTCAATCGAGCTGACGGAGCCGCATTGTGCGGGAGAAGTCAACGGGCAGCAGGCAGCCAGGCCGCCTTCCGCGCAAACCTCGCAGCCCGAATCCGAGCCCGTGAGGTCGCACATCCGCAATTCCGTATCGTCGTCATCCTGATCCGAGTCTCCTTCGGTCGTTTCGCATCCGCCGATGTTTCCGAGAGCAATGAGAATGAAGAGAGCGTATACCGTGAGAACATAAGTCCATTTGGAGCTTTTCATTTTATCCCCTTCTGATCATGATGAATTTTTAAAAGCACTCCGGCTTGTAATTCCCAAAAAAGTCCGCTTTTGCCTAAACATACAGCCGATATGCTTTAGGCACAATGTATAAAAAATTTTTGAAATATATTGACGGACAAGAAATCCGGAAACGGATATTTCGTCGCTAATAATGACCGCGTTTCAGGCCCCCGGGGATGATAATCGAACCAATAAGATATACTTTGGAATTGTGTAACGACTTTTCAGGAGGCGGATAATATGAAACTTACCAGTCCTGACTTCGAGGATGGGGGAATGATTCCGAGTGGGATGACCTGCGACGGCCGGGACTTGTCTCCCGAGCTTCACATAACGGGGGTCCCCGAAGGGACGAAATCGCTCGCTCTTATATGTGACGACCCCGACGCCCCGAGAGGGACGTTCGTCCACTGGCTCGTGTGGAACATGCCCCCCGGCACCGACAGAATGGAGCGGGGTAAAGAGCCTCCCGGCGCCCAGGGCACATGCGACTTCGGGGGCAAAGGCTACAGGGGGCCCTGCCCTCCATCCGGCACGCACAGGTACATATTTAAGCTCTACGCGCTCGACCAGGAGCTCGGGTTAAAGGAAGGCTCGAGGAAGGAAGCGTTCGAGGAGGCGATAGAGGGGCACATAATAGGAAAAGCCGAGCTTATGGGGAGATACAAGAGGGGGTAAATGTTTTTCCGTCAGCTTCAGGAATGTCGGAAAATGAAAAATCCTCCGTAACCACCGACTAACATGCGAATAACACAGTTGTATTTGAAACAACCCTGTTTTATAATGGTGCTGATTAAAGTACGTATATACCGATCTAATTAAAGGAGGAGGAAAAAAAGATGAAAGGCTTCAGCATCTTAATTTTACTGGCTTTACTGTTTGTATCCGATTATGCTTTCTCACAAACCTGTCCGTGTGATACTCTGGAATTGAGCGATGGCTCCACCGGCAACGATATTATTGAGATGCTCTGCCCCGGAGGCGAGCTCGGCGAAGACACACTTTTCGAAATAAATCAGTTTGTAGCCGCGGTTGGGAGTGAATCCGAGTTTTATCAGGCGCTAACCATACCCGATCTTGGAACCGGTTGTGTAATTGGCATAATACATAATAGATGTAGGCACCGAAGGGATGGAGCTTAACACGGAAGATTTCGAGACCTGCAGGCGGAGCCTGATAGAAAGATGCGACCTAAAGCAAATTAATCCCATCCCCACACTATCCCAGTGGGGCATGATAGCGATGGCGGGGGTTTTGGGAGTTATCGGATTGTACGCCGCCATGCGCAGAAGGAAAGCGGCGGCTTAAACAAAGGGTTAATATTAAATTAACGCATACAAAAGGGAGCTTCGGCTCCCTTTTTTGTTTCGGCAATCCGCTCTTCTTATTCTGTCTTTGCGAGAACGATTTCGAGCGCGCGAGGAATCGGTTGCCATCGGACGATTGCAAGTACACTCATCCATTTATGCACGAGTGTCACACGAGCTAAACTACGCAGTATGCGACGCGGCAATCTCACGAAAAAGCGAGATCGCCACGACCAAGATCCTGAAACAAGTTCAGGACAGGCGGTCTCGCGACGACAGAATAAGGACGCCATTTCTCCGGATATTTTCTAATTTGGCAATTATTATGTTGCTAGGCCTTAAGAGCAGCGTAAAAAAATACTGCAGATGAATTTTTAGTTACAACACCGCGTACCTTTTTTCCTCTTTCCCGAGCTCTTTCTCGATCTTCCGCTTTATGAGCTCGCGCTTGAGGCGGGATAACCTGTCGATGAAAAGAATCCCGTTGATGTGATCTATCTCGTGCTGGAAGACGCGCGCGAGGAGCTCAGAGGCCTCTATCTCCACGAGCTGCCCTTCCCTGTTGCGGGCCTCTATCACCACCCTCTGCTTCCGCTTAACGTCACTCGTGAACCCGGGGATGCTGAGGCACGCCTCTTCCGCTATGACCTCCCCTTCCGATGAAATTATCTCGGGATTTATAAGCTCTATCAGCCCCGGCCCCTCGTATTCGGACTCCGCTTCCACTACTTCTTCCTCTCCCTCTTCCCCTTCTTCATCCGCTCCGGTGTTCCTCGGGCTTATATCTATGACGACTACCCGTTTATCTACCCCTATCTGGGACGCGGCGAGCCCGACGCCCCTCGCCCCGTACATGGTCTCGGCCATGTCGTCCAGCAGCTCGAGCACCTCCCCGTCGATCTCTTCGACGGGAGCGCATTTCTTTCTCAGAAACGGATCTGGATATGTGAGTATTCTGCGGAGCGCCATAGAAAAAAGGCTATCGGATACGACCGGTTTGTCAATGTATCGGGTATGTTCGGGTACGGGCGGAATACGAGTCCCGTCCCGGTTGATGTTGGAACCGCCTGGTGCTTCCGAACCTGTCCGGCGCTACTCGCTTCCGCCGTTCAGCTTCGTGATAAGCTCTCTGCTCGGCCTGAAATGAGGGAGCTTCTTCGACGATACCATGACCTTCGAGCCCGTCCTCGGGTTTCGCCCCTCGTAGGACCCGTAGCTCTTGGTGAAAAAGCTTCCGAAGCCCCTGATCTCGATCCTGCCGCCGCCCTCGAGCACCTCGGTCATGTGCTCGATAATGGTATCGAGTATCTGCTCGGATTGAGAAGGTTGAAGATTAAATTTGTCTGCCAATTCCTTTTCTATATCTGAACGCTTCATAGTTAAGCTCCCAACCTTTTTAGTCCACCATTACTCCCGCCGATTGCCTACACTTCCAATTTAGATAATTCTCAAGTGTTTGTCAAGTGTTAGATTGACCAGCCGTGAAATTAGTTTCAGCCCCTGAAAAACGCGGAATACCCGCCTGAAGCGTCCGGTTTGCTGATGTATTAAGCCTTTATCTTCTTTTCAGCCCTGCCCCGGGTCCTCGCTTCCCTGCCGCCCGTTTTCTCCCCCCCGCGCGCCTCTGCCGCGGGATGGCCGCTCAGGAACTTCTGCAGGTGCATTTCCGAATAAGAGCCCTTCGGATAGTACTTGTCGTAGAACTCCACGTCTATGTTCATCGCCTGGAATACGAGCCTCATGTACATCGGATCGACGAACGCCGGGAACCTGCCGTACGTGTCGTATATGTAGTTCGCCACATCCTTCACTATCTGTATCGTGGTCTCGGTAGGCTTGGGGGCCCTCATCAGGTGTTTGTCGGGCTCGGCGTACGGGAAGGGCTTGTCCGGCTTCCACGCCGCCTCCTTGTGGTGATGGAACGCGTCTATCGCCTCGTCCATATTCTTGTAATAAGGCGGACAATAGGCCTGGAAAACGCCGTCCCTTCCCACGGGTACGGTCGTCGGCGGGTCAATAACGCCCTTCTTCGGCTGAATAAACCTGAATCCGAGTCCCTTGAAGAGATGAGGGGCTGCCCCCATGGCAAACCTCGGGATGAACCCGCTGAACGTCCAGCCGGCGAGTCCGAGCGCCTGGAGCGCCAGGCTCATGTTCTGGCAAATGAACGCCTGTTCGACATTGAGCCCCGTGAGAATCCTGACCTCCAAGTCGAAGAGCGACATCTTGACCTCGCCCTTGAGCCTGCCCTTGTCTATCCACTTCCCGACGCCCGCGGGCTTCCCCGTGAGGTCGTCTATTATCGTGAACCCGTACGTATGGCTGCAGTAGAGGTGGAGCAGGTTGATATACTCCTCGGTAACGTCGGTAACCGGGATAAAGACCGACGTCCCCGGCTTATTAGTATTCCACTGGTTGAATTCGAAGAGTCCGGGCATGCGGTCGGGTAGGTCGGCCCTCCCGTCCTCGAGCTTGACGAGGCTCTCGCGGTAAAGCTCGAGTATCCTCTCCATCCTCTCCCCGCGGCTCATGCGGAAGAACATGTCGAGCTCGTGTTTCTTTGGCAGCATGCCCTTTACGTTGACATGGTAGAGCCCCTTGTCGTTCGTGAAAAACAGCTCCGTCCCGTGGTTGTTGCACGCCGAAGGCCAGGTGCGCCCCGTCCACTGGCAAAGGAGGTCGATCCCCGTCTCGGGGGGGAGGTCGGCGAGGCAGAGGCCCGTGAGCCCCGTGCCGGCCCACACTAAAAGCGCCTCCTCCATCTCTTCGAGGGGTATGGGGTCGTACTGCGACTCGAAGCCGAGCGTCGGGTCCTCGAGCTTCATGCCGAGGCCGAAGCGGCGTGAGCGCCTGTTGAATATGGAATCGAAAAGAGGGTAACCGAGCGCCTGCTCGTACCTTTCTCCAAGAACGAATTTACTTTTCCCCTTCCCGTTATTGCCTTTATTGTTGCCGCCTTTAGCCATGGCAAACCTCCGAATAAAATATCAATTATATTGAAAGGTTCATCCCCCAACAAGAGAATTTAAAATAACTCGACGGAAAATGCAAGGAACCGGCGGTCGCGCCGGACCGTAGGAAAATGCAAAATACCGGCGACGCGCCGGACCGAATAAGCTTGCTTTAAAGCGGAGGACTCAGGTGCAGAACTTAAATCCCTTAAGAGACTCCGGGTAGGACTATCTCAGGTACGGTCAGATCGACTGTCCTCTCAGCAGCTCGCTCCCGGACGGTTTACGCGCCCCCCCGTCGGGCTCCATGGTGACGAGGAACATCTGTATCCTGTCGACCCTGCCGAACTTTGCGAGAGAATCAATCTTGACGACGCTGTCACCTTCGCTGTCGACATGGAAAGTGCCGACGCTCCTTGGGACCCCGTCAACTATCACCCACCACTGGTATATTTTTCCGGGGGGAGCCTTGGGCAGATCGAGGCAGTATAGGAGAGCGTCGTGCTCCTGCTTGTCCCAGAGCACCCTCCCGCCCGCGCGTATCCCGGGGTCCGCCCTCTCCATCCTGACGAGCACTATATCCTGGTCTTCCATGAACTCGGTTATCTCCTCCAGGCTCGCGAGCTTGGCTTCGAGTCCGCCGACCATCCCCTCCTTCTCGGCGAGGAGGTTCCTGAGCGACTTTATCTCCTCTTCCTGACCGGAGACCTTCGCGTTGAGCTCCCCGACAACGGTCTTCTCCTCCCGGAGAGTACCTCTCAGGGAGAGGTTATTTACGAAAAGGAATACAATTACGCCCGCGGCCAGCGCCCCGCTCAGTTCGAAGAAGTATGGCCTCAGCCTTTCCATGAAGCTCTGAGCCTGCGCGGGCCTCCGCCTTAGCGCGCTCTCCCTCGCATATTTCATTATCTCCCGCCTGACGCGAGGGTCGGGTGCGGCCCCGCCAGCCGAATACGGCAGGAGAGAGGCCACGTTTTCGTACTGCATCAGCAGATCCCTCGCTTGAGGCGAGCCCTCTCTTATCAAGAGTTCCGCCTCCCTGAGCTCGTCGCCTTCGAGCACGCCGAGCGCATAAAGCGGGATCAATTCCTCGAGTCTAGTGTTTTCCGCCATAGAATTAAAGGTCTTACCCGAATTTTAACAGTTTATCGCCGTAAAATACAAATTACGCTGCCGCCTAATTAAATATACGGGGACAAACGGTATTCGGTTTATCCGTCCGTATTATATTATAACCTCCAGAAATCCCTGGGGATCAGGATAGGGGTATACCTTTCAATTTCTGCCCGACCTAACGTGTCATTCCCGACCCTGAATTGATCCTGAAATAAATTCAGGACATGGTCGGGAATGACAAAGAAAGGAGAAAGGCTTTTTATTTCATCCTTCTTTTCCTTGATGAAAAGAAGCAAAAATCATCCGACTGTACAGAATTGGCTAAAAATCCCAAGTTAACGCTAAAATCTATCAATTCCTCCCACACCCCTGATAGATTTTTAACACGTTAACAGCTGATTTTTTTCACGCCGATTCTGTGAACGTCGGGAAAGAGAAAGGCAAAAGATAGATTTCTCCCGCTGGTCGAAATGACAGGGTAGGGTTGGTCCTTGGAGGGTCGCGGCTGGAAGCCGCTCCTACAGGGGCTTGGGATTTATCCTTGTAGGAGCGCCATCTTGGCGCGATTCTTTATCTGTCATTGCGAGCGGCTTATCCCCCGAAGCTTTAGCGAAGGGGGAAGCGAAGCAATCTCATGAACAAAGCGAAATCGCCACTCGTCAGGGCAGAGCCTGCCGTAGCCCGGCGGCCGCGATCCTGAATAGATCCCGGATCGGAGTCCGGGACATGGTTCAGGACAGGCGGCCTCGCGAAGACAGAAAAAGAGGTGTCATTTCAACCACTGCTTCGAGCGAGCGAGAAGTAGGACGCCCCACGCTAATTTCAAGTTTGCTACTTACACACCGAATATCACAATATGAAAACAAGCCGGGAGAAATCTATATTTGTCACCCTGAACATGTTTTAGGGTCACGTCTTTAACCGTTCGCCCTTTCTTTCATTTCCTTCCCCCTTGAGGGGGAACTGCTTCGAGCAAGCGAGAAGTAGGACGCCCTGACCCTTTAGCCACTTGGGTAACTGTAACCATGCTCTCCGATTTGTCGAGCATGTGGTGAGGATGGGGGTGTCACCTTACATAAATAAATTCAGCAATCCCGTCCGCCCTGAGCTTTTGGAGAAAAAAACACTATAAATACCGCAATTACCGCGCGATAAAATATGTTATAGTCATGGGACCGGATTATTCGAACCGGGTTTATCCTTAGAGTACCAATAAAGACGCGGACGGATGACAATGCCTTCGGCTGATACTTCCCGATTACCCGATTTGGAAAGGGAGCTGAGAGAGCTCATCGGCAAGATTTCGCGCGGCTGCGAATCGGCCCTGGGGAAGCTCTACGACAGGATGATCTCCCAGGTATACGGCCTCGCGCTCAAGATACTGAGGAGTCAACCTGAAGCGGACGAGGTCACGATCGACGTTTTCAAGCAGATATGGGACAAGGCGCTCGACTACACCCCGGACCGCGGCACTCCCTCGGCGTGGCTCATAACGCTCACCAGGAGCAGGGCTATCGACAAGCTCCGGTCGGATACGAAGAGGAAGAGCCTCCAGGACGCGCTCCACGACGATATCCCCTCGAATTTAGACCCCCCTGATGAGACGACGGAGACGAGGGAGAAACGCGCGCTCATCGAAAAAGCGCTCTCGGAGCTCACGCCCAAGCAGAGAGAATCGATAGAGCTCGCCTATTTTTACGGTCTCACGCAGACTGAGATATCCGCGCGCATGAACGAGCCGCTCGGCACCGTGAAGAGCTGGATGCGGGCGGGGATGATCAGGCTCCGCGAGATAATAGGCACAGGGTACTGACCGGCAGCGCCGCCGCTAAACCGGCAGCCCGAGCTTCCTGCCCAGGGCCGCGTACGCAAGATAAAATACCACCATCACGCCCGAAGACACGGCGATAGACAGCCAGAAATTGAAGCCGTGCCGGAGCATCCAGGGCAATATCAGAAAGAAGAGGAGAGTCGGAAGCACGAGCCAGAATATTGAGACCGAGAGGTCGGCTATGCGCCCCGCGTCTTTCGTATCCGTATAGAGCCAGAGCATAGCGAGGAGAGAGGTCAGCGGCAGCGCGGCGAGCATGGCGGCGAAAGCCGTGTGCCTCTTGCCGAGCTCCGACACCCCGACGACCACAGCCGCCGTTAACACAGTCTTAATAATGATATATATCATCTCCCGCACCTTCCATGTTCATAAAATTGATATTAGAATACTCCCTGTCCGTGCTGCTTAGAATAATCTGATCCGCAGGGTTTGGAAATAACAATCAATTCCTGCCCCGGGTCCGAACCCGTATGAGCAGCCGGAGGTATGAATTTGAGGATCACTTCATATATCATTAGCGACGACCTGCATCTCGAGGAAGAAACGTCCGCCTCCTCCCTCCCGGACAGGATAAAAGACGGCAGGCCCAGGTGGATCGACATCGTAAGCCCCGCAGACGACGAGGTGAGAAGCATACTGACACCCCTCGTCCACGACGACGTTATAATCGAGGATTTTATATTGAAGGAGCGGAACCTCCCCGTCGCTCATTCGGAGAAAGAGCTCTACTTCGAATTCCCGATAATCAGGGATAAAGTCGCATTCGATCACGAATACATATCGTTCCTCTGCATGCCTCATCTCCTTGTCACGATCCACGACCACGAGATCGAGGTGCTGAACAAGCTGTCCCGGGACCTCTGCAAGCACCTTCACCTGCAGAGGGCCACGATCGCGTCCCTGCTGTTCAACCTGATGGCGGAGCTCGTGGAAAAGAACCACTACCTCTACATGGACCAGAGGGAGAAGATCACAAAGCTCAGCAACAAGGTAATCAAGGGTCAGAACTCGATCGACGTGAAAACCATTCTTCATTTAAAGAAGAACATAGGACGCATAAATATCATGATCGAAGACCAGCTCTACTGCATCAATACCATACAGATATACGAAGGGGTGGCTTTCGATATCGGAAAGCAGCGGAGGAACTTCAACAACCTCGAGGACGAGGTGCGAAACGGCTTCAGGTTTTTAAGCAGGTACGAGAACAGGCTCGAGGACATACACAAGCACTACGAGCTCATGCTCCAGGAGAGAACTAATAACAGGCTCAAGGTGCTGACGATAGTAGCCGCGATATTCCTGCCGCTTAACCTCGTTGCAGGTATCTACGGCATGAATTTCGACAACATGCCCATACTCCACTGGGACTTCGCGTACCATGCTGTCCTGGCGTTTATGGTAGTCGTAGCCCTCGCAATGGTCTATTTCTTCTACCGGAGCGGCTGGTTTAAGTGACGGGTTTTTTAACGGAGGGAATCGGTCGGTGGGGAGGAGATTTAAGGAGCGGGGCAGGATCGCGGCTGGAAGCCGCTCCTACATTGATTTATCTCTCCATACATTTGCAGGAGCGCCATCCCTTCGGCTCCGCTCAGGACAGGCGGAGGGAATTAAAGGATTTAAATACGAGATGCTGAAATAAATTCAGCATGACGGTGAGAGATCCCGGCGAATGTGCAAAGCCCGTCTTTTCCAGACTCTCTCCGAACTCTCATACCCCTCCTCCCCCGAACCTGGTGTAGAATATAGTCAGCCAGGATTCAAATTCGTTAAAGAGAGCCTCAAGGGAGCAAAATGAATTTCGAGCGGATGTTGTTCTCCGGCACTGTTTTAATACCCCTAGCTCTGACGGTTGTCATATCGATCGCTCTCCTGTTCGTTCCGCTTGCGGGCGCGCTCGGTTTCGAGTACTCGGCGGTCGCGGGTTTCGTGCTCTCGTTCGTATCCGTATTCATATCTGCGGAGCTAATCTCGAGCGACACCAGATACCACTCGGGGGGGAAGCGCATCTCGGACAGGGTATCGTCCGTACTCCTCGTAAACTTATTCTTCCTCGCGGTCGTTTACCTGATAGGCCTCCTGGGCTCGCTCCTGAAGGGGGACTGCTTCATAAGGGAGGGGACCGTGTTCTTCCTCCTGATACCCGCGGTGAGCGTATTCTTCTCGTCTTCCCTCGGGCTCCTGACGGGCTACGTACTGCGCCGGAGGGGGTTCATCGCCGGGGCCCTGATACTCATCGGCATATTCGCATATTCGCTCCTGGAGCTCTACAGGGAGCCTTCCCTTTTCGTATACAACCCGCTCTACGGATTCTTCCCCGGCCCCATATACGACGAGGCGATACCCGTGACGGACACGCTCGTCGTTTACAGGCTCGTGACCGCGCTGTGGGGAGTGCTCTTCCTTGCGCTCCTCCACCTGGCGAACGGGTTCAGCTACAGGCGGGTCGGCGCATGGGACTTCATAAAGCTCCTCGTCCTCGGCGTCGCGCTCCTCACGGCGTACTCATACGAGAACGAGCTCGGGATAAGCTACGACAGGGAATACATTACGGAGAAGATTCTCCCCGCCTCTCTCGAGACGGACAACTTCGTCATTTACTACGACCCCTCTTCCCCCGAAGCCGGGCACATGGACCTCATCGCCGGGGACCACGAGTGGAGATACAACGAGCTGAGCCGATTCCTCGGTCTGGATACGCAGGACAAGATACGCTCGTATGTATATCCCGATACGGAAACGCGTAAAATGGTGGTCGGTGCGGGCGACACCACCATAGCGAACCCTATACACAAGGAGATACACCTGGTCTATGAGACGTTCCCCGACCCCGTACTCAAACACGAGCTCACGCACGTCATGGCGGGTGATTTCGGTACGGAGCTCCTCCGCATGAGCCCCAAGGTCGGGCTCCTCGAAGGGCTCGCGGTAGCGGCCGACTGGGGCGGCGACGGCTACGACCCCCACCAGTGGTCGAAGGCGATAATTGAGAACGGCATGGCCCCCGATATCGAGGACATCGCCGGGTTCGGGTTCTGGTACGCCCCGCCCGGTTTGAGCTACACGCTCATGGGCTCTTTCTCCAGATACCTCATCGACACATACGGCATAGAGAAATTCAAGACCGTATACAGGACGGGGGATTTTTCACTCTTCGGAAAGAGCCTCCCCGGGCTCGCCGCAGACTGGAAAAAATTTCTCGAAGGTGTGGACGCGCCCTGGGATATAAACGAGCTTGCAAAGGCCAGATACGGCGCGCCGAGCATCTTTACCGCCTCATGCCCGAGGAAGGTCGGCGCGCTCAAGGCGGAGGGGTACGAATATTACGGAAGCGATAAATACCTCAGGGCGCGCGAATCGTTCACGGAGGCCCTCGGATACGACGGGAACGACCCGGTGCTGCTGATCGGGCTTGCGTACTCGAGCTACTACGCGGGCGACTACGACGGGGCCGCGGGAATAGCCGGGGGACCGGGCGCGACGACGGAAGCCGACAGGTCTGTCCTCGAGAACATCAGGGGGAACGCACTCTGGCAGAAGGGCGATACCGATGCCGCGGCCGGAATCTTCCGTTCGCTCCGCGGGAAGCCCCTCCCTCAGGACTTAAAGAGGGAGATAGACATAAAGCTTTCGGCGCTCGGGACAGGAGGGACGCCCGAGGAAAGCCTGCGCGAGTTCTTCTCGACGAGGGACAGGACGCTCCAGGCGGTCTCGCTCACGGAGTCGATACTGGATTCGCTGGATTACGCCCCGCACTATTACCTCATGGGCAGGCTCCTCTTCAACTCGGGCGAATACGAGCGCGCGATACCGTATCTGTCAACGGCCGAATACCTGGGCCTCCCGACGGAGGAGACCGCGCGGGAGAACCTGCGCCTGCTCGGCGTATCCCTTTTCGCGACGGGGAGGTATGACGAATCCGCTCTCATATGGAGCCGCACCGCGTCCGGCGGGGACGAGGAATCGAGAAAATACGCCCTCGATTTCATGGAGAGGACCGCGTGGGGAAGGAAAAACCGGTTGAAGTAATCCGTTAATCCTATATAATCTTAGCTTCCGAAAATGAACAGATACGCAACAGCCGCAATAATCGCCGCGCTCGTAGTCATAATCGACCAGGTTTCCAAGTGGCTAGTGGTCGAGCACGTGCCGCTTTACGGAAAGATAAACGCGCTCCCTTTCCTCGACATCACGCACATAAGGAACCCGGGGGCGGCTTTCGGCATCTTCCGTGATATGCCGGAGTCGCTCAGGCTCCCGCTGTTCATAGCGGTGTTAGCCGCGGCGGTGGTGGTTATCGTATATTTCCTCTCGAAGACCGGGAAGCAGGACGGGCTCCTCGTCTTCGCGCTCTCACTGATACTGGGCGGGGCGATAGGCAATTCGATAGACAGGTTCAGGCTCCGCTACGTGACGGACTTCATAGACTTCCACTGGTTCGGGAACCCAGCCCTCCACTGGCCTCCGTTCAACCTCTCGGACTCGGCCATAACCATAGGCGTTATACTAATACTGTTCGACACGTTCATCCTTAAACGGGGAAGATAGTCATGTTCACGGGGATAGTAGAGGACAGGGGGACGGTCACGGAGATAAAGCGCAGGGCGAAGGAGTCGGCACTGACGATCCGCGCGAACTTTATCGACGTCCGCGGAATGGTAACGGGCGAAAGCGTAGCGGTGAACGGCGCGTGCCTGACCGTAACGTCGCTCGGGGAAGGTGCCTTCACGGTAGACGCGTCGCGGGAGACGCTTTCGAGGACGAACCTCGGGAAGCTCAGGCCAGGGAGCATGGTGAACCTCGAGCGCTCTCTCAGGGTCGGGGACAGGATGGGCGGACACATGGTGAGCGGGCACGTGGACGGGGTCGGGAAGGTCAAATCGAAAAAGAAGCGCGGGGGTTCGGTAGAGTTCAGGTTCACGGCTCCCGGGGAAGTAATGAAATATATAGTCGAGAAGGGCTCGGTCGCAATAGACGGGGTGAGCCTCACGGTAAACGCAGTCGAAGGAAGCGAATTCACGGTGAACATCATCCCCTACACGCTGGCAGAGACCACGTTCGGAGCGCTCAGGGTAGGAAAACCGGTCAACATAGAGTGCGATGTGATAGGCAAGTACGTGGAGAAGCTCATGACCGGCAAGAGAGACGAAGAGACGGCCTAGAAATCCCGAGATGACCCCCCAACGGAAAAAACCGAAAAACATATTTCTCGTCGGCTTCATGGGAGCGGGCAAGACGACCGCCGGCAGGATACTCGCACGGAAGCTCGGCTGGAGATACTGCGACGCCGACAAGGTGATAGAGACCGTGGCCGGGAAGACCGTATCCGATATTTTCTCGGCATTCGGAGAGGAATATTTCAGGGACCTCGAATCGGAGACGCTCTATTCGCTCGCCGGGAAGACGAAACAGGTTATAGCCGCGGGAGGCGGCGCGGTGGTGCGGGAAGAGAACCGGGAGGCGATGAAAAAGGGCGGGGTCACGATTTACCTCAAGGCCCCCATGAGCGTGATATGGGAAAGGGTCAGGCACAGTAAGACGCGCCCGCTTCTGAACGTGGATAACCCATTCGACGCTGCGGAAGAGCTGCTACGAAAGCGCGCCCCTTTTTATGAAATGGCCGACATAACTATCGACACAGAGAACCTCACGCCTGAAGAAGCCGCTTCAGAGATCATGAAGAGGCTCGGGATTTGATTTAGGCCAGGCCTTTCCATCTCTCCAAATCCAAGGTGCGATAATCTCGCGTTTAAAATGGTCACTTTGTGCCCGACGTAAAAATCTTTCATGGTCGTGGAGCACCACCTTCTGTAGGAGCACCATCCTGGTGCGATAATCAACTGTGATCGCGGCTGGAAGCCGCTCCTACAGGGTTTGGGATTAATTCTTGCAGGAGCGCAATCCTGGCGCGATTCTTTATCTGCCATTGCGAGCGCAACGAAGCGAACTCGTCTTTTTTTCTTTCCCCGACATTACAGAATTTGCGGCACACAATGTGTGCTCATACACGATCCATCCGAATCTCCTCCGCTCAATCCAACGACCGTAGCCCTACCCGTTCGTGCTGAGCTTGTCGAAGGATTGAACGGGCGTATTTTTAGCAAATTATGTGCTGTCTTTTCATAAACCACACAATGTGTGTCTTTTCATCAAGGAAAAGAAGAAAAATAACATAATTTAGGTACCCCCTCACCCTCGCCCTCTCCCTCTCTATAGGGGAGAGGGGATTAAAAGCAAAAACAAGATCACGCTTTTGCCCTTCACCGAAATATTGATTAAGATAACTTGACCATGCAGACGCGCTCCCCCAAACAGTCAGGCGGCAAAAAGAGCTTCACACTCGGCTCGGAGGACTGGATAGATATAACCGTGCCCCTTTCGGACGGCATGGTGCACTGGCCGGGCGACCCCCCGGTCAAAGTCTTCCGCCTCCGCGACATGGGGAAAGGGGACGATTTCAACATGACCGCGCTCTCCATGTCCGTGCACACGGCGACTCATCTGGACGCTCCCTCACATTTCACGAAGCTCAAGACCGGGATAGACAAGATGCCGCTTTCGGCTGTAGTCGGCAACGCGCGCGTGATAGAGATAGAGGACAAGGAGCTGATCACGGAGGAAGAGCTCCGCGCCCACCGTATTAAGAAGGGCGAGCGTCTGCTCTTCAAGACCCGGAACTCGAAAAGGAAGTGGGGCAAAAAGCCGTTCGACGAAAATTTCGTCCACCTCTCGACCGACGCGGCGAAGTATCTTGTCGAGCGCCGGGTGCAGACTATAGGGGTCGATTACCTCTCCATAGGCGGATACGAGGGGAACGTCACCGAGGTGCATCACATTATATTGAACGCCCGCATATGGGTCATAGAGGGGCTCGACCTCTCGCAGGTGGAGCCCGGGGATTACGAGCTCATATGCCTGCCCATCAAGATAGAGAACTGCGAAGGCGCCCCCGCGCGGGCGCTGCTGAGGCCTGTTTAAGACTCACTGTCATTGCGAGTGTATTAATCGGGAATCCATGTCTTTATTCCTTCTCCACACTTAGAAAACCTAAATCCCCCTGAATTTGACTTAACCACCATATCATTTCAATTAAGAAATATGTTTGGCTTTAACCATCTCCGACCAATTCCCCACTTGTTCGGAATTGTTCCCCTTTTTCTAAGGGGGAAAATGATTTTGTCATTCCCGAATAACGATTGTAAGCAAGCGTGCAATCGGTCGCTCCTGGCTGATTGCAAATAAGTCTCTTAAGATAGCGCTTCGGTAACACAAGCCAGAAAGAATCGGGAATCCAGTTCTTTAATAATATGCAATCGCGGCTGGCCTGTCCTGAACCATGTCCTGAATTTAGTTCAGGATCGATTCAGGAAAGCCGCTCCTACAATGACGAGGTCATTTCGTTGCGGGCTTTGCTCAAGTGATGCGGAGAAACTGTATGCGAGCGCACGTCGTGCACCCTCACTCCCCTATCCTCTTCCCGCAGTGAGGGCAGACCTTGACCTCGGCCTCTCTCTTCCGCAGCTCCTCCACGAACCCGGACGCTATAATACCCGCCGGGACGGCGAATAGCGCTATACCCAGCATGGACACGCACGCGGCGACGAGTTTGCCTAACGGAGAGAGCGGGAGCACGTCCCCGTATCCGACCGTGCTGAGCGTCTCGACAGCCCACCACATCGCCGCCGGGATACTGGAGAACGCCTCCGGCTGCTTGTCGTGCTCGATGTAGTACATTAGGCTCGACGACAGGATTATCAGCATGAGCACGAGCATGGCGGAAATCACGATCTGACGCTTCTTCGCGCGGA
>Ga0187894_10002206_pt1 | contig 23576 bp, 16 predicted proteins | sample GBC1701081metaG_FD_136650 | JGI IMG/M metagenome (GOLD analysis project Ga0187894, IMG submission 136650) | White microbial mat communities from a lava cave in the Kipuka Kanohina Cave System on the Island of Hawaii, USA - GBC170108-1 metaG ... | reverse complement strand
TTCACGCCGGCGCGATCCAGGCCTCCGGTCTCGCCGCCGCGCACGAGCAGCGCGCCCGCGTGCGTGCCAGCGTGGCTGGTCGGCAGATAGATCAGCGCGTTGTCCACGCCGTCGTAGATGAATCCGCTGACGACATCCTTCGCGACGCCGACGATCTGAATCTCCGAATAGCCGGCCAGCGCATCGGCGACCCGATCGCCAGACGACGCGATGTGGACGACCTTGCCGATAGGATCGCCGCCTGGCCAGAACGCCTGCGCCGTCCGCTCGCTGACGATACCGACGCGGGCTTCGGCCTCGGCTTCGCCGGCGTGGAACGCGCGTCCGCGCAGGATCGGGATCCGCAGCAGCGGAAAGTACTCCGGCGACACGAACAGATACGACGTCGCCCTGGTCGCGTCCCCCGGCAATCCTGGCTTGATCGGTGTCGTGGCGAGGCGTCCGAAGAGCGGATTCCGATTCGTGACGGCAACCAGGCCGACGCGTGCGTCCGCCCGCAGCGTTTCCGCGGCCTTGGGGATCAGCGAGCTGTCGTCCGAGCGCTGGTTCACGGAGAAGACGCCGCGCGCGTCGAAGCCCAGGTCCGTCGCCGCGAGCGACACGCCGTTACGCGCGAGCGTCGCGGCCGTGATCAACAGGACGAGCGACACCGTCACCTGACCAGCGACGAGCAGATTGCGCAGCCGGCCGTTGCGGACACCGGGCGCCGCCTGCCCGCGCAGCGCCTCGGTCAGCGTCAACCGCGTCGCCTGCAGCGCCGGCACCAGCGCAAAGAGCAGCGTCGTCGCGGCGGCCACGCCGAGCGCGAAGAGGAAGACGCGATAGTCCAGTTCCAGCGGAAACAGGGTGACGAGTTCCACCAGACTGCTCGGCAGCGTGGCGAAGAGCAGGTGGTGTCCCGCGCGCAAGACGACCGTGGCGAGCGCGAGGCCGGCCAGGCCGGCCAGCGTCGACAGGAGCAGCGCCTCGGTCAGCAATTGACGGACGATGCGGCCGCGGCTCGCGCCGAGCGAGAGCCGGATCCCGATCTCCTTGTGCCGGGCGATCGCGCGGGCCAGCATGACGTTCGACACGTTCGCGCAGGCGGCGACGAGCACGAGCCCGAACGCCGCGAACACCGGCGCCAGCATCGCGATTACTTCGACGGTCAGCGGATTCAATGTCGAGCGCTGCAGCAGATCGGCGCGCACGTCCTCGGGCTTCGTCGTGCGTCCGGCGTTCGCGATGGCCGCGGCGCGCGTGACGAACGGCAGGAGCGCGTTCTGCGCCTGCTCCGGCGACACGTCGCGCCGCAGACGCCCGAAGACCGCCAACCGCTGCGGATGCGCGGCATCGTAGATGTCGTGTCCCGAGACGATCGGATACATCGTCAGCGGTGCCCACACGTCCAGCGGGAGATCGTCCATCCCCGCGAACTCCGGCCGCGTGACGCCGACCACTTCGAAGACGTGGCCGTTGAGATCGAACGTGCGGCCGATGACGTCAGGATCGCGATCGAAGAGCAGCGCCCAGCCCTGATCGCTGAGCACGGCGACTGGCGCGCTGCCCGGCGTGCGCGTGTCGAACGGCGCGAGCGCGCGTCCGAGCCGGACGGCCGGCTTGAGCATGTCGAAGTAGTTGCCGGAGACGAACGCCGCGTTCACCCCGCGGTCGTTCGACGACACCAACTGCCACCGGTACGCGAGCGCATCCTCGAAGAGATCGCGCCGCGCGCGGATCTCGTCGAACTCGCGCATGCCGAAGACGGATCCGGCATCGTTCGCCGCGCGCCAGTAGACTTTGTAGATCTGGACGGGATCGTGGATGGCCAGCGGCCGGAGGACGTAGACGTTGAGGACCGCGAAGAGCGACGTCAGCAAGCCAAGGCCGACCGCGAGCGTCAGAACGGTAACCGTCATGAAGACGCGCGCGCGCCAGAGACTGCGGACCGCGTAGCTCAGATCCTGACGAAGCTGCTCGGCCCACACCCAGCGCCGCGCTTCGTAGAAGCGCTCTTCGGCCGCGACGACGTTGCCAAACGTCCGCGTCGCCTGCTGCCGCGCCTCGTCCGGGGCGATGCCGTCCGCCGCGAGCCGCTCGGCCTCGAGGTCGAGATGGGCCTGAATCTCCGCGCTGAAATCGGCGTCCGTCCGTTGACGGCGCCAGGGCCAGAGTCCTCGGGTCGACATGCGACCCATGCTAATCGCCTCTCAGGTCGAACGTCAACCCAAGAACTTGTGGAGCCTGGTCCTCGTCGAATCCCCGCCGCACGCGCCCCACCGCACACGATCCTGTCGCACGCGCCCCCTACAGACCGCTCGTCGAGCCCGTGACGATCTCCGGGCCCTGCGGCGTGATGATCAGCGTGTGCTCGTAGTGCGCGGACAGGCAGCCGTTGCCGGTGGAAATCGTCCAGCCGTCGGCCTGCTGCACGGGACGCGTCCGGCGCGACGCGAGCATCGGCTCGATGGTCAGCACGAGTCCGTCGGTCAGTCGATCGCGCTGGAACGGGACGTAGTAGTTCGCGACTTCGGGCGGCTCGTGAATCGCGCGCCCCACGCCATGTCCGCACAGCTCCCGGATCACCGAGAAGCCATCGTCGCGCACGCGCTGCTCCACCGCGCGGCCGATGCCGTTCACCAGTGCGCCCAGCCTGGCCGAGTTCAGCCCGGCGTGGAAGGCCGCGACGACGGACGCGCGCAGGCGGCGCGCTTCGGCGGTGATGGGCGGGACGAGCACGGTGTCCGCCGCGTCGGCGATGTAGCCGTCGCATTCGGCGGTGACGTCCAGCTTGACGATGTCCCCGGGGGCAATCACGCGCGTGCCGGGAATGCCGTGGACGACTTCGTCGTTGACGCTGATGCAGGTGCAGCCGGGGAACCCGTACAACTTTCGCGGCGCCGATTGCGCGCCGTGCTTCGCGAGCACCGCCTCGCCCACCGCGTCCAGCGCGGCGGTCGTCACGCCCGGCGCCACCGCCGACCGCATCGCCTTGAGCGCGGCGGCCACGACGCGGCCCGCGCGCCGCATACCTTCGAGATCGGCCGGAGTGGAAATGGACATGGATCGATTGTACGCGATGACGCCGCACGACAGGCGGGAACAAGACTCGCCAGGAGCGCGGCCAGCATCAGCAGACCGATGATGCCGGCGCGCAGGACGCGTACGCGGCGCTCGATCGATAGGCGCCCGTCGCTCGTCGCCGGATGCGTCGGCCACGACGCAATCCTCGTCAATTCGCGCGACGCCATGAACTGGACGACACGAGGCGAGACGACACTGGGCTGGACGACACGGGCTAGACGACAGGGCTAAATGTGGACCGTCGGCACACCAATCGCGCGACGCCACCGGCGGCTCGATCGCGCAAGGCCGTTCGCGGGGCCGCTCGCGTCGGCGTGACCGTTGGCGCGGCTCCGCTCCGGTTCCGGTACATGCCGGACGCCCCAGCTCGCGTACGCGATCAACGTCACGCCCAGGGCGTACGCCAGCACGTACGCGCCAAAAGGCATCGTCGCCACCATCCACGCGACGCGCACGGCCGGCACGGCAAACAGCAGACGACCGAACAGCACGACCGCGGCCAGCGCCAGGCCCAGCACGCCGAGCGTGCGCGCGGCGGCGACGCCGATCAGGTCGACGCGGCGCAGCGTCGACGCGAAGTGCGCGCAAATCAGGAAGACGAAGACTTTGTGGACGGTCGACAGCACGTACGCGACCAGCAGCAGGAACACGCGCCATGAATCGGCGAACTGCGCGACGGGCGCGTTCGACGCGCGGAAGTGCGCGTAGACCTCGTCCAGCGCGGCCCACACATCTCCCGATCCCGTGGCCAGCACCGCGATGCGCAACGCCAGCGACGGCAGCCACAACGTCGTCGCCAGCAACGCGCCCGCCAGGCCCAGCGCCGCCGGCACCAGTTCCCCTCGCGTCCACACCGCCACCGCCAACGCCACGAAGCCGGCCAGCGTCACGATCGATCCGAGGAAGAGCCCCATCGTGTTCCACGCATAGCTCGCGGGATTCGCCGGACCCGGCGCACCCGACGCCGCGCCGAGGACGAAGATGGCCGGCCCGAGCAGGAGCAGCAGTCCCGCCGTCCCCGTCGCGCCCGTGCCCCGCGCGACACGACTACGCGTGTTCAAGTGCGTCGCGACGGCCGCCAGCAGCGCCAGGTGGACGAGACCGATCAGGAGGAGTCCGAGATAGCCGCCGCGCGGCAGCACGATCCGCGATACCAGCATCAGCGGCAGCCCGAGCCACAGATAGAGGATGCCGATCCTCGTCTGGATCCGGCCGGCGGGCTGACGAACGGAGGTGTCCGGCACCACGGCCACCGGGTTGTACATGCGTTCCAACGCGGATGTTCCTCTCACGAATACCTGTGCGCCGTACGCACGCGCTCACGCCCCACTACGGTCCACCTCGCAACTCTATGGAAGACGGCCACGCAAGTCGTTAGGAAGACGTGATCGCGCGGTGAGAAATCTGTGAGAACCGCGCGGCCGCGCGTCGCACCGCCGAGCCGCACGCGTTGACATCGACAGGGCACGCGTGATGGGCGCGGCGGGGCTTTCAAACAACTTTCACAGGAAAGTCAGGAATCCCTAACGACTCGACGCGCGCCCACCCGGTATCGTCCGAGGTTGCGCCGTGGTGTTTGTGTCCCACTGTGCTGTGCGGAAAGTGTGTGCGGAAGATCGCGACAAAAGGAATTATCCATGAAGACTTCTTTGCGAATCCACGGACGCCGGCTCGGGCTGCTGGCGACCGGCCTGATCGTCGCCGTTGCCGGCGTCGGGATCGTCTACAGCCAGACGCCGACGCCGCCGGTGATCAACGCGTGCGTCTCCAAAGGCCTGCTCGGCCTCGCCGCCGGATCGATCCGGATCGTGTCGAACGTGAGCCACTGCAATGCGAATGAAATTCCGCTGACCTGGAACCAGCAGGGCGTCCCGGGACCGCAGGGCATTCCGGGCGCGCAAGGTCCGCAGGGCCTGCAGGGACCGCAGGGCGTTCCGGGTCCCGAAGGCCCGCGCGGTGAACAAGGCGCGCAAGGCGTTCAGGGTGTGCAGGGCGAGCCGGGTCCAGCGGGACAGACGCCCGTCGCCGGTTCGATCAAGGTCCTCTCGACGGACGAGGTCGCTCTCGTCCAGGACGACTTCTTGACTGTTGCACGCCTGGCGTCGGGCGGCGGCTCGGGTCTGCTGAGCGTGCCGTTTTCGGCACGGTTGCTAGTCAACGGCAGCGCCACGGTGCTCAAGTTCGCCGACACGGAGACCGAAGAGGTCCAGTGCAAGCTCCGGACGAACGGGGCGAACGGGCCGAGGGAGATCAGCGGGCTCATGCGCCACACGTTCTCCGCAGCGCGCTTCCAGTTCGTGACGCTCCCCGTCACCGGCGCCGTCGTCCTCGCACCCGGCGAGTACGACGTCGAGCTCCTGTGCCGCGGCGGCCAGAACAGCCTGTTCACGGGAGAAATCGACATCGCCGTGCTCGCCGTGCCCTTTTAACGCGACGAGCGATCGGGCACACGGGTCGCCCGGTGCGACTGCACCCCTGGCGGCCGCGCCGGGCTCCGTGAGCGGTTTCGAGGCGGTGACGCCGCGCCATCCGTGCGGCGGCCGCCTCGTGCCGCGCGCGGACGCGGCATCCCGCGCGGATCCGCGCGCGCCGATCGGACCTTCACGAAACACGCTCACCGCATTTTCAGCCTGCTGACACGCCAACCCATGACATCACCGTCCGATTCGCTCCTCTGTCACAACGTCGATCGACGCACGTTCCTCAAGCTTCTCTCGCTCGCCAGCAGCCTCCCGATGGTGCAGGCACGTCGGCCGACGGGTCCCGGCAAGAAAGTGGTGATCCTCGGCGCGGGCCTTGCCGGCCTCGCCGCCGGCTGGAATCTCGTGCAGCGCGGCTATGACGTCATCATCGTCGAAGGCCAGGGCCGCGCGGGCGGACGCGTCAAGACCGTGCGCAAGCCGTTCCAGAAAGGCGGCTACGCCGAGGCCGGCGCGGTACGCATTCCGAGCAACCATCAGTTCACGATGAAATACATCAAGCTGATGGGCCTCGCGTCCAAGCTGCGCGACTACGCCGATCCCAAGGGCGCGCATCTCTGGCACGTCCAAGGGAAGCGCTTCATCACACCGACCGGCGAGTGGCCGCTCGACGGCCTGACGCCGGCCGAGAAGGCGGACCCGTTCGGCCAGTTGATGAAGTACTGGGGCGACGGATTCAAGGCCGTCGGCAATCCGCTGGCGCCGGACTTTCCCAGCCCCGCGGCGCGTGAGCTCGACGCGTACCGGATGGACGAGTACTTCAAGCGGCAGGGTGCGAGCGACGCGTGGATCCAACTGCTCTACGCGTCGGAAGGCCACTTCGGGGACATCAACGCGCTGTGGGTGACGGCGGTCGAAGGTGCGCTGCTCGGCAGCGGTCCGGTCACGACGTACGGTCTGGTGGGCGGCAACGATCAACTGCCGCGCGCGCTCGCGACGTCGCTCGGATCGCGCGTGCGCTTCCGCACGAGGGTGGACCGCATCGCGCACACCGCGGATGGCGTCACCATCACCGTCACCGACGCGTCGGGCCAGCACGAGATCGCCGCCGACTACTGCATCTGCACGCTGCCCTTCCCGCTGCTGCGCGAGGTTGCGATCACGCCGTCCTTTTCGGAGACGAAGATGGACGCGATCCGCTCGTACGGGCTCGCGGACGCCGCGCGCGTATCCCTTCAGACCAGGACGCGATTCTGGGAGCAGGATCCGCTCGGCCGCCTCGGGGGCTTGAACATGGTCGGCACGGACACGACGTGGGAGCGCATCTGGAACACGAGCGCGTTGCAGCCCGACAAGAAGATGGGCATGCTGCACGTCTACATGTTCGAAGACCACGCGCAGGCGCTCGGCGCCATCCCGCCGGCGGAGCGCGTGGCAAAGACGACGGACGGCGTCGCGCCGTGTCTGCCGCAATTGGGCGAACAGACGGTCGCGAGCTCCGTGACGGTGTGGCACGAAGATCCGTGGGCGCGCGGCGCGGTCGCGCTGCTGCATCCGCACCGGTTCGAGACCCACTGGCCCGCGGCGCGCCGCGCCGAAGGACGCGTCCACTTCGCGGGCGAACACACGTCCGTCTGGATCGGCTTCCAGAATGGCGCGCTCGAATCCGCGGAGCGCTGCGTCAGCGAGATCACCGGCGCTTAGGTCGGGGAAGGCCGGGATCCGAGACACCGGCCGCGTCGCGCAGTGAAGCCTGCGCGACGCGATCGGACCCGCGTATGTCTACTCGTCCGCGGGATCAGCAGCCCGTGGAACAGCAGGCGCTGTTGCAGTGTTCGCCCATCGCATAACACCCCGCCATGCACGCCTCGAACTGCGGCGTACGCGGGAACTGCGGCGGCGTGTTGTATTCCTCATCGCACGCCGCGTTGCAGAACAGCAGATCGTCGCCGCATTCGCTGCAGCAGAACGGTCCGCACGCCCGCAGGCTGGTGGAGGCCGGCGGGACCGTCATGAGGACACCGAACGAGAGCAGCAGGACAGCCAGCCGAAGCCGTGACGTCATGATTCGCTCCTGAACGAAGTGGGTTGGCGAGAGGAATGATCGGACGTCCGACGGTGTCACGACGCGCGGGCGGCGTCAAGCCGTCTGTGTTGGCCGCCGGCGCGCGCATCGCACGCGATGCGACGCGACACGCTAGCGCGCCGCGCGCGGACGTGTCCGGCGGAACGGACGCGCGTCCCGATCGGTTGTCGTCACGGGCGGTACCTCGATCCGGCGGACCAGGTGCTTCCGGCGATCGATCGTGAAGATCGCGCGCGTCCCGTCCTGCGCCCAGGAGAAGGCCTGGCCTTCGGCTTCGAGGTCGATCGTCGCGAGATGGATCAGCGTCGGTCCCATCGACGGCTGTGCGACGACGTAGAGCTCGGGACGATCGTGTCCGAGCAGGTACAGCCATCCGTCCGGTCCGATGGCGCCGCCCGATGCGCCGCCGGGCGCCAGGCGCTGGACGACGGTCGAGGGAAAGAGCCAGCCGCCGGTCCGCCGCCACGCCGCGTCGAAGGCCACGACATTCGAGAACGTGTGATTCTTGAAGCCGGCGCCGCCATTGCCATCGTAGTGCGTGAAGCCGGCAATCCAGCCGTCGCGCACGCGATCGGTCCACGTGAGCGATCCCTCATCGCGCAGGCCGAGGCTGTGCGTGTCGACGTGATCGAGCGAGGCCGCGTCGAAGACTTCGATCGACGATCCCATCGGCGTCAGCGAATAGTTGGAATTCGCGCACCACAGGCGTCCAGCGTCCGCCAGGCAACTGTTCAAGTGACGGATCAGACCGTTGCGCGGCCCGATCCAGCGATCGACGAGCTGCCCCGACGCGATGACGTATTTCGCCAGCACGGTATTGTCGACGGCATAGAAGAAGCGCGCGTCGGCCGCGACGCCTTGATCGGCCTCCGGCACGTCGTATGCGCGCAGCGTCCGCGCGGCAAGCCGCTGCACGGGCGGCGCGATGTAGTCAGGCACAACGAGGTCCGGCACGGCAGGATCCGGCCTGACAGGATCCGGCAGAACGCGCGGCGCCGCGGGCGCGGACGGCGTCTGCGGCGCGGGCTGACCGGCAAGCGTGCGCATCCCGCCGGATACGCACAAGGCGACGCCGACCGCGGCCAGCGGCGTCAGCGCGACGTGGAGGCGAGGCATGCGCCTAGCGGCCCACGCGCGCGGAGATCCCGAAGAAGAACGTCCGGCCGGTGTATTCGTATTCCGTGACCTGCCGTCCGTTCCCACCCTGAAACTCCGTCGTTGGTTCGTCATTCAGATTGATGCCCGAGACGCTGATCTTCACATCTGGCGTCAGGCTGTATTGCGCGCGGAAGTCCACGCGGCCGAAGCGGCCCTGATCGAGGTCGAGCGCGCGGCTCGCGCCGTAGTCCGTCAGGAAGTGGCCATTGTACTTGTACGTGCTCGACAGGTCCCATCGGCCTTTCTGGAAGTAGAGCGTCAGGCTGCCCGAGCGGTTCGCCTGCTGCAGCAGCGGCAGCACGAGCACTTCGTCGCCGCGTGCGACTTCGATGCCGCTGTCGATGAAGGTGATCGACGCCGCGAAGCCGAGGCCGTTCAGCGCCGACGGCAGGAACGTGAGCTGGTCCGCCAGCGTCAGCTCGACGCCCTGCACGTCCGCGGTCTCGGCGTTGATGGTCGTGTGGATGTCGAACTGGCTGAAGCGCTGTCCCTGGAACGTGTAATCGGTGAAGCGCTGCGTCGGCGCCGGAATGATCTCGTTGGAGATGTCCTTGCGGAACGCCGCCACCGACAGCAGCGCGCCCGTGTCGAAGTACCACTCCAGCGACACGTCGACACTGTTGGACGTGCGCGCCTTGAGATCCGGATTGCCGATCGACAGCGATCCGATCGTGCCGAGCGACGGATGCTCTTCCACGCTCAACTGCGACCGCGGCGCGAGCGCGTCATATTCCGGTCGTCCGACCGCTGTCGTGAACGCGGCGCGCAGCAGCAGATCGCGCCGCAGGTCGATGGCCGCGACGATCGACGGCAGGACGTTGGTGTAGGCGCCGGATCCGTCGATTGGCCGGGCAACGCGTGACGCGCCTTCGCCGACGAGCGTGAAGGCAGACGAAGTGACGTCCGTACGCTCGACACGGACACCGCCGCTCAGCGTCACGCGGCCGAGCGCCGCCCTTGCCATGCCGTAGGCCGCCGCGACGCGCTCGCGCAGCGTGAAGTCGCTCTGATAGTCGTTGAGGAACGAATCCACCGGGTCGAACGCGAAGAACCGCGGGTCCGCGCCGTTCGCACGGAAGAAGTCACTGAGGCCGGCCTGGTCCAGCCAGATGTTCGGCACCGTCTGGATTGCGACGGGATTCAGGAACCCGCCGCGCGTCAGCGAAGGCGCGGTCGCGGCCGTCCAGTTCTGCGAGCCGATGTTGTAGGTCGCCTGCGACACCGCGGTGTCCCGGGTCGTCCTGGTGAACTTCGCGCCGGCCTTGAGGAAGCCCGGGACGCGCGAGCCGAAGATCACGTCGCGCCGGACGTCCGCCGCGCCGGCGTCGCTGCGCTCTTTCGTGAGCTGCTCGAAGAAGCGGACGCGGCGGAAGGTCTGCAGCGCCGGATCCATCCGGTCGCGGCCGGGCGAGGTGATGGAGACGACACCGCTGTCGAGGACGCGGAAGGCGTCCGGGCCGAACGTGTTCGCGCCGGAGCGGAATTCCCAATTGTCGTTCGGCTCGTGGATGGTGTTCTGGTTGCGCTGGACGACGTAGTCCAGCGTCCAGGGACCGGTGTGCTGCGCGCCGCCAATCGTCGCGTTGAACAGTTGCTTGAGAGTCGGCTCGTTGCGCAGGTTGACCTGCACGCGGTTGGACGCAATCGTGCCGCCGGTCGGACCGTCGACGGACGTCAGCGCGTCGCCCAGCCCTTCCTCGAACCGGTTGCGCAGTTGCAGTTCATCCCAGTGCGCGAAGAACGAGCGGACGAAGAACCGCGACGCGGCGTTCGGCCGCGATTCGATCGACGCATTCAGATTGAGCCGCTCGCGCGCCGTGACGGTGACGTTGTTCTTGACGCTGGTGGGATACCTCACGGTCGCGCCATTCAGCGACACGTCCCGCCAGTCGTCGTTGAAGATGCCCAGCAGCGGCGTCCGCCGGTTCGAAAACGACGCGCCGCCCAGCCATCCCAGCTTGCCGTGCAGGGTCCGCCCGGCGAGCGTCGCGTCGGTCGTGTGCGGCGTTTCCTTCGTGTCGTCCGGCGGAATCGCGGAGATCGTCTCGACGCCGCCGCGGGTCGAGAGCAGCGCGGTGAACCGCTGCTGGAAGTCGAACGGTTGCTTGGTCGTCAGATTGAGCGTGCCGCCGATGCCTTGACCGTCCATGTCGGGCGTCGGCGTCTTCATCACCTGGACGCCGCTCAGCAGCTCACCGCCGATGACGTCGAGCGGCAGCAGCCGGCCGCCGCTCTCCGTCTCGCCGTTGCCGATCGCCAGGCCGTTGATGGTGACGTTGTTCAGCCGCGGGCTGATCCCGCGAATCTGGACGAAGCGGCCCTCGCCTTTTTCGAGCAGCATCGACACGCCGGGAATGCGGTTCAGCGTCTCGCCGATGTTCTTGTCCGGCAGGCGGCCCATCTCGTCGGTGTTGAACAGATCGACGACACCGTCGGCCATGCGCTTGCCGTTGATCGAGCTGGCGTAGTTGAACGCGGTGCCGCGGACGGTGACGGCGTCCTGCAGCGACGACACCTTCAGCACGAGCCGGAGCGGCGGCATCGGGCCGTCAGCGATGTCGATCGACTCGCGCATCAGCGTCTCGAAGCCGGCGAGCGTGACGATCAGCGCGTAGGATCCCGCCGCAAGCGGTCCGACCGTGAACCGGCCGTTCGCGTCGCTGAATGCGGTCAGTTCTCGTCTGTCGCCGGCGTGGCGCAGGACGATCGTGGCGCCGGGCAGGACGCCGCCGGTCTCGTCCACGACCTGGCCGCTGACGAGCCCCACGTCGGCCGGTTGCGTCGCGGCAGGTTGCGCCCCGGCTCGGGCGCCGGCGGCGCCGGTTGAGAGAAGAAGGAAGGAGAGAAGCGACAGGTGAACGAGCAGACGTCGATATGACACGGAAACCTCTCACAAACCCATGCGGTCGCGCGAGGTCCAAGGTCAGCGATCGGCTTGTCAGGCGTGTGTCGGAGGCGGGTCGGCGTTGTAAAACCTGGTACACGGGCAGCGGCCGTGTCGATTTCGCATGGCCCCGTTCGACGTGTCCATAGAACGAGGCTTTCGGGCCGGGTAGGAGCACGTCGTTGACCGCCGGCCGGACGCCCCACGTCGAGAGGGAGAAAGCATTCATGCGTGTCAGGTCCAGAGCTCACCGTCTGTCCATCGGCTTCGCGGTTGCCGCGACGCTCACCGCGGCCGCCACGAGCGCGTACGCGCAGACCGCGCCGCCGCCCGCCAACCCCTGGGCCAGCGGGACGGACACCGCGAAGCCCGCCGGCCGGTATGCCGACGTCAACGGCATCAAGCTGTATTACGAGATCCACGGCCCCGGCGCCGGTCAAGGCACACGTTCGGGCCGGCCGCTGATCCTGCTGCACGGCGGACTCGGCGCGATCGAGATGTTCGGGCCGACGCTGACCGCGCTCGCGAAGGGTCGTCAGGTCGTCGCCGTCGATCTGCAGGGCCACGGGCGGACGGCGGACATCGACCGTCCGATGACCGTCGCGCTGATGGCGGGCGACGTGGCAGCGCTCATCACGCACCTGAAGCTGGACCGCCCGGACGTGATGGGCTATTCGATGGGTGGCGGCGTCGCGCTCCAGGTCGCGATTCAGCGTCCGGAGCTGGTGGGCCGGCTGGTGATCGTGTCGACGCCGTTCCGCCGCAACGGTTTCTATCCCGAGATTCTCGCGCAGCAGGATCAGGTCGCCGGGATGGCGGAGGCGATGAAGGAGACGCCGATGTATCAGCTCTACCAAAGCCTCGCGCCGAGGCCGGAGGACTGGCCGCGGCTTTTGACGAAAATCGGCGAGTCGATGAAAGTAGACTTCGACTGTTCGAAGCAGATTGCCGGCATCACCGCGCCGACGCTGATCGTGGCGGGTGACGCGGACCTCTTCCCGCCGTCACACGCGGTGGAGATGTTCGGGCTGCTGGGCGGCGGTCAGCGTGACGGCGGGTGGGACGGCGCGGGGCGCCCGACGTCGCAGCTCGCGATCCTGCCGGGCCGGACGCACTACGCAATCTTCAGCGATCCGGCGCTCGTGGAGACGGTCGTCCCCTTCCTGGACGCACCGGCCGCCGGACGGCCGTAATTGCCACTCGGGGACGTGTCTTCCCGGACACCGTCCCAATCCGGGCATCTCGTGTACAAAGCACATTGTTAATCTCGTCTGTGACGCCTATAATGCCCTCCACGTTCCCAGTCCAGCGCTAGCACAACTCCAACGGTTCCGACGCGCGATGGCTCTCGTACAGGGCGTGGCGTTCTGCGCGCGCCTGGCGTGTCGTGTCGCTGGAAACGTTCTTTGAAGACTCGCGGCCCCCGTGTCTTCCCTGCACGAAAGGGATCTCATGTATGCAGTGGCATCGCGTCAGTGCTCCGGTCCGGATCCTCAGTGCGTTTACGGTCTTGCTTTCCCTCGCGGCGCCGCTGCGGGCGCAGACGGTCGACGATGGGATCATGCTGGCGAAGCACGACCTCTTCACCGGCAACCTCTACGTTCATGATAGCTGGACGAAGTATTGGGAAGGCGCGCTCGAGCGCGAGAACGGCAACATCGGCACGCTCACGACGCAGACGAATATCTGGTACGCCAACTATGGCGTGACGGATCGTCTGAACGTCATCGGCATGGTGCCGCTGGTGTGGACGCGCGCGAGTCAGGGCGTCCTGCGGGGCCAGAAGGGCCTGCAGGATCTGACGATCGCGGCGAAGTACAACGTCCTCGAAAAGCAGCGGACGCCGATCGGCGCGCTGCGTGTCATCGGCGTCCTCTCGGCGGGGCTGCCGATGACCGACTACACGGCGGACTTTTATCCGCTCTCCCTTGGCAGCAACAGCCGGAAGATCTCGGGCCGTGGGACGGTGTTCCTCAACACGGCACGCGGCCTCTACGTCAACGGGTCGACGTCGTACTCCTGGCGTGGAAACGTCACGCTCGACCGGCCGTACTTCTACACCGACGACGAGCTGGTGTTCAGCAACGAGGTGCCCATGCCCGACGTGTTCGACTACACGTCGAGTGTCGGCTACATGAACAACGGGCTGATGACCGGCCTGACGTTCGCGCAGCAGTGGACGCGGGGTGGCGGCGACATCCGCCGGCAGGACATGCCCTTCGTCTCGAACCGGATGAATTTCTCGAAGATCGGCGGCATGATCATGGCCCCGATCCCGAAGCTCCGGGATCTCAAGGTCCATGTCGCCTATGCCTACACGCTCAACGGCCGTAACGTCGGGCGCGCGACGACGGTGACCACCGGCATTCTCTATCACTTCAACGGACGAGGATCCACGCCATGAGTCTGCCGCATCGGCTCTCTGCATTCTTCTCCGGGCTTGCGATTGCGGCAATGGCAAGCGTCCCCACGACGCTGGGTGCGGGCGATCGCTCCGCGGCGCTGACGCCCGCGCCGGTCTCCGTCGACGCGGCGGCGCAGGCGGGCGGTATCGGCACCGGCGGTGACGCGGACGCTGGCACGTGGCAGATGCTCGTGCTGACCGACGTCGCGCAGATCCCGGTGCCGGCCCCGTCGACGACGACCGCCGTCGACTATCAGTCGGAGCTGTCCGCGCTCAAGAGCGCGCAGTCTCGTCTGACGACCGAACAGCGCAAGGCCATCACCTACTGGAGCAAGGGCGGCGTCATGCGCTGGACCGAAATCCTGCTGGAGCTGGTCGCGGACTCCGACCTGCCGCCCGCGCCGAATCCTGACGGCTCGTATCCGGCGCCGGACGCGAACAATCCCTTCGCGGATCCGCGCTTCCCGTTCGCGAACCCGCCGTACGCCGCGCGCGCGTACAGCTACGTCACGGTCGCGCAATACGAAGCGCTGAAAGTCGCGTGGCACTACAAGTACCTCTACAACCGGCCGGCGCCGACGGCCGTCGATCGCGGCGTCCGCGCGCTGCTGCCCGCGAAGACGATCCCGGCGTATCCGTCGGAAGAGGCCGTGCTGTCCGGCGTCACCGCCGAGATGATGAAGCTGCTGTTCCCGACCGCGATCGAGCGGATCACCATGAAGGCGGGTGAACAGCGTCAGGCGGCGCTGCTGTCGGGACGCGCGACCCAGAGTGATATCGCCGCGGGCCTCGCGATCGGACAGGCGGTCGCCCAGATCATGATCGCGCGCGCCGGCGCGGACGGCATGCGGACGGCGGGCGGCACGCCCGCGCAGTGGAAGGAACTGGAGAACGGCGCGATCGCCCGCGGGGAGATCCCCTGGAAGAGCCAGGACATCCCGCCGCGTCCGCCGATGCTGCCGTTCTTCGGCCGCGTCCGGACGTGGGCGATGACGGCGGAGGACATCGTGCGCGAACGGCCCGGCCCGCCGCCATCCACCAGCTCGGACCTGATGGAGCGCGAGAAGGCCGAGGTCAAGCGCGCGGTGGGCTCCGCGACGCGCGAGCACATCGGCATCGCGCAGAAATGGGCGGACGGCGCCAGCTCGCCCACACCGCCCGGCCACTGGATGTTCATCGCGATGCCCCACATCGCCAGGGCGCAGTGGAGCGAAGTGCGCATCGCGCGCGCCTTCGCGCTGATCGGCATGACCGTCCACGACGCGGCCGTGGCCTGCTGGGAGGTGAAGTACTTCTACTTCAACCCGCGGCCCACGCAGCTCGATCCCGAGATCAAGACAGTCGTCGGCCTGCCGAACTTCCCGGCGTATACGTCCGGCCACTCGACGTTCTCGGCGGCAGCCGCCACCGTGCTCTCGTATCTGTTCCCGCAATCGACGGCGTCGTTCGAGGCAGACGCCGCCGAGGCCGCGATCTCCCGGCTCTACGGCGGCATCCACTTCCGGAGCGATATCGACGTAGGCCTGGAACACGGCCGGAAGGTCGGCGGCTACACCGTCCGCCTGGCGCAGAGCGACGGCGCGGACAAGGGACGCTAGTCCGCTCGACACCACCTCACGGGGCGCGCTGCTCACGCGCGCGCCCCCGCTTCTCTTCCCGCACGACAGATCCCAATCAACAGCTCTTCGATCGGCCGCTCGCGATCGACTGCTCGCGAGCGGTTCAGACGTAGGCCAGTCGATAGTTCGCGCTGCCCGCCTTGTCGTGCGAGCCGCCGGCCGGACACCGGCCGAGCCCGTGCTCCGCGTGGAACAGCCCCTGACACTTCGCGCAGCGGCGCCAGTCGCCCTGATGCTCGTCGTACGGCGAGTTGCGCAGGATGCCGTAGTCCTCGCTGCCGGTCGTATCATGCGTGCCGCCGGCCGGGCAGGCGCCCTTGTTGTGGGCCGGCGCGATCAGCCCCTGACACGTCCCGCAGCGCCGCCACTGGGACTCGACCTGCGCGAAGGCCTCGCCCAGCATGACGTGATAGTCGCCGCTCCCGGTCCGCTCGTGCGGTCCTCCCATCGGACACACGCCGCGGCTGTCGCCCGCGAAGAAGAGGCCCTGACAGTGACGGCACCAGCGCCAGTTCGCCTGCGTCCGCGGCAAGGACGGCATGCCGAAAGACGGGAACAGGTCCGCGTGGTTCGCCAGGTGCGTCCGGGCGGCGTTGATGACCGCGTTGAAGAACGGATACCACTCGCTGCCCTCGCCGCTGTCGGGCGTCAGGTTCGCCTTGGTGTGCAGGCCGTTCCAGACGATGACGTAGGAGATGTCCTGGCTGTGGACGACCAGGCCGCTTTGCGACGTCTGCAGCAGGCCGCCCTTGTAGCCGCGATAGCGCGACGGCTGCTGGCCGACGCGATCGAGGTCGTCGAAGCCATGTCCGCCCGGCCTGTTCGTCCCCGGCATCGACGCCGACGCCTTGTCGAGCAGCCGGTCCACCGTCGGCCGTCCGAGCGGCGTGTAGGGCGTGGCGCTCATCGCCGCCAGCACCCGCACGAGATCGACCGCGGCCGCCGACAGGCCGCCCGATCCTTCCATCGTTTCGAGATGCTCGTCCCCGTACTCCCGCGGCACGAGCGGACGGCCCGGCGACATGACGCTCTTCGCGAGCCGCAGATCCCGCGAGTGATACCGCGCCTCGTCCGGCGCCTGCGCCGCGAGCAGCGATCGCGACGTCCGGATGCGCGCGATCGACAACGGCTTCAACAGCCGCGACGCGATCGCCGTCGCGAGCGATCCCGCGTGGCGGTATTTCTTCACGACCTCACTCGCGAGGAAGTAGGCGAAGTCATTCAGCTTGTCGTACGACGCGAGCGCCGGCTGCGTCATCATGAAGGAGGCAATCTGCGCCGAGGTCACCGGCAGCGTGGTCTGAAAGGCCGACGCGATCTCCGTTCCGCGGCCTTCGTAGCGCGGCTGCAGGAGGTTGTCGTATTCGAGCAGATGATCGACGGTGCAGTTGACGTAGGCCGCGTGCGTCGGCATGCCGCCAGCCGGCGTCTTCAACGGCAGGACGTCCGGCAGCGTGTCGCTGCCGCTCACATGTCCTTCCGCGATGAGCTGATGCAGGCCGATCGCCGCGAGCAGCTTGCTCCCGCTCGCCAGCCGGAACACCGTCGACGGCTGCACGTCCGGATAGTCCGGCTCCGCCCACGTATACCCGCGCGCAAGCACGAGACGCGTCCCGCTCGCAATCGCCAGCGCCGCGCCGCGGATGCTGCTCTCTTTCATGGCCTTGAAGACCGCGTCGTCTATCTCCTTCACGCCCGGCGCGCCGGTCGTCCGCGCCGTCCGCGCCACGGGCTTCTCGTTGTTGACGAAGATCGCCGCGTAGCGCCGATCGACGCCGTCACCGTACCCCTGGAAACAGACCGCATGAAAACCCTTGCCCAGCCAGGCCTTCTGCTCCGAGAGAACGCCGTCGCGCGTCAGCCCGTGCCGCGCGACGAAGCCCTGCCCGATCGGCCCGATCTGATCGTCGCGATAGATCGCGAGCAGCTTGCCTTCCGTGGATCCTGTCACCCACGCGAGACGCGCCCAGCCTGACCACTCCGCCTCGAAATAGCGCTGATGCTCGTCATGATCGAGGCCCGCGAACGCGTTCCACGCGACGTTGCCGGTGTTCTTTTCCCAGATGGCCGTCACGCGCGGCGCGGCGCCGGACGCGTCGTGAATCGTGCCCGTGCGGATGCGCCAGCCGCGGAAGGCGCGATCCGCCACTTCGGCGCCGAACGCGCCGAGATCCTGGTCGAAGGTCAGCTCCGTCGCCTGATCGGCGGGCAACTGCTCGAAGACGCCGGAGATGCGCATGTCCGCGCCGCTGCCCGCGGCCGAGACGAGCGTCGGGTAGAAGCCGGACGCCACATTGGTCGCGTTCACCCTCGCGAAGTCGGCCGGCGCATAGCCCAGATACCATTTCCACGGCGGCCCGGCCCGCTTGTCCCACACCGCGGAGATCAGCGGCTGCGTGGGATTGCCATACATGCTGAGGGACAACAGACGAAAGCCCTGCGGATAGAGAAGCTTGATGCGCTGGACGAAGTCGGAGAAGGTCCAGTCGTAGTCGATGAGCGGGTCCACGGCCACTTTGCAACGCTCCGGAACGAGTGAAGGTGAATGTCAGGCGGGCACGCGGGCGAGTCGAGCCACCGGGTCCTCTAAGGACGATACGGCACGCGATCGCACACGCCCTGAAGGATCGCTGAGACTTCGGTGAGAGTTCGCTGAAACATCCGGCCTCTTCATCACGATGTCCCGAGCGCCCTGACGTTCGATGTGAACGTCGCGGAAATGCGCTGTACGCGCGCACGGTGTTGTGCGGAGCGGACACCTCCGTGTGCGGAGCCCGTGCAGAAGCGTGTCCCCCGGACCACCATGACCTCGTCCCGCCAGGCAGGGCGGCCCGATCGTCGTGGCACGCGATCCGCACGAACCATGCGGCGGACAACGGACGTGAGCGGAGGTGAACGATGCACGGACTACGGACGGACAGCCAATCGTGGTCGTGTCGGTCGTCGTGGATCGCGGGCCTTGGCGTGGCGGTGCTCGTGCTGGCACAGAGCGGCGCCGGCATCCGTTCGCAGCCAGCATTCGGCGAGCTCGCGCGACGCGCGCCGCTGCCGGGCGGATTCCAGTGCGCGGGCGCCGCCATCAACGATGCCGGTGTCGTCGTCGGCCACTGTCTCGAAGGCCCGGCGGCGGGCGGTCACCTGACCGCGGTGCGGTGATCCTCGCCGGACACCGCGCCGGCACGCCTGCCAACGCGCGCCCCAGGGAAAGGCTGCGCCGTCCTGGACATCAACGAGGCGAATGTCAGCACGGGCCTGTGCGAGGACGCGGCGGGTGAAATCGAAGCCTGTACGCTGGCCCGCGCGCGGGCCTCCGCAGACGCTGGGAGCCGTACATCGTTCGATTGCTCGGTCTCGTGCTCCAGGCGGACGTCGCGGCGTCGGCCGCCGCGATCAACGCCGCGGGAACGATCGTCGGCACGAGCGACAGCGTCGAGGGACGTACGCGCGCAGTGATGTGGCCAGCCGGCTCGACGGCCGCGATCTGCTGCCGGATCCCGCTGAAGATCTGCTGAGGGGACGACAGGTGCTCTCATGCGCGCCCGGACCGATCACCGATGGAGCCGGGAGCGCGCTGGCCGTGGCCGGCACGTGTGAGGTCAGCGACGTGGGCGACACGCATCGCGTGGCGATCCGCTGGCGCCAAGACTGGCGGTGCGTTCAGGACCGTCGTGCTGAACGATCTGCCCGCGGCAACGAGCAATGCGCGGCCGTGTCGATCGATGGCGACGGACAGGTGATCGGCGTGTGCGATGACGCCAGCGGCGATGCCACCGCGGTGCGCTGGCCGGCGGACGATGGAGGCGATCCGGTGCCGTTTCCCTTCGCCGCCCAGAGCGCGGCGATCGCGATGACGGACGGCGGGCTCGTCGCCGGCAAACTATCTCACGGCCAACGGATTCACCCGCGGATTCCTCTGGGACGTAGACGCCGGCGAGGCCGACGACCTGGGCGTGCTGCCGGGCGGCCATCGGTGCGGCGTCGTGGACGCGAGCCGCGAGGGCGCGGCGACGGTCCTCCTGACGTGCGGCACGGCGACGGGCACCGCGCACGCCGCGGCGTGGTCGCGGGCAACCGGACTGGTCGATCTCGGCACGCTGGGCGGTCAAGGGAGCGGCGCCGTCGACGTCAGCCCGCAAGGCCGGCTGATTGTGTGGGCCGAGACGCCCGACGCGTATCTGCGCGCGGCAACGGCGGTCGGCCAGCTCGCGCTCGTCGCGCTGAACGACGTCACGGGGACCGCCGCGCGTCGGATCGCGCGGCGCGATAGTCCACCAGCGCCGCAGCTCCGGATCCGCCCGGTGATGACGGAGCAGGGGCGGATGCTGAGGGGAGTTCTTGACGATGTGAGCATCGCGTACGACCGCGAGAAGCTGCAGGAGCGGCTCGCAAGACTGAGCGGTGGTGTGGTGGTCCTCAAGATGCGCGCGCCGATCGAGCTCGAGCGAGAGCCCATCCCCTCCGAAATAGACCTCTTGGACCGCGAAGACCGGATCAGGCGGCTGATGCGATATTGACCGTACGACGGCGGCGCGCATGAGAGAGACGAACGCCACCGATGATCGCTTCACGGCGTCGCGCACGAGCGCACGCATGCGCGATCTTGCGCTCAGGAGCGCGAGTATCTTCCCCCTTCGTCAACATGACCCATTGAAGAGGTGATTCACCATGACGACCGTCACCCCTCGCAGACTTCGTCGAGCCGTCGTTGGTGCGATCGGCCTGGTGCTGGGAGGGACACCCGGCGTGACGCCTGCCGCACACGCGCAGCTCTCGCTGCAAACCGGGATCAACGGCATGCGCGAGTTCACCAGCTCGGGCGCCTGGACCGCGCCGGGACTGCTTTCCACACAGGGCGTCACGCACGTGCTCGTGGTGCTGGTGGGGGCTGGCGGCGGTGGCGCGCAGCGGGGCGGCGGCGCCGGCGGGTGTGTCGTCAGCACGGTCCGGGTGATTCCCGGACAGCGGTATGCCGTCACCCTGGGCAGAGGCGGCATGGCCGGCACCGATGCGGTCGCGGGCACGGACGGTGAGGCCACGGCGTTTTCCTTCGGGAGCTCGCAGGCGGTGTTGGCGCAGGCCAACGGTGGCGGCGGTGCTGACGGCGGCCTCGGCGGCGACGGAGGAGGCGGAACCGTACATGCGGACGGAGGACTTGTCCGTGCGGGCGGTGACGGACTCTTCGCGAACGATCGTGGTGAACCGCATCGCCTGTGTCGGTCCTACGGGCCTCCATCGGTGGGGCAAGGCGGTCGTCGGGTTCTCTCTGGTTCCGAGCCCGCAACTGGGGGCGGGGCCGGGTGGGCGCTGCTCTTGTGGTGAACGCGTCACCATCACGTCCGCGTCACCGCTTACGCTGCATGGAAAAGTCATGAGAAGGAGGCTCACGATGATGCCCCGGAAATCTCACGCGTGTCGCCGTGCGATGGCTGGCGGGATCGGTCTGGTCCTGGTGACCATGCCAGGCACGATGCCTGCGGCGCACGCGCAGCTCTCGCTGCACACCGGCATCAACGGCATGCGGGTGTTCACCAGTTCCGGCACCTGGGTCGCGCCGGGTCTGCTGGCCAACGATCGTGTCGGGCACGTGCTCGTCATGCTGGTCGGGGCCGGTGGCAGCGGCGCCCGGCCCGGCGAGGGCTCCATTGGCCTGGAACCTTCTGGCGGGGGTGGAGGGTGCGTCCTCAGCACCGTCCCGGTCAGACCAGGATTCATCTACGAGATCATCGTGGGAGCGGGCGGCCAGTCTGGCCCGGACGGTGGAACCCCAGGCGGGACGACCATGTTCCGGATGCGGGGAGGACCGGCCCTCGCGCAGGCAGCGGGAGGCCACAGGTCGTTACGAGACCCGAATGATCCAATCGATCCGATCGACCCAGAGCGTCCCGGCGCCGGTGGAACGGCACACGCCGATGGCGGCATTGTCCGCGCGGCCGAGGGGTCGGTGATCCATCCATTGTGTGCGGCCCACGCCCCTCAAGAAGTCGGATCCGGAGGTGGCACGATCGCCGGGTTTCCGGTTCCTGCAGGGCCGGGATGGGCGTTGGTCATCTGGTAAGCGCCCGAGAGGGCGCCCGCAGGCGCGCGTCTCTTGCCGGCGCACGCCGATCAGTTCCGTCGCGTGCTTGAAGAGGACGGTCACCATGTCAACAGGTACTTCACGCGCGTCTCGCCGGGCCGTGGTTGGCGCGATCGGCCTGAGCCTGGCGATCACGCCAGCGACAATGTCCACGGCGCATGCCCAGCTCTCCTTGCATCCCGGACTCAGTGGCATGCGCGAATTCACCACGTCCGGGACGTGGAGGGCGCCGGGATTGCTGGCCAACGATCGTGTCACGCACGTACTCGTGCTGTTGCAGGGAGCCGGAGGCGGCGGCTCTGGCTTCTTCGGTTCGGGTGCCGGCGCCGGCGGATGCGTCCTCAGCACCGTCGCCGTCATCCCCGGACGCACGTATGCGATCGAGGTGGGAGCACCCGGCGCGGCGAGCAATGACGACACGGCCGGCATGACGGGTGGGCGCACGGCCTTCCGGTTGCAGGGAGGCAGCGTCCTGGCGGTGGCGAACGGCGGCAGCGGCGGCGCCCCGAGGTCACAACCTGACGAGGGGGCGGCCGGGGGAAGCGGAGTCGCGCACGCGGACGGCGGAATCGTCTACGCGGGGAGTCGTGGGCGTTACGAACGTGTGATTATTGGTCCTGTTGCGGGGCGGATCGCCGATTTGTGCGCGCTCTACGCGCCTGACAACGTCGGCAATGGAGGAGCGGCCGAACGTTCTGGGCAACCCGGCTGGGCGCTCATTCTCTGGTAATCTCGCGATGGCGACTGCCCTGCATGCGGCACGTTCTGCTGATGCAGGCGCTCACGCGGTGACGCCTACGCCGTCGCGTGCGCGTCGACCGGCGCGCGGCCGCAGCGGCGGACGTACGCAAGCAGCGCGTGCGTCGTCTTCTGCACGCTGGCGGCCAGCGCCGCGGCGGGGACCGGCGCGAGCGTCGATGCCAGCCGCGCGGCGTCGGCGAGGTGCTGGGCGAAGACGTCCGGCGTGAGTTCGCCGGCGCGCAGGTGCGTGTTGCCGGGAATCAGCGGCATGCGGAAGTCGTCGATCTGATTCAAGCCGTAGGACAGCGAGATCGACGGGATGCCCAGCGCGTGCAGTTCGAAGCTGGTCTTGCGCGTGCCCTTCGTAATCGCCACATCCGCCACCACCATCGTCCGATCGATCGTCGCGTGCGGCTCCATGAACATCACGTCATCGCGATACGACGACTGCGCGCGGATGCGCGCCTGCTCCGCCGCGTCGGCGATCCAGACGATGCGCGTGCGCGAGTGCGGCAGGAGGTCCACGGCATCGCGCACGAGCGCGTAGATCGGGGAGAACTCCTCGGACGACAGCGCGGACCCGCCGGGCAGCACGAGGATGACGAACGCGTCCGGCGGAAGATCGAGCTGCTGCCGGATGGACGCGCGATCGGCGCGGCTCGCGGTCAGCGTCCGCACGACCGGGCCGACGTAGCGGATCCGCCCGCGCAGTGACACGGGCTCTTCGTAGATCCCCGGGTCATCCAGGAACAGGATCTCGCCAGCCACTTCCAGACATTGCGTCTGAAAGCGATCCTCCACCGCGAACCAGTCGGTGATGAAGACGGACGGCACCTCCAGCACGCGCGCGGCCGCGAGCGCGGCGAATTCCTCGTGCGAAAAGACGACGTCCGGGCGATGGGCGGCGATCGTGCGTCCGCAGCGATAGAGCGTTTCGATGAACGGATTGTGCTCGGGGAGATCCAGATCGACGACCGGATGACCGGCATCGCGGATGGTGCGCGCGCCGACGGCGTACGAGACGAACGTCAGATCGAGCGATGGATCGGTGCGGCGCAGGTCCGCCGCAATCGTCATGTCCGGGATCGCGTGTCCCCGGCCGCGGCCGCGAGAGAAGAACAGGAT
>Ga0187894_10002205_pt1 | contig 23578 bp, 11 predicted proteins | sample GBC1701081metaG_FD_136650 | JGI IMG/M metagenome (GOLD analysis project Ga0187894, IMG submission 136650) | White microbial mat communities from a lava cave in the Kipuka Kanohina Cave System on the Island of Hawaii, USA - GBC170108-1 metaG ... | reverse complement strand
TCAAGTAATCTTAAAACGAGCCGTCGGGCGGACGGTTAAAGACATAACGTATGTGGCTACACAAAGCGTGTCTTTAGAATCTACATCTATAACCGCTTAGGTTTAGATGGAGAGCGTCAATCAGGTTTAATTCGGTAATGGAAAAGCGCGGGCTTTCAGAACTCATTCAGTTCTCCAAAAAGTTAATTAACGAACGAAAGATAATTTCAAATGAAAACAATCATACCGCGTTAGTCTGTCCGCCCAATGCGACTTGCATAACGGTTTCAGGCGTCCATTCATTTACAGGACGTGATGCGGAAAAGATAGCCTCTACTCATCACTGCAAGCCTGTCACACATCCCGAAAAGTTCGGGCAGATATGAACTGACAAACAAGATTGCTTTACCTTTTGCAGCGCATTCGGTGATTGTCTGATAGACCTGTGATTTGCTTCCTATATCAATCCCGCGAGTAGGTTCATCCAATAACAGAACATCTGCGTCCTGGTGCAGAAGACGGGCAATAGCTACTTTTTGTTGATTGCCACCGCTTAATGTGCGGACAGGTTGTGATTCCGTGCGCGTCTTAACGCCAACTTCTTTTATCAACCCGTTTGCCTGCTTATGTTGACGTGATAAGTTGAGCCAGCCCCATCTCGCACACGAATCAAACCGCGTCATTGTAATGTTGTCAGCAAGCGATAATTCCAGTGCCAATCCCTCGCCTTTACGGTCTTCGCTGAGACAGCCAAACCCCTGAGCCAGACGCATGTAGGGAATGGCGTCACTCGCTGAAAAAGTTTGCCCCTTCAAAATAATTGTGCCGCTCGTCGCGTGGTCTAATCCGAATAAAGCACGCACCATTTCACTACGTCCTGAACCCATCAGTCCGGCGATTCCCAGAACCTCGCCGCGTCTTAAAGTAAATGTTGCGTTTTTAAGCGAGGGCAGAGCAGATAAATCTTTTACTCCTAAAACCGTGTCATCATCAGTTAATACGGCGTGGTTTGGAAAGAGATTATCAACCGAACGCCTGACCATTTGCGCGATGAGTTGTGCATCTTGAATATCGTTGAGTCTGCCTGTCGCTACGCTTTTACCGTCACGCAATACCGTGTAACGGTCAGCAATTTCGCGTATCTCTTCAAGAAAGTGGCTGATATAAACAATGCTCAAACCTTCTTCGCGCAATTTTTTTATCGTAGCGAAAAGCTTTGTCACGTCTTCGCGCTGCAAACTGCTTACTTTATAGATTTGATTTACCGCAACATACGAACGAGAATTGGATATAACGGATTTGCCAGGTCGGTCGTTCACGTTCGGCTTCAATCGGATAAACCGTAAAAAGTTTTACATTGTTGCATTGTTAAAGGGCGATAGTTTCACATCGGACGCATCCTTGGATAAACTAACAAAAAACGGTGTATCAAATCCTGTTCATCCTTTTTAACTCAAGAAAATTGATTCAATGGGCGTTTGTTGCCTTTATATTCTCCTGTGTCTTAACGTCTGAGAAAATTGTGGGACAGTATCGGTTGGAGAATTACAGTACAAGCAACGGATTGCCACAGAACACGATTTCGGCAATCACCCAAACGCGGGACGGATATTTGTGGTTTGCAACATATGATGGTCTTGTCCGATACGATGGAGTCCGGTTCACAATCTTTGACAAAGGCAACAGCGACGGGATTGATGGCAACCGTCTCTCGGCTATGTGTGAAGACGGACAGGGACAACTTTGGGTACAAACGGTTGAAGGTGGAATCTTTCGCTATCGTGAAGGCAGTTTCACATCTTTCACAGGCAAATACGGGATAAAGAATGTGGGAAGAATCCAATGTGCTCAAAACGGCTTTCCGATTATCTTCATGGATAATGATAAAAAAGGGATGTGGACTGAAAAAGACGGATTAGGCGAAGTCGAACCACGCCTTTTGACAGAATATGTTGACCGCTCAAAAACTCGTTGGGTTTTTGATAAGGACAAGGTGATTCGTGTCAAGGCAGACGGGGGGCAAAAAGTCTTTCCTGTTTTGATAAGTTCGGAAGAGTTTTTGCGATTTCGTTATGAAGACCGGGCGGGAAATATGTGGTTCGGAACACGTTCTGATGTGGTTTATCAGATTGTGGGTGAGAATCTGAACCGCTACTCGAAAGAGAACGGATTGCCTTCTGAAACACAGGTGATAATCGGCGGAGAAGATAATGAAGGAAATCTGTGGTTATCGGGCGAGAAAGAGTTGTTCAGATACAAAGAAGGGAAGTTTACGGTTTATCCTGCGAAAGATTATCTGAACAGCAATCAAATCAGAGTAGTGTTTTGTGACCGCGAAGGGACAATCTGGGTTGGTACAGGCGGACGGGGACTTTATCGTCTGACAAGAGAGTTTCTGAGAAGTTACGGGGAAAAGGACGGACTCCTGAACGACAACGTCTATCCGATTTATGAAGACCGCACAGGCAGCATCTGGGTTGGTTCAAACCAGAGCGGGATGGTGAGATTCTCTAATGAAAAACTGACAGGTTTTCCGATAGTCAAACCCTACTCTGCAAGAAACCAACCCGCAGTTATAACAACACCCGCAGACAAGCGTGAGAAAGCAAATGTGCAATCGTTTTATGAGGACAATCAGGGGCGATTGTGGGTTGGATTGGGAGGGGGACTTGTCTATTACAAGGATGGAAAACTTGTGGATGTTTCCAATATGGTAACAGGTTCACCTGATGTGATTTATCAGGACCGGGCGGGGAATCTTTGGTTTGGCACAGAGAAAGGGTTGTTCAAAGAGAGCAGTGGAAACGTAAAGTCATATTCGACCAACGACGGATTGCCGAACAATGCGATTACAGTCATACACGAAGACAGAGAGGGGCGATTTTGGGTAGGAACGCGGGACGGATTTGCAAAACGAGACGGAGAAAGATTCATCGCAATCACAACAAAAGAAGGGTTGGCAGGAAACCGTGTACGTTCACTTTATGAGGATGCAGAAGGAGTTTTGTGGATAGGGACATTTGACAGCGGACTGAGTCGTTACAAAGAGGGAAGGTTTACAAACTACACGGTAAAGAACGGATTATTTAACAGCGGAGTTTTTGCGATATTGGAAGATGGTCACGGAAATTTCTGGATGAGTTCAAATCGCGGGATTTATCGGGTAAGCCGCCAACAACTGAATGATTTTGCACAAGGGAAGATTTCAACAATTCACTGCGTAGCATATGGAAGTCAGGACGGGATGCTTTCAACGGAATGCAACGGTGGACGCCAGCCCGCAGGAGTGAAAGCGCGAGACGGTAAACTTTGGTTTCCGACGCAGGGAGGAGTAGTTGTAATAGATCCCGAAACAGTTCCTTACAATGCTCAGGCTCCGCTTCCTGTAATTGAATCCGTAGTAGTTGACCGCGACAAAGAGAGTTTGACAAACGAGGTTACAATCGAACCGTTTCAGACGGATTTGGAGATAACCTACACGGCACCGAGTTCAATCAAAGCGGAATACATCAATTTCAAGTACAAGTTGGAAGGGTTGAATGAAGAGTGGATAGAGGCGGGAACGCGGCGGACTGTTCATTATTCACATTTGCCGCCCGGAAATTACACATTCAGAGTGATAGCGGCGAATAGTGACGGGGTGTGGAGTGAAAGTGGAACGACATTGAAAGTCAACATGAAACCTTACTTCTATCAAACTCGCACTTTCCTGATATTGATTGGTTTGAGCATAATCGGCATCGCAATACTTGCGTATCGCTATCGCGTCGGATTGCTTCACAAAAGACACGAACAACAACAGGCTTTCTCGCGTCGTTTGATTGAATCTCAGGAAGGTGAACGAAAACGCATTGCCACCGGACTTCATGATTCGCTGGGGCAACAGCTCTTGATAATAAAAAACTGGGTGATGCTTGAACTCAGCATTCGTCAGGAAAGTCCGTCACGCGAAGCATTAAATGAAATCTCGACCACTGCAACACAAGCCATTAAAGAGGTGCGAGAAATAATTTATGATTTGCGTCCGTATCAATTAGACAAAATCGGATTGACCAGCACAATCAAATCTATGGTTGACAAAGTCGCCGCCGCCTCAAACATCAAATTCAATATCGAAGTAGGTGATATTGATAATCTGTTTGATTACGATTCTGAAATTACTCTTTATCGAATCGTACAAGAATGTATTAACAACATCATCAAGCATTCAGAAGCGACAGAAGCAAATGTGTTGATTGAAAGAAACGGTAAAATCGTCAACCTTACGATTGAAGATAACGGACGCGGATTTTCCCCAGACGCTATGACAAAGAAATCAAAGACAGGTGGTTTGGGTCTGACAGGAATGAACGAGCGGGTACGAATGCTTGGTGGAAAACAAACGATTCAATCAATACCGAACAACGGGACAAAGATTACAATCACGATTGAGATTGAAAAACCAAAATAAGGACAGAAAGTAATCCCGTAAACAATTCAAAATTCGGAGCACAATGACTTGTAGTAGTTTTCATCTGTGGTAATTTGTTACCGCGGTCATTAAACGAGGAAGGAATTCAGAGAATGAAAGTAATGATAGTCGAAGACAACCCTGATATGCGTCAGATGATTCGTCGAATGGTTTCAGACATCGCCGACGAAATCAACGAATGTAGTAGCGGGGCAGAAGCCATCACACTCTATCCCAAACTGAAACCCGATTGGGTGTTAATGGATGTTGAGATGGAAAATGTAAATGGAATAACGGCAGTTCGTTGGATTAAAGCAGACTTTCCTGAAGCAAAGATTTTAGTAATAACCAACTACGACGATGAAATCATTCGCACTACAGCCGAACAAGCAGGCGCGTCGGGCTATGTTCTGAAGGACAATCTTTTGGAAGTGCGGAGTATATTAAGCGCATCGGCAAATTCGACGACTCAGGAAAATATGGTTTGAAATATAGGGAAGCACCGCCTAAGAACACAAAGAGATACATTGTGGTGTTTATGATAAGACCCGTTGTCGTTTGCCTTTAATAAAAAGTCGGTTTGAAGACATGACTTATACGTCCAAAGATGGACTTGTCATAAATACGCATATTGGCGTTAATCAGGCAGCGTTCAAAACCTTGACACTCCTATTCAAAGGTCATAAATTTGTGACAGTCATAACTCCGACAGTTAAGAGTGAAACTACAATCCCTGATTAAATTTGTTTGCACTTTCCACGCAGTTTCTTAGATTCGCAGATGCGCGGCAGAAGAAATATGTCGTTGCTGAACTTAATTTGAAGGCATCTGTTTTAGTGAACGCAATTTTTTATCTTTAAGGAGAGAGAAAAATGAGTAAAAGACCCGGTGGTGAAATGTCAACGCGCCCGCTACATTTTATTTGGATTGCCGACTGCTCAGGCTCGATGGGGATAGACGGTAAAATTCAGGCTTTGAATACGGCTATCAAAGAGGCAATTCCTAATATGCAATCTGTTGCGGATGAAAATCCAAACGCGCAGGTCTTAGTGCGTGCCATCAAGTTTTCAAGCGGAGCGCAGTGGCATATTTCACAGCCGACGGATGTAGCCGATTTCAAGTGGACGGATTTAACCGCGGACGGAGTGACCGACATGGGTAAAGCGTTGCAAATGGTAGCCGACCAACTCAAAATTCCGCCGATGACCGATAGAGCATTGCCACCTGTGCTTGTCCTGATTTCCGACGGTCAACCGACTGACGATTACGCGAGCGGAATTGCGGCTGTTATGGATCAACCGTGGGGGAAAAAAGCTGTGCGAATTGCTATTGCAATCGGTGAAGATGCGGATAGCGAGGTTCTTCAAAAGTTTATAGGGCATTCCGAGATAAAGCCCTTACAGGCTAATAGCCCCGAAGCACTTGTTAAATATATCAAGTGGGTTTCAACTGCCGTACTGAAATCCGCATCTGCTCCTGCAAGCCAATCAAAAGACGCTACAAGTGCCGGAACAAATGTGCCAATTCCCGTAGCTCCTGATACCGGTCCGACATCGGCAGATGATGTATGGTAGTGGATTCCCCCTCATGAGCAACATCAATTCTACATGGCGTATTGTGGGTGAATCGGTGCGTGGTGCTTCGCACGAACGCACAAATCTGCCTAATCAAGATGCTATTCAATGGTCACCTGAAAGAGGTGATGCGACTCCGTTGATATTGTGCGTTTCCGACGGGCATGGCAGTGCCAAATATTTTCGCAGTGACACAGGTTCGCGCCTTGCGGTGGATACTGCCGTAGAGGTGATTCAGGAATTTCTTGACGGGCAAGATGATATTAACAACTTATCCATCATTAAACGGACGGCAGAAGAGAAACTAACGCAAGCTTTAACACATCGTTGGCGGGAAGCCGTTTTGTCGGACATAGAGGCTCGTGGTTTTACTGCGGACGAGATGAACTTGCTCAAAGGAAACAAAGGCAAAACAGCATCGGCTCAAACATCGGCAGACGGTGAAGACGACAGCAACTCTGTATCAACCGAAGACGCAACAACATTTGGTTATCTCGCATATGGTGCGACTTTACTTTGTGTTGTCGTAACCAAGGATTACATTTTGTATCTACAGTTGGGTGATGGTGACATCTTAACGGTTTCTGAAAGAGGCGAAGTGATAAAACCGCTTACTGCAGATGAGCGTCTGTTTGCCAATGAAACAACTTCGCTATGCTCACGCGATGGGTGGCGAGATTTTCGCGCAGACTTTCAAGTGATGTCGGGCGAACCGCCCGCGTTAATTTTGCTCTCGACAGATGGTTACGCAAATTCATTCCGCGATGAAGCGGGATTTCTAAAGGTCGGCAGCGATTTGCTGGAAATGATTCGGGAAGACGGTTTAGAGAGCGTAAGCGACAATCTTGAAATGTGGCTCGCCGAAGCGTCAAAAGAAGGAAGCGGTGATGACATCACGCTCGGATTAATTTGCCGCATGGACGCGCTTGAGAAAACTGAAAATCAAGATGTTACTGTTGCGGATTCTGTCGCCGCAAAATTTGCTGAAACGACCGCTGAAGTTGTGAATGAATCTGCAGATGAGCCAGAAAGAAGTACCAATGAGTAATTTACCTCGCATCCTTATAGACACTTAATTCGAGTCTGTGCAAGTAAAAGTTTTTTGTTTGCAACTTTTGTTTTGTCGCGTAGCGACCATTTGACTTTAGCCGTGTCTTTTAAGGCACGGTCTGAAACAGCGACAAATTCCAGGTCGCATCAGCGACGGTTGAAATAGTATATCGTTCAATCGTCTGACGCGACGTGAAGGTTTTTTCATCGTGTTCCGTGCCTTAAAAGACACGGCTAAAGTCAACCAACCGCTAATGCGGTGGATTTGTGCACACTTCAATTAGTCAACAAGCAAGGGATAATTAAATGAATCAAATGTTTGAATCAAGACAAAAAGTGAATACCGAATCATCGGGAATGGTTTGCGAGGTTGAGAAGTTTTTGGGCGGTGGTGGTCAGGGCGAAGTTTATCGCGCAACGCTTGGCGGCAAGCCTGTCGCGCTCAAATGGTATTTTCCCGCTACGGCAACTGATGAACAGCGAAAGGCTTTGGAAACGCTTGTCAGAATGGGCGCGCCCAGCGATAAATTCCTGTGGCCCCTTGAACTCGCTTCGGCGGCGGGCGTTACGGGGTTCGGTTATATCATGCCGCTTCGTGAAGCACGTTACAAAGGAATTGTGGACATGATGAAACGGCGCGTCGAACCGTCATTTCGCGCTCTGGCAACAGCAGGGTTTGAACTTTCACATCACTATCAGTTACTGCATTCAAAAGGTCTATGTTATCGGGACATCTCTTTCGGCAATGTTTTCTTTGACCCTGACAGCGGTGAAGTTTTGATATGCGACAACGACAACGTAGCCGTTGACGATGGCGGCAATCAATCCAGCGTTCTTGGCACACCTCGCTTTATGGCTCCCGAAGTCGTGCGCGGCGATGCAATGCCAAGCACACAGACAGATTTATTCTCGCTCTCGGTTTTGCTGTTTTATATGTTCATAGTTCATCACCCGCTCGAAGGCAAAAAAGAGCTGGCGATTAAATGTTTGGATTTGCCTGCGATGACGAAACTCTACGGCACAGAACCTGTCTTCATCTTCGACCCGAATGATAACTCTAACGAACCTGACCCGACTTATCATCAAAACGCTCTTGCATTCTGGCATATCTACCCGAAGTTCATACGCGACCTTTTTACGAAAGCGTTTACGGACGGCATAAGCGACCCACAACACGGGCGCGTTCGTGAAAGTGCTTGGCGGGCAAACTGTGTGCGATTGCGCGATTCAATTTTTTACTGTGCATATTGCCAGGCAGAAAATTTCTACGATGTTGAAACGCTCAAAGCATCGGGCGGTGCGGCTGGTAACTGTTGGGCTTGTAATAAACAACTTGTACTGCCTGTGCGAATGCGCGTAGGCAAAAATGTTCTAATGCTCAACCATGACACACGCCTTTTCGCGCATCACGTTGATGATGACAAGTTGTATGACTTTAATCAGCCTGTGGCAGAAGTGACACGCCATCCGGGCGACCCGAACATTTGGGGGCTAAAGAATCTTTCTTCAGAAAAGTGGGTGATTACGTCAACCGACGGCACGGTTAAAGATGTTGCTCCCGCAAGCAGTTTTACATTGCGCGTCGGAACAAAAATTAACTTCGGAAAGTCGGAAGGTGAGATTCGTTTATGAGGATATGATGTTACGCGGTTTTATTTTGTCGCTGACAGCGACTGATATTAAAGCGTAGGGTTAAGCGAATCTTTAGATGAGCGCAACCCTACGAATATGACAATCACACAATACGACGCTGAAAGCGTCGAACAATGGTCGCGTTGGTTGTTGCTCACCTACGGCGAGCCTGTTTGTTATTTAATTTGTCGTAGGGTTGCGGCTTGACAGCCTTACCCTACGCTATAATGTTAGTCGCCTTTGGCGACAATACGATAAACATGTTCGCGTAAGTCAGTTATAAAAATTTAGTATGCTTTATGAACGACCTGCCACGCCAAAAACTTTGCGAAATCATAGATCAATACAGCGTGTCGGTTCTTGATGATGCGCGTCGTTGCGAAGGGTTATTGCGCGATTTGTGCGGGGCGTATCCGCTTGAAATTAATATACTTGTCGGGGCATTAAAACAGCGCGTGCCGCATGACCTCACGACATCTTCAAAGACTCTGCCGCTTCCCGTGCTGTTCGCACAATTAAAGAGACGGCTTGTTGACACGCTTGGTTTAACGGAAGAAGCGAGTGAATGGTCGCTTTATTCGTGGGCGTTGGCTCTCGAACTTATAACTCAAGCAGAGATTGCGAACTTACCCGTCAGTCCGTCAAAGACTCAAACGACACCTAGGGCAAAAACTAAGAAAAATATTTCAGTTAGTTCAGCACCTAGTCCACCATCCGGCGTGTCGCGGCGTCTGGAAGAGTGGAAGCATCGTTTGATTGACCTCACGCGACGAAACCGCCTGCTTCATTTCAACCCGTCGAAAGGCTCGACACTTACAATCTCCGCGCCGGATTTAACGACTGTCTTCGAGCATCTTTATGACAAAGAGAAGATATGGAAATTCTGGATTCCCCCTGACACTCAAAATCCTGCGGGAAGTCAATCTAAACCTCCGCGCAAAGATGAACTCGTTTGTTCCGATGTTGATAGAAGACAGTTGGAAAAAACTCTCAAGAACATCTATCGGAGAGCGCACACCGACTACCAAGAAAGAGGTTTGAGAATTTTATATGCCGTTTTCGGAACGCTTGAGTGGCGGGAAAAAGAAACGGGCGAACCAATCATTTCGCCGCTTATTATCTGTCCTGTTGAATTAAAGCGGGACAACGCAAGCAACATGTATCAACTGCGTTGGGCTGAAGAGGATTTGGTTTTGAACCCTGCACTCACGGCAAAGCTACACAACGATTTTAGTTTCACGATGCCTCAGTTGCCCGATGATTTAGAGGCTCGAGAGTTAATAAACTTTCTGGGGTCAATCGAAACAAAAGCGGGTCAGCATAAATGGACTGTAGGGATGACGGCTCATCTGAGTATGTTCACATTTCACAAACTAAGTATGTATCAAGACCTTCTGTCGAATGCCGCTCGCATCATGTCTCATTCAGTTATATGCGGGTTGGCGGGCGAAGCACTTCCTAACCTGCAGAATAATCAGATACCTGACGAGAAAGAACTTGATGCGATTCAACTTCCCGAAGAGACTTTCCAAATCCTTGACGCGGACAGCAGCCAGCAACAGGCAATTCAAATCGCTTTGCGCGGACATAACCTGGTTCTGCAAGGACCACCCGGAACGGGCAAAAGCCAAACCATCGCCAACATCATCGCCGAATTTATCGCACGCGGAAAATCTGTACTTTTTGTTTCAGAGAAAATGGCGGCACTGGAAGTTGTTTTCAAACGACTGCGCGACGTGCACCTGGACGAATTCTGTCTTGAACTGCATAGCCATAAAGCAAACAAACGCGAAGTCATTGCCGAACTGAAACTTGCATTGGACAGCAGGCTTAAACCTACACAGCTACCAACACTCGCGGATTTTGAAAAGTTCAAACGCACAAGACAACAACTTAATGATTATGTTCAGGCATTGCACGAAACGCGCCCGCATTTGGGACAGAGCGTTCATAACGTGCTTGAAAAGATGGCTTTACTACATTCCATTCCCTTCTTTCAATGCGGGTTTTCCGGTGTTCAGTATTTACATCCTGCACAGTTGGACGAATGGGAGCAGTTAATCTACAGGCTGCAAAAAGTCTGGTACGTTGAGATAGAGGGCGAGGGTTTCCCATGGGTAAATTGTAAGGAACGAAAGTTTGATATACACACGCGCACAACTTGGGTGACTCTATTACAAAACTGCCGTGACAGGTTATCGAAACTGAAAACACAAGCCCAAAACCTTGCCACTAACTTAGGCATTGAACAGCCTAAAAACTTAACGGATTGTGAATGGCTTGTAAAAGTTGGAACACACCTCAATTCTAATCCGACGCCGGAGGCAAGTTGGCTTAACACAACCGAACCCGACGCGATTAATAACGAAGCCGAGACCTATAAACAGTTTTGCGGTGACTATTGGAATGTTAGAAATTTGTTGGCTCAAACCTATTTTGAAAGTTTTATTTATCTTCCGTCTGATGTCGGACCTCGCATCCAACAACTTTGCACACAAATTGCCGAACAAACCAATAATAAACTTGTTAGCGGTTCGCTTCAGGGAAGACAGTTAATCAATCGTGGTCATGAGGTAATAAATTTCCTCATTGCTACTGAGGTTTGTGTTCAGAACGTACTCAGTTATGCCGGAGGTTTATGCAAGCGTTTAGGATTACCCTTAGATAACATTAACATCAAAAACGCTATTTCTATTGCGCGTCTTGCTATCTTATGCGCTACCGATAATAAACCAGAAGCTTTTTGGCTTGAACCGACACGACTTGCCCAACTGCGTGATATTGTTGGTAAACTGCGTCCGCATTATTCAGCTTATAATGACTTGCGTGTGATGTACTCAACACAGCGGGCGCAGTTGCTCGAACGCTACGACGAAGGCATTTTTTCGCTTGATTTGGACGCACTGATTGAACGGTTCAACAGTTTCACCTACACAACACTTTTACGTTATTTATCGTCCGCATATTACAGTGACAAAAACGCCATCTTGCGTGTCAGCCGCACATCAGCACTTTCGTCAAATGTGCTAAATGATTTGTTGGCGGCGCGCGAGATTTTGCGCTTGCAAAAGCGTTTGGTTGCCGAAGCACCACCTCAACAACAATGGTTTGGCGGATATGACAAACGAGCGGACACAAACTTTCAGAACCTTGAACAGGCTATGCAAGCAGCTTCGAATGTGTTGAAACTTGTACAGGCAAATACATCTTTACCAAACGAATTGGTCAAATCCGTTTCGTTTGGCTCTCCGATCGCAACTGATTTGCGGGATATTGGCGCAAGGCTTATTAACACCGTGAGCCATTGGCAGGAATCGCTTGCCCTGTTGAGCGACATCTTGCCTGTAGAGCAACTGCCTCTGACAAATCTGCCAATCGAATCTTCATCATTAGTTGAAACAGGGCGTTGGGCTGTGGACTTGAAATCATCTGTTGTTGGCGCGTGTGATTTGTTACGTCAGGTTTTAGCCTGTTGCAGTAAGCCGGACACAATAGATATTGCAACACTGCTTGCGAACATAAAGAGCCGGGACCGTATGCTTCGTATGTTCGAGCACATAAATAATAAATCGGAAAGCTTGCAACAAAAATTCGGACGGCGTTATATGGGCGTCAATACCTCATGGTCTGATCTCTTAACGGCAATTGAGTGGACTAATGAAATGCGAAAACTCTTTAATGGACGCGTGATAACAAATCAATTCGTCGTTGTTGTAACCGACCAACAACTAAACAACGAATATGCCGGTTGGACAATAACACTTAACACTGCGCTGCGAGAGCTAATCGTTTCACTTAACGAATTGGAAGACAAATTTGACTCGCCATATCTTAGCCTGAAAGGAGCGTCCTTGCGGGAATTATCGTTTGACACAATCTCAGAAAAGATAGAGTCGCTCATGACACGTGTTGACGAACTTGCGTCTTGGACAGAATACAAACGTGTAGAAGCCAGATTGACTCAGACAGGCATATGGAAATTGTTGGAGGAGTTAAAATTTTTACGCCCGACGGCAGAACAACTCTCCGATATTTTTCATAAATCACTATACCAAGCCTGGTATGATTACATCTCGGAGACGGACACGCGCCTGACGGATTTTCAAGGAGAGACTCACGAAGAAGTTGTCAAAAGTTTTCGCATTGTAGATGAAAAATTGATGCGTCTTGCGTCGCAAAAGATAGTCGAACAATGTGACACCCGCCGTCCGCGCGACATTTTTTTTCAATCGGCTGATACACAGGTTTCAATACTGCGTAAACAGGCTTCAATGCAGAGACGGCATCTGCCGATTCGCCAACTTTTCGAGCGCATTTCTAATTTACTTTTACAACTCAAACCTTGCCTGTTGATGAGCCCGCTTTCTGTCAGTCAGTTCTTACAAGCCGGACAGTTAAGGTTTGATTTGGTCATTTTTGATGAGGCTTCACAGATTTTTACCGAAGACGCAGTCGGAACTATTTATCGCGGTACACAGATGGTCATTGCGGGTGACAGCAAGCAATTACCACCGACAGATTTCTTTCGCGGCATTGATGCAGACACAAACGACGACACAGGTGACGATGGTAATTTAAATCAGCCGTTCGTTGATTCATCGGCAGATTATGCAAGCGTTCTTGATGAATGCCAGACAATAAACGGAATTGCTGTGCAGTGGTTACGTTGGCATTATCGCAGTCGTCACGAATCTCTGATAGCGTTTTCAAACCGTGAGTTTTATGAGGATAAACTGATTACTTTTCCGTCTGCTCAGGATAAACATCAATCGCTTGGTGTGGAGATGTTGTATCTGTCGGACGGTATTTATGACAGGGGAAACAAACGTCATAATTTGCGCGAAGCTACAAAAATTGCAGACCTTGTTTTCGCACACTTTGACGCGCACCCGAACAAGAGTCTCGGCGTAGTCGCTTTTAGTCAGGCACAGATGATTGCCATTGATGAAGAGATAGAACGTCGCCGTCTTACGCAACCGCAATACGAGGCATTCTTTAACGATAACCGTCTTGAAGGTTTTTTCGTCAAAAATCTTGAGAATGTTCAGGGTGACGAACGTGATGTGATTATATTCAGCGTCGGATACGGACGCGACGCACACGGGAATATGACTATGGGATTCGGACCTTTGAACCGTGCAGGGGGCGAACGACGGTTAAATGTTGCCGTTACACGCGCACGCGAAAAAGTCATTCTCGTCAGTTCGATTAAATCCACAGACATAAAGATAAATGAAACATCACCGCAAGGCGTTATCAGTTTGCAACGTTATTTAGCTTATGCCGAACGTAGTGGTAATTTTTATTTAATTGAACATCAGGATTCTGTTTCGCCGTCGGTAACAGATATTGAGGATGATATTTGCAACGAACTTCGCAAACTTGGATATGAAGTGGTGCGTAATGTCGGAGCGAGCGAATACCGAATTGATATTGGAGTTGTTGACCCGCAAGACTCAAGTAAATTTTTGCTCGGAATTGAATGCGACGGCGCAACATACAAAAAAGCAAAAACCGCTCGTGACCGCGACCGTCTGCGACAACAAGTCTTAGAACGACTTGGTTGGCGTGGACGCCTTCATCGTATCTGGACGCCTGACTGGGTGATGAGGCGTGAAATAGAGCTAAGACATCTTGAAGCAGTTCTAAACAACAACTGCAATACAGCATTAAAAGAAGACAATAAGGATGGTTCGCTAACTACTGCCTTAAACCAAAACGACGAAAGCATAAGCGATTCGTCAGGTGAAGAAAGCGAATCAATTCGCATCGAACGCATTGAAATCACGGATAGTGATACAAAACAAATGCTACCCGGCATCACAACTTACACGGTCTGCCATTTACCATTGAGTAAACTACATACTAAGGAATTTCATGACCCTGCGTGTAGCAAAGAACTCTGCAAGTTGCTCCATAAAGTTGTCATTACGGAAAGTCCCATACATATTGAATTGGCAACTCAACGCCTTTTGGGTGCTTGGGGAAAAACCATCGTAAGCTCTCGCGTCAAAAGTGCTGTACAAGACGCCGTTTCTACAAACGTGCGTAGCAGACTTCTGGTTATTAAGGATGACTTTTTATGGCTCTACCCGATTGATCACACCGAAAGTAAAGTTATACGTTCACCCAACAGTAATGATCCCGATTCGATTAGAGAAATCAAACATATCCCGTCTGAGGAAATTCGTAACGCAATGCTGTTAATTGTTCGACACACAATCGGCATCAGTCTTGAATCATTGATTTCAGAGACAGCCAGACTCTTTGGCTTCAATCGTGTCGGCACTCAGATTAAAGAACGGTTATTGTCCGAAAGCGATTTTTTACAGCATCAAAAAATCATTGAAATCAATAATGGGTTGATCGCCTTGCCCGGATAAACCGTAAAAATAACGAACCGAAAAAAACCGACAGAACGAGGATAGGCGAGTCACTTTTTACCTTTAGAAGTCGTATTTATCAAATATAAACCAACAAAACACATCAAAGAAATTTTGCCATGTCTCTGTGGCAAAATGCCCGCTGAGATAAAAAGATATGTTTGATGAAAAATATTGCGATGAGTGCGGCACGGATTTAGAACAGTCAGACTGCGATTGTCGGTATTACAACGAACTGGACGACGAGAACGACGATTACTGTTGCTTTGGTGATAAATGTTGTATGTCATACACACGACACACTACCGACGAATGCAACCGGCGGAAATGATTGAAGCGTATTACGCTGAATCAGAATCCGCATCGGGTTGAAGCGAAGCGGCACAACGATTGAGATGATGTGGGTGGGAACAGGCAACCACGCAACTCAAGGTTTGACGGACAGGGTTGATAAGAAAGTCGCTGTTAGCCGCACACGGGAACTAAGACTTGTTTACTGACGGTCAAGCGACGGGAAAAACCACTTGATTCGATTGAAGAAGTAGAAAACTACGATGTGTTTATGGCAATTCCGAAATGGATTGGACATGACCGGCGCGGCAATCCTGTATATAAAAAATCGGCAGACGGTAGGCAGTCAAATGAAATTTTGACAGACTTTCCGCAACTTGAAAATGCTTTTGAAAAATGGAAACTCGGCGAAAATCCAAGCGAAATTTACCCGGAATGTTTTATTGTTTCGTCAAAACAAATAGTCAACAGTGAACTGCAACAACTCAACGCACAATTTTATAAACCTTCAAAATATAACATAGCTACTGAAACAAATGATAAATGGAAATTTGTCAAAATTGAAGATGTCGTAAAACGAATTTTTTACCCGACCAGATTTAAGCGGCATTACGTTGATTACTTTAACGGCGCGATTCCGTTTTTCGGGGGTTCTGATATTTTGCAGTTATTTTCTTGGACGGGAAAATGGCTCTCGCCAAACTCGCCTAAAATTGATGAACTGACGGTTGAAAAAGATTGGCTTCTGATAACTCGAAGCGGCTCAACCGGAATTGTTTCAATCGTGCCGCAAGCGTGGGAAGAATACGCAATGTCAGAGCATATCATCAGAATAGTTCCCGACGAAACGAAAATCAGCCCTTATTATTTGTTAGGTTTCTTGCGTTCAGAGTATTGCCAAGAAATAATTAGTAAAGGCGTTTTCGGCTCGGTGATTGATGAAATAGATCCAAGTTTTATCGGCAAAATTAAGATGCCCGTTCCGACTTCCCAAAAACTATACAATCAAATTATTGAACCGATTCAACAAGCGGAACATGCTCGTAACGAAGCAATTTTGATGACTGACACATCACTCAAAAACTTAAACACGAAATTGAGCGAAGAATTTTCTACCGAATAGAAGTTTTTCTTTCAGTGTGTCGCTTAACAATTTGATTCATCAATTCAATCAATTCTTCAACAGTTAAGTTGCCTTGAAGCTGGTTACTTCGGTGCAACATTAAAAATGCGTTTCGCGGTTCGTGCCTGCCGCCTCTGTCCAAAGGATGAAGATGTCCCGATTGAATTGTCCTTGCATCTTTCATAATCATCGCCAGCGAAATTGGGATAAGTTGAATCGGGTCTAAATAATTTCCTATGCCAACCTCATGTTCGATAAGCCAATCGAAACAATTTTGAATTGTATTATCAGGCAAGGGCGGCGCATCATTCATACTCAGCAACTGCAAGTAATATTTGACTTCAACTAATGTTGCTGTAATTTCGTCAGCGTAAAACTTATGGTCAAGCGCAAGAAGCCAGCGTTTAATTCGATTTCCGTCACCTCCGTCTTGAGGTCTGCCCGGAACGCGGCTTGAAGTTGGTTTCCAAGGCGGTGAACGCCTTCCTGCATCGCGCAATTTTGTTGTGATTCTCAAAACCTGCCGTGAATCATAACCAAAATTCACACATAAAAAAAGCTTACTGTAAAAAATTCGTGTCTCCAAAGCGGCGACCGATAGAAGTTTACGGTGATGCCGTCAAATCGAAATTGTTCAGTTCCTCTTGCACTTGCAGAACGTGCGGTTCGAATTGATAGCGTTTGTGTTGTGCCGTCAGAACTATTGTCGAGCCGGCTGCAACATCATCGAAACGGTAATAACCGAACGGATTCGTCAAGGCATAGCGGACTATGCCTTGAGCGTCGGTCATCATCATCAGAGCTTTTGAAACGGGACGACCTTCTGCCGTCAACACTCGCCCGCCGATTGTCACCGATGAGGCAGTCGGCGCACCCGGTTCGGCGATGCCCCAGTTCGAGAAGGTTGACACCGGACTGAGCGTCGCGGCGGTCGGTGGATTCGCCGTTTCGTTGACGTTATCGCTTCCGCCATTCGGGAAGGTAAAAGGTGCGCCCGCTCCGCCGTTGTCGCGTAGGATTCTTAAATTCGCGCCGGTTACCGTTCCCGGAATATCGGCGGCGAGAAATTGGAACGAAACAATCGCGCTCGTGATTCCGCCGTTTTGCAGATTCCAGTAACGGTTGATTGATTTTGCCGGAATAGCTAAACCCGGCATCGTGGTTTGGACGGCGTTGGCGGTGAAATTGCCGCTACCGACGACTGAACTCAAAGCGACGGGTGAATAACCGTTTGCTGTGCCGATTGGGAACGTGAAATTGCCGCCGCCCGTCAGCCCGTTTTTCCTGACTTTGCCGATGACGTAACCGGAAGTGCGCGTCGCCGTGCCGGTAACGGTCAAGGTGTTCGCACCCATCGAAACATTGCCCGCCGTCAGAGTCAGATTGGCAATCGTCGCGTTGAAATTAAACGTAATGCCCGAACCATTGTTGATAGTCAGATTGTTGAAATCGGTGGCGAGCGTGCCGCCGACGGTTTGCGCCGCGCCGCCATTGAAAGCGACTGTTCCGCCGTTTCCACTGAACGTGCCGCCGTTGTGCGTCAGATTGCCGCTGAGCGAATATGTGCCGCTCGTCGAATTCCAAATTCCTTGCGAAATCGTCAAACTGCCCGACTGTGTAATGTTGCCGCTTAAATTAACGGTCGCGTCCTGATTGAGCGTGACGTTTTCGTTATAAGTTCCGGCGGCGACGTTGACCGTTCCGGCGGTCGTCGCCACGTTTGACAAACCACTGTTGATGGTCGCAAAAGCGTTGCGGTTGAAAATCTGACCGCCGCCCAAATCCTGCGCGTCGGCAGAACCGGCGAACGAATCGTCAACGAAAACGGTGGCGGCTTTGTTGACCGTGTGCGCTTGGCTCGCGCTCGTGACAGTGTTAAATGAAGCGTCGCCGTTGTAGTCCGCCGTCACGGTTGACGCGCCGAGCGGCAGCGCAGCGGTCATCAAAGTCGCCGTGCCGCTGGAAATCGAGACGGGCGAGCCGAGATTGTTGCCGTTGACTTTGAACTGCACCGTACCAGAAGGCGTGCAGCCGCCGTCCGTTCCCTGCGCGGCAACCGTCGCCGTCAAAGTTACCGTTTGTCCGGCAGTCGAACTCGCCGCGATTGTCAGATTATTGGTCGCCGTCGCTTTATTAACGCTCGTCGCCGTCGCTTGAGTTCCGGCAACGTCCGGGTCGTCCGTTGAAACATTCGGGAAATTCGAGCCGGAAACCGTGCCTTGCGTCGAAAAGGAAGTCGTGCAAGCCGGATTTGCAATCGTCGCTTGATAAACAATCGTGACGGTTTTTCCGGCGGGCAAAGTGCCGATTGTTTTGCTGACTGTCTCGCCCGCTTCCGGCGCGTTGGTGTTTTGAGTTCCAACTTTAGTCGGCTTCTCATTCTGCGCGTGAGCAGTCGGCGAAACGGCTTTGGCAAATACATCAAAAACTTCGGCGACAAACGCGGCGATTGATTGCCAATAGCCTTTCGATTCGGCGTTTGCTGCAACCGTGTTTTCAGCCGCCGCAGATTCCCCGTCCGCTCTCGTTTCGCGGCGAGCGGCAGCACTGATGAACGGCTCAAAAGTCGTCAGCATTTCCGCGGCGGTTTTGTAACCCGCAAAACTCAGACTATCGACGAAATCCGCACGCGTCTCGGGCAATGAGCTGGAAGGAATGCTCGGCTGTGTGCATGCCGCGCCGCCGATGAAACCGCCACCGGTCGGCACGGTGTTCGACGCCGCGCCGTTGCCCGCCGTTACCGTGTTTTGTCCTCGAATGAACGACACCACGGTGCCGTCATTGTTGTTCGCCCCACCGTAACCTGGCAGCCGCACCGTCGTCGCGATCCGCTGTCTCAAACGGAACTCCTGATTGTTGGGCGAACTTGCTCCTGCGCCCGATCCCGTCAGCGCATTGCCTGAGATATGCAAGCAGGAGGTAAAATTGTCTCCCGGCGGCGTACCCGAACTCGTGATACCGTGATTGAGGTGAAAGCCGTTGAAGTTAGTGTTGACGTTGCCCGGGGTATTGACGGTGTTGTTGGTCACAGTGACGTTAGCATTCAACACCGCGCCCGCGAATATTCCTCCGCCTTCCTCATCCCCCATCTGCACCAGAATGCCGTGGTTGTTGTATTGCCGAACGGTGTTGCCGCTGATCAGCGTCGTATGCGTCCCGCCGCCGGCGTCGGCGAACCAACCGATGCCGCCCGCAAACGAAGAACCGGAGTTGGCCGTCGCCGCCACGCCGATGGTGTTGTTTTCAATCCGCCCGTTGCTGCTGCTCGCGGTCGTTCCGCCGAAATCGACCGCCATCGCCGTGCCGACCGCGTCGCGGAAGGTGTTTCTGTCAATATCGTAAGTGACAGTGGTCGAGTTAGTCCCGCCCAGGACAAAGCCGCCGGCATTTGAGAGGATATTGGTGTTGCTGTTGGTGAGCGTGTTCTGCGTGCCCGCGCCGCCGTCATTGAAAACAAAATCGAGCACGGCGTTGGTGTTTGCCAGAACCTCGACCAGATTGGCGCGGGCCGACGTGAAGGCACTGCTCTTGACCGTGACTCTGACCGTCGCCGTCGCCGCGGCGATCACGCTAAAGGCATCCTCGGCGGTCGTGCTGGTGTTGGCGAAAGTTGAACCGGTGATGTTCAGACGGTCGAGCGTGCCGCTGATGTTTGTCAGTCTGAAAGTGTCTTCAACGCCGCCGCTAAAGACGCAGCCGTTGATGGTTCCCGAACCGGTCATCCCGTTGGTGGTGGCGACGGCGACATCGTTTTCGCCGAAAGCGACGCTGCCTTCGTTGAAAGCGATATTGTTGCCGTTGGTTCCGGCGACGGTCGAATATTCCATCGTGAAGTTGTTGACGGTGAAACCGCGCAGACCGAAGTTCTGGTTCGTGCCGTTGATGGTCATGCGCCGCAAGACGACATTGCTCGTGTTATTCAGGTAAATGCCCGAACCTTGCGTCGCGCTGTTGTCCGCGCCGGTCTTGTTGGCAATCGTCCCGCCGCTGCTGTTGCCGCCCGGCGAGGTATTGGTTCCATCACCTGTGACCGTCAGCCCGCCGCTCGATCCGGTCGTGTTAAGGATAATACCGTTATTCGAGCCACCGCTTGATGAAATGCTGCGAAACGTCAAATTGCTCGCGCCGATGGTTGTGTTCGCCACGTTCAAAGCCGTGCCGTTGCCGGAATCAATCGTGTTCGCGTTTGCGCCCGTTATTACGTTGACTGTTCCGCCGCCCGTCGCGTTGATTCCCGCGCCGCTCGTCGTGTCAATGTCCAAGCCGCCGCCGGAGAAGTTTATAGTTGCACCCGTGTTACTCGATAATGTAACCGCCGCGTTTGCGCCCGTGTTGACGGTTTTCGTCGCGCCGCTGAAATCAATCGTGCCGCTCGTATTGCTCGACGCATTGATGCCCGTGCAGGAAGTGTTGCAGGTCAGATTGCCGCTCAACGTAATGTTGCCTGTTGCGTGTGTGCTGATGTTGACGATTTGACCGCCGGAAGTTTTGGAAATCGTGCCGGAATAAGTGATCGCCGCCGTCCCGCCCGAAATCAAAAACGCCGTGCCGCTTGCGCCCGACAACGCGCCCGAACCGAGCGCGAGCGTTCCGACGATTCCGGTCAATGAAATGTTGTTTGTTCCGCCCGTCGAAGTAACCGACGTGAAACCCGTTCCGGCGATTGTTCCGGTTGTCAAACTCAACGCCTGCGCGTTGGTGTTGATGGAAATGTTGTCAATCGTCGCTGTGCCGAAACTCGTCCCCGTGATTGCCGACGCGCTCGAATTGCCGAACGCAAAACCGTTAATCGTGTTGCCCGTCGAAAGCGTCAAACCGCTGCCCCCACCGTTGGCAACCGTCGCCGCGGCGCCGCCCGTCGCCGGAAGCTGATTCGTTCCCGACGGTGTAGTAATTCCGGTAAACGTCAAAATCGTCGTCGTCGCAGGTGCGCTTTGTCCCAAAACTCTTTGACTCGCCCGCAAAGTCAAACCGCCCGTGTGCGTTCCCGAATACAGAAAAATAAAATCGCCGTCCGCCGGATTGCTGCCCGCGCCCGTGTTCGCCGTGCTGAAAGTCGCCAGCGAGTTGTAGGGCGACGCAAAAGTTCCCGTCCCGCCGCCCGCCGCCGGATTGATGAACCAAATCGGAGTCGAAACCGTGAAGGTAATCAATCCGGTAGCGGTGTTGTTGGAAAATGAAGTGCCGTCGTTAATCGTGTAAGTGTAAGTGTCCGTGCCGGAATATCCGCGAGGCGGTTCGTAGTTGAAACTGCCGTTGGCAGCAATGGTAATCGAGCCGCCCTGCGTCGTGGCAAAAGTTCCGGCGACGGCGTTGCGCGGGTTGCCGTCCGCGTCCGTGTCGTTGGCAGTCAAATCGCCCGCCCCGTCCGGGATAACCATCGTCACGTTTCCGGCGGTGTTATAAGCATCGTCGCTCGCCACCGGCGAAGTGTTGACCGATGAAGCAACCAAAGTCGTCGCCGCGTTGATTTGATTGTTATAAACCACGCCGGTCGCGCCCGTCGTGCCGGTGTTCTGAATTGTGGCGGTATAAGTAATCGTCCCGCCCGGATTCTGCGCGGTGGAAACACTGTCGGTCAGCGTCGTCACGATGTTGACCGCCGCAGGCGCGAGCGGAGTTTGAACCGCCGCTTTTTTCTGCATCAAACCGGCAACAAGCGGAAAAGCGACGACTGCGACAATCGCGCCAATCACTACGCTTAAAACATAAAACCGACGGGCTTTCGACAATTGACGAATAATGTTCATTATATCTCCTGTAATAGCCCCGCATTAAAGCATGGTTTGATAGATTTTTGACAAAAAGAGAGTCCATGATTGAATCTGTCATTTTTTTCTATGTCAATAGAGATAAGGACACAATCAAGAAATTGGACTCTCAAAAAGCATTTTGCCCTAACCCACGGTGTTATGCCAAATAGCAAGGGATGGGGCAGCATACAAATTCATTCGCGCAAACAGAAACGCTATCGCTGCAAAGAGTGTCGAAAGACTTTTACTGAAACTTTCTGTACGCCGTTTTATTGGCTTCGACATGCAGATGAGTTTTTCACAATGGTTGTAACACTTCTTGCATTTGCTTGAACGGTTCAAGCAATTGTTAAAGCCTGTAACTTGGACGAGAGAACAGTTTCGGATTGACAAACTCGTGCGGCACACCAATCTCGCAAGGTGCATGAGGCGTTGGTAGAAAAGCCGAAAGATTTGCAAGAAGTACAATGCGACGAATTAAGGGTGAAATTGCAAGGCAAGGTCGTTTGGGTGGCGACAGCCATTTGGACGAAGACGAGGCTTTTTCCAGATGGTGAAGTATCCGTTTCCCGTGACCCATACTTGATAACGAGATTGATTCAAAGGGTTCAGCATTCGGCTTTGAAATTGCCATTATTGATAGTTACGGATGGACTTAGTACTTATAAAACTGCAATCGCAAAAGTATTTCGGGAAAGAGCAGAAGAGCAACTGGGTCGAGGTAGAAAAAGGCTTCTACAAAGGCAAGAATAATAAGTTGCTGTCTGGCAGGAGCATTGACTTTGATATTTGTCGGCTGTGAAACAACAAACACAAATTCAAATACGACAAATTCAAATCAAGGTGTATTAACAGATAACAAAAACACAAATAATAAAAACGATAACGCGAATAACAGTAATAAAGAGATGACAAAGGACAACGTAAACAAGAATATTGAAAAATATAAACGCGAAGCAAAAGAAGCGGGGCGCAAAATCAGAGAAGGTGCGGAAGACACTTGGCTCTGGGTAAAGACACGCGCATCGCAGGCGGCTGTTGATGATTTGCGGGATTCAACCATTAATGTTGACGTTGAAAACAATGTGGTAACACTTAACGGGACAATCGCAAATGCGGCTCAAAAAGCCACCGCTGAAAAAACAGCCAAAGAGATTGAATAGTTCATTTTTTAAATTTTCTACTGAAAGCGAATGTTCGTAGTTCCGCCTTGAGGCGGTTAAGCGGGTGAGCAAAAGTTTTCAGGCATAATGCCGCAAGCCCGCACGAAGTAAGGGCGCAATTTCACGCTTGCTTCATGCGTGTTTCTGGATTTGGATTATCCCTGTAAATATCTTCTGACC
>Ga0187894_10002204_pt1 | contig 23586 bp, 27 predicted proteins | sample GBC1701081metaG_FD_136650 | JGI IMG/M metagenome (GOLD analysis project Ga0187894, IMG submission 136650) | White microbial mat communities from a lava cave in the Kipuka Kanohina Cave System on the Island of Hawaii, USA - GBC170108-1 metaG ... | reverse complement strand
CTGACCCCGCGGCGCCGCTATTCAGCGTGCCTGAAGAGGTGCTGATGGCTGAGTTCCCGTCGCCCGATCAGACCAGGCGTGTCCTGGAAGCGGTAGGCAGCGGAGAGCGCACGCAGGCCAATATCGCCGCGGCGGCAGGTGGCCGCCAAGGGGCGCTGCCCTCCGGGTCGTTATCACCGCTGCTCGGCCGCCTGGTTGAGGAGAAACGTGTGCTGGTCGTTGATGAGCCATTATCGACCCGCCCGGGCAAACCCGCGCTTTACCGCGTCGCGGACAGCAATCTTCGGCTATATCTAGCGGCCCTTCGGGGGGCCCACGAGCAGGCCCGCCGTGGGCGCCCCGAGGGGGCATTCCGGCTCGTGCAACGCCGGTGGACCTCCTGGCGTGGCCGCGCAATCGAACCACTGATCCGTCAGTCGCTGGAACTGGCCCTGGCTTCTGGCACCCTGCCGTGGCCGGACTCCGAAGCAGTAGGCGGCTGGTGGAACCGGCAGTTCAATCCAGAAGTGGACCTGGTGGGGGCTGATCGCGCTCCGGTGGCCCGGCGCATTTTCTTCGCCGGGTCGGTCAAGTGGCTCGGTACCCCGTTCGACGGCCACGATCTCGCCGAGCTGGCCGGGTCAGTGGCACAAGTGCCCGGCTTCACGCCCGGCACCTCCGGTCTGGTAATGGTGTCCCTATCAGGGATTGCTCCTGGCGTGAAGCTTGGTCACGGGGACCTGGCGTGGGGACCCGACGAGGTCATCGCTGCCTGGCGCTGAGCTTCCCCTTGTTTTCCGGATACCTGGGGTGAGGTGGTCGGCGGCATCCAGGAAGGATGTCTTTTGTGCCCGCCCCACACCCTGTGGAGTTTCGCCAGCGCGCCGTTGAGCTGGCGCGTGCTGGCGACAAACCGATCGCTGCCCTGGCCAAGGAGCTGCGGATTTCTGAGTCGTGCCTTCGTAATTGGATGGCCCAGGCCGATACCGATGACGGTAGCCGCACCGACCGGCTGAGCACGGCGGATAAGAAGGAGCTGGCTAAGCTGCGCCGGCGTAACCGCCTGCTGGAGATGGAAAACGAGATCCTCAAGCGGGCAGCGGCGTATTTCGCCAGGGAGAACGTCTTCCCAAAGTAGCGTTCTGGCTGGTCCAAGAACTCGCCGCCGACGGTATCGACGTCGCGGTGTCCTGCAGCCTGCTCGATGTGTCGCGTTCTGGCTACTACGAATGGATTAGCCGGCCACCATCGGCCCGGGACGAGGAAAACCTGTTGCTACTCAAACACATCAAGCAGATTCACGCCGACGCGCGCGGCAGCTACGGCTCGCCGCGGGGGCACGCCGAGCTGACCCTCGGGCTCGGCCTGCCGGTGAACGAGAAACGGGTGGCCCGCCTGATGTGCCAGGCCGGCATCCGCGGCCTGTACATACGCCGCCGCCGGGGCTGCACGGTACGCAACCCGGACGATGATCCCGCCGCGGACCTGGTCAACCAGCAGTTCCAGGTCACCGCCCCGAACCGGTTGTGGCTCACCGATATCACCGAGCACCCCACGGCGGAGGGAAAACTGTACTGCGCCGCGGTCATGGATGCCTTCTCACGCCGCATCATCGGCTGGTCCATCGCACCGCACATCCGCACCCCATCAAATCACAGTCGTTGAACCCCAAACCTTGGCTGTCCAGCGACGGGGGGAAGCTCATCGGCGGACCAGTAGCACGGCAGCGGTGACGAGACCTAAGGTATAGGCATGCGGGTCGGGCGGTCGTGATCGGGGGCTACTCGCCACCCGGATCGCGACGATAGCGATGACCGCGACCACTGCGGCTAGCCCCACGTCGACGACAAGTGGAGGGATGCTTCGCCGCCATACCAGGGGTCGTCTCGCAACCGGTTCGCTCACGGATGTCACCCTACGGAAGGACCACCTTGTCTTGCATTCTCTAGTCAGCGTATGCGGAGTACTTCATGGCGCGTAGTCGCTGCCGGTGACGGAGAGCTAACATGGGGCCTGACGACATCCCAGCCGGACGAACGACGAGCTGACGCACGGACACAACTCTGATCGTCGACGGAGGCCGGATTAACGTCGTCATTGCCGACACGTAACGAGGAGCGGACTATGACGATGCGAGCGGTGTGGCAGGGCGTGGTGCTGGCCGAGAGCGAGCATACGGTGAGCCTGGAAGGCAATTCCTACTTTCCGCCTTCCTCGCTGCGGCGTGAGTACTTCGCCGAGAGCGCGACGGCAAGTAGATGCCCGTGGAAGGGGCTGGCGCATTACTACGATGTCGTCGTTGATGGCGAGGTCAACCGGGATGCGGCATGGTATTACCCGGAGCCGAGCCCGGCTGCCAGCCAGATCAAGGGGCATGTGGCGTTCTGGCGAGGTGTTGAGGTCGACGGTGACTCAGCGGCTTCGCATATGGTGGCGGAGTAGTCATTCCATTCGCACCGGCCCAACGTCCCATCTGCGTAGTGCCTTCGACTGCCGCTGTCAAACTTCGACTTGCTAAGTACACGAACGGCTATCTTTCTATGCCGGAACTCCTAGATGCGTTGCGGTACGTCGCGGCTCGCGTAGACATACCTCACATGACTGAACGTGACTCTAGAACCAACCTACTCGCGTGACGTGGAGAAACTCCTCGGTCAGACTCTCCTCGCTTATATCGGGCTTAGCACCTTCCGCGCTTGACAATCCGAACGGTGGACAAACAGCGGGAAAGGCCAGGCAGGGACCGACGCCCCGGGGTGGGATCTCGGGGGTTTGCCGAGGGCCCACCCCTGATAGACATGCGCTGGAGTCTAGAAAAGCTTCTCACCTCGGCGGTGTCCGTGGTTGTAGAGGAAGGGCGCGAGCAGAGCGCCGAAAAGGATGTGGACGACGAGTTCGAACGGCTGGTTGGCCATGGTGAATGTGGTGAAGGCCCCACCGGCATAGATACTTGTGGCCAGGTTTCGTCACGGATCCGTGACGAAACCTGGCCACAAGAGCCACAGTCGAGGAGGGGTCAGCGGCTGGCCGCGCGCTGGTATTGGCGAATGGATAGGGGAATGAAGATCGCCAGGATGATGCCGATCCAGATGAGCGTGTACGCGACTGGGTTGTTCAGCGACCACACATCAGGCTGGGGCAGAGTCCCGGTGTTCCCGAAGGCCTCTCGCGTTGCCTGGGCTATGGCTGAGACCGGGTTCCACTCCGCGAAGATCCGCAGTGGGCCAGGCAGCAGGTCGCTGCGCACAAACGTGTTGGCGACGAAGGACAGCGGGAAGATGAACATGAATGACGCATTATTCACGATCTCCACGCTTGCCACCTTGAGCCCCACGTAAGCCATGACCCACGAGATGGCATAGGCGAACAGCAGCAGCAGCAGGAAGCCCCCGATCGCTTCCACCGGCGATGTTCTGATGCGCCAACCCACAATCAAGCCGGTGATCGACATGACGAATATCGAGGCCGAGTTGTAGACGATATCGCTGGTGGTGCGGCCCAGCAGGAGCGCCGAACGGGCCATGGGAAGCGACCGGAAGCGATCGATGATGCCTTTGGTCATATCTTCGGCGAGACCGGCGCCAGTGAAGGTCGAGCCGAACATTACTGTCTGGGCAAAGATCCCCGCGATCAGAAACTCACGATAGTCCATGCCGGGGATCTCGATAGAGCTGCCGAACACATAGGCAAAGAGCAACACGAACATAATCGGGCTGATCAGTGTCCAGATCAGAATCTCGGGGACGCGTTTGATTTTGATGACGTTACGCTTCGCGATCACGGCGCCGTCGGCGAACGCGAGAACTGCTCTGCTCATCGGACGGTCTCCCTTTTGCCAGTCTTGCTCGCTTTTGTATCCGACGCGCTGTTGTCATTTTCGGCCGCGTGCCCAGTGAGCGTCAGAAACACATCGTCGAGGGTGGGACGTCGCAAGCCAATGTCGACGACCGAGATGTTGCCATCTTCCAGGCGCCGCACGACCTGCCCGAGGATCGCAACTCCGCCGGCGACGGCAGCCGTCATCGTCCGATTCTGCTCGTCAACCTGGATTTGCCCGACCGAGAGTTCCCCGAGGATGGATCGAGCCGCGGGAATGTCCGCGGAGGTTTTCAGGACAATCTCGATGCGTTCGCTTCCTATCTGTGCCTTCAATTCATCCGACGTGCCGTGGGCGATGATCCGTCCCTTGTCGATGACGACGATTTCATCCGCGAGCCGGTCGGCCTCCTCCATGTATTGGGTGGTCAGCAGCACGGTTGACCCGTCGCGCACCAGCGCTTGGATTGTCTCCCACATCTGAGCTCGGCTGCGAGGATCCAGCCCGGTCGTGGGCTCGTCGAGGAACAGAATTTCGGGTGCCGCCACTAGAGCAGCAGCCAGGTCCAGACGCCGCCGCATGCCGCCGGAGTACGTCTTGGCCGAACGATTTCCGGCTTCGGCGAGGTCGAACTGTGCCAGCAGCTCGCGAGCGCGTTCCCGGGCTCTCCGTCTGCCGAGGTGGTACAGATGGCCCACCATCTCCAGGTTCTCGTAACCGGTGAGATGCTCATCAACGGCTGCGTTTTGCCCCGAAAGCCCAATCTGATCCCGCACCTTGTCGGGTTCGGCCACCACATCGAGCCCCGCGACCATCGCCGTGCCACTGTCGGGCTTGAGCAGGGTCGTCAGGATGCGGATCGCCGTTGTTTTTCCCGCGCCGTTTGGCCCGAGCAGCCCGAGCACGGTCCCTCGGCGTACTACGAGGTCGACGCCGTCCAGCGCGGTGACCGCGCCGTAGCGTTTAACTAGCCCAGACGTTCGGATTATCTCGTTCAATGAGCCCCCTTACTTCCAGGATCTCAGAGACATCGGCAGCACGCCACAATACCATATGCCTCCCACAGCGCCGCTGATCATGGGTCTCGTGACGGTTGCTTTACGATCGAGTGTATGCGGATTGCAGTATTGGGTGCTGGGTCGATGGGGGAGGTACATGCCCGTTCGTATGCGGACATGGATGGGGTGGAGGTCGCTGCTGTATTGGGTCGGGACGAGAAGCGAGTTGCTCCGCTAGCCCGGGACGTTGGCGCGATGGCGACCACGGATTTCGACGCCATCCTTAATGACTCGTCAATCGATCACAAGTCTCGTTACAGCGACCCCACGACCGAGCTTATGACCTTTGACTTCGATGCGGTGAACTGGCTGCTTGGGCAACCGGATGAGGTGTACGCCACCGCGACAAGGCTTCCCGGCGGGCGTCCCGGTCACGTGTTGGCGACGCTGCGCTATGGCAGGGCCACTGTTGGAGTCGAGGCCAGTGGCGTAATGCCGCCCAGCTGGCCATATCGGGTGGGCTTCCGTTTCGTGGGCAGTACCAAAGCTATTGAGATCGCCACCGAGTTTCTGCCAGATGGTCCTCCTGACACCACGGTGACCGCCTACCCGGCTCGTGGCGCGCCCGAAGAACTTGTTCTCGATGGTGGCGACCCCTATGAGGCCGAGTGCCGGTATTTCGTCGCCTGTCTGCGCGGCGAAGCCGACCCCAGCCTCGTTGCCGCTGAGCGGGCGATCGGGGCGCTGGAGCTATCCCTCGCGACACAGGTTTCGATCGAGACAGCACGCCCCGTCAGGATAGGTCGCGGTACTGACGTGTGCTCACCATAGAATCCGGGTCCACTTCGCCAGCTTCGACCAACCGCCCAGCGCGCATCTCGTCGGCAAAGTCATGAGAGTCGGCGTACCCGGCGATCTCAGCCGACTGGGTGTTCCATGCGTTCATCTCGCTCATCGTCCGCTCCTTTGGAAGACCCGACGTTCCGCGTTGGTCATATTTCGCGCGGTTGCTACGACTGCTCTTCGTAAAGGCCAGGCGCATCCTCAGTGGGCATGCGGCGTTCCACGTATACCGTAGGCTCATCAGCTTGAGCGGGGAGGGCCAACGGAGATCGTTGCGGTGAGCTATCCGGAGGTTGCTGATGAGCCTTTGGCTGGATGAATGGCGCTGAGTCAGACGGTCGACGCTCGCTGGCGTTTCGGGCGCGCCGCCGGCTGGGGAGCACGACAATCCGGCGTTCCGGCCCGAACCCGATCATCCGAAAGTAGAGGCCAACCCCGGCGGTGAGCATGAGGATAATCCCCACTACCCGTAAGTTCAGCCCAGAGGGGCTGCCGCGGGTCGCGAATGTGAGGATCGCGCCGATAGCCATCGTGGCCAGAGCAACTCCGATGCTCACTGTTCTTCCCTCCTCAAGAGGTAGGCCACGACGTTCAGATCGTCTACTTCACTCGTCTGCCTACCCATCCCACGGTAGCCCATACCGGAGCGCTCATAGAGTCACCTGCCAGAGTGTCGACCGACCGCGCTAGGGCGTCAACAGAGCCATTTCGGCGCCGAGGAGCTGATCGGGAGTCGGCGGTCTTGTATTCAGCGTCACCTAGCCTAGACGCCGGCAACGTTCATCTCGCCTGCTACTCAGCCGCTGGATTCACCCCCGAGCTGCGCAGCGTGGCCGAAGCAAACGATGTGCTTCTCGTCGACCTCGACCGCCTCTACCGCGGAGAGTAGATTCTGAGGGGTCTCTGAGCTGCTCTAGAGGGGTATTGACGACCGCGGCTACAGCCAGCCGTTGCGCCGGAATCCTCGGTAGAGCGTGATTGAGACGGTGAGCATGACACCGAGGACGACAAAGTAACTGTAGCGCCACCTCAACTCCGGCATGGTGTCGAAGTTCATGCCGTAGACGCCGGTGATGACGGTCAGAGACGCCAAGATGGCAACCCAGGCGGTGATTTTGCGCATGTCCTCGTTCTGCCGCATGGTCACTTGGGCGACATTGGCATTGACGGCGCCAGTGAGCAGTTCGTCGACGTTCTCCACCTGCTCGGCTGCCCGCACCAGATGGTCATGCACGTCCCGGAAATATGGAACGATCCGCGGGTCGAGTGGATAGACTCCACCGCGGGCAAGCCGGTCCAGCGGTCCGGCAAGCGGACTAACGGCACGTTTGAACTCGATCACTTCGCGTTTGAGTTTGTATATCCGCTCCGTGGGCCGATGCCGGTTGTCGGAGAACACCGCGGTCTCCAATTCGTCCACATCGGTGGCAAGGGCGTCATTGACGATCGCGTAGGCGTCGACGATGTGATCAGCCACGGCATAGAGCACCGCGCTAGGACCGAGAGCCAGCAGCTCAGGACGGGACTCTAATCCGCGGCGGACGTTGGCGAGCGCACCGGCTTCGCCGTGCCGAACGGTGACCACGAAGTCATGGCCTAGGAACACCATGACCTCACCGGTCTCGATGATCTCGTCCGGGTCCACGTAGCGCACGGTCTTCAGCACCATGAACACGCTGTCGTCGTAGCTCTCCAGCTTCGGTCGTTGGTGCGCGTGAATAGCATCCTCCACAGTCAGCGAATGCAGCCCGAACTCGGCGGCCACCGCATTAAGTGCTTTGCTCTCGGGTTCATACAGCCCGAGCCACACGAAGTTGTTCTTGGTCCGCCGTGCGGATGCCAAGGCGACATCGAAAGGCAGCCGTCCTCCCTCGCGGATCCCATCCCGGTAGAGGGCGCAGTCGACGATAGCCGTGTCGATCGTGGTCGGCGTAGGGGTGATAGCACTGCGGGGGTCATTCATCGAGAACCTCTCACGTAACGGGCATGGCACACCTCCCGTGCCACGATTCCTACCTGCCTGACACTCGCCCGGTCAACACGAGGCGCAGCCACCTGAGGGTGGAGCAGCGAACAGTTCCTCAGACTTCCACGCGTTACTGCTTCGAGCCCTAGAATTCGTCGTAACGAAGCTCGACAAAAGGCAGTTCGATGCTCAGGAGTAGGTCAATGCAATGGGAAAGCGGAAAGACCGAAGCTCGAGCGCGCTGCTGCCCTTCATCAAGAAGCGTGGGCCAATTTCGTCGACGACGTTGGCGAACATCTCGGCCACAACTGCCACCCCCACATAACTCCGAATGTGACGGCTGTGTCTTTCTGCTCAATACCACGCGGTGTGCCAGAAGGCGCATGATGAAGCACGCCGTCTAGATAGGCGACAGGAAGCCTTTCCGGTTCATCGCTGTTTGGGTCAGCTCAGTTGGTGGAGTTGGGCCTGGAGTTTGTCGATCACTGTGGTGGATTCGGCGAGTTTGGCGTGGGTCTCCTTGACGATGCGCTCGGGAGCTTTGGCGACGAAGCTCGGATTCGCAAGCTTGGTGTTGACGTGATCGCGCTCGGCGAGAGCGCGGTCGAGTTCCCGGCGCAGCCGGGCCCGCTCCTCGTCGAGATCGATGAGACCGGTGAGCGGGACGAACAGCTCAGCGCCGTCGAGCACCACCTTTCCCACCGGACCGCCCTGGGGCGAGGACCCAGCGAACGACCAGGACCCAATTCCGGCAAGCCGCTCGATGCCCTCTAGTCCAGCCTCCAATACCGCACGTTTGGCGCCGCTGACAACCGCCGCCACGTCGATGCGGATCGCTGGCGCGAGCCCGTGGTCGGCCCGGAAGCGCCGTAGCGCGACCACAGCCTCTCGTAGCGCCGCGAACCCAGCTTCGGACTGGTCGTCGGGTCTTCCCTCAGCGGTTGGCCAGGAGGCGCGCATAATCGTCGCGTCGTCCGCCCGATTCAAGATCCGCCAAATCTCCTCGGTGACGAACGGCATGATCGGATGCAGCAGCCGCAGCGCCACATCGAGCACATGGACCAGGACGCGCGCGACAGCCTCGTCGTTCCGGAGCTTCGCGAGCTCGAGGTACCAGTCGCAGTACTCGTCCCAGATGAAGTGGTAGATCGCGCGCGCCGCTTGGGACAGGTCGTACGTTTGGAATGCCTCGTTCGCGGTCCGGGTGAGGGCATCGAGACGGGAGAGGATCCAGCGATCCTCCAAGCGCAGCTCTTCGAGGGCGGCCAGCCCGTCCTCGGGCGTCAGCTCACCGGTACGGCTGAGCACCAGCCGGGCCGCGTGCCATAGCTTGTTCGCGAACCGGCGCGCGCCTTCGACCCACTCTTCGGCGAGCGGGACGTCCTGCCCGGGCGCGGAAGCCCGCATGAGCGCGAACCGCAGCGCGTCCGCCCCATATTTGTCGATCAGCTCCAAAGGATCGATGGCATTGCCGAATGACTTCGACATCTTCTTGCCGTGCTTGTTCCGCACCAGTCCGTGGTTGAGCACAACGTGGAATGGCGCCTCGTCCATAAACCGCAGGCCCATCATCATCATGCGACTGACCCAGAATGTGTTGATGTCATACCCGGTGACCAGGACCGTGCTGGGGTACCAAGTGCGCAGCTCGGGGGTGTCGTCGGGCCAGCCCTGGGTGCTGAACGGCCACAGCGCGGAGGAGAACCAAGTGTCCAGGACGTCGGAGTCCTGCCGCAGCCCCGCCTCGGCTGGCGGGTCCTCGCGGAGCACGTGGACGTTGCCGTGCTCGTCGTACCACGCCGGGATGCGGTGGCCCCACCAGATCTGGCGCGAAATGCACCAGTCGTGCAGGTTCTCCAGCCACTCCAGGAAACCCTTCTCGTTCCGTTCCGGCACGAAGCGTGTCTGACCAGAGCGGACTGCCTCCATCGCCCGCTCCGCCAGCGGCCGGACCTTGACAAACCACTGGTCCGACAGGCGTGGTTCGACGATGGCGCCGCAGCGCGAGCAGTGGCCGACTGGGCGGGTATGTGGCTCGACCCGGACGATCAAGCCCAGCGCTTCTAGATCGGCGGTGACCTTGGCCCGGGCCGCGAGCCGATCCAGGCCCGCATATGGCCCACCGTTCGCATTGATCGACCCATCGTCGGTCATCACATCGATGGCCGGCAGATTGTGGCGTTGCCCGATCTCGTAATCGTTGGGGTCGTGCGCGGGGGTGATCTTCACTGCGCCGGCGCCGAATGCGGGGTCGACGTAGGAGTCCGCGATGACGGGCAGCTCACGGTCGAGCAGTGGCAGCCGGACTGTGCGTCCGACCAGGTGAGCGTAGCGTTCGTCGTCTGGGTGCACGGCGACCGCGGTGTCACCTAGCATGGTCTCGGGGCGGGTGGTCGCCACCACGACATCCTCGCCGTCGTCCATGCCGGGGTAGCGGATGAAGGTCAGCTCCCCGGCTTCGTCGCTGTGATCGACCTCAATATCGGATAGCGCGGTGGCACATCGCGGGCACCAGTTGATCAGCCGGTTGCCACGGTAGATCAGACCGTCCTCGCACAGGGAGCAGAACACCTCGCGCACCGCCCGGCTACGCGCCTCATCCAGTGTGAACGCCTCCCGCGCCCAGTCCGGCAGTGCGCCGAGGCGGCGCATCTGGCGTAGGATCAGCCCGCCGGATTGCTCCTTCCACGCCCACATCCGTTCCAGGAACGCCTGGCGTCCCAGATCGTGACGGGAAAGCCCTTCGGCCGCGAGCTGACGCTCCACCACGTTTTGAGTGGCGATCCCCGCATGGTCAGTGCCTGGCTGCCACATCGCGTTCTTCCCGCGCATCCGAGCGTGGCGGATGAGCGCGTCCTGAATCGTATGGTCGAGCGCGTGCCCGAGATGCAGCGACCCGGTGACGTTCGGGAGCGGAATGACGATGCAGAATGGCTCCCCAGGGTCGTCCGGCTCCGCGTGGAAGAACTTGGACGACTCCCACCACTCGTACAACCGGTTTTCCAGCTCGGACGGTTCATAGGATTTCGGCAGCGTTGGCAGAGGCATACCGGAAAGAATACCGGCAGGCGGACGTGCATCGCGCCCGGCGCCTCAGCGTTTCGAATGAAGGCCACCCTCATTCGGTCGACGCCCTCAGGGAACGAGCGACGCCTATCCGCGTGGCCCTAGCTGGGGTAGCATCCGGATATGCCTAGTTCTCTCGATCTGCGCGGAGTTTATGTCCCGCTTGTCACGCCGCTCACCGCGTCCGGCGCTGTTGCGCTTGACGAGGTGGTGCGCCTTGCGCATGAGTGTCTCTCGTCTGGCGCCGCCGGAATCGTGGCGCTGGGCACGACCGGTGAACCAGCGACTCTCGAGAAAGACGAGCATCGTGCCGTTGTCGACGTCATCGCGGGAGTCTGCCGGGAGACCTCCGCCATGCTACTGATCGGCGCTGGCACCAACAGCACGTCAGCGACGATCGCCGCGGTGAAGGCGGCTAACGAGGTAGCGGGGGTGAGCGCGATTTTGTCGGTCGTGCCGTATTACACCAGACCGTCAGAAGCGGGTATCGTTGCTCATTTCCAAGCCGTGAGCCAGGCCAGCCGCGTGCCCGTGGTGTTGTACAACATTCCGTACCGGACGGGGCGCGGGCTAGGAGCGCGATCTTTGCTTATGTTGGCCGCGACTGCCAATGTGGCCGGTGTGAAGCAATCGGTGGGTGGAGTGGATGCTGACACTTTGGAGCTTTTGGCGAACAAGCCGGCGGGTTTTTCCGTCCTCAGCGGCGATGATGCCTTCTTGTTTCCGCTGTTGTGTCTTGGTGGTTCCGGTGCTATCGCCGCGTCCGCGCATTTCTGCACCGCCGGGTTCGTCGCCCTCGTGGAGGCTGTGCGTAAGGGTGACGTGGAGACGGGTCGTCAGGTGGCGGAGATGTTGCTGCCGGTGTGCCAGGTTCTTTTTGTGGAGCCCAATCCTAGTGTGATTAAAGGCGTGCTGGCCGCTCAGGGACGTATTTCCACGGACCAACTGCGTTCCCCGATGACATCGGCGTCCGCTGAGTCTGTGCGAGCGGCGGTTGAGGCTGTCACCCGGGCCGAGGTCGCGCTCGCCGAACGACTCTCCTGACCACACCTAGGAAATGGCTCGCATTGACCTGAAGCAGCCGCAGTCGACGGATTACCTCTTATCTGTCGTTGCACAACGGTGGCGTCTGTGAAAACGAAGACCCTCCCCGCTCGCCCCCGAAGGATAGAGCGCATTAGATAGGAGTATACTTCGACGAAGTATACTCCTATCTTCTGGAGATCTCTGATGATTACCAAACCCGATCGGATTTTTGATCGTGACGTTGAGTGGCGAAACCTCGCGGCCTTTGCGTCGCAGCCGGCGGGCCGTCCTGCGCTGGGTGTGGTCAGTGGACGGCGGCGCCAAGGCAAGACGTTCCTTCTGGAAGCGCTTGCCCGCGAAAATGGGGGATTCTATTTTGGCGCCACTCAGGCTACTGAGACCGAGTCGCTTTATCTGTTCGCGGAGGCATTGTCGCGCTATGAGGACGCACCGGTGCAACTCCGGTTCGTCAGCTGGGATGAAGCGATCAGGTATGTATTTTCGCGCCCTGGCGCCAAGACCGGGCCGATTATCATCGATGAGTTCCCCTATCTAAGTACGGTATCCCCGGCGCTTCCATCGATCCTCCAGCGTGAGCTCGACCAAGGCGTATCGCGGGGAAAGGAGCTCTCACTACTGCTCTGCGGTTCGGCAATGTCGGTCATGGGCGGACTGTTGGCAGGAAGCGCGCCGTTGCGCGGAAGGGCTGTGTTGGAGTTGGTGATACGTGCATTTGACTACCGACTAGCCGCGCGTTTCTGGAATGTGATCGACCCTAAGCTTGCCGTGTTGCTGCACGCCGTGGTCGGTGGCACCCCCGCCTACCACCGCTTCGTCAAGGAAGACAGCCCGGAGGATTTAGCCGATTTTGACGACTGGCTGCCGCGAACCGTTCTCAATCCGGCGACCCCATTATTCCGGGAGGCTCGCTACCTCCTGGAGGAGGAAACCGAGGTTCGGGATACTGCTTTGTACCATTCTGTTCTCGCGGCAGTGGCCAGCGGGAATAACACCCGGGGAGGGATCGCCAACTACATTGGGCGCAAAGCCGCCGACATTGGCCACCATCTCAACGTATTGGAAGACTGTGGGCTATTGCGCAGGGAGTTCGACGTATTTCGCGCGGGTCGTTCCTGTTACCGGATTGCTGAGCCGCTGATCACCTTCTATCAGGCAATCATGCGTCCTCAGTGGGGGCTGCTGGAAAGCGGCTGCGCAACCGCCGTGTGGCAGGATGCCAAGGCGCGTTTTCCAGCCCAGGTGGTGGGACCACATTTCGAGCAGATGTGTCGCGAATTCGCCAGTACGGCGCCACCCGAGATTTTCGGAGCTTTGTCCGGAGACGTTGGCGCCGGCGTTGTCGCTGATCCAGCGCGGCGGGGCCATATCCAGGTTGATGTGGTGGTCTTCGCTCCTGCCATGCCGGGAGAGCCACGCCGTGTGCTGTCCCTGGGTGAAGCCAAGTGGGGAGAAATCATGGGCCCCCGCCATAGTGAGCGGCTGCGCCGGGCGCGAGATCTGCTGGCGGATCGCGGGTACGATACCCGTGATACCCTGCTTGCCTGCTACAGTGGCGCGGGATTTACCCCAGAGTTGCGCGCTTCTTCCGGTCGCGACCGCGTGCTGACCGTCGGTCTAGAAGACCTGTACGCCGACATTATGCCTTCCGCCTGAGAAAGTAGTGGCCATGCAGGCACTAGGCGATATGCAGTACCAGAACAGCTCGTCAGGCTTCTGAACGGGAACGCTACGCTAGAAAAGGTGGCTGATTGGGTGATGCAGTGGATAGGAATGGAGGCTCCGCCTGTCACAGCCCCTCTCAATCCGGTGTCGCCCTTGCCGGAAGTTATCTGTTTGGCCGCCTGGCACTCGCGAACATTCCAGTAACTGCGGATTGCCTCGTCAAACTCTGCTGCCTCCATAGGTCCCTCATTCTGGAACTTTGTCGATGCCGTACAGCCTTAGAGCGACTTCAGTCGCCGTGTCAACGTCTCGCTGTTCAAAGCTTGCGCTAACGCTAGGCAATCTCGCTGATTGATATCGGCCTGACGAGGAATTCGGATACGACGCAGGTACTGAGCCTGAAACCGCAGTGTTCCCCCGCGCATCTTCACCGCGTACGCCTCAACAAATGTTTGCGCGATACGGGAAAGCAGTAGCCCGCCCAGCACACGCGGATCCCAGGTATCCGAGACAACGTGGTAGAGGTTGTGATGGGGATAAAGCCCTTCCTCGTCAAGCACAGGATGGATAATGTTATGAAGGGGCGGCGCCAGGTCAAACCCACCTTCCGCATCCCCTCACCGAACACGACCAGGTTCGACCCCTGTCAGGATCGGCGCGCCCGGCAGGGATCGAACCTGCGACCGACTGCTTAGAAGGCAGTTGCTCTATCCGCTGAGCTACGGGCGCTCGCTAGAAGCCTGAGGCTGGCGCCATGCGCTGTTGGTCGGGCGATTGAGCCAGATGCTTTTATAGTACGCTGCTTTTCGCTACCGACACGCGACCCAAAGCAAGCTCGTCATCGTCTCGATCGGCGAAAGCTGTTGTCGAGCTTATCCAGCTGAGGCGAGTGATGCTTCTATACCTTGCCTGCTGTCCGCGGGATCAACAGATTGTAGAAAGGACTGGTATGCGACGGCCGGTGGCTCTTGAGCTTCTCCGGCCTGATTGTTTTGAGCTTCCATGGCCGGATAGCCTTGACCGTCCAGCTCATTGGGCGCGGGCTCAGCTGGGGCATCCGGTGGGTTTGCCGCGGTATCTTCAGGTGATGCAGTCTCGTCCGGCGTGGCTGGTGCCGAGGCGGTCGCAGGTTGAGGTGGCTGCTGGGTGACGCTGCCTTCCTGTGCCGTCGTGGGAGCCGTTGTTCTCTCTTCTATGAAAGACTGTACGCTAGAGGGGATCATTGCGTTCGCCAGAACCGCAGCGCCAGCCTCGAGAAAGGACTGAGGGCTGTGAGCGTTACTCGTCGTGTTCCCTGCCAAAGTCGTGGTTTTATGGTGATCTCCTAAGAGATTGGCCTTCGCCTCACGTAGTGAGAGCTGTAATGGCTCTTGAGCCATTATTCTCAGTCCCACTCCTCCTAATCCCCACGCTGTTGCGGGAGTATAGGGCGCGGCAAGGCTGGCGCCCATCCCGATGATGGCGAGCAGCACAATAGCCGCTGACGCGGTGTAGACGCGGTAGCGCACTCGGCGCGCGGCAGCCTTAGCCACAACAGGACGTCTCAGCGGCACCACCACGGGATGGGCGCCTACCGCGGTCCGCTGGGCGTGGCCCACTGCTTGGGTGTGCGCGGCGGCCCGATAACCCAGCTCGAATAAATCAGCGGCCAGTACTGGCAAGATTAAAAAGATTGCCCACACCACGCTCAACAGAATGGCCCAGGAGAGAACGAGCTGACGGATAGCTGTCATAATGGGGCTAGTAATGATGTCAGAGTTTGTGGCATAAGCGGCGGTCATTCCGCCTGCTGTCAGCCACATCACGCCGGCAACCAGGCCAATAAGGCGGCGAGGCCGACGGGTGCGCGTGCCCATTGGGCACCCCCTGTCTCCGGATGCTCACTAATCGTATACCCCCCTAGGCTGCCTATAACACAATTAAAATATGATTTTTGGTCTTTAGTCCCTCTGTCCAGCTACCCGGATCATGGCCCGCACCTGCTCTTCCCATAACCGTTGGTGCTCGGCACGTAGCTGCTGGTATCGGTCAATGACCATAGCCTTGTGTCGCTCGGATAGCTCAGTGGCCATGATCTCCGAGATGATGGGATCATCGTGGTATTCACCGTCTAAGGTGGGAAGATCGTTTCGACGTAGGTAGCTTTCACATGCTCCCGGACGCCAACCCAATACTCGCTCGACGCCAGCGTAGGTGAGGATCCGCACCTTCGCCCCGTCTTCAACACGGGTCCAGGTCACGGGGCTTACTCCCGCCTCGGCTGCCGCGCGGTCCTTGGACAGCCCGAGTTCGTCTCGTCGTTGACGAACAAGTTGACCTAGTTTCTGTCGCTGTTCCTGTCTCACGCGCCTCAGGATGCCACATACTTCTGCTCTTGTCCAACGGAACTTTGCCACATTTCTAGAGGTAAAGAGGATTTTAGAAATTTTCTTCGGCACAGCTTGCTTTCCGTGGTATATATGCCTATATTTCTGTGCCGTGATACCTACAACTATGAAGACTCAGAGATGTGCCCTACAGAAGCTGACGGTAGACCCCGGGAGGGATGGCAAGCCCTTCCGCCTCCCGGAGAAGCGAGATAGATTCCGCTTTCCCGTGCCGTCGTGGCCGCTACTGGATCACGGCTCTGGTAGTGCCGGCAGTCTAGTGGATGACAGGGAGGCGGGAGATGCTCGCTGACATTCCAGTCTCCGTTACTCCTGTTGCTTTGCTCCTCGCGGCCGTGTGGTTGGTGTTTACCGGCAGGTTGGTGCCGCATCGTCACTTTAAGGATAAAGCCAACGAGGTCGAGCACTGGCGGAATGCTTATTTGGAGGAATTTTCTGCCCACCGCAAGACTTGCTATCAGCTCCAGGAATCCATGGCACGGATAAGGCCGCCGACCAGATCTCCCGGGCATTCTAGGGGTCATGCGCGAATGAGCGATGAGATCGTGACCACACCGTTACGATCGAGATCAGGCGGCCGCGCGCCGCGATGACCGAATTCCCACGGACGTGTTAACACGTAGAGTGAGAAGTGCCTCATCGCGTATCTTGGTGTTTCCGGCAACGTTTCTCGATGTGATCGTTCTGGAAATAGCAATCCAGTGGGTAAGGACGGCGTAGTGTTGACTGTCAATAGTTTGTCGTTGCGTTGATGGGGGCCATGCTGAGGCTTGCGACGAATTCAGAACCCCTGGAAAGTGTGCTCGACACCTTGACTACTTTGCGTAATCAAGTGGCTGCTCTCCGTTTTCCCTTGGAGGCTTCTGGGGTGATGGAGGCTCGAGGCGTTCAGAGTGAGCTGGTAGGTCAGCTGGACGACTATGTCGTGCCGCGGTTACGTCAGATGGATGCGCCGCTGCTCGCGGTAGTCGGAGGATCAACTGGCGCGGGTAAGTCCACTTCGGTGAACTCGCTGGCGGAAAGCGAGATTACCCAGACGAGTGTGCTGCGTCCGACAACCCGTATGCCCGTGCTGGTATGTCATCCCCAGGACGAACCGTGGTTCGGTGACCAGCGGGTGCTGTCGAACTTACGCCGCGTGAAGGAAGCCCACTATGAACCGGGCACGGTACATATGGCGCAGAGCTCGGCATTGCCGCCGGGCCTGGCGCTGCTCGACACCCCTGACATCGACTCCGTGTCAGCGGAAAACCGGGAACTGGCCGCGCAACTGCTGGCCGCCGGCGACTTGTGGCTGTTTGTCACCACGGCGGCTCGGTACGCCGACGCCGTGCCCTGGGAGTTGCTGCGGACGGCCGCGCAGCGCAGCACCGCCATCGCGGTGGTGCTCAACCGGGTTCCCCCGGAGGCGATCCACGAAGTCAGCACGCATTTGTCCAGCATGCTGGTGGAGAACGGGCTGAGCGAAGCGCCGCTGTTCGTCATCCCGGAGATTCCATTGCGGAACGGCCTTTTACCGAGCGGGGCGATCAAGATCGTCCGAGAGTGGATGCGTGGCCTCGCTGAGGATGAACAGATGCGGACGGCGATCATTCGCCGCACTTTGCACGGGGTGCTGGATAGCTTATGGGTTCGAGTCCCGATCTTGTCAGAGGCGGTCAACAGTCAGCACAGAGCCATTGAGCAACTACGTTCCGATATCGAGACGGCTTACGAGGTGGCGCTGCGGGAAATCCAGGAGGGAATGCGGGAGGCGTGGCCGCTGCGGGGGGAGGCGCTTGTTCAATGGCAGGAGTTCGTCGGCACGGAGGAACCACCGCGGGAAGGCTCGGCGCACCTTGGCCGTATTCGGGAGCGGCTAGGAACGTTCATCTCCAGCCGGCCCCAGTCTGGCGCGCGACTCAGATCCGTCTTGGAAAATCGGATGACCTCGCTGATATGTGTCAGCGCGGATCGCGCCGCCCAGCGCGCCGTCGCCAGCTGGCAGGTTGAACCGGCCGGAGCTGCCCTGCTGCGCGCTGGGGGTGATGACTCGTTGACCGCGGGACGTTCCTCGAGCACCTTGCCGGATTCCGCCGGGCAGACAGTGCGGAGCTGGCAGAGATACGTGGCAGAGCTGGTAGAGGAGCTGATGAAAGAGCACGGCCCGATCCTGCGATTGCGCGCGCGCTTTGGGCCGTCCCGAGTTCGTGAAGTGGCGCTGTTGCTCATGATTGGGGTCTTCGCGCATCCGGGTGGCAGCCCTATGGGAACAACGGACACGGTGGTGGACGAGCTTCCGGCAGCCAGCCAAAAATCCCTCGAAACGGTTTTCAGTGCGCGATCAGTGCGCCACCTAGCTGCCCAGGCGGATCAAGAACTGCGCAGCCGTCTCGAGAAGATTCTCGCCACGGAGGCTGCCCGCTATCTGGCTCTCCTCGATGCCATCGAGATCCGCACCCAGGCGGCAGCCGAGCTCCACAACGCTCAGCTCGCGGTGCAGCGGGCACGGCCTTGAGAGCTAGCTATGAATCAACGACCTAAGCGAGCGCGCCAGGGTGAACAATCAGCCCCGTTGCCCGCGCGCCGTGCCGCATTGGCGAAGCTGGTAGAGCTGGTGGGCAACTGGGCCGATCCCAAAGCGTTGGACTTCGCCAAGGCAGTGCTCACACGGGCTGCCCGCCGGCTTCAGTTATCCGCTGACCACACTGTGACGGCCCTGGCCGGCACTACTGGTAGTGGCAAGTCATCGCTTTTCAACGCACTGGCAGGACTGGAGTTGGCTCAGGTCGGGGTACGCCGACCCACGACCACGACGGCCCTGGCGTGCGCGTGGGACGTCAACGCGGCAAACCCGCTGCTGGATTGGCTCGATATTCCCGCTCCATGCCGCCTTGCCGCCCACCGTACGTCTGACGCCATGCCTTCGGAGGCCACATCCCTGAAAGATCTGTCTGGGTTGATCCTGCTTGACCTGCCCGACCACGATTCCATCCACTTCGCGCATCGCCGGGAAGTCGATCGGCTGGTAAACCTGGCAGATCTGCTGGTCTGGGTTCTGGATCCCCAGAAGTACGGTGACGCGACCGTGCACGAGCGTTACCTCCGGCCATTAGCCGGTCATGCTCAGGTCATGGTGGTGGTGCTGAACCACATTGACCAGCTGACCGATTCCGCGGCGGGGGAGTGCCTCGCTGATTTACGCCGGCTGCTCGCCGCCGATGGCCTCGCGGACCTGCCTATCCTTCCGACGTCAACGCGCACCGGCCAGGGATTGGCACAGTTGCGGTCATTGCTGACCGAGCGGGTAACGCACCGACGAGCCCTGGCCGATCGGATCTCCGCTGACGTGGACCGCGCGGTGGCTAGGTTGGCGACCTACACGGAACCGGACAACGCAAAGCTGAGCTCACGGCAGCGGCGGGAGTTGCTGAAGGCGCTACGTGGGGCGGCGGGTTCCAGCAGTACTCCGTCTAGACGCTAGCGACCATTCCCACCTCGTGGCATAGATCACACACAACCTTATGGCCCGGTCGTGGGTCCAACGTGTGTATAAACCCCAACCAGGGTTGCGGCAAACGAGATTCGGGACGGCCACACCGTCCGCAGGAGGGGAAATCTTGATTGCGTTAGCACCACAACGGGCGACGGCTCGCTTGGGGACAGTAGTACTGGTCGGGCTTGTTGCGGCTGGCGGGATATTGATCCTAGCGCCGTACGCTAAGGCCAACGGGGGGAGAGGTGACTCCGGCGTGTATAAATCCGCCGGAGTCACCGACATGTCGGGGCTTCCTTCGTGGGCTGAAGGAACATCCTCGTGGGGTAGTGTGTATTCAGAGAAGTGGGGATCCTCGAAAAGTCGGTCGCTGGATGGTCGGAATGGCGGCTGTGCGATCCGGCTGGGGGGTAACGGGGTAGCCGACGCGAGCGGCGAAGACGGCGCCGCGGTGGTGTCCTATGGCGGCACAGTGACTTCTGCTAAGAAATACCAGCGACTGCCGAAGAAATTCGCTGATCAATCGTGTGAGATGTCATTCTCAGGTTGGCCGAGGTTGCCGGGAGGAATAGACCTTTCAGAGTTGACGAAAACCGTGGAAATAAAAGATTTGCCGGTCAAGAAATCTGGCGGAACTAAGCGCGGAACTAAGCCAAGCTCCACACCAGTTGCCACGAAGACTCCGGCTGCCACAGCGACCCCAAAACCATCCACGGCGCCAGGGACCCCCGCTCCGCTAGCTGAAACCGGCGCGAACAGCAACCTCGGGTGGCTAGTAAGCGGCGGTTCCGCGCTACTCATCCTCGGTGGAGCGCTGCTGTTCTTCCTGTACCACCGCGGTAGGCGCCTTAGGGAATAGCGGAAGGCGGTTCCTTTTCCATAGAGACGACCTTATCAGAGAGAGGAAAGATCCATGGGTAGATCCGGTTGGTGGTAATTTCGCATATCCCTAGCTGTAAGGGATTATGAATAACCTCGGACTTTCATCCATGGGCGTTATTCAAAAGTCAGGCATGTTGCCAGAAGTACTCTTTCTGAGCTGCGAAGTTGTCCGGGATAAGGTTTCCGAAAGAATTTTTTGGATAACTTCTTTAGTAGAAAAAATGCAGCGTGGCGGTTGTCAGATTAAGTAATTATCCACTTGGTCCCCGGCAGTGAACTGCCGGGGACCAGGCATGTCTGCCGGCTGCCGCGTGAGGTTGGGACGGCCAGTCAGTCGGGCAGCGCGGGCGCGATATCCTAGTGGTGCGAGTTCTCTCCTGATACGAGCACGGGACGGTTTGACGTGGCTGAGTTCATCTACACCATGCGTAAGGCGCGCAAGGCGCACGGCGACAAGGTGATCCTCGATGACGTGACCTTGGCGTTTTACCCCGGCGCCAAGATCGGGGTGGTCGGTCCCAACGGTGCCGGCAAATCGACCGTGCTGAAGATCATGGCCGGACTGGAGCAACCGTCCAACGGAGACGCTTTCCTATCTCCCGGGTACCAGGTGGGCATCCTGCTCCAGGAGCCGCCGCTCAACGACAACAAAGACGTCCTCGGGAACATTGAGGAAGGTGTCGCTGAAACTAAAGCGATGCTGGCGCGGTTCAACCAGGTCTCGGAAGAGTTGTCCAATCCAGACGCCGACTATGACACGCTGCTTGCGGAAATGGGCGAGCTGCAGGAAAAGCTCGACCACGCCAACGCCTGGGACCTCGACTCTCAGTTAGAACAGGCCATGGACGCGTTGCGCTGCCCGCCCGGGGATGCCGACGTGACGGTGCTTTCCGGGGGTGAACGCCGCCGAGTGGCTTTGTGCAAGCTGCTGCTGCAACAGCCTGACCTGTTGCTGCTGGACGAGCCCACGAACCACTTGGACGCCGAGAGTGTGCAGTGGCTGGAACAGCACTTAGAAAAGTATCCGGGCACGGTGGTGGCGGTCACCCACGACCGGTACTTCCTGGACAACGTAGCCCAGTGGATCCTGGAGCTCGACCGCGGCCGGGCTTACCCGTACCAAGGCAACTACTCGACCTATCTAGAGACCAAGCAGGCGCGGCTGACGGTGGAAGGCCACAAAGACGCTAAGCGCAAAAAGCGCCTGGACGAGGAGCTGGAGTGGGTGCGGGCCAGCGCTAAGGGCCGGCAAACCAAGAGCAAGGCCCGGTTGCTGCGGTACGAAGAGATGGCTGCGGAAGCTGAGAAAACCCGCAGGCTGGATCTGGATGAGATCCAGATTCCGCCCGGCCCCCGCCTAGGTAGCTTGGTCGTCGAGGCCGAGCAGCTGTCCAAGGGCTTCGCGGAGCGGCTGCTCATCGACAAGCTGTCGTTCTCGCTGCCCCGCGGTGGCATCGTCGGTGTCATTGGCCCCAACGGCGCTGGCAAGACCACCCTGTTCACGATGATCGTGGGGGAGGAGCAGCCCGACTCGGGCGTGATCAAGCTCGGTGAAACCGTGCGGATTTCCTATGTGGATCAGAGCCGGGCCAACATTGATCCCCGTAAGACCGTCTGGGAAGTGGTTTCCGGCGGGTTGGACCACATCCAGGTCGGCAATGTGGAGATGCCTTCCCGTGCCTACGTCAGCGCCTTCGGCTTCAAAGGCCCGGACCAGCAAAAACCCGCGGGCGTGCTGTCTGGGGGCGAGCGTAATCGGCTCAACCTAGCGCTGACGCTGACCCAGGGCGGCAACGTGCTGCTGCTGGATGAGCCCACCAACGACCTGGACGTGGAAACGCTGTCCTCGCTGGAGCAGGCCCTGCTGGAGTTCCCCGGTTGTGCCGTGGTCATCTCCCACGACCGGTGGTTCCTGGACCGGGTGGCCACCCACATCCTCGCCTACGAGGGTGACTCGCAGTGGTTCTGGTATGAAGGCAACTTCGCCGAGTACGAAAAGAACAAGGTCGATCGCCTCGGGCCGGAGGCGGCGCGTCCCCATCGCGCCACCTACCGCAAGCTCACTCGCGGCTGAGGCGACGGGCACTCGTCATGGCGCGATTCGTCTACCCGTGTCCGTTGCGCTGGTCGGACATGGACGCCTTCGGCCACGTCAACAACACCGAATTCTTCCGCTACCTGGAAGAAGCCCGAGTCAATCTGTTGTTTGCCCGCGCTTCCCAAGTCGGTGTTGCCACACTGGCCGAGGGTATCGTGGTCGCTCGCCACGACATTGACTACCAGCGGCCGCTGGCGTGGCGGCCTGAACCGGTACTCATTGAGGCCCGGGTCACCCGGATCGGCGCCGCCTCCTTCACCTTGGCTTACCAGATACGCGACGACAACCACATCTACGCCACTGCCTCCAGCGTCATGGTCCCCTACTCCCAGGACGAAGGCCGTCCCCGCCGCCTTACCGAACCAGAACGCACCTACCTCGCGGGATTCTTGACCGACGAGGAAGTCACTAGAATTCCTGGAGAGTAACGAGATGAAATACAAGTTCAGCGCCTCGTCGTAGGGTCTGTAAAAACGATGGTGTAACTCCCTGAAATTTTGAGAGAGAAGAGACACCTGTGATGAATGTGATGTTGGAGGAGGGCGCTGAGCCTGTTGTTGCGGGGCTGGATTCAGGAGGGTTTTTCTCCTAGGGAAGGGGTTGGCATCGGGTTCGGTTTTTGTCGACGACGATGATTGCTCCTTTTTCCAGGTTGGTTTCGTGGCGCTGGAGAGCTGACTTGAGCAGCGCGGCTTGGTGTTCGGGGTGCAGATGGACTTTTGCGCGCAGAAGCACGAGGGAGGGGTATTGCCATCCTCGGTCTTTGAGAATTTTCCCGAAGTCGGTTTTGTCCTGAGAGATGATGAGGAAGCCGTGGTCTTTGGCGAACTGGGCGATAGTTTCGTCAGCGGCGCGTTGTAAGCCATGGTCACGAGTGTGGGTGCAGTCGCACCATCCATGCTTCCTCAATAACGCGACGACCTGGATATCCATGGTGCTATCCAGGAGTAGCCGCAAGCCCATGCTGCTGGCCTACGCAGAAATCTTGTGGCGCCTGATGGCAGTGGTATAGTCCAGCGCTGCCTGGATATCTTCTGGCTCAAGATCCGGGTACCCGAGGAGAATATCCTCCCAGCTACGACCGAGGGCTAACTGTCCAGTGATGGTGTCCACGGGAATCCGCAAGCCGCGGATGCATGCCTGCCCGCCCATCTTGCCCGCGTCGACCGTGATGCGACCACAGCCCGCAACCTGAGGCGGGCTCATCAGCATTGGCTCACCCATCAGCGTTCGCCTCCCTCTCATAGAGTCAGCCATGCCTGCGTTCCGCAGCTAGCTTGATCGACTAGTACACGGGTTCGGGTGTTGACCTGCGGGAATGCCGATGCGCACGGCTGATAGGTGTGTTACTAGGCGGTGGTGTTGT
>Ga0187894_10002203_pt1 | contig 23588 bp, 29 predicted proteins | sample GBC1701081metaG_FD_136650 | JGI IMG/M metagenome (GOLD analysis project Ga0187894, IMG submission 136650) | White microbial mat communities from a lava cave in the Kipuka Kanohina Cave System on the Island of Hawaii, USA - GBC170108-1 metaG ... | reverse complement strand
GCCGGCGCCGACCAGCACTGAGATGGTCCATCACGACGATAACCTCATCCTGAGGAGGCCGCGAAGCGGCCGTCTCGAAGGATGGGCTGTAAACGCAGTACGTGCTGCCGACCCTTCGAGACGCGGCCCTGCGGGCCGCTCCTCAGGGTGAGGCGGTCCTTTATCGACAAGGAGCAGCAACCAATGGCTACTGAAGTCAACGTCAACTCCGACCTCGGCGAGAGCTTCGGGCCGTGGAACATGGGGAACGACGCCGAGATACTGAAGATCGTGCGCTCGGCCAACGTCGCCTGCGGCTTCCACGCCGGCGATCCCATGGTGATGGCCAAGACGGTAAAGCTCAGCCTCGAGAACGGCGTCAGCATCGGCGCCCATCCCGGCTTCCCCGATCTGCAGGGCTTCGGCCGCCGCGTGATGCGCTTCACCAATGCCGAGATCGAGATGATCATGGCCTATCAGATCGGCGCGCTGATGGCGATCGCGACGGCCCACGGCGCCAAGGTCACGCACGTGAAGCCGCACGGCATGATGGCCAACATGTCGGCCGAAGACGAGGATCTGGCGATGGCGATGGCGCGCGCCATCAAGGCGGTCGATCCCAGCCTGATCTTCCTCGCCCAGGCCGTCACGCCGCAGGTGACGGCGGCGCGCAAGGTCGGCCTGCGCGCGGCCGAAGAGGTGTTCGCCGACCGCACCTACACCGACAAGGGCATCCTCACCCCGCGCAAGGAGCTCAACGCCATGATCCACGACGCCCAGGAGTCACTGCGCGCCGTGAAGCGCATGATCGAGGAGCAGGCGATCTTCTCGACCAACGGCAAGAAGATCCCGTGCCAAGTCGATTCGGTCTGCGTGCACGGCGACGAGCCGACGGCTGTGATGACCGCGCGCACCGTGCGCGACGGACTGGAAGCGAGCCAGATCCGGATCGTGCCGCTGCCGGAGCTGAGAAGCATGCAGTAGGCATCGCCGCGCTTACGCCGCCGACGGATGGCACGCGATCGCGTTCATGAGATCGACGTCGCCAGCCCAAGACGGCCTCCGTGCGCAATGCACCAACAACGCGGGATGCACCCTGGGGCAGCGCCGTACCGTCATCGCAGCGCTGAATTACCGATGGTAGCCGTCCAGTTCACGAAGACGTCCGGCAGCCTCCGCACCTGGATGCTGGTCCATAAGTGGACCAGCCTGGTGTCGACGGTTTTCCTGTTGATGTTGTGCATCACGGGCCTGCCGCTGGTCTTCAAGGAGGAGATCCAGCACGCGATCGATCCGCCGCCCGTTTTCGCGCCGCCGACGACATCAGGCACGATGGTCAGCGCCGACGTGATTGCCGCCAGCGCGCTGGCGACGCGTCCGGGTGAAGCGATGGTCGCCCTATGGTTCCAGTACGACGGCAATGTCATCGTCGTGCAATCGGCAGCGCCCGCCACGCCGACGCCACGCCCCAGCGTGCCACAGGCGTTCGATTGGCGCTCCGGACAGTCGCTCGGGCCGCCACGGCTGGAGTCCAGCGGCTTCATGCTGGTGGTGGAGAAGCTGCACACCGAGCTGTTCGCCGGCCTGCCCGGTGCGCGCGATATCGTGGTCATGGTCAAAGCCCTAAACGTGCAGTGGGGTAGAAATCCGACAGCCAGACCGTGATCAGGCCGTCGTACTGGTAGTGCATGGCAACGGCGACCAGGATCACCAGCACGCCGAAGGCCTGCTGCGCGCGATGCGCGTGACGGGCCACCGGCGCGACCCGGGTCGACACGTACTGGCCGCCATAGGCGATGCCCAGCAGCGGGATGCTGGCACCGATGGCGTAGGCGGTAAGCAGCACGGCGGCGCGGGCCAGGTTGGTCGTGGTTGCGATCAGGGTCAGGATCGAGGCCAGTACCGGTCCGGCGCACGGTGTCCACAGCACGCCCAGTGTGGCGCCCAGTACCAGGCCACCAATGTTGCCCGATCCCGCCCGCGCCGCGACCGCATGAGCGTATCCTAGTGGGCCGCTGAGATAGGCCATGAGCCGCGTGAACGGATACGACCAGACCATCAGCACGCCGAAGCCGATCAGCATCACGACGGCGGCGGTGCGCAGGATCTCCTGGTCGAGGCCCAGCGCGTCGGCGACGGCGCCGAACACCAGAGCGACCAGAGAGAAAGCCAGCGCGAAGCCGGCGGCGATGAAGAGCGGGCGCGTGCGCTCAGTCTGTCCAATCGAACCGCCGAGGATGATCGGCAGCATCGGCAGGACACAGGGCGCGCCAACGGTCAGCACGCCCGCCAGCAGCGCCAGGAGAATCTCGATCATGTATCCTGGAACGCGCTATTTCGCGTCTGCCACACGGCGCCAGATTTGAGTCTTCCCCGTCTCCGGCGTGCCGACATAGGCATGGATCTTGAGCTGATCGGCGCTGGCGAGCGACATCAGGCAGTCGAAGTTCTTGCCGGTCTCGCGATTGAGGATGTGACCCTGCCATTGGCCGTTGGCCGGCTTGAAGTCGGTCAGGATCTTCATCCCCATCGGCGACGGTCCATCGGCCATCGTCTTGCCGGGATCGGACATCGAGCGGTTGGCGATCACCTTGACCACGGTGCCGCACAGCGCCGTGCCGCAGGGAGCGATCTCGATCTCGAGATTGCCGCTTTCGGTCAGCCAGCGGCCCCGCTCGGGTGCGGACTGGGGAGTCTGCGCCATCGCGGGCAGAGCCAGCAGCCCAACGACCGTCATCGCGGACAAGATCAAGCTTCCGTGAGCGTATGAGTGGTGCATGCGAATCTCCTTCTGGGGTGGCGCACCAGAAGTGTCGCTGCCGCATGTATCTGGCCGATGTCCGAAAGGAGAGCGTTTCGCGTCGTATCGTGTCCGGCTCGGGGCCAGATACAGTGAGATACAAGAAAAGCGGCACAGGTCCTGTGGAATGGGTTAGGACGCCGGCACATGCAGCGACGCGACCACATCCTGATCGTCGATGACGACCGCGAGATCCGCGGGCTGCTGACCCAGTATCTCGAAAAGAATGGCTGCCGCGCCACGGCGGTGGCGGACGGACGGCAGATGCGCGCCGCGCTGGCGGACGGTTCGGTCGATCTGATCGTGCTCGACCTGACGCTGCAGGGCGAGGATGGCTTGGCGTTGTGCCGCGACCTGCGGGCGGGCGCGTCGGGCTCGATCCCCATCCTCATCCTCACTGCGCGCGACGAGGACACCGACCGCATCGTCGGCCTGGAGCTGGGTGCCGACGACTACGTGACCAAGCCGTTCGTCGCGCGCGAACTGCTGGCCCGCATCAAAGCCGTGCTGCGGCGTACCCGCATGCTGCCACCCAACCTGCGCGCACCGGCCGATACGAGCCGCCTCGTCGCATTCGGTAACTGGTCGCTGGATACCACGCAGCGTCACCTGATCGACGCGGCCGGCACGATGGTTTCTCTCAGCGGCGCCGAATATCGCCTGCTGCGTGTCTTCCTCGATCACCCGCAGCGCGTGCTCAATCGAGATCAGCTGCTGGACCTGACGCAAGGGCGCGAAGCCGATGCCTTTGACCGCTCGATCGACCTCCTGATCAGCCGCCTGCGTCAGCGGCTGCGCGACGACGCGCGTGAGCCGCAATACATCAAGACCGTACGCAACGAAGGCTATGTGTTCTGTGCTGCCATCGAGCGGCCGGGCGAGTCGTCATGAGGCGACTCTGGCCCCGCTCCCTGTTCGGTCGCGTGGCACTGATCCTGTTCCTCGGCCTCGCGGCCGCTCACGGACTTACCTTCTGGCTGGTCATGCAGGAGCGCAGCCAGACGTCATGGCTGATGATGATGTCCTATCTCGCCAAGGACATCGCCACGTCGGTGGCCATCCTCGACCGCATACCCGCCGATGAGCGCGCAGCGTGGCTCGACCGACTGGAACGACGCAACTACAGCTACGCGATCGGCGCCAAGCCGGATGGCGCGCCTGCCGATGACGCCACGGTGCTGCAAGTGGTACAGGCCGTAGCCGCTGCACTAGGGCCCAGCTACACCGTCAAGGCGACGCAAGCAACGGACAGCGGGGCCCTGCTTCGTTTGCATCTCGCGCTCACCGACCGCACACCCCTCACCATCACGCTATCGGCGCCTGCCATGGCGATCTCGCCCTGGGTTGTCGGCGTCCTGGCGCTGCAGCTGGCCCTGCTGTCGGCAGCCACATGGTATGCCGTGCGCGTGGCGACGCGACCGCTGGCCCAACTGGCACGCGCATCGGATCGGCTCGGGCCGGCGCTGCAAGGACCACCTGTGCCGGAAGGCGGGCCGCGGGAGGTGGCACGCGCCGCCACCGCCTTCAACGCCATGCAGCGCCGCATCGCCGAGCATCTCGGCGAGCGCATGCGCATCCTGGCGGCTGTGTCGCACGATCTGCAGACACCGATCACCCGCATGCGGCTGCGCGCGGAACTGCTGGACAGCCCCGAGCTGCGCGACAAGCTGAACGCCGACCTCGACATCATGCAGACGCTGGTGCGCGAAGGCATCGCCTATGCGCGCAGCAATCACGGCGAGATCGAGCCGCTGTGTCGTGTCGACCTCGATGCCCTGCTCGACAGCCTGGCCTGTGACTACCGCGACGCCGGCGAGACAATTCACGTCCGTGGTCGGATCGACCATCCCGTCGTGACACGGCCGAATGCGGTACGCCGCATCGTCACCAATCTTCTCGACAATGCGCTGAAATTCGCACGCGATGTCGAGGTCCACGTCGAACCGGCAGCGCGCGATACGATTTCCGTCACGATCTGCGATCGTGGCCCCGGGATCGATCCGACGGAACTCGAAGCCGTGCTGCAGCCGTTCCATCGCCTCGATCGATCGCGCAATCGCGAGACCGGTGGCACCGGCCTGGGCCTGGCCATCGCCAGCCAGCTTGCGCTGACGCTGGGCGGTCGCCTGACGCTCGCCAATCGTTCCGATGGCGGCCTTGCGGCCTGCCTCTCGCTGCCCCTTGAGCGAAATGCGTAGCCGCGATGCAATGGATACAAATGAGCACCGGCTCGTCAGGCCCTGGAAAACAGTATAGGTAGGTGGACGTCAGGAAACGACCGAGGACCCACCGCGATGAGTTGGCAGCCGGAACTGGACGAATTGAAGCGCCGCCAGGAGCTGGTGGCGCGTATGGGTGGGCCGGACAAGGTCAAGCGTCAGCACGACGGTGGACGACTGACGGTGCGCGAGCGCATCGACCGGCTCCTGGACCCTGGTTCGTTCCGTGAATTCGGCAGCATCGCCGGCATGGCGACCTATGACGGCCAGAACGACCTGTCGGATCTCGTGGCATCGAACTCGGTGACCGGTCGCGGCACCATCGACGGCCGGCCGGTGGCCGTGTCAGGTGATGACTTCACGGTCCGCGGCGGTTCGGCCGACGCCACCATCAAGGAGAAGAACCTCCTGGTCGAGCGCATGGCCTACGAGTACCGCATGCCGCTCATCCGCCTGATCGAAGGCTCCGGCGGCGGCGGCTCGGTGAAGACCATCGAGACCACGGGCCGCGCCAACGTGCCGGGTGTCATCGGCTTCGATGTTGTAGCGGCCAACATGGGCGCCGTGCCTGTCGTGGCGCTCGGCCTTGGTTCGGTGGCGGGGCTGGGCGCGGCGCGCCTGGCGGCGGCGCACTACTCGGTGATGGTCAAAGGCCTGTCGGCGATGTTCGTGGCCGGCCCACCGGTGGTGGCGCGATTGGGCCAGCCGCTGTCGAAGGAAGAACTGGGTGGCTGGGAGATCCAGCTGCGGGCCGGTGCCGTCGACGAGGCGGTCGACAGCGAGGACGACGCCTTCGCCATGGCGAAACGGTTCCTCTCCTACATGCCGCAGTCGGCGCTCGAGCCGCCGCCGCGCGGACCGCAGCAGGACGATCCCAGGCGGCGCGAGGAAAAGCTGCTGTCGGTGATCCCGCGCGACACGCGCAAGATCTACACCATGCGCACCATCGTGAACGCGCTGGTCGACAAAAGCAGCTTCTTCGAGATGGGCAAGCTCTACGGCCGCGCCGTGATCACCGGCCTGGCGCGGCTCGACGGTTGGCCCGTCGCCTTCATGGCCAGCGATCCCATGCATTACGGCGGCGCCTGGACGGCCGACACCTGCCAGAAGGTGACGCGGTTCATGGACCTTGCCGAGACCTTCCGGCTGCCGATGGTCTATCTCGAGGACTGTCCAGGCTTCCTGATCGGGCTCGAGGCCGAAAAGAGCGGCGTGATCCGCCAGGGCGTGCGCGCCATGGCGGCGATGCACCAGACCTCGATCCCGTGGTGCACGGTGATCGTGCGCAACAATTTCGGCGTCGCTGGTGCTGCGCACAAGAACACCGGCCGCATGAGCTTCCGCTATGCCTGGCCGTCGGGGCGCTGGGGCTCGCTGCCGCTGGAGGGCGGCATCGAGGCGGCATATCGCGCCGACATCGACGCCGCGCCCGATCCCGACGCCAAGCTGAAGGAGATCGAGGGGCGCCTGAACAAGCTGCGCTCGCCGTTCCGCAGCGCCGAGAAATTCTGGATCGAGGAGATCATCGATCCGCGCGACACCCGCACCCTGCTCTGCGAGTTCGCCAACCTCGCCGCGCCCGTACGCACCGGCAAGGCCAGCTTCTGGATGCGGCCGTGATGTTTCCCTCCCCTCACCTGGTGTGGGGAGCGCACGCGCTGGACCTGGTATCTGATCGGTAACTCCACTAGCGAATTCGTTATTGGCGCCGTGTGGAAGGACGATGATGATGATGGCGCCCACAACACACGGCGGGGATACGCCATGGCCAACACAACCATCCGCACTGTGATCTTCGGCGCCATCGCCGGCGCGGTTGCATTCCTGATCTTCCATCAGGGTGGTTTCTGGGCACTGACCCAGGCCGGCCTGCTCAAGGCCAGCACATGGTCGATGGCGGCCACCAAGCCGTTCGCCGTGCCAGTGGTGATCTCCTATATCTTCTGGACCGCGCTGTGGGGCATCGCGGCGGCTCTCATCGTGCCGCGCCTGCCGGGCGCGCTGGGCGGAGTCCTGGGCTGGATCCTGTTTGCCGCTATCGTGCCGATGCTCGCCAACTGGTTCATCGCGCTGCCGCTGAAAGGCGCACCCGTGGGTGGCGGCTTCGCCATGCCGGGCGTCGTGCTGGCGCCGCTGGTCTACGGCTTCTGGGGCTTCGGTATGTGGCTGATCATGCGGTTGCTGCACCAGATGAGTGGGCAACCAACGCGCGCCTGACCGACACCCGGCCGGCTCGCTGGACTTTACTATCGACCTTTCATAGACTCGATCGCGTGCTGTAGGGCGCATCAGCCTCTGGGCTGGACGGGCAATGCCTGCCTACGTGTCGTCAACCGTCACGTGCCATGCCCAATCTCGAGAATCTCCGAAAGCAAGCGAAGCAGCTCCTGCGTTGGCACCGCGACCATCATTATCCGGTCGCGGCGCAGATACGCGCGTGGGTGCCGCGCTATGGCGCCCTCGCCGATGAAGAGATCCTCGCGCGCCCGTTCAAGCTCAGCGACGCACAGGAACTGATCGCACGCAGGACGGGATTCGAGACCTGGGAGGCGCTCCTCAAGGGACTCAAGGTCATGCCCGATCCAATTGCCCGAACCGAATCGCGTCCGGTTCTCCTTGACGCCGAGCCACAACTCTTCGTCTGCGATCTTGACGCTGCTGTTGCGTTCTACACAAAGAAGCTCGGATTTGCGGTTGTCTTCACCTACGGCGAGCGCCGTTCTACGGCCAGGTCATGCGGGACGGCGTTCGTTTGAACATCCGGTGCGTTTGCGCGCCGATCATCGATCCGGATCGGCGCGACAAGGAAGACCTGCTCGCCGCCACCATCACGCTGGCGGACGCCAAGCCGCTCTATCTCGAGTATCAAGCCGCCGGCGTGAGCTTCCATCAGACATTGAGGACCGAACCCTGGGGTGCTCGGACCTTCATCGTGCGCGATCCGGACGGGAATTTGCTCCTGTTCGCCGGAGCCGGTCCGTAGCGGGCGCCCGGCCCATCACCCGCGTGGCTTGGCGTCGCGTGCCGTGAGATAGACGGCAAGGCCTGCCACCACGGCCACGCCGATTACACCGAACGCCGCCCGGTAAGCGATCTCGGCATAGGCACCACCGGCAGCCGGGAACAGGCCGATGACGATGCCGGTCAGCCATGGCAGGCCGGCAGACCCCGCCACTTGGGCGATGTTCACGGTGGTGACCCCGCGGCCGGCCAGGTGCGCCGGGAACAGCGACCGGCCATGAGCGACAATCACGATGCCGTAGGCCGTGATGGCACAAGTGCAGACACAGCAGCGCGGCGGCGGCCCACAAACCGGTGCCAGCCACCAAGGCCAGCGGCCCCAGCGTGAACAGGCTCAACACCGCCCCGGCGACGATGATCCATTTGCGCGTGTTGAAAAGCCGGTCCAACGGACCATACGCCAAGGTGCCGGCAATCTGGAAAGCGGTCATGGCCAACAGCACGTTGCCGCGCTGCACGGCATCAAGCCCGTGCACATCGGCGAGATACTTGCCTGCCCACACCGACAGCACCGTCGCCATGCTGGCGTAGGCGACCGTATGGATGGCGAGGACCGGTGCCAGGCCCTTGGTGCGCCAGACCTGTGCCACGCCACGCAGGGCATCGAGGACCGTTTCCTGCCGCGTGGCCGCGGGCAGGCTGCCCGGCGGCGTATCACGTACCAGCAGGTAGAAGGCCGCGCCAATCATCAGCGCGACAACTGCGGCGACAAGATATGCCGTGCGCCAACCATAGCGGCACTGGCGGCGGCCAGCGGCGTGGTCGCCAGCATCAGGCCGACCTGACTGAGCGCGAAAACCCAGCTCAGCACGGTCGCCAACCGGTCGCCACCGAACCAGCGCGAACTCAACAGCACGGCGCTCATGAAGCTGCCGGCGCAACCGACGCCCAACAGCAGGCGCGCCGCCAGGAACTCGACGCCACTGGTGCAGGCCGCCTGCCAGACCGCACCCACCACGGCAAGCACGGTGAGCGCGGTGGTCACACGGCGCGGACCATAGCGGTCGAACAGGATGCCGACGGGGATCTGCACCAGGCCGATCGCCAGGAAGAAGACGCCATTGGCGGCGCCGAATTGTTGTGCCGACAGTCCCATGTCCGCGATCAGGTCGGGTGCGATCGCCGCCGTCGAGGCGCGAAAGAACTGGCTGGAAATGGTCGTCAGGACCAGCGCCGCCAGCACGCGCGCGCGAACACCGGCGGTGACGCCCGTTGTCATGGGAAGGAACTTCGAGAACGTCAGGCGGCGCGCGTCACCATCTTCATCTGCTCGTCGAGGTCGTCGGCGATGAAGTGACGGACGATTTCATCGAGATCACTGTCAGTCTCGAAGCCGAGCCGGCGGGCGCGGGCGCTGTCGATACCCTGCGGCCAGCCATCGCAGATGCGCTGGATCATGGGGTCGTGCTGCCAGGCCACCGTGCCGATACGGCGGTTGCCGGCATGGCGCTTCATGGCGGCCTCGAGCTCGCGTGCCGTGACGTTGATGCCGTTGAGCAGCAGGGTGCGCCCCGGCCCGAAGGCATCGACATCGAGATTGTGGGCTTGCACGAAGGCATCGACGGTGCGTCGCGGGCTCAGCACGGCCATGACGGTCTGCGGTGTCACCGGGCAGACGACATCGACACCGGTGAGCGGCTCGCGCACGATCGAGCTGGCCCAGGTCGAGGCTGCCTTGTTGGGCGCACCCGTGCGCACGCAAATCGTGGGCAGGCGAACGGCGGTGCCACGCAGGTAGCCCTTGCGCGTGTAGTCGCGCACTAGGAACTCGCCCATCGACTTCTGGGCACCGTACGATGTCTGCGGCGTCAGCGGCGTGTCGTCGGTGACGGCCGGCGGCAGCTCGCCGCCGTAAGCGGCCAGCGACGAGGTGAAGATCACGCGCGGGTTGGTCCCCAGCGCACGGCAAGCCTCAAGCACATGGCGCGTGCCGTCGAGATTGACCTTGTAGCCGAGGTCGAAGTCGGCTTCGGCGCCGGCGCTGACCACGGCGGCGAAATGGAAAACGCAGGTGGCGCCCTGCATGATCGTCTGCACGGTGGCGAAATTGGCGATGTCGCCCGCCAATGCATGCACGCGCGGATCATCGAGCCCCGGCCCGCTCGCCTGGCCGACGTCGAACAACATCAATTCCTTGACCTGCTCAGGCCGGCCCGACGGTCCGATCAGCTCGGTGCCCGCGAGAATACGGCGCGCCAGCTTCTTGCCGAGAAAGCCGGCCCCGCCGGTGATCACGACTTTCATGAACATCCTCCCGCCTTCGTTTTTTCCCTCTCCCGCTTGCGGGAGAGGGAGGGGGCCACGCGCAGCGTGGGAGGGTGAGGGCCCAAAGACAAGGTGCCGTGCGTGAAGCCCTCACCCGGCGCGCGACGACCTCTCCCGCTCGCGGGAGAGGTGAATTTACTTCTTGCCGCCGCCGCCCGTCATGTCGAGTGTCACCTGGTCGGCGACGATGATATAAGTCACCGACCCGTCGGATGCCTTGTAGGTCCATTTCTCGATCGGCCCGACCTTGTCGAGCTCGGACGGCTTGCCGAGCACTTTCTCCAGCTCGGCCTTGGTCTTTGCGCCCTCCGCCTTCTTCAGGATCTCGGCCTTGCTCGGAGTCTGGTCGCAGCCGGCCAGGACCAAGGCCGCCGCACCGGCGGCCATGAAAAGACGACGATCGATCATCACACCTCTTGGGCCGCTAGGCCGCCTGCTTGATCGCCTTGCCGACAATGTCGATGATCTCATCGATCTGATTCTTCTCGACGATCAGCGGCGGCGACATGGCCAACGTATCCGCCGATTGACGCACCAGCAAGCCCAGCTCGAAGGCTTTCACGAAGGCGGCGTAGCCGCGCGCACCCGCGGCACCCGGCTTGCCCTCCAGGTCGATACCGCCGGCCAGGCCGAGATTGCGGATGTCGGTAACGCCCGGCACGGACTTCAGCGAGTGGAGGCCGTCTTCCCAATAGGGCGCCAGCTCGGCGGCACGCTGGAAGAGGCTTTCCTGCTTGTAGATGTCGAGCACCGCCAACGCCGCGGCGCAGGCCAGCGGGTGCGCCGAATAGGTATAGCCGTGGAACAGCTCGATGGCGTTCTCCGGCCCGGTCATCAGCCCCTCGTAGATCGGCTTGCGCACGAAAACGCCGCCCATCGGCACGGTGGCGTTGCTGATGCCCTTGGCTACGGTCATCAGGTCGGGAATGACGCCGAAATACTCGGCCGCGAATGAGGCGCCCAGGCGCCCGAAGCCGGTGATCACCTCGTCGAAGATCAGCACGATGCCGTGCTTGGTGCAGATCTCCCGCAGCCGCTGCAGATAGCCCTTGGGCGGCGGCAGGTAGCCGGTCGAACCGGCACACGGCTCGACGATGACGGCCGCGATGGTCGAGGCGTCGTGCAGCGCCACGATGCGCTCCAGCTCGTCGGCGAGCTCGGCGCCATGCTCGGGCTGGCCACGCGTGAAGGCGTTCTTGGCCGGCATGTGCGTGTGCGGCAAGTGATCGACGCCCGGCAGGAGGCTGCCGAAGAACTTGCGGTTATTGACCATGCCGCCGACCGAGATGCCACCGAAGCCGACACCGTGATAGCCTCGCTCGCGGCCGATCAGGCGCGTGCGGGTGCCCTCGCCGCGGGCACGCTGGTAGGCGAGCGCAATCTTGAGCGCACTGTCGACCGCTTCCGAGCCGGAATTGCAGTAGAAGGCGTGGTCCAGGTCACCCGGCAACATGGCGGCATGGCGCGCCGCCAGCTCGAACGCCTTGGGGTGGCCCATCTGGAAGGTGGGCGCGTAGTCCATCTCCTCGAGCTGGGCGGCAATCGCCTGCTTGATCTCCTCGCGGCCGTGGCCCGCGTTGACGCACCACAGGCCGGCGGTGCCGTCGATCACCTTGCGGCCTTCCGGGGTCCAGTAGTTGATGCCCTTGGCCTTGGCCAGCAGACGCGGGTTCTTCTTGAACTGCCGGTTCGCCGTGAACGGCATAAAGAAGGCTTCGAGGTTGTTGGCAACGGGTGCGGAGCTGGCGGCCATTGACGGACTCTTTCGTTAGGCTGGAGTAAAGCGGCGGGCGGACCTTAGCATAATCCCACTATGCGGCGAGCGGCTTGGGACCCGGCGACAGACCGAGACTCTCAGCCACGGCGGCGTACGTGACGCGACCGCGGTGCACGTTGAGCCCCGCCCGCAGATGCGGGTCGTCGTCGAGCGCCGCCATGCCCTTGGCCGCCAGGCGCAAACCGAAGGGCAGGGTGGCGTGGTTGAGCGCATGGCTGGAGGTCAGCGGCACGGCGCCCGGCATGTTGGCGACGCAGTAATGGATCACGCCGTCCACCACGTAGGTCGGATCGGCATGGGTCGTCGGGTGGGACGTCTCGAAGCAACCACCCTGATCGATGGCGACATCGACGATCACGGCCCCTGGTTTCATGGTCGCGAGGTGGCCTCGCGTCACGATCTTCGGCGCCTTGGCGCCGGGCACCAGCACGGCGCCGATCACGACATCGGCGGCCCGCAGCTCCTGCTCGACGGCTTCCATGTGCGAATAGCGTGTGCGCACGCGACCACCGAACACGTCATCCAGTACCCGCAGGCGCGGCAGCGAGCGATCGAGGATGGTGGTTTCCGCACCCAGGCCGACGGCCATGCGCGCGGCATGGATGCCGACCGTACCACCGCCGATGATCACCACCCGACCGGGCGGCACACCCGGCACGCCGCCCAGCAACAGGCCGCGGCCACCGGTGTGGCGACGCAACGCCAGCGCCGCAGCCTCGATCGACAGGCGGCCGGCGACCTCGCTCATCGGCACCAGCAGCGGCAACCCGCCCTGGGCGTCGGTCACGGTCTCGTAGGCAACGGCGGTGCAACCCGACTCCATCAGCCCCTTGGTCTGCTCGGGATCCGATGCCAGATGGAGGTAGGTGAAGAGGATCTGGCCCTCGCGCAGCTGCGTCCACTCCGACGGCTGCGGCTCCTTCACCTTCACGACCATGTCGGCCGTGGCGAAGATTTCCGCAGGCGCCTGGACGATGCGCGAGCCAGCGGCGCGATAGTCGTCATCGCTGGCACTGATGCCGGCGCCGGCCTGGGTCTCGACCAGGACCTCGTGGCCGGCCGCCACGTATTCGCGCACCGAAGCGGGCGTCAGGCCCACCCGATACTCGTGAACCTTGATCTCCTTCGGCACACCGACACGCATGCAGAGCCTCCCTGGGCAGTGTCGACAGTGTCGCCGGATCCGATGTTTCGTTCCCCGAAAAGTACGTGACAGGCCGGTGGCGTACCGCAAGAATCCTGCGCCGGATACCAAAACCGCGACGGAAACAGGCGCATGAGCTTCGATCGCATTGATATTGCCCTGCTGGCGGCGTTGACCCGCAACGCTCGCGCCAGTCACGTCGAGCTTGCCGAACAGGTCGGTCTATCGAGCACCGCCTGCGCCCGGCGATTGAAGCTGCTGGAAGAGAACGGGCTGATCACCGGCTACCACGCCACGCTGGGCCTCAAGCAGCTCGGCTTCTCGACCACCGTGATCGTGCGCATCACGCTCGACAGCCAGAGCGAGGAAGCGCTCGACGCATTCGAGAAGGCCGTGGCACGCTGTCCGTCAGTGGTGCAGTGCCACCTGATGTCAGGCGACGACGACTATCTGCTGACGGTGCTGGCGCGCGACATCGAGGATTTCGAGCACATCCACAAGGGCCAGCTCTCGACCCTGCCGCGCGTGGCGCGCATCCATTCCAGCTTCGCCATCCGCGAAGTGATCAACCGCCACGCGCCGCCGACGGCGCTGGAGCGGCTGCGGCGCGCGGCGCGCTAGCATCTGATTCAGTCGGCGTCTTGAAGATGGCGCTGGCGCGCACGATGCGCTTGCCATCGACGGTGAGGTAGCAGTTGGCAAAGGCCAGTGCCCCCGTCGCCTTCTGGACGTCGGCGCGCGCTTCCACCCATTGTCCCACTTGCGCCGCGCCGGCGAAGTCGGTGGTGAGGTTGACGGTGACCCCACCGCGACGGCCAGTGACGCCGATCAGCGAGTACCCGAGCACGAGATCGGCCAGCGTCACCAGCAAACCGCCATGAGCAAAGCCGCGGCGATTGCAATGGCGCTCTTCGATGCGCAGGCCAAGAACGAGTGTCCCATCCGCCGCCTTGCCCTCGTACAACGGCCCCACGGCGTCGAGGAAGGCGCTGGAATAGGAGAACGGCCGGAAGCCGTCGGGTATCGCCGTCATGAGCGCCCTCCGAGCGGCAGGTTCATGGCCGTCATCAGCATGCTGGCGCAGAGCGTGCGCTGACCACCATCGACGGTGTAGATGTCGGCCGCGTTGACCGTGACCGTGCGTCCGGGGCGCACGGTGCGTCCTTCCGCCACCAGCGTCTCGCCGCGCGCCGGTGCCAGGAGCTTCACCGTGTAGTCCAGCGAGGCCAGCGTCCAGCCGCTGGCCAGCAAGGTGCCGCCAGCCATGTTACCGGCGATGTCACCGACCATGCCCACGATGCCGGCCATGAAATAGCCCTGGATCTGCGTGAACTCGATGCGCCGCGGCAGTTCAAGATGGCACGTGCCAGGCTCGAGCCGCAGGATGCGCAGACCGAGATGGCCGAAGATCGGCATGGCTTGCGCGAACTGCGCAGCGCGCTCGCGAAAGTCCGGGTCCGGTGCGGCGAAAGCGCCGTCGCTCATGCGCCCTGCTCCTTCGACTAAGGGCAGCACCGTCGCGCGGACCAGGCGGGCGGGCAATCGCAGCGATGGCAACGTCGCTTGCACTCCGCGCAACCGAACGCCGCTTCGCCTAGGAACGCGTTGCCTGGGCCTTGAGCCAGCGACGGACCGTGCGGATGCCCTGGGAGCGCGAGTCGCGGTCGCGATGGAGCAACCACCAGCTTTCGCCGGGGGTGAAGCTGATATCGAACGGCTCGATCAGGCGACCGTCGTTGAGATAAGGCTGCACGAGATCGTCGAATGCCATGGCAACGCCCAGGCCACCGGCCGCCGCTTCGTAAAGCAGATGCAGGCCATCGAAGCGCAACGTCCGCGTCGGCCGGAACGGTGGTACCTCGGCCTCGACACACCAGCGGCGCCAGAAACCACGCGGACGCGCAACACCCAGCAGGGCGTGATGCCGCAGGTCCGCCGGTGTCTTGAGCTCGCGTGGGCCGCGCAACAGCTTGGGCGCGCAGACCGGCCGGCAGCGCATGGGCAGCAGCCGCTCGGCCGACCAGCCCGGCCAATCACCCGTACCGATGGCCACTGCAAGATCGATATCGCCGCGTCCGGCATCGGGTGCACCCGGTGCCGTCGCCACGCGCAGATCGATCAGCGGATGCGACGCCGTAAAATCGGCGAGCCGTGGCAGCAGCCACAGGGCTGCGAACGACGGCACGACGCACAACGTCAGGCGGGTCCCCCGCGCCGAGGGCCGGATCGCGGCGCCGGCGGCGCGCAGGGCCTCGATCGCCGGCCCAATTGCGACCAGGTATTTTTCGCCGGCCGACGTCAGCCGCAGGGCGCGGTTGAGGCGATGGAACAGGCGGACATCGAGACCGGCCTCCAGCGCCGCGACACGCCGACTGACAGCCGACGTCGTGAGATTGAGTTCCCGCGCCGCCTCGGTGAAGCTGAGCGTGCGCGCCGCCGCCGCGAAGGCCTCGATGGCGCCCAGCGGCGGCAGGCGCGCGGCCATGACGGCCTAGGCGTTGACGTCGACGACGACGCGACCGCGGACCTGGCCGCCGAGGATGTCCTTGGCCAGCGTCGGCAGGTCCTGCAGTTTCTTGTCGACGACCATGGCGTCGAGCTTGTCCAGCGGCAGGTCGGTGGCCAGCCGCGTCCAGGCTTCGAGCCGCGGCGCCATGGGCAGCATCACCGAGTCGATGCCGCACACTGTGATGCCGCGCAGGATGAAGGGAACGATATTGCCGGGAAACGCCGCCCCGCCCGCCAGGCCGCAGACGGCCGCGGCGCCGCCGTACTTCACCATGGCGAGCGCCCGGGCGAACATCACACCCGAAACGGTATCGACGACGCCGGCGAAGCGCTCGCCCAGCAGCGGGCGGTCGGCGGCCTCGGTGATTTCCTTGCGCTCGATGATCGTGCTGGCACCCAGGCCCTTCAGATAGTCGGCCTCCTGCGGCCGCCCGGTGGCGGCCACCACGGCGTAGCCGAGTTTGGCCAGGATCGCGACGGCAACGCTGCCGACGCCGCCGGCGGCACCCGTCACCAGCACCTCGCCACGCGCCGGCGTGACGCCATGCTTGGAGAGCGCCAGCACGCACAGCATCGCGGTGTAGCCCGCCGTGCCGATGGCCGCCGCACGCTTGGTCGAGATCGCTTCCGGCAGCTTCACCAGCCAGTCGCCCTTGACGCGGGCGCGTGTCGCATAGCCGCCCCAGTGCACTTCACCGACGCGATAGCCGTTGAGCACGACCTTGTCGCCGGCCTTAAAGCTGGGATTGTCAGACGCCTCGACCGTGCCCGCCAGATCGATGCCGCCGACATGCGGCCAGGTCTTCACCAGGCCGCCGCCCGAGGTCAGGACCAGGCCGTCCTTGTAGTTCAGGGTCGAGTAGTCGACCTTCACGGTGACGTCGCCGGCCGGCAGGCGGCTGTCGTCGAGCTCCTGAACAGCGCTTGTGACCTTGCGATCGGCCCCCTGCTCGGACAGCAGCGCGCGAAACGTACCCATACGGCTTATCCTTCCTTGCTGAGCGTATCGACGAAGCGGACCGGCGTGCCGATGGGCGTGCCCAGCAGCGCGCCATCGCGCATCACCACATTGCCGCGGATGATCGTGGCCACCGGCCAGCCCGTCACCGTCATGCCGGCAAACGGCGTCCAGCCCGACTTGGTGGCCATCCACGATTCGGTGATCTCGCGCTTGGCGGCGAGATCGACCAGGGTGAGGTCGGCGTCGTAGCCCAGCGCGATGCGGCCCTTGGCGGCAAGGCCGAAGATGCGCCCCGCACCGGCCGACGTCAGATCGACCAGGCGCGCCAGCGACAGGCGGCCGGCATTCAGGTGATCGAGCAGCAATGGCAACAAGGTCTGCACCCCGGGCATGCCCGAGGGCGACCCGGGATAGGGCTTCGACTTTTCCTCGCGCGTGTGCGGCGCATGGTCGGAGCCGATCACGTCGACCGTGCCGTCGCGCACCGCGCGCCACAGGCCCTCGCGATGACGCGCCTCGCGGATCGGCGGGTTCATCTGGGCGAAGGTACCCAGCCGGTCGTAGCAGTCCGGCGCCGCCAGCGTGAGATGCTGCGGCGTCGCCTCGACAGTGGCGACGTCCTTGTGGTCGCGCAGGAAGAGCATTTCCTCTTCCGTCGTCACGTGCAGTACGTGCACGCGCCGTCCGTGTTTGCGCGCCAGGCGGATCAGGCGCTGGGTGGCGAGCAGCGCCGATTCGACATCGCGCACGACGGGATGCAGATGTGGCGTAGCCCCAGGTGCCTGCGCCAGCGCCTTGCGCGCGTTCATCCGCTCTTCGTCTTCGCAATGCACGGCCATGCAACGCGACCCGTGCGCCAGGATGCGGTCGAGCGTGGCGTCATCGGGCACCAGCAAGGTGCCCGTCGAGGCGCCCATGAACACCTTGACGCCGCAGCAGCCCGGCAGCCGCTCGAGCACCGGCAGGTGCTCGACGTTCTCGGCCGAGCCGCCCATGTAGAAGGCATGGTCACACCAGGCGCGGCCGCGCGCCAGGTTCAGCTTGGCCGCCAGATCATCGGCATTGAGCGTGCTGGGCTTGGTGTTGGGCATCTCGAAGACGGCGGTGACGCCGCCCAGCACGGCGCCGCGCGTGCCGCTCTCGAGGTCCTCCTTGTGCTCCAGACCCGGCTCGCGGAAATGCACCTGGCTGTCGATCACACCGGGCAGAACCGTCAGCCCGGTCGCGTCGACCACAGCGCCGGCCGCCGCGGCGGGCAGGTCACCTAGGGCCGCAAACTTGCCGCCGCGCACGCCGATGTTGACAGGCACCAGCCCGGCCGTCGTCCAGGCCTGCCCGCCGCGCACAATAAGGTCGTAGGTCTCAGCCATATGCATCCCCCCTGCCCCGGCCTTGTAGCGCGCACACCGGACCGGTGACCACCCCTTGCACGAGGTGCCACCTTTCCCCACTTCGAGATATAGTGGACGCGATCAAGGCACGAACAACCATGAGCGAGTTGAGGTTTTCCACTGTCGTCCACCGGGGTGCGCTGCGCGTTGCGGGCGAGGACCGGATCAGCTTCCTGCAGGGTCTGATCTCCAATGACGTCACCCGTGTCTCGCCGACGCAGGCGATCTATGCGGCACTGCTGACGCCACAGGGGCGTTTCCAGTGGGACATGTTCGTCGCCGGCGCGGACGACACGCTGGTGCTGGATGTCGAGCGCGATCGTGCTGCCGACCTGGTGAAGAAGCTCAGCATCTACAGGCTGCGTTCCAAGGTCGTCCTGCAGAACCCGGGCGACGGGGTGGAGATCGTCGTCGCCTACGGGCCGGGCGCCGCCGCCGCGCTGGGCCTGCCGGCGACCGCCGGTGCCGCCAAGGCCATCGACGATGCCATCGCCTATGTCGATCCCCGGTTGCCCGATCTGGGCGTGCGGGTCATGGCGCCCGATGGCCATGCCGCGGCGCTGCTGGCGGCGCAAGGCTTTACCCCGGCGCCGTTCGATGCCTACGAGACGCTACGTCTGTCCCTGGGCGTGCCTGACGGCAGCCGCGACCTGCCGGTGGACAAGGCCCTGCTATTGGAAAATGGCTTCGACGAGCTCAACGGCGTCGACTGGAACAAGGGCTGCTACATGGGCCAGGAGCTGACCGCGCGCACCAAGTACCGCGCGCTGGTCAAGAAGCGGCTGCTGCCGGTCGCCGTCGAGGGCCCCCTGCCGGCCGCCGGAACGCCGGTGATGCTGGACAATCAGGAGGCCGGCGAGATGCGCTCGGGTGTGGCCGGACGCGCGTTGGCGCTGCTGCGGCTGGAGGCGGTCGACAAGGTCGCGGCCGGCGGTGGCACGCTGACGGCCGGCGATACGCGGCTGAAGCCGCTCTTCCCCGACTGGCTCAAGCGGCCGGAACCGGCGGCGTAAATCTAGCGTCGAAAGATGTGGATCGCGCGCAGGGCGAACAGGAACAGAAGGCCGATCACCGGCCATTGGAACCAGAGCCGGGCGCTGTTGGACAGCAGGTTGATGGCCACCAGCAGGGCGATGATCGCGCCGGTCCGCGCCGCATCGACATAGAGGCGGCGCCAGAGATCGTCGCCGCTGGGCGCACGACGGTCGTTGCCCGGTTCCACCGGCTCGCGATGCTCGGGCGGTGCTGCCGCGCCTGGCTGCAGCAGGATGCGGTAGGTCGGCACCTGGGCCGCGATGTTCTTGACCGATTGTGGGCCCAGATAGTCGAACCCCAGCGACAGCTTGTCCTTGACCTGATCGAAGACGGTGCCGGAGATGAGGATGCCGCCAGGATCGGCCATGCCCTGCAGCCGCGCCGCTACGTTCACCCCGTCGCCGTAGAGGTCACCGCTCTCGACCAGCACGTCGCCCAGGTTGATGCCGATGCGAAACCGCATCTGCCGCTCGTCCGGCAGGCCCGCGTTGCGCTCGGCCAGATCGCGCTGGATCTGTACGGCGCATTCCACGGCCTGCACCACGCTGGCAAACTCGGCCAACAGGCTGTCGCCGGCGGTGCTGACGATGCGGCCGCGGTTATCCGCGATCAGCTTGGTCATGACCTCGCGATAGGCCTTCAGCACCGCAAATGTGCCGGCCTCGTCCGCGCTCATCATTCGGCTGTAGCCGGCGACGTCGGCGGATAGGATGGTGGTCAGCTTGCGTTCGGGAGGGGACGCGGCCATGGAGTGCTCTTGGTGAGCGTTTCCGCGGCGCGACTCAAGCGCTTTTTTGGCTCCGAGGGAGACTAATGTCATGACCTGGTCCATTGTCGCGCATGATCCGGTCACGGGCGCGTTCGGCATCTGTGTCGCCACCCGGGCCTTCGCCGTCGGCGCCCGCGTGCCGCATATCGCTAGCGGCATCGGCGCCGTCGCCACCCAGGCCAACACCAATGCCCTCTATGGCACCCGCGGCCTGCGCCTGTTGCAGGCTGGCGTGCCCGCACCCGATGTCGTGCGCCTGCTGACCGAAGCCGATGCCGGGCGTGACCACCGTCAGCTTCATGTTAGAGACGCCCAGGGCCGTGCTGCGGCCCACACCGGCGTGCAATGCGTGCCCTGGTGCGGCCACCTGATCGGCGAGAGCTTCTCGGTGGCCGGCAACATGCTGGCAGGCCCGCAGGTGATCGCCGAAACGGCGAAGGCCTTCACGGCGAATGCGTCGCTCTCTTTCCCGCGTCGGCTGATCGCCGCGCTGCGCGCTGGTGAAGCCGTTGGCGGCGACAAGCGCGGCAAGCAGTCGGCGGCGCTGAAGATCTACTCGACCGAGGAGTATCCCGACTTCGATTTCCGCGTCGACGATCACGCCGAGCCATTGGTCGAGCTGCAGCGGTTGGAGCAGATCAGCCGCGAGCGCTTCGCCTATGCCCGCCTGTTCAGTCCGCGCCACGATAATCCGGTGGGTCTGACGGACTTCGAGGAGATCACCCGACGCGTCGAAGCGCTCAAGGCTGCCGACTCGATGTCATGAAACTGCGATCTTCCGCAGCTATGCAATCCATGATCCGTTGGTTGACTCAGGATGAATGATATTGTGCTGGTGACAGACAGAGCTGATGGCTAGCATGTGAGACATCAGGTATTTCGCATCGTCGAGCATTGAGGATTTGACCGAGTTAGATATTTAGATCGCAGGGCATGCAAAAAGCGGGCGCTTGAACCACTCGCGCAATTGACGAGTGCATCGTCCGTTCAGCGATGACATCCACGACCGCGTGATCTGCTGCCTGCACGGGCCGATCACATGGTTGATCACGAACGGAGGCCTGGATGGCGCAGCCGCAAACGCTGATCGATCAGCATTTCTCTCGCGTTGTCGGATTGGGGATCGATTTGCCGCGTGCGGTACCAGCTTTCCCGCAGCCTGTATGATCGCCTGCCGCAGCAGCAGCGAACCGAGCCTTTCGAGAAGGCGCTCTATGCCACGGCGCGCGCGACCACGCCGCACGGGACTTTTTTCTTCGACTGGCTGGTGTCGCCCGCCAAGGCGGTCGCACGCTGCCTGAACGACGATTTCAAGGGTGTCTTCCGGCGCGAGAATCTGGCGATCAACGCGGCCGGTTCGGCATTCGACAAGGACTACGGCATCACCTTCCAGCACGCCTTTTCGCGCGTCGAGGGCAAGGTCACCGACGCCGTCATCGCGCAGGAGTACGAAGCGCAGAAGGTGAAGTTCGCCTATCTTGCCGACAAGACACTGGCGAACTTCGCGGAACCCGAGGCGACGCTCTACGTGATTGCCGGCGCCGCGCCGTCGGACCTCGGCGTCGTGCGAGAGGCCATCGAGAACAAGAAGCCTGTTCACCCGTTCCACGTGCTGGCCGTCCGCAACGGCCAGACCACCCGTGGCTTCGTGGAGACGACCGACACGCACTCCGTCTATGTCATGACCCAGAAGGTCAATAAGCCCGCCACGCACCGTTGGCAGGGTGACGATGGCGAATGGGCAGCGCTGCTCGATCCGATCGCGATGTCGCCGCGCGGCTGATGCGCGCTCACATGTTCTTCAGGATGCGCTCGTAGACCGCCTTGATGGCAGCCATGTCGCTGGGCTTGGGGTGCCAGTTGACGTGGAGCCCGTCATCCTTCCAGCGCGGCAGGATGTGGACGTGAAAATGCGGCACGCTCTGGGCCGCGCCCGCACCATTGGCCTGGATCAGGTTGATGCCGTCGGGCCCCAGCGTTTTGTTCACCGCCGTCGCCACGCGCTTGGCCGTCGTCGCGACCGCGCCGATGGCATCGGCCGGGATGTCATGAATCGTGGGCCAGTGCCCCTTGGCGACGGCGAGCGCATGGCCTTCGTTGGCCGGGTTGATGTCCATGAACGCAATCGTCGCGCCATCGTCGTGTAGCTTGAAGCACGGGATGGTGCCGGCAACGATCTTGCAGAAGATGCACGTATCGTCGGTGGGATGCGGCATGGTGGGCTCCTCTAGGTAGGCTCGTGCGCGGCCAGGCGTACCGCCAGCCGGGAGATGCGGGCGAACGGCGAACTGCCGGGCGTCAGCGCCAGATCGCCGGCGCGCCGCAGGCCCTCGCGCCCGAAGCGCTCGCGGATCGCTTCCCCGACCCACAGCTGCGCCTGCGCATGCCGCGAGCGCGCCAACCGATCGGCATCGGCCAGGTGCGCGGCGTGGGCGGCGAGCGCGTCGCTGAGCGCGACGATACCGGCACGCTGCTGCGAGGACACCGCCAGCACGCGCGGTGCCCAACCATCGCCGCCACTCTCGCCCAGGCTCAACGCACCGGAGACGTCGGCGCGGGCGCGCTCGGCCAGGATCCCGAGATCGGCCTTGGTGACGGCGACGATGTGCGGGATCTCGACGATGCCCGCCTTCATGAACTGCAGCGAATCGCCCGAGCCGGGCTGGACGCAGAACAGCACGGTGTCGGCGACTCCCGCGACATCGGTCTCCGACTGCCCGACGCCGACCGTCTCGATCACGACCAGGTCGTAGAGCGCGCGCATGATCACCATGGCGCCCAGGGTCAGTTCGGCCAGTCCGCCCAGGCGATCACGCGCCGCCATCGAGCGCACGAAGATGCCCTCGTCCGCCGGGTCGGTGACCAGGCGCGCCCGGTCGCCCAGCAGCGCGCCGCCGGTGCGCCGCGACGACGGATCGATGGCGATGACGCCGACGCTGCGCCCCGCCGACCGCCATTCCTGGATCAGGGCCGACAGCAGCGTCGACTTGCCGACGCCGGGCGGACCGGTGATCCCCACCACATGGGCGCGCGGTGCCGCGTAGGCCGCATCGAGCAGCCGGCGCACGTCGTCGGCGTCCGGGTCACGCTCCAGTCGCGCCAGCGCCGCCGCCAGCGCCGCCTTGCCGCCGGCCCGCAGCGTAGGGAGCGTATCGTGTGATCCTGCGCGCACGGAGCCAATTAAGCACAGCGGCACAGGGATCGCACGTCATCCCGAGCGCAGCGCGGGATGACAGGTCTCGTTCAGTTCAACCCGTACAGCCGCTGCACGTTTTCCCGGGTGATCTTGCGGCGCACGGCGGGCGAGAAGTTGGCGAGGTTCTGATCGAGGATCTTGCGGGACTCCGGCCACAGGCAGTCGGGGTGCGGGTAGTCGGCGCCCCAGATGATGGTGTCCTCGCCGATCAGCGGCACGATGGGCTCGAGATACTGGTCCTGCTGATAGGTCACGAAGCCCTGGCGCCGGAAGTAGTCGCTGGGCTTCATCTTGAAACCCAGGCTCTTGGCGCGGTCCTCGTACTCGGTGTCAAGCCGGTCGAATACATAGGGCAGCCACGTCACGCCCGACTCGCCCAGGACGAACTTGAAGTCAGGGAAGCGCTCGCAGGCACCCGACGCCAGGATCGAGACCAGCACCTCCATGGTGTCGAGCTGGAACAGGGCCGAGCGCACCAGCCGGTACTCGGTGAAGTACTCCTTCTCCATCTGCGGGCTGTCCG
>Ga0187894_10002202_pt1 | contig 23595 bp, 21 predicted proteins | sample GBC1701081metaG_FD_136650 | JGI IMG/M metagenome (GOLD analysis project Ga0187894, IMG submission 136650) | White microbial mat communities from a lava cave in the Kipuka Kanohina Cave System on the Island of Hawaii, USA - GBC170108-1 metaG ... | reverse complement strand
TTCGTCGAGCTCGCGAACGAGGGCGCGACCGGCCTCGGCTTCGAGGACCTCGGCGAGCTGTGGCGCGCCGGCTACGACATGACGCCGGCCGAGTTCTCCGTCGAGACCGAGCGGCTGTGGCAGCAGGTGAAGCCGCTCTACGTCGGCCTGCACTGCTATGCGCGCGCGCGGCTGCAGGACAAGTACGGCAAGGAACTGGTCCCGGACGGCAAGCCGGTGCCGGCCCACCTGTTCGGCAACATGTGGGCGCAGCAGTGGAACAACATCTACGACCTGCTCGAGCCGTACCCGGGCGTTTCGCAGCTCGACGTCACCGCCGAGCTCGAGCGCCAGGGCTACGACGCGGTGCGCATGACCAGGTCCGCCGAATCGTTCTACACCTCGCTCGGCTTCCAGGCGCTGCCGAAGACCTTCTGGGAGCGCTCGATGCTGACGCGGCCGCGCGACCGCGAGGTGGACTGCTACCCGAGCGCCTGGAGCATGGACGGCAAGGGCGACGTGCGCATCAAGCAGTGCATCGGCCCGACCGAGGAAGACCTGTACACGACGTACCACGAGCTCGGGCACATCTATTACGACCTGAGCTACGTCGACCAGCCCTGGCTCTACCAGACGAGCGCCCACGATGGCTTCCACGAGGCGATCGGCGACACCATCAACCTGTCGATGACCGAGGGCTACCTCGCGAGCGTCGGCCTGATTCCCGCAGGCACGAAGTCGAGCCGCGAGGCGCTCATCAACCGGCAGATGAAGGTTGCGGCCGACAAGCTCTCCTTCCTGCCCTTCGGCAAACTCGTGGACCAGTGGCGCTGGGGCGTGTTCTCGGGCGCCATTCCGCCGGAGAAGTACAACGAGGCCTGGTGGGACCTGCGCCGCAAGTACCAGGGCATCGAAGCGCCAATCGCGCGGACGGAGGACGACTTCGACCCGGGCGCCAAGTATCACGTGCCGAACAACACGCCCTACACGCGCTACTTCCTGTCCTTCCTCCTGCAGTTCCAGTTCCACCGCGCGCTGTGCGAGAAGGCCGGCTTCACCGGACCGCTGTACGAATGCTCGATCCACGGAAACCAGGATGCCGGCCGCGCCTACCGGGAAATGCTCGAGCTCGGCCGCAGCAAGCCCTGGCAGGACGCGCTCGAGAAACTGGCCGGGCAGCGCCAGATGGATGCGTCCGCGCTGGTCGAGTATTTCCAGCCGCTCATACAGTGGCTCGACGAACAGAACCGCGGCCGCGAGTGCGGCTGGGACTGACGAAGAAGTACTGACCGAGGGGGATGCCCATGAACGCGCACGATCCGGCGCAGTTGACCGTTCGCGCCATCATCCTGTCGCTGGTCCTCGCCATGCTGCTCGCCGCGGCAAACGCCTACCTCGGCCTGTTCGCGGGGTTGACGGTGGCGACGGCGATCCCGGCGGCGGTGGTCTCCATGGGCGTCCTGCGCCTGCTCGGGCGCTCCAACATCCTCGAAAACAACATCGTCGCAACCGGCGCCTCGGCTGCCTCGTCGATCGCGGCCGGCACGATCTTCACGATCCCGGCGCTCGTGATCATGGGTCACTGGGCCAGGTTCGATTACTGGTGGGTGCTCGCGATCGCGGGGCTCGGCGGGCTCCTCGGCGTCCTGTTCTCCGTGCCGCTGCGCCGTACGCTGATCCTCGACCAGGGCCTGCAGTTTCCCGAGGGTGTCGCGACCGCGGAGGTGCTGAAGGTCGGCGAGAACCCCGGCCAGGGCCTCAAGATGCTCGCGATCGCCGCCGCGACCGGCGCAATCTTCAAGCTCGCCCTCGCGGGACTTCGCCTGTCACCGGAGTCGTTCGCCGTCGCCCGCTTCTTCGGCGAGCGCACGATCGGCTTCTTCGGCATCAACCTCTCGCCCGCGCTGCTCGGCGTCGGCTTCATCGTCGGCTTCAACATCGGCTGCCTGATGCTCTCGGGCGGCGCGCTGTCCTGGTGGATCTTCATCCCGATCTACAACACCTTCTTCATCGACACCAACCCCGAGCTCGCGGCGCGGCTGGTCGGCCTCGAGGCCGACGCGGCGGCCGGTCTCATCTGGGGCCAGCAGGTGCGCTACATCGGCGTCGGCGCCATGCTGATCGGCGGCCTGTGGTCGCTGTGGTCGCTGCGCAAGTCGCTGCTGTCCGGCATCAGGACCGGCATGGCCATGCGCGGTGGCACGAACTCGAACGTCCCGCACACCGAGCGAGACCTGCCGATGAATGCGATCCTGGCCGGCATCGTGCTATTCGTGCTGCCGCTGTTCGCGCTCTACCACGTCGTAGTCGGCAGCGTCGGCATCGCGCTCGCGATGGCGATCCTCATGGTGATCGCCGGGTTCGTGTTCTCCTCGGTCAGCGGCTACATGGCGGGCCTGGTCGGCTCCTCGAACAACCCGGTGTCCGGCATTACCATTTCAACCATCCTGTTCACGTCCCTGATCCTGCTCGCGCTGCTCGGCAAGGGCTCGACCGTCGGTCCGGTCGCCGCCATCATGATCGGCGCGGTGATCTGCAGCGCCGCCGCGGTCGCAGGCGACAACCTGCAGGACCTCAAGGCGGGACAGATCGTCGGCGCGACGCCCTGGCGCCAGCAGGTCATGCTCGGCATCGGCGCGATCGCGAGCGCGGCAGTGATGGCGCCGGTGCTGAATCTCCTGCTCGAGGCCTACGGCATCGGCACGCCGGCCCGTGAGGGCGTCAACGCGCTCGCCGCCCCGCAGGCGACGCTGATGGCGGCGGTGGCGGGCGGCATCTTCGGCAAGGGCCTGCCCTGGAACATGGTCGCGATCGGCGCCGCGGTCGGCGCCTGCGTCATCATGCTCGACGAGCACCTGAAGAAGACCGGCAAGAGCTGGCGTGCGCCGGTGCTCGCGGTCGCCGTCGGCATCTACCTGCCGCTCGAGCTCTCGACGCCGATCTTCGCGGGCGGCCTGATCGCCGAGCTCGCGACGCGTTGGCACCGCCGGCGGAATCCCGGCAAGGATCCGGAGCTGCTCAAGCAGACGGGCCTGCTGTTCTCCGCGGGACTGATCGCAGGCGAGGCCATCGTCGGCGTGCTGATCGCGATCCCGATCGTCGCGAGCGGCAATGCGGACGTGCTCGCGGTCGCCGGGAACCTGCGGCCGGGCCAGTGGGCCGGGCTCGCCGCGCTCGCCGCGGTCGGCTGGTGGATGCACTCGGTGTCGACGAGAAAATCGAATCGGTAGCATGTGAAGGGCGCGCACCCTCACTTTCGGGCAACCCGAAAGTACCTTGTAAATTGAGCGACTAGCGCTCATAATACAAGGTCGTGAGAATGCTGCCCAGAACCGCGCTCGCGCACCGCCTGCAGCAGGCCATGCGCCGCAGGCCAGCGGTTGTCCTGCTCGGGCCCCGCCAATGCGGCAAGACGACGCTCGCGCGACAGATCTTCGCGTCCCGCCAGGGCCACTATTTCGATCTCGAGGATCCGGCCGACCTGGCGCAGCTGGAGGCGCCTAAGCTGGCCCTGGATGGCCTGCGCGGACTCGTGGTCATCGACGAAGTGCAACGCCGGCCTGAATTGTTTCCGGTGTTGCGTGTCCTTCTCGACCGCCGGCCCGTTCCGACGCGCTTCCTGATCCTGGGCAGCGCCGCCCCTGCGCTGCTGGCCCAGACCTCCGAATCACTCGCCGGGCGCACCGCGCTGATGCGCATGGGCGGATTCACGCTCGACGAAGTGGACACCGCCAACTGGCGCACGCTGTGGGTGCGCGGCGGCTTCCCGGATTCCTTTCTCGCCGCGGGCGACGCCGCCAGCGCCGCGTGGCGACGCGATTTCATCCAGACATTCCTGGAACGGGATCTCGCGCAACTCGGCTTCAGGACGGCTGCGCCGACCATGCGCCGGTTCTGGGCAATGCTCGCCCATTCCGCCGGTGGTATCTGGAACGCGTCGGAGATCGGCCGTTCGCTCGGCGAAGCGCACACCACCGTGCGCCGCCACCTGGACGCATTGTCCGGCGCACTCGTCGTGCGCGTTCTCGAGCCTTGGCATGTCAACCTCTCCAAGCGTCAGGTCAAGTCCCCCAAGGCCTATATCCGGGATACCGGCCTGCTGCACACCCTGCTGGGCATCGAGTCGCTTTCCGACTTGCAGGCGCACCCCAAACTCGGGGCGTCCTGGGAGAGCTTCGTCATCGAGCAGATTCTCTCCCGTAATGACCACGAGGAAGTGTGGTTCTGGCGTACCCAGGCGGGCGCGGAACTCGACCTGCTGCTGCGTCGGCGTGGAAAGCTGATCGGAGTGGAGATCAAGTACGGTGATGCGCCGCGTCTGTCACCCTCGATGCGCACCGCCATGGCGGACCTTCGGCTGAACCGGCTATGGGTCGTTTACCCGGGTCAGAAACGATACCGCCTGGCGCCGCGCATCGAGGTCGTGCCTCTCGCTGCCGCGCTAGCCGAGCTTGCTGCCGGCTGACGAGGCGCGCTTTCGATGAACGAGGATCGATCGCTCCGATCGCGTATCGCACTGGCGCTGACGCTCGTCTACCTGATCTGGGGGACGAGCTATATCGCCACCAAGGTCATGGTGACGGACGTTCCGCCGCTTTCCGCCGCGGGCCTGCGCTTCGTGCTCGCCGGTTTTCTGCTGACGACGTTTTCGTGGATGCGCTACGGCCGCCCGGACCTTGCGCCCCGCGAGCTGCGGCATATCCTCGTCATGGGCTTTCTCGCCGTGCTGTTCAGCAACGCCTGCCACGTGATCGCGATGCAGCACGTGCAGTCGAACACGGCAGCTTTCCTGAACGCGACGCCCGCGCTCTGGATCGCCTGGCTCGGTACCTTCGGCGCGAAGCGCCGGCCGCTGACGGTCGCACAGCAGGCGGGGATCTTCGTGGGCCTCGCAGGCGTGCTGCTGATCCTAGCTCCCAAGGGAGGGTTCCATGCCGCCGGCATCGGCTGGCAACTCCTGATCCTGCTCGGCTGCCTCGCGTGGTCGCTCGGGACGATCTATCACCGCAATGCCGGCGTCGCGAATCCGCCGCTCATGTTCGTCGCCCTGCAGATGCTGGCGGGCGGTCTTGGCCTGCTCGTCGTTGCGCCGGTCGCGGGCGAGGCATTCACGCTCGACTGGACGCCGCGCGCGATCGTCGCCTTCCTGTTCCTCACGCTCGCGAGCTCCTGCCTCGCCTACGCGGCCTATGCCTGGCTCATCGTGCACACGACCCCGGTCGTGGTCAGCTCCTACGGCTATGTCTGCCCGGCCGTCGCGGCGGTCGCCGGCTGGCTGCTGCTCGGCGAAACGTTGACCGGCGTGCAGATCGCCGGCATGGCCGTGATCCTCGCCGGCGTCGCGCTCGTGACCGGATACTGGCAGCCCTTGCCGCCGTCCCGGCCGCCAGAAGTTCGAACCGGCGCATGAGAAAACGGCGATCATCGGGGACGATGCGACCGTACGACCACGACCCGGCCCGCCGGCGAATGCTGGAGCAGTCGCTTGCGCTCGCGGGGAGCGCGGCCATCGGCAGTCTCCCGGGAACGCCGGCATCCGCGCATCACACCGAACCGGCGCCGTCCGCTTCCGACCCGCACCCGGCGCTCGGCCGTCGCCTCTCGCGCATCGCCTTCGGCTGCTGCGCCGACCAGGACAAGCGGCAACCGGTGTGGGAGCCGGTGCTCGCGCGGCAGAACGAACTTTTCATCTTCCTCGGCGACAACATTTACGCCGACACGCGCGACATGGCGGTCATGCGGCAGAAGTACGCGAAACTCGCGGCGCAGCCGGGATTCAGGCGCCTGCGCGACACGACCCCACTGGTCGCGATGTGGGACGACCACGACTTCGGCGACAACGACGCCGGCGGCGACTACCCGATGAAGGAAGAATCGCGCCGCATCTTCCTGGACTTCTGGGCCGAGCCCGCGGATTCGCCGCGGCGCGAGCGCGACGGCGTTTACGCCTCGTACGTGTTCGGCCCGCCCGGCGAGCGCGTGCAGGTCATCCTGCCGGACCTGCGCTTCAATCGCACGGCGATGACGCCGATGGCGATTGCCGGCGCCGACTACCAGGCCTGGGGACGCAGGCAGGTCGCAGCGGGCCTGCCTCTGCCCGGACCCTACGTGCGAAATCCCGACCACGCGGCGACGATGCTGGGCGAGCGGCAGTGGGAATGGCTCGAGCGCCAGTTTGACGTGCCGGCGGAACTGCGACTGTTCGGCTCGAGCGTGCAGGTGCTTGCCGATGCCACGGGCTGGGAGGCCTGGGCGAACTTCGCGCGCGACCAGGGCCGGCTCTTCGACGTGATCCGTCGCAAGCGCGCAAACGGCGTTCTGTTCCTCTCGGGTGACATCCACTACGCAGAGCTCAGCAAGCTCGATGTCAACGTGCCGTATCCGCTCTGGGACCTGACCTCGAGCGGCCTCACCGAGGAGTGGCGCATCCCGACGCCAAACGCGAACCGCGCGAGCGAGGTGATCGCCGACGCCAACTTCGGCTGGATCGATGTCGACTGGCGGGGCGACGCAACGACGCTCGCACTCGGCATCACGGATGCAACCGGCCAGGAGCGCCTGTCCTTCAAGCTTTCGCTCGCCGAGCTCGCCGTCCGCGCATGAACGCCCGGCCCGTCCGCGCGGCGCTGTTCGACCTCGACGGCACGCTGGTCGACAGCGAGGTCCACACGGACACGGCGATACGCGTGGTCGCGGAACGCCATGGCGTCACGGGTTACGTGCTGCCGCCCGTCGAGACGCGCGGCCGCACCTGGGCCTACGTCGCTCAGCTCATGGTTGGACAAACCGGTCTCGCCGTCGATGCTGCGGCGCTCGCCGACGAATTGCTCGCCCACTGGGTCGAGATCGCCGCCGACGTGACGCCAGTGCCCGGAGCCCCGGAGTCGCTTCGTGAAGCCGCGCAGCACCTCAGCCTCGGCGTCGTCTCCTCGAGCCCGCGCGCGGTGATCGACCAGTTCATCGGCAAGATCGGAATTGCCGACCTCGTGGACACTGGCGCGCGCATCGGCGGCGACAGCGTGCGCGCCTCCAAGCCGGACCCGGACGGTTACCTCAAGGGCGCGCATGCCCTTGGCGTCCCGCCCGCCGATTGTCTCGTGTTCGAGGATAGCCGGGCCGGTCTGCTCGCCGCGCAAAATGCCGGGATGCGCTCGATGTTCATCACCTGCTGCGCCACCGACATTGCGGGCAACACCGCGCTCGCGAGCGGATCCTTCACGGACTACACGCGCCTGCCGCCGCAATTCTGGGCGCGGATCGCGGAAGGCAGCCTCGACATCGCCGGACAGTCCTTCGCATGAAGGACGGCCACACCGAGCAGTTCCGCCGCTACCGCATCCAGCTCTTCGTCGCGACCTGGCTGTCGTACTTCGGCTTCTATGTCGTCCGCAAGGTCTACGCGATCGTCAAGCTTCCGCTGAAGGAACACCTCGGCCTCGACGACCTGCAGGTCGCCTGGCCGTGGACGATCTATCTCGTCACCTACATGCTCGGCCAGTTCCTCGCCGCCGGGCTCGGTCGCCGCTTCGAGAGCCGCCGCATCCTCACGGTCGGCATGTGCGTCGCGGCGGCTGCCAATTTCGCGATCGGTTTGCTGGTCGACGCCGAGGCCTCGCGCGCCTTCCTGTGGGTGTGCGTGGCGATGGCGATCTTCGGCTTCGCGCAGGCGACCGGCTGGCCCCACAACGTCGCGCTGTTCGCGAACTGGACGCGCAAGGCCGAGCGCGGCACGTTGTTCGCGGTCTGGGGCACCTGCTACCAGTTCGGCGCCGTGTTCGGCAAGGGGCTCGCCGGATTCCTGCTTGGCTGGCTCGGACTCGCCTGGTCCTTCTACGGCTCCAGCTTCGTGCTGCTCGCGTTCACCGTGTACTTCGTGCTTCGCGTGCGCGAGCGGCCGGAGTCCGTGGGCCTCGCGCTCCACGACGAGGCCGAGCCCAAGGCGGATCCCGCCGCTGCGCAGGCGGGTGCCGCCGGCGCCGCGCGCTCCGCAGCCTTGCCGCGCGCGTTCCTGATGTCCGTCGTGGCGATGGGCCTCATCTACTTCGGCTTCAAGTTCCTGCGCTACGCGCTCGATTCCTGGTCCGCGCTGATCCTCGGCGAGCACTTCGGCATGTCCGCGACCTTTGCCGCCTACTGGTCGACGGCCTTCGACTGGGTGGGCTTCCTCGGCGTGCTCATTGCCGGCTACTGGTCCGACCGCCTGCCGGGCTCGCGCCGGACGCCCGTGATCTTCTGGATGACCTGCGGCTGCTTGCTCGCGGTGACGGCCATGTGGATGGTGGGCCTCACCTCGCCGGTGCTGTTCGTCGTGCTGCTCGGCGTGATCGGCTTCATGGCGATGGGGCCGGATTCCCTGCTCGCCGGACCGAGCGCCATGGACGCCGGCAGCCGCCGTCAGGCGGCCGTCGCGGCCGGCGTCATCAATGGCCTCGGCTCCATCGGCCCGATCGTCCAGGAACCGGTGATCGGCTGGCTGAAGAAGACACAGGGACTCGACTCGGTGTTCCTGCTGCTGGTCGTGATCGTGTTCCTGACGACAGTGGCGACGGGGTTACTGGCGCGACATGACCGGCGGCGTGGCGGCTAGCGCGCGGAGAAGTCCAGTTCTTTGTCGAGCCGCATCACGAGTGCGCGATTTCCGAACAGCGCATCCCACTTGCCCGGCGCCTTGGCGGGCAGGATGAGTGCAACGCCACCCGCCGCTTCAACGATCGCCTGCGACGCCCGGATATCCCAGGCATTGAGTGCCGGATCCAGCATTGCCCCGAGCGCGCCCTCGATCACGAGTCCGTGCCCGAAGCAGTCGGTGTAGCCGCGCACATAGCCGTGCATTGCCGTCAACCGGCGGAAGTCGGCCTCGCGGCCGGCTTCCCGAAACGCTGCGATGTCACCGACCGAAATGATCGCGTCCTCGTGCGCGACCGACCCTGGCAGTCGCACCGGCACGCCGTTGCGAGTCGCGCCGGGGCCCGACGCGCCGGCATAGGTGACGCCGAGCATCGGCAGGTGAATCACGCCGAGCAGGGCGCGGCCGTCCTCGGTGTCTTCGAGCCCGATCATCGAGCCACAGAGCGGGATACCCCGCACGAAGGAGCGCGTGCCGTCGATCGGGTCCACGACCCAGCGCCAGCGCGTGCCGGAGCCGCTGAGGCCCTCCTCCTCGCCGAGGATGTCGATCGGCTCTCCGGGTGATGCGGACAGGCGGGCCCGGATGACCGCCTCGGCCTCCCGGTCGGCGCGCGTGACCGGGGATCCGTCCCGTTTGCTTTCGAGGCCGAGCCGTTCGCTGCCGAAGTAACTGCGGATCACCGGTGCTGCCGCTTCGGCCGCGGCGACGGCCGTCGCAAGCAGCGGTTTCAGGGGTTCCTCTGCGGATCCACTCATAGTTAATACACTATCTCAATAGCTTATCTAGTATATACTGGATCCATGAGCCGTGCGATCACGAATCAGCCGGAGCAAGGGGCGATCCTCGCCCTGCGGGGCGATCTCGCCCTGCAGATCGCGCGCTTCGTCAGCCGCGAGGGCCTGACCCAGTCGGCGGCGGCAGCGCGCTTCGGCCTCCCCCAGCCTACGCTCAGCAAGATCATGCGGGGCGAGGTACAGGCGATCTCCATCGAGCTGCTCCTGCGGATCGCGATGCGTGCGGGGCTCCCCGTCGTGCTGCAGACCGGCAAGCACCCGGCGGAAGCGGGCGTATATGCCGCGGGCGCCGCGCCTCGAGGGTCCGCACGCCTCCCGTCGCGCATTTCTGACGATGCGCGCCGGTCACTCGCCGACGGCTCCCGCGACCTGACGCCTCAGGAGCGACTCTCGGCGCAGCAGAAGCACAGCAAGCTCGTCACCGCGCTGCACCGCGCGGGCGCGATGGCCGTCAGGTCGCTCCGCAAGAGCGCGCGATGAGCGCCACCGGTCCCGGCCAGTCACTGAACCTGCTGGTCGACATCGTGGCGCTGCTCGACGCGCAAGGCATTGCTTACGGCGTGGTGGGCGCCCTGGCCGCCTCGGTCTACGGCAGCATTCGTGCCACGACGGATGCCGATGCGCTCGTGTCGGTGCCCGCATCCCGCCTCGCCGGACTCGAGAGGCGGCTGCGCAAGAAGGGGCTCGAGGCGAAACTCCGCCGCGGCGATGTCGACGATCCCATCCCGGCGCTGCTCGCGATCGAAGACGGGTTCGGCAACCGTGTCGACCTGCTGGGCGGGCTCCGCGGACTGGATCCCGATGCATTCGGACGCACGATCGCGGTGCCGTTCGCCAGCACGACATTGCGCATCATCGGGCCGGAGGATTTCATCGCGATGAAGTGCTTCGCAGGCGGGCCGCAGGACATCGCGGATGCCGGTGAGGCACTGCAGGCGCTGGATCGGCGCCTCGACCTCGATCTCCTGCGCCGCGTGACTCGCCGGTTTGGGCGGCCGGCGGCGGACGCGCTCGAGCGCCTGATGGCGGGATAGGCCATGCACTTCGACCTGCTCGTCATCGGTGGAGGCATCCATGGCGCGGGCATCGCCCGCGACGCGGCTGGCCGCGGCCTCTCGGTGCTGCTCGTGGAACAGCACAGCCTCGCGAGCCACACTTCTTCCGCCTCGTCGAAGCTGGTCCACGGCGGCCTGCGCTACCTCGAGTACTTCAAGCTGCGCCTGGTCAGCGAATCGCTTTCCGAGCGGGAAATCCTGCTCGCCATCGCCCCGCACCTCGTCCGACGGCTGCGCTTCGTGCTGCCCTATCGCAGCCGACTGCGGCCCGCCTGGGCCGTGCGCCTCGGCCTCTTGCTGTATGACCGGCTTGGCCGACGGAGCAGCCTCGAAAGCTCGTCCCGCATCCGCTTCGACGCATCGCCCTTCGGCGAGCCGCTGAACGGGAACCAGCGCTCGGGGTTCGCGTACTCCGACTGCGCGGTGGACGACAGCCGCCTGGTGATCCTCACCGCAAAGGATGCAGCGGAGCGCGGCGCCCAGGTGCGCGTCGGCCATCGTTTCCTGCGCGCGACGCGCGAGGGCGGCGTGTGGCATGCGCAGGTGCACGACGCGGCGGCGGCCAATACCTATGCGGTGAACGCGCGCGCCATCGTCAACGCCGCCGGCCCCTGGGTCGCCGAAGTGCTGGGCACCCGGCTGGGGATGCAGAGCCGGCACGCCGTCCGGCTCGTCAAGGGCAGCCACATCGTGGTGCCGCGCCTCTATGCGGGCGAGCACGCGTATGCGCTGCAGCACAGCGACCGGCGGCTCGTATTCGTGATTCCATGGCTGGATGACTTCACGTTGATCGGGACGACCGACGTGCCCTGGCCGGGCGAGCCGGCGACCGCCGGCATTGATGCCGCGGAGGTCGGCTATCTTTGCGACGTGGTCAACCGCAGCTTCGAGCGCAGGATCACTCCCGCGGATGTCGTCTGGAGTTTTGCGGGCATCCGCGCCTTGCAGGACGACGGTGCCTCGCGCTCCTCGGCAGTGACGCGCGAATACGCGCTCGAGCTCGACGCGGACGGCAGCGGGGCACCGATGCTGTCCGTGATCGGGGGCAAGATCACGACCTACCGCCGGCTGTCGGAACAGGCGCTCGATGCGCTTGCGCCTTGCTTCCCGTCGATGCGCGCGCCGTGGACGGCCGGCCAGCCGCTGCCGGGCGGCGACATCCTGAATGGCGACGTCGACCTGCTGTCGGCGGCACTGCACCGGCTCTGGCCATGCGTCAACCAGGCGAACACCCGCCGCATCGCCCGCGCCTACGGAACCCGTGCGCGAGTCTGGCTCGAGGGCGCGCGCACGCGCGCGGACTTCGGCGAGGATTTCGGCGGCGGCATGACACAGCGTGAAGTGGATTACCTCGTCCGGGAGGAATGGGCGCGCACCGCCGACGACATCTACTGGCTGCACTCCAAGACGGGGCTGCACGCGACACCCGCCGACCGCCTGCGGCTCGAGAACTACCTCGCCACCCGATGACACGTCCTCGCCACATTCTCGCCATCGACCAGGGCACGACTTCGACGCGCAGCATCGTCTTCGACGAGCACGGACGAAGCAGCGCGCTCGCCCGCCGCGGGCACGTGCAGCATTTTCCCGGCGCCGGCTGCGTGGAGCACGACGCCGGGGAGATCTGGCAGAACGTGCTCGCGACCGCGCGCGAGGCGCTCGAACGCGCGAGGCTCGGGCCGCGGCAGATCGCCGCGATCGGCATCACCAACCAGCGCGAGACCTCCGTCGTCTGGGAACGCGCGACCGGCCGGCCCATCCACCGGGCGATCGTCTGGCAGGACCGGCGCACGGCCGACGCCTGCCGGCGACTCGCGGCGGAGGGCGCGGAGCCGCTCATCCGGCGTCGCACGGGGCTCCTGCTCGACCCGTACTTCTCGGGAACCAAGATCGCCTGGCTGCTCGATCACGTGCCGGGCGCGCGGGCACGCGCGGAACGAGGCGAGCTCGCCTTCGGCACGATGGACTCTTTCCTGCTGTGGCACCTGACCGGCGGGCGGGTGCACGCGACCGATGCGACGAATGCCTCGCGCACGCTCCTTTTCGACATCCACCGCGGCGACTGGGACGACGAGCTGCTGCGGCTCCTCGCAGTGCCGCGTTGGCTGCTGCCGGAGGTGCGCGACTGCAGCGGCGTGTTCGGCGCGATCGAGGCGGGCCTGCTTGGCGCCGCGATCCCGGTGGCCGGAATCGCAGGCGACCAGCAGGCGGCGCTGGTCGGCCAGGCCTGCTTCGAGCCCGGCATGGCGAAGTCCACCTACGGCACGGGTTGCTTCCTGTTGCTCAATACCGGCACGGTGCCCGTCGAGTCGCGGAACCGCCTGTTGACGACGATTGCCTGCCGCATCGGTGGGCGCACGACCTACGCGATGGAAGGCTCGATCTTCGCCGCCGGCGCGGCGGTCAAGTGGCTGCGCGACGGGCTCGGCGTGATCGCGGACGCCGCCGAGACGGAAACCCTTGCGCGCGAGGTGCCGGACAGCCACGGCGTGCACCTCGTGCCCGCCTTCGTCGGCCTTGGTGCACCGCACTGGCGACCGGAGGTGCGCGGACTCCTGACCGGTCTTACGCTCGATGTGAAGGGCGCGCACCTCGCGCGCGCGGCGCTCGAGTCGGTCGCCTTCCAGACGCAGGACCTCGTCGCGGCGATGGCGGCGGACGGCACGCCGCGCGCCGCTTCGTTGCGCGTGGACGGCGGCATGGCGACGAACGGCTGGTTCTGCCAGTTCCTCGCAGACGTGCTCGATGCGCGTGTCGAGCGCCCCGCCGAGGTCGAGACCACGGCTCTCGGTGCCGCCTTCCTCGCCGGGCTCGCGACCGGCGTGTGGGCGGATCTCGGCGCGGTCGCAGCGACCTGGGCCAGCGCCGCCAACTTCCGGCCGGCGATGTCGCCGGAGCGCCGCGCCGCGTTGCTCGCCGGCTGGAAGGCGGCGCTCGGCCGCGCACTCGCGACCTGAATGCGAAGCAGGACTTCTACTTCGTCCTTTCTGCGATGGCCTCGAGCTCCCGTGCAGAGAGGAGGTCTTTCTCGCGACCCCGCGCGCGCTTCGCCATGATCAAGTCGGACAGGGAGATCACCCGATAGCGACGCCCAAAGAGTTCGACTTCACCCGCTCCGGCACGTACGCGCCGATAGTCCCCGACGCCCGTAATCGACGTCAGCAGGTCAAGCGCACCCGCCTGGGTTTCCAGGCAGAGATTCTGTACGGCGCTGCCCGGGCTCGGTTCCGACAGGAATGACAGATTTCCGCCGCCGATCCGATGGACCGGAGATAGATCCGCGAGAGTGGCCCGCAGCTTCTCGACGTTGGCTTGCGTCAGGTCCGCCACGTGCCTTGGAGCCCTCGGATTCGAGTGCAACGACCAGGTCGAGCGCAGCCTGATGCCGCACTGCCCGCTGCTCGGCACTGAGACGCAGGTTTGCCACGATCAAGCTGAAATCGAGCCCGGAATCCGGAACTGAGCCCGGCTGTGAACGCGTGTTGCCCATGCCGGAAGCACTATACCGCGTCTGCGCCCTTGCTCGATGTCCGGTGACCGAGCGTCAGCGACAAGAAGAAGATCGCCAGCACGCAGCAGGCGACCATGGTGATGAACACGCCGTTCCAGTCCCAGCGGTCGGCGATCCAGCCGACGCCGGTGCCGGCGATCGCGGAGCCGAACACGTAGCCGAAAAGTCCCGTGAGACCCGCCGCCGTGCCTGCCGCCTTCTTGGGCACGAGGTCGAGCGAGTGCAGGCCGATCATCATTATCGGGCCGTAGATGAGGAAGCCGATCGCGAACAACGCCACGTAGTCGATCCAGATCGGGCCGTGCAGATTGAGCCAGTAGACGACGACGCCGACCAGCGTCAGCGCCATGAAGATCATCGTCATCGGCGCGCGCCGGCCCTTGCACCAGCGGTCGGAGAGCCAGCCGCAAGCGATGGTGCCCGGGATCGCGGCGAGTTCGTAGATCACATAGCCCGTGCTCGAAACATCGAACGAAAAGCCTTTTGCGGTCTGAAGGTAGGTCGGGATCCAGTTCACCACGCCATAGCGCACGAAGTAGCAGAACGCATTGGCGATCGCGATCGCCCAGAGGAACTTGTTCGGCAAGACGTGTTTCAGGAAGATCTCGCGGAACGGCAGCGTCTCCTCGGCAACTTCGCTGTAGCCCTCCGGACGGTCGTCCTTCCACTTCTCGACAGGCGGGAGACCGCGCGACTGCGGCGTGTCCTCGAGCAGGAAGAACGCGGCGATCGCGATCACGGCGGCGACTGCCGCATTGAAATAGAACATCGCTCCCCAGGCGCCGAACAGCACGACGCCGTAGTACCCGAGCTTTGCGACCCCCGCGCCGCCGACGTTGTGCGCGACGTTCCAGCTCGAGACGGTCAGGCCGCGCTCCCGGGTGCTGAACCAGTGCACCATGGTCTTGCCGCAGGGCGGCCAGCCCATGCCCTGCACCCAGCCATTCAGGGCCATCACGACGATGATCATGCCGAGCGAGGCAGAGAGCGCCTCGACGAGGCCGAAGGCTGCCATGAGCGCGCAGGACAGCAGCAGCCCGAGCGGCAGGAAGTACTTCGGGTTGCTGCGGTCCGACACCGAGCCCATCAGGAACTTCGAGATCCCGTAGGCGATGGAGAGCGCCGTGAGCGCCGTGCCGAGTGCCGCCTTGCTGTACCCGGGATGCGCGGCGAGGAGGTCCGGGATCGCGAGCGCGAGGTTGTTGCGGACCAGGTAATAGCCGGCGTAGCCGATGAAGATGCCGGCGAACACGCGCCGGCGCAGGCGACGGTACTCGGCATCGATGCGATCGGCCGGCAGCTCCGGGAGGAAAGCCGCTGGCGCGAGAAAGCCGATCATTTCACCGGTGTCGGCGCGGGCAGGGCCATTCCCTTGGCCTGCATCACCGAGCGCAGGCGATCCGGGTAATCGGTGATCAGCCCGTCGACGCCGAGCGCAATGACTCTCTCCATCGCGAGCGGGTCGTTCACCGTCCACGGCACGACCTGAAGGCCGAGCGCATGCGCCTCGGCGACCAGCGCGGTCGTCAGGTCGAGCGCGTGCGGAGACCAGGTCCTTGCGCCGAGCGCCTGCACCAGCTTCGGCACCGACCCGCCGTGGTCGTCCACGTCGAGCTCGCCGAGCCACGGCGATGTGCCCGGCTTGCCGATCTCGACCGTGTCCTCGTCCGGCTGCTGGTCAGTGAGCCCGACCAGCGCGATGTCCGGCGCGAGCGCGCCGAGCAGGCGCAAGCTGCGCCAGTCGAATGACTGCACCGTCACGCGGGACGCCATGCCGGCCTCGCGGATCACGGCCTCGAGCGCGCGCGCAAAGGCGAGCGGCGAGACCGTCTGCTCGGGGTGCGCGGGGTCGATTTTCGTCTCGATGTTGAAGCGCACGGCGCGGTTGCCGCTCTTCGCGACCAGCGCGAAGACGTCGGCGAGGCGCGGTATGCGCTCGCCGTCCACCGGCACCTGTTCCGGGAACGCCGCCGCGTACTCGCTGCCCGGCCGGATCCGGCCGACGTCGTACTGACGCAGCTCCTCGTAGGTCATGTCCACGATTGCCGGCCCGTCGGCCTCGAGGAAGCGGCCGTCCGCATTGCGCGTGTGGTTGGAATTCAACAGCCGGTCGTGGCTCACGACCACGATGCCGTCCTTGGTCACTCCGCAGTCGAGTTCGAGGGTCGTGACACCGATTTCGAGCGCGTGGGCAAAGCCCGCCAGCGTGTTCTCCGGCCGCAGCCCGCGCGCGCCGCGATGGCCCTGCAGGTCGAAATCCGCCGCCGTCACGGGCAGCGAGCTTAGCGCGAGCGCGCCGGCGAAAACTGCAGCCTGGGCCTTGTTCATGGTGTCGACACTCCGCGATTGCGCGCCGCCAGGGCGGCGATGATCTCGGTTTCGCCGGCGACGCCCAGCACCTGCCCGCCATCTGCGAGCAGCACCGGGTGGCCGGTCCTGCGCTTCAAATGGATCAATCCCTGCAGCGTGATCGAGGCCGGCGCGACGACCACGCAGTGCTCGCCCTCCGGGCAGGACCCGTCGTCGTCCACGGCGCGCAGCGGGTGCGCGGACCCGTCCAGGGAGAGAGCGGTCGCCGCGCCGCCGGCGTCGAGCCGGAGGCGATAGCGGCGCGAGGCGTCGAGGAAGAAGCCGCCCTCCACCCGTTCCATGAGTTCCCGGGCGCGCATCACCATCGCACCGGTCAGCACCTTGAGCGGGTTCATGCGCCGCACGAACTCGGCGACGTAATCATCCGCCGGACGCAGCACGATGTCCTGGGATGTACCGGTCTGCACGATGCGCCCGTGGCGCATGATCGAGATGCGGTCGCCCAGCCGCAGCGCCTCGTCGAGGTCATGGCTCACGAACAGGATCGTCTTCTTCACGCGCGCCTGCAGCGCCAGCAGCTCGTCCTGCAGTTTGTCGCGGATCAGGGGATCGAGCGCGGAGAAGGGCTCGTCCATCAGCAGGATGTCGGCGTTGGTCGCGAAGGCGCGCGCGAGGCCGACGCGCTGCTGCATGCCGCCCGAGAGCTCGCCGACGCTTCGGTCCGCCCATTGCGCTAGGCCGACGAGCTCGAGTTGCTGTGCGACGACGCGCTTGCGCTCGTCGGGCGCCATGCCGCGCAGCTCGAGGCCGAGCCCGACATTCTCCGCCACGCTGCGCCAGGGCAGCAGGCCGAACTGCTGGAACACCATCGCGACGCGCTCGCGCCGGATGTGGCGGAGATCGTCGTCATTGCAGCGCGCGACGTCGATCGTGCCGCGCGGATCCGCCACCCGTACCTCGCCGCGCGTCACTGGATTGAGGCGATTGGCCGCACGCAGGAGCGTGGACTTGCCCGAGCCCGAGAGCCCCATCATCACGCAGATCTCGCCCGGCTCGATGGCAAGGCTTGCGCCGGCGACGCCAAGCACCACACCGTGTTCCGCCGCGAGCTCGTCCCGGCCGGCACCGGCATCGAGCCGGACGAGCGCCGCGGAGCGCGCGCGCTCGCCCTTGCGGCCGCGCTCGCGCGGGAACAGGATGTCGACGTCCCGGAATTCGAGGGCGGCGCTCATTCGTGCGGCCGGTGGGCCGGCCGGCTGATGCGGTCGAGGATGATCGCGAGCAGCACGATGGCGATGCCGGCTTCGAAGCCGATGTCCACCTGCACGCTGTTGAGCGCGCGCACGACCGGCACCCCGAGCCCTCCTGCACCGACCAGCGCCGCAATCACGACCATGGACAGCGAGAGCATGATGCACTGCGTGATGCCGGCGAGGATCATCGGCCGCGCGCTCGGCAACTCGATCTTCCACAGTCGCTGCATCGGCGTCGCGCCGAAGGCATCGCCGGCCTCCAGCAACGTGCGTGGAACCGAGGTGATGCCGAGATGCGTGAGGCGGATCGGCGCCGGCACCGCGAAGATCACCGTGGAGATGAGCCCCGGCACCACGCCGAGGCCGAACAGCACCAGGGTCGGGATCAGGTAGACGAACGTCGGCAGCGTCTGCATCAGATCGAGCACGGGCCTGAGCGCCGCGTACAGGCGCGGGCGGTGCGCGGCCGCGATGCCGACCGGCACGCCGATCAGCGTCGAGAAGAGCGCCGAGACGATGACCAGCGAGAGCGTCTCGAGCGTCGCGGCCCAGTAGCCCTGGTTCATGATGAACAGCAGCGCCGCGAGCACGAACAGGACCAGCGGGACCGAGCGGTGCAGGCCCCAGGCGACGGCCGCGACCGCGAGGATCAGCGCGATGCCGTGGATCCACGCAAGCGCGCGGTTGACGCCGTCGACCGAACCCTGGATCACCGTCGAGACGCTGGCGAAGAAACCCTTGCCGTTCGTCTTGATCGATTCGATGCCTGACTCGATCGCGGGGCCGAGCGGGATCTTGTGCGAGGTGATCCAGGCCTCGAAGCCGCGCCTGCCGGCCGCGGGCGCAGCCGCCTCGCCCGCAATCGGCGCCGGACTGCCGTCGAAGCGCGTCACGCCGTCGAACCAGGCGCGCAGCGCGTCCGGATTGCGCTCCAGCCATTCAGCGCCCGCGGCCTCTGGCGCGAGCTTGCGGTCCAGGATGCCGCTCATGATTTCATTCTCGCCGTGCAGCGTGAACGTCAGGTTGCGGAAGAAACGCCCGAGGTTCGGGCACTCCTCGAGATAGCCCTTGCGGACGTTCGAGTACACCGTCGCGCCGCCATAGTTCGGACCGAAGGTGGAATCGCCGCCCGTCAGGTAGCGCATGTCGAAGCGCGCGTTCATCGGGTGCGGTTCCCAGCCGAAGAACACGATTGGGCGCTTCGCGGCGACAGCACGCTCGACCTGGGCGAGCATGCCCTGCTCGCTCGACTCGACCAGCTTGAACGGATGGAGCCCGAACGTGTTCTCCTCGATCATCTCCAGCACCAGTCGGTTGCCGTCGTTGCCCGGCTCGATGCCGTAGATTTCGTGGTCCAATTCCTTCCCGAAGCGCTGGATGTCCGCGAAGTCCTTGAGGCCCGCGTCGTGCAGGTAGGCAGGCACGGCGAGCGTGTACTTGGCGCCCTTCAGGTTCGCGCCGACCACCTCGACCGAGCCGTCGGCCTGGTAAGGCGCAAGATCCGCGGCCTGTGCCGGCATCCAGTTGCCGATGAAGACGTCGATGTCGCGGTTCCTGAGCGAGGCGTAAGTGACCGGCACCGAGAGCACGGTGACCCGCGGCTCGTAGCCGAGCAGGCGCACGAGGTGACTCGTGAGGCCGGTCGTTGCCGTGACGTCGGTCCAGCCGATGTCCGAGAAGCGGACCACCCGGCAGGACTCGGGATCGCCCTCGGCCCGTGAAACGAACGGAAGCGCCGCCAGCAGCAAGGCGCCCATGGCGGTGATACATTCTCTGCGCACGTGACCGTCCCCCCGCAACCCGCTTTAGTCTCGCAGAACTCGCCATGCCTGACGAATCGTTGATCACGATCAATCCCGCGACGGGCGAAAAGCTCGCCGAGCTGCCCGTGGCGGGCGCGGCCGAGGTCGAGGCCGCGGTTGCGGCCGCGCGTGCTGCTCAGCCAGCCTGGGCGGCGCTGCCCGGGGCCGAGCGCGCCCGCGTCCTGCGCCGCGCGGCTGAGCTCCTGCGCGCCAGGAACGATGCGCTCGCAACACTCGAGACCCGCGACACCGGCAAGCCGATCCAGGAAACCCGCGTCGTCGACGTGATCTCCGGCGCCGAGTGCCTCGAGTACTTCGCGGCCCTCGCGCAGAGCGCTGCCGGCGAGCACATCGACCTCGGCCCGGCTGCGTTCGGCTATACGCGCCGCGAGTCGATCGGCATCACCGCCGGCATCGGCGCCTGGAATTACCCGTTGCAGATCGCCTGCTGGAAGTCGGCGCCCGCGCTCGCCTTCGGCAATGCAATGATCTTCAAGCCGGCGAGCCTCACGCCCCTCACCGCGGTCGAGCTCGAGAAGATCTACCGCGAGGCGGGGCTGCCGGCCGGGCTCTTCCAGGTCGTGCAGGGCCACTCCCCGACCGGCCGGATGCTCTCGCGCCATCCCGCGATCCGCAAGGTCTCGCTGACCGGCTCCGTGGGCACGGGCAAGGCGGTGATGAACGACGCCGCGACCCAGGTGAAAGCCGTGACGCTCGAGCTCGGCGGCAAGTCGCCGATCCTCGTGTTCGAGGACGCAAAGCTCGACCAGGCCGTGTCCGGCGCGCTGCTCGGCAACTTCTACTCGGCGGGCGAGGTGTGCTCAAACGGCACGCGCGTGTTCGTGCACCGGTCGGTGAAGGCCGAGTTCCTGAGGAAACTGGCGGCGCGGGTCGGCGCCTTAAGAATCGGCGACCCCATGGACCCGGCGACGCAGGTCGGTTCGCTGATTTCCGGGGAGCACATGCAGGGCGTACTCGGCTTCATCGAACGCGGCCGGTCAGAGGGTGCGCGCATCGTCGTGGGCGGAAAGCGACGCACCGAAGGCGCCCTCGCGAAAGGCTGCTTCGTCGAGCCGACCGTGTTCGACGGCTGCCGCGACGACATGACAATCGTGCGTGAGGAGATCTTCGGGCCGGTCATGTCGGTGCTCGAGTTCGGCGATGAGGACGAGGCGGTCGCACGCGCGAACGCGACCGAGTTCGGCCTCTCAGCCGGCGTGTTCACGAACGATCTCAACCGCGCGCATCGCGTGATCGCGCGGCTCGAGGCAGGCACCTGCTGGATCAACCACTACAACGTGACACCCATCGAGCTGCCCTTCGGCGGCGTCAAGCTCTCCGGCCTCGGCCGCGAGAACGGCCGCGCCGCGATGGAGCATTACACGCAGCTGAAGAGCGTCTACGTCGCCAAGGGCGACATCGATGCGCCCTACTGAGGCGTTCGACTACGTCATCGTCGGGGCGGGCTCCGCGGGCTGCGTGCTCGCGAACCGGCTCACGGAAGACGGCACACACAGCGTGCTCCTGCTCGAGTACGGCGGCTCCGACCGCTCGATCTTCGTGCAGATGCCCTCGGCGCTCTCCATCCCCATGGGCATGGAGCGGTACGACTGGCGCTACTACACCGAGCCGGAGCCCGGCCTCGGCGGGCGGCGCCTGCATACGCCGCGCGGCAAGGTGCTGGGCGGCTCTTCTTCCATCAACGGGCTCGTGTACGTGCGCGGCAATCCGCGCGATTTCGATCGCTGGGAAGCGGAAGGCGCGGCCGGCTGGGGGTACGCGGACGTACTGCCTTATTTCCGCCGTGCCGAGACGCGCGCGGCCGGCGGCGATGAGTATCGCGGCGACTCGGGTCCGCTGCAGACGCGCTACGGCACGCTCTCGAATCCGCTGCACGCGGCCTGGCTGGAGGCAGGCCGGCAGGCCGGCTACGCCTCGACCGACGACATCAACGGCCGCCAGCAGGAGGGCTTCGGCAAGCTCGACATGACGGTTGGCCCTGACGGTCGGCGCTCGAGCGCCGCGAACGCATACCTGCGCCCCGCGATGCGCCGCCCCAACCTCGCCGTGCGCACCGGGGCGCTCGCGACCCGCGTACTGTTCGACGGCAAGCGCGCGACCGGCGTCGAGTATCGCCAGGACGATGCGCTCGCGAGCGTCGCCGCCCGCCGCGAGGTGATCGTCAGCACGGGATCGATCAACTCGCCGAAGCTGCTGAAGCTCTCCGGCGTCGGGCCGGCTGCCGAATTGCGCGAGCACGGCATCCCGGTCGTGCTCGAGCTGCGTGGCGTCGGCGAGAACCTGCAGGATCACCTCGAGTTCTACTTCCAGGTCGCCTGCACGCAGCCGATCACGCTCTACTCGTCGATGGGGCTCTTCGCCCGCGGACTGATTGGCGCGCGCTGGCTGTTGTGCAAGGACGGGCTCGGCGCGACCAACCACTTCGAGACCGGCGGCTTCATCAAGAGCCGCCCCGACGTGCCCTATCCCGACCTCCAGTTCCACTTCCTGCCGCTCGCCGTGACTTACGACGGCTCGTCGCTCGCAAACGAGCACGGCTTCCAGGCGCACGTGGGCCCGATGCGCTCGAAGAGTCGCGGCCACGTCTGGCTCGCATCGCGCGACGCGCGCGAAGCGCCGAAGATCCTGTTCAACTATCTGAGCCACCCGGACGATCTCGCCGAGTTCCGCGCTGGACTGCGCCTCACGCGCAATGTGTTCGCGCAGAGGGCCTTCGATCCCTACCGTGGCCGCGAGATCCAGCCGGGCAAGGACGTGCAGACGGACGTCGAGATCGATGCCTTCGTGCGCGCCAAGGTCGAAAGTGCCTATCACCCGTCGTGCAGTAACAGGATGGGATCGCGCACCGACCCGATGGCGGTCGTGGACCCGGCGGCGTGCGTGATCGGCCTCGAGGCACTGCGCGTGATCGACTCGTCGATCATGCCGTCCATCACGACCGGCAACCTCAACGCGCCGACGATCATGCTGGCGGAGAAGCTGGCGGACGCGGTGCGCGGGAAGGCGGCGCTTGCCCGACCCTGAGTGATACTCTAGTATCACTCACATGCGCACCGAACTCGTCACCACCCTGAAGCGCCGGGCGACGGAACTGCTTTCCGAGCTGGAGCGCGACCGGCAGCCGATCCTGATCACGCAGCACGGCTTGCCGAGCGCATATCTGGTCGATGTCGCAACTTATGAGTCCTTGCAGCGGCGCATGACCTTGCTCGAAGGTATCGCCCGTGGCGAAAGGGCGATCGAGGAAGGCCGCACAGCTTCCCATGCCGAGGCGAAGCGTCGCATGTCGCGATGGTTGAAGTGATCTGGACCGAGCCCGCCCTCAGCGACCTCGATGCCATTGCCGACTACATCGCCCTCGAGAATCCTGAAGCTGCCCGGGCACTCGTGCAGCGTGTCTTCCGTCACGTAGAGCAGCTCGCCACGCACCCGAAGAGCGGCTCCCGGCCACAGGAGTTGCGAGGCTGGCGATTCCGCCAGGTCGTTGAACCGCCGTGCCGCATCTTCTATCGCCAGGACTCGAATCGCGTCTGCATCCTGCACGTCATGCGGTCGAAGCAGCTGCTGCGCAAGCGCGACCTTCGATAACGGTTCCCATTGGCGAGAAATTCGACGCGCACCCGAAGCCTGCATGCCCCCTGAATATCGGCATGAGGCATCGCAAGGCTCATCCGTTGCCGACCAACGACTACGAGCGCATGGTGATCGCCAACGTCGACAGGTACGGGTGGCACTGCACGAGCGTGTCCGGCGGACCGGGCGATGGCGGACCCGAGTTCGCATACACCGTCGGCCTCTTCCACTCGTACCGGCAGCCGGAGTTCATCGTCTTCGGCCTCGATCCCGGGATTGCCCATGCGATCCTCGGGATTCTCGCCGCTGCGGCTGCCGCGGACGGCATGTACGTCCTTGACAAGCCGTGCGATGCGCTGGTCGAGAACTACGAGTGCGTGTTCGTGGAAGTACCCCGGGCCCGTCTCGGCGACTATGTCTTTTCGGCGTCGTGGTTCTATGCGGGTCGCGTATTCCCGCTGTACCAGGTGGTCTGGCCTGACCGGGAAGGTCGCTACCCCTGGAACGAAGGCGCGACGCCAGACCCTCGACATGAACAGCCGGTGTTGGCGCTTGAACCGCTGATGACTCACCCTCGGGCCACGTACCGGCGCCACTGAAGCCGTGCAAGACCACTCGCGCCTTACTCGCCGCGCGGAAAGCGCTTTGAACTTTCCAGCGTGTCCAGG
>Ga0187894_10002201_pt1 | contig 23596 bp, 19 predicted proteins | sample GBC1701081metaG_FD_136650 | JGI IMG/M metagenome (GOLD analysis project Ga0187894, IMG submission 136650) | White microbial mat communities from a lava cave in the Kipuka Kanohina Cave System on the Island of Hawaii, USA - GBC170108-1 metaG ... | reverse complement strand
CTGGGAGCGCACGCCGTTGATTTAGTCACAAACCTTTGGTCTCCGGTAAGTCGCACGACTTGGAAAGTTGTAGCGAAGAAAGTTTGAAATAGGTGTTGGTAGGGTGGCGCAGTGGTATGGTACTGGGAGCGGTAGCGACCGGGTGCTTTGAGTATGTGCGCCTCACGAGGGCGCCCGGTCGCTACCGCTCCCGGTACCATACCAAGAACTAATCCCGATAATGTCTATTTACTGCGGCGGTTTTTGCGGCGGCGTTGGAATGTCCTCGCCGATTTTGACGTCGGTCTCGAACTTGCGATAGAACTTGAAGTGGATCAGGTTGCGGAAATAGTGTTTCTGACTGCGGTCGGCGATAATGAATTCGGCCCGGATCGGCAGAAGGAAATCCACATCTAGCCCGCGCAGTTTGATGATGTCGTAATCAACCGAGCTTTCGGAGTGCGTAACCGGATTGCTTCGGGGCAGATCATCGAGCGCCTGATCAATCCGCAGAACCTTTTTCGTCTCCGCGTCAATCCAGACCGTGCCGCTATACCCCACTGCTATCGGCTCGGCGCCTTCAGCCTTCAGCACCAGTTTTGACGACGCCTTCGTCACACTGAAATCGTAGAGCAGCGTCTGGCGATTGCCCAGCCGCTCTTTGCCCGCGGGTTTGAATACCGTCTTCGTTTCGAGGTCGAAGAGTGAGGCCAGCCCCGAAGCGAAATCGCCCGTCGAATAGGCTCCTTTGACCTCTTCGAGCGCGCGAGTGATGGGGCGTCCGATGTTGTTGATCGGCTTGTACGTTTCACGTTTGCGGTTGTAGGTCAATTCATAAACCAGCGTGTCGGCTTTATCCCACGCTCCGCGACCTTCGTAGTCGAAATACCGCTGAATCTCCTGCTGGCAGATGAAGTCGGGCAGTTCGTCCAGGTAATCGCGCACGACTTTGCGGGTTTCTTCAATGAACGGATCGGAGGGTGGAGGGCCGATCGCGACGACTTTTCCCTCTGAGGCGGACAGCTTCTCAGCCGCGCGTTTGATCACATTGATCAAATTCTGATGAGCGCCGTTTGCCCTGAGCCGGCTGACCGCGTCTGGCGCGGGATCGAAGGCGACGCCAAGTCGCTCGACGCGTATCGCCAGATCGGCTTCAGTCATATTTCGCCCGACTTCGCGGCGGAGCATGATGTTCAACGCCTGCAAAGTCAGTGGCTCATTTACGGCCTGAGTTCCGCTCTGGCCTTTAGCCGAAACTAAAGGCGCCGAACAGATAAACAACGCGACAATCACGGCAAAGCTTTTTTTCATTATCTTCTCCTTGGAACTGCCTGGGGAACATGGCGCTCATTGTCGGCCATCGTGGGACGATTTTCCAGCCGATGATTGCGGAGTCAGATACAAGGCTTGGCAGTGAAGAAGCCAGGAGAGAGTACGGAAAGACGGAACAAACGGAAATAATCATAAAATCAAAGCCTTTCCGTTTGTTCCGTCTTTTCCGTACTCTCTGTTCCTTCTCACTGCACTATTATCCGAAGCCTGCGAGGCGCCGAACTTGCGAGGCGGCAAACGGGAATGATTTGTTGTAGAATCCCTGCCGATCATTTTGCTGCGATTACACCCCAACCAGCAGGCGGTTTGATCGGCGCCCAAACAGGTGTTGACGACAGTCGCCGTACTGGAATTACAGCAATGGAGTTTATTGATGATTAAACAGTTGAATTGTCTCTTCCTCACAGTTTTTCTCATTGGTTTCGTATTCCATACCACAGCGGGCGCGCAGGTTTCACAAGACAACGATTCGTCGCGCGCTTCAAGCGCTGGCGCCGAAACCGCTCCCATCCTGGCCAAGACCGGCGGAGTTGACCTGATCACGGCGCGCATCCCGTCAGAATCCTATGATCGTGTCTGGCAAATGACCGGTCCGTTCGGCGGCGACGTGACTGCCATGGCTATTGACCCGCGCGACGCCGATCGAATCTGGCTGGGCACGAGCGATGGCCAGATCTTCCGCTCGACCGATGGCGGGGGTGTTTGGAGACGAATTCGTCCTGGTATCAAAGCCCCCGGCTTCGTCATCACGGTCATTCTTTTCGACAGCGAAAAGCCCGGAGCTATCTACGCGGGCGTGAAACCACTGCTTGATTTAAACGAGGAGACAAATGGAGGCGGGGTCTTCATCAGTGAGGACGATGGCCAGAGCTGGAGCATGCTTGAAGGGATGCGCGGGCGTTCGGTGCGCAACATGACGCAGTCGGCGAAAGACCACAACGTGCTGGCCGCCGCCGCGCGCGACGGCGTTTACTACACCAATGATCGCGGCAAGACGTGGGAGCGCATTACTCCGGCGAATGATCCTGAATTGAAAGGCTTTCATTCCGTAGCGATTGATCCGCGCGACGCCAGCGTCATCTACGTCGGTACGCATCATCTGCCCTGGAAGACGACCGACGCGGGAAAGACCTGGAAGCTGGCCGGATCGAAAGAGAAGGGGATGATTGACGATTCGGACATCTTCGCCATTCACATTGACGAATCGAACCCGGATACCGTGCTGATGAGCGCTTGCAGCGGCATCTACCGCTCGCGCGACTCCGCCGAGACGTGGTCGAAGATTCAAGGCATTCCTTATACCAGCCGCCGCACGCACGTCATTTATCAGCATCCGACAAAACCTGAAGTAATTTTCGCCGGAACGACCGAAGGGCTGTGGCTTTCGACCGACAACGGCAAACCAGACAGTTGGCGGCGAATGACCTCATTGCGGATGGTTATCAATACCATCGCCATTCACCCCGACCGCCCTGACCGGGTTTTCCTGGGCACTGACGACAACGGAGTTTTGATCAGCGTTGACGGCGGCGAAGGGTACGACGCCAGCAACGCTGGCTTCATCAATCGCCAGGTCCGCGCCGTGATTGCGGATAAAACGGAACGCGGGCGGGTCTACGCCGGGGTGATCTTCGACCGCGTCAATGGCGGCCTGTTTATCAGCGAGGACGGCGGCGTCACGTGGAACCAGTCAATGAGCGGTATGGGCGTGCGCGATGTCTATTCGCTTTATCAATCAGACTCCAACCCAGCGACGATTTACGCCGGGACCAACCACGGATTGTTCCGCTCCGACGATCACGGGCGCAACTGGACGCAGGTGAAAAAAGAGAGCGCGGAGCAGAAGAGCGACGCGACGGACAACACAGCGGTCGCATCCGCGGTTCAAACTGTCTCGCCGCCGAACGCGGAAAACCCCAGGAGCAAAGGGCGGAGCAAGGCCGGAGCAAAATCGCGGGACAGAAAAGCGGCCAGATCCTCAAGATCAAAATTGAAGAAGGAGAAATCGCTCTTGCCCAAGCCGGCCAAGCCGGAAGGAGATAAACTCGTCGATCTGCGGAGTCAGGTCTTCGCTATTTTGCCGCTCACACCGGCTAACGCCCCGAGTAGCGGCGGCGAGGGGGATTCGCAATCTCCGCCACCCCCACCAACCCCGTCCATCTGGATGATCGCCTCGACGTGGGACGGACTGTTTATCACAGAGGACGAAAAGAAGGGCTGGAGAGAAATCAAATTTCCCAAAGCGAGCGATGGGGCCGGCGGCGGAGACGGTACGGCGCGGATCAAGATCAACACGATTGTGACAAACCTGAACGTCCCCGGCGCGATCTTCATCGGGACGGACGAAGGACTGTTCGTTTCGCAAGACAACGGCGAGAGTTTTAAACAGATGAAGCTGGACGGAGAGACCCGCCGCATTCGCAGCGTCGTCTTCGATCCACGCGACCCCGAAACGATTTACGTGGGCGCGGCGAACGGGTTTTTCCGCTCGGTGGACGGCGGCTATACCTGGGAGAATCGAGGCGGAGGAATGCCCTTGGTCACTGATGTCGGCGCAATCGTCGTCAGCGCGGCCAATCCGAACGAACTCTATCTGAGCGACGAGTCGCGCGGCGCGTTGTTCCATTCCAAAGATTGCGGGACGAATTGGGAGAAAGTGGACATCAGCCAGTTGCCGAGTCTAAAGTTGTGGTCGCTGGCGCCCGATCCGTTCGACGCGAACAGAATCTATGCAGGATCGTTTTCAGGCGGGGTCTACGTGATGAGCCGAAAGTGAAGAAACCAAATGGGCGCCGCTCTTTTATGATGACGAAGAGAACATTGCAATGGGCTTGATCATCACGATCTACGGCGCCTTCCACCCGTCCAGGAAGATTATCCATTCCTTGACATCGGCTACCATCAGCACGTCCTGCAGCGTCCACGGGTCTTCGCGAAACATCTCGCGGACCTGACTCGCGTCGTCCGCTCTGACGATGACCATTGATCCGGTCCGATCCGCGAACGGCCCACCAAGGATAATCGCCCCTGTCTCGAACAGCGAGTCCATATGGCGCGCGTGGTCATCCCAGAATGGCTGCTCACGCGCTGTCTTGCCCGGGTCCCAGAGCGAGCCGGGCCGTAGAAACGCAGCATAGTATGTCGTCATTTCGCGCCTCACGGATTCTCTCTTCGACCAATTTTATATTCGAGAACATCTCTTCCCCCAGCGCCTTCTGTATCAGGTGATCGATTTTGCTTGCGTTAGGGAGATGAATGAACGCTCTCCTCGGATAGATCCGATCATTCACCCAATACTTACTCCAGTTTGTTGATGTCTTCAAGAATGTCTCTGCAAACTCCGCTTCCTTTGCCAAAGGATATATCGCCTCTATCTCGAGGCAGCCGTTTAAACATATATCCACATATGATTGTACTATTGGAAACTCTGGCGAAGCGAAGCGTTTCTCTGTAACAGCGTAGAACCATATGTCTCCCTCAGGAGCAGACTTACTGCCGTCAAGCATGGTGATATTTTTTCGGTCTATTCTTTCACGCTTGTAGCCTGTTTCATGATTATCAAATACCTCAAGCTGCTGTTGAGACACCTTAAATATCACCCCATTGCAATTGGAGTTTGGGTCAGAAACTGCTCCAAGATAGGTAGGGCTCAAACTGACACCGCCGACCTGGCCAAACCAACCTCGCTGGATCCCCAGGACGTTTACAGGAAAAGCGTATAAGGCAGAAGGCGAGATCATTGCCCTGGATTGAGATTCGACTAAAGAACCATAACCGAAAATGAACTGTTGTGTATCAGACATACTTTCCTCCTTTATCACCGCCGTTCGAGTAGCGCCAGCCGCAGCCCCAGTCCGATAAAGACCAGTCCACTCAGCCGGCGAAAGACTGCCGCTGTCTTCACGCGAGCTTTGACTCGCTCTCCGCTGTAGCTGGCGGCCAGCGCGACTAGCACATTGACCAGCGTGCCGGAAATATTGAAGAGGAGTCCGAGCAACATGAGCTGAACGGTCATGTGCCCCTGTGGACGCCAGACGAACTGCGGCAAAAAGGCTAGGAAAAAGAGCGCCACTTTCGGGTTGAGCACATTCGTGATGACGCCCTGCGCGAAGATGACCCGTAGGCGATCAGGCGTGACTTCGACCGCTGCGGCCATCTTCCTCTTGCTCATCAATTGATGAATACCCAGATACACCAGGTACGCCGCGCCTGTATACTTGACCACTTCGTAAGCCAGCGGAATTGGCGCCATTAACCCCGCCAGACCGAACGCCACCGCCAGCGTATGCGCCAGGCATCCGGCGGCAATGCCGAAAGCTGAGACGATGCCCGCTGCGCGCCCTTGACTGAGGCTGCGCGCGATAACGTAGAGCATATCCGGTCCGGGTGTGAGATTGAGCGTCAAAGTAGCAGTCATGAACAGCAGCAAGTTGTACGCTTCCGGCATACCTCACTCCGTTTCTTTTCGTTGGCAAGTTTGCGCTCATCCAATCTCCGGCCCGGCAATCGCAAAGACCTGCGGCGCCGTGGTCGCTATCTCATCACTACCGTAACGCATGCGGATCAATTCGCGCTGCTTGACAAACCCGCGCTTAAGTAGAACCTCACTGGCCGCGCCACAACCAGGATGAAAATCAAGGAAGATTTTCTCTCCTTTAAGTTTGGCGAGCATACGGTCAAGCAGGGCCAGCGCCGCTCGCTCATCCCGCGCAATGATCGGCCCGACATAACTCGCAATGAGGCCGCGCCGCGCCAGCGCATAACCTTGTAGCCGGCGATTTGGAGTCATAACTACCTGCGGTGCAACGCTCGAATCGGCGATGAGCGCATCAAGCAGGCGCGCTCGATCAGCGCCGAAAGCAAACCGGTCGAGCGCGTGTATCTGCTGTCGGATTTCCACATCGAGCGACTTGGCGCCATTGACGATCCGGGCTTGCGCGATGGTCTCCCATCGCTCAATCACCCCCTCGCGCACAAATCCCAACGCTTCGTAGATTGGTCGGCCAGCCGGAGTCGCGTCGAGCTTGATGGCCGCAACGCCCGTAGCGCGCAAGTAATCCAGCGCGGCGGAAAGCAAGCGCGTGGCAATGCCGCGCCGGCGATGCTCAGGAGCGACCAACATCATCCCAATCCAGGCCAGCTCTCGGCCATAGGTCGAGGTCGTCACGGCGCCGACGAAACGCCCATCCAGCCAAGCGGCGAAGCAACCAGCGGGTTCAAGTTGGAGCAACCGTCGCCAATCGCGCTCAGTCTGATTCCAGCCTTCCAGTCGCTGCAACCGCAACCCTGCCGCCACTTCGCCTTCAGTCAGCAAGCGAATCTCAATCTGTGCCTTGGCGCTCATGGCGTCATTTAATAGCAGAACAGCGCCACGCAGTCTTGTAAGCCTAGAGCCGTTTTGTACGCGCCTTGCCGGTTTGCGTGGCCGCGCGATAGGCGGAAGGAGTGAGGCCAAAGTGCAGTTTGAAAACGTGAGTGAAATGGCTTTGATCGTAGAATCCGGCAGCCAGCGCGATCTCGCTGAGCGTCTTGTCCGAACGGCTCAACTCCTGCGCGGCGTATTCCAACCGCAGGCGGCGTACGTATGCGCCCACCGTGCATCGGTAATGCCGCCGAAACATTTTCGCCAGATGCGACGGATGGACGCCGGCTGCTTCGGCAATTTCAGACAAGCCGAGGGGGTGGCAAAACCGCGCGTGAATGAAGTCGCGCGCATCACGCAGGGAGCGTGACTCTGTGGCCGGCAGATGGCTGGAGTGTTGGCGCATGGCCTGCGCCAGCAACTCTAGTATGATCGCTTCAATGGCCAGCGATGAGGCTTCGTCTCGCAACCGAAACTCGCCCTGCAGGCGTTGTGCCAGCGATCTGATCGCTGCGCTCCTGAGATGCGCGACGCGTTGGAGAATGTCGGAGGTCTGACGAATCATCTCCAAACGCTGCGGCCGGATCTCGATGATCAGACAGCGTGTCTCGATGCGGCCGTAACGGTTGGCATGCATCTCGCCCGCCGGTCGCAAAATCAAGCTGCCGGGACTCACTTCACAGGAGCGCTCTCCGATGGTCTCGACGAACGCCCCTCGCAGCGCCAGGCCGAGATTCGTGTAGGCGTGATAATGACGCGGCAGTACCAGCCCTGGCTGACGCACGGTCTCGGTCAGAGTGAAGCCGTTGAACTCGGCGCGGCGATCTTGTGTTCCTCGTTTGACAGGACGGAGCGAATCTTTCATCAGGTTATCATAATCCGTCAAATCACTTTTTGGCCTGCTTGAGAATCCTATTTACGAAATGGGTCTTTGCCTCGCAATATGCCTCAACATCATATGCGAACTGTTGCGCCAGTTGGTACTTTAGCTTTTCGTAAGATCTAGCCTCTTCTCGATTGTCTCTTAGGTAATCCCGAAAAGCCACATGTCTGGCGAGTTCCGCATTATCCTGTGCGCAAACATATAAGTGATGCGCGGGCCACTTTCTTCCTGTTTCATCTCTCGGAACATCTTCGCCTTCGCGCGCAAACGCCTCTCTTCCCGGAATGCCCAAGTCTCCCTCATGTTCATATCCCAATACGGCAAGACGATAGATTGTTTCTGGAAGAAACTCTCTTGATGCGATTACTACTGTGAGGTCAATAATTGATTTAGCAGCAAGACCGGGAACAGAGGTACTCCCAATGTGTTCAATCCGCAAAGCCAGGTCGCCTATTGCGGTTGAAATAACACCGCTAAGTTCGTTAAAGAAGTGTGGCCATTGCGGATTATATTCGACTATTTCGACCTTACGCTGTTTTGTCGTCATCGTCGTCATCTTTTAACAGTTGAGTTCAGCGGACGCCAAAGGGCCAGAGGTCTTGTTGCTTGCGCGACCGACTTCACGGCGAGACCGCCAACCACCCTGCCTTGACGGTGATTGGCCGCTCGTTCAACGATTCGCGGACTGCATATTTGGCAAGCAGTCGCGTTGAGTCAAGTATGGGCAGCGGCGAGTTGGCTGGCGTTATGATGAGTGGGATCTCGGTGCAGCCCAGAATGACACATTCGGCGCCCTTCGACTTCAGGTCATCAATTGCCTGTATGAACAGCTCCGTGGCCTGCCCATTGAAGATTCCCTGACAAAGTTCGTCAAAGATTGCAGCGTTCAGTCGTTCCCTCATTGGCTCGTCGGGAATCAGGCGCTCCAGCTTTAGTTTCTCCAGCGCCTTGCTATAGACAGGCCCGGTCATGGTCCATTTGGTGCCGAGAAGGCCTACGTGTTTCCATCCGTAGGTCGTGATCTCATGGCAGACCACTTCTGCGATATGCAATCCTGGTATTGGCAGGTCATGAGCGATCTGCTCCAAGACGATGTGGGCTGTATTATCCGGGCAAATATAAAAATCAGCCCCGGCGTCCGCGACCAGTTGCACCCCCTGAGCTAGAAATTTGGCGACGGCTGGGTAATCATCCGTCTGCCAGCCCGGCATGCTTAGCCCCATAGGCGCCGCGCTCACCACGATGGTCGGATGCATATGGGGACCTAGATGCACGGCTCCTTCCCGGCATGCGGTGAGAAAACAAAGCGCGCCGCCTTCCGCGCTGTGCGCAGCAATTCCCAGTGTCTTCATTTGCGTCGATCCTCTAACTACAATTATCCCGCCGGCGATGATGTCTAGCATTAGACACTCAGTAACTTCACCAAACTTTCAATTCTTCGTCGCCGCTTTCTGTTGCTCGATCGTTTTCTTGACCTTGCCGAGCGTCTGCCGAACGCTTTCAGCGTCCGGGGCGTCGGGGGCTTCTTTCAAATAGGCCTCTAACTGCTCGGCGGCCTTATCAAGCCTCTGCCGGCGGAGGTTGAGGTTGAAGAGGGATTTTCGAGCCTGCAGGAATTCCTTCTTGCCCAACTCCAGGGCGCGCGTCAGTTCTTTTTCCGCGCGGTCGTAATCGGGAGGCTGTTTCGACATCAGCGCTTCGCCCAGCACGAGGTGCGACATCGGGAAAGTGTCATCCACCTTATTGCCGTTTTCGAGTGAGGCGATGGCTTCGTCGTAACGCTTCTGATCAACCAACAGTATTCCCAGATTGATGTGCGGGAGGGCGTATTTTGGGTTGATGGCGATGGCTTGATCGAACGCCGCCTGAGCTTCAGCCGGTTTGTTCAAGGCGCGCAACTGCTCGCCGAGTTTGTTCAGGGCCGCCAGATATTCGGGAAATATAGCGATTGCAGCTTGAAACAACTTGACCGCTTCCGCAGGCTTGTTTTCGCGGGCGCGTTTCAATCCATTGTCATAATTCTTTTTCGCGTCTTTCGGCGGCTGCTGGAGATCGGCGACTGAAATTATTTTCTCTTTGGTCCGGACGGCTATCCCTTCGCCTTTTTCCTTCAGGTAGATCTGGGCTGTGAACGTACGAGTGAAATTGCCGTAAATCTCCACGACTTCCTGACTCGTCTCGTAAACGCGGCCGTCCGATGGGACAACAATTTTATAGGTTCCGTTGGGGAGAGAGCGAAACTCAAAATTTCCCACCGAATCGGAGAACGCCTCGCTGACGATTCCACCGGTGTTGAGTTCCAGCACGACGCGAAGACGCTGGTCAGGAAGAGCGCCGGATGGCAGAAAAATCTTGCCGCGAATGCTGTGCGAAACGCCCGCGCCGCGTCCCGGATTGTTTGGGTTGTTCGACCCGCCGCCACCGCCCTGCGCAAGCGACAGCGCGGCGCATACTGAGAGAATGGCGCTCAGAAAAATGGCCTGAGAGAAAGCTCTGTAGAGAAAACCGGGCTGGCATGTCATAACGCGCCTCCATGTTGGCAGGATGGAAATGAGAGACGGCTAGAGAGAAAAACAAGCTTGATAAATTGGCGATGGGCGCATAGCAAACCACCCAGGCGCCATTCATCAATGATCAATTTGAGCAATCAGGCAAAGATTCTGAGGTATTTCCAGGCCTTGCGGTCAACTCTCCGCGCCCGCTTCAGCCGTCATTTTATCGGCGTCATCAGCCGGCGCCTGATCAGCGTCATCGTCGTCATCATCATCGTCAAACACATCAGCCCTGAAACCATCGCTGCCCGATTGGGCGTTGATCAACTCTTTGAGTTCTTTGCCGGGTTTGAAATAAGGCACACGCTTGGCGGGAATGTCCACCGGCGCGCCCGTTTTAGGGTTACGGCCCCGCCGCGCGTCGCGTTGGCGCACGCGGAAGCTGCCGAAGCCGCGCAGCTCTATTTTCTCTCCACGATTGAGCGCTTGAATAATATTTTTGAAGACCTCTTCGACGATCACCTCCGAGTCTTTTTTAGTCAACTCGGCTGCGCGGGCTACTTCTTCCACCAATTCTGCTTTAGTCATTGCTCCTCCGTTTGACGGTGAGTTGTATCAAACAGCTTGAGAACAAATGCCTGAGATTACTTCCACTGATATTTGAATTTGACCGATGTGTCCATATCAATCAACTGGCCTGGCAGTTGACTGGGCGAAATGTTTTTGATTTTCGTCGCTCCAAGCAACAAATCGAGTAACGAGAACCCTTCTTTAGGTTTCGGCGGCGTGAGGATCTGCGGCTCGCCCTTGATGTTCACCAGTTTTGCCGTCGCCTTCAACGCATCCTCGTAATTTCCGATCTCATCCACCAGCCCGTTTTTCTTCGCCGTTTCGCCCGTGTAAATACGCCCATCGGCAAGTTGGATCACGCGCTCTTTGGTCAGTTCGACGCCAGCTTCTCCCTTGCCCTGCCGGCCTTCGGTCACAGCGCCGACGAACTGGCCGTAGAGTTCATCAATCATAGCCTGAAAATATTTCTTTTCAGACTCGGTCAGTTCGCGTGTCGGCGAGCCGGTATCTTTGAATTCGCCGCTTTTGAAGACCACCGGTTTCAGTTTCGCCCATTCGGCCAGTTCCTTGTAATTCAGCCACTCGGCAATCACCCCAATGCTCCCCGTTACAGTGCCGGGATTGGCGAAGATTTTATCGGCGGGCGCGGCTATATAATAACCGCCGGACGCCGCCACACTGGCCATTGAGACGATGACCTTCTTCTTTTTTTCGTCCTTGATGCGTTTGACTTCACGATAGATCTCCTGTGAAGCCGAAACGCCGCCGCCAGGGCTGTCTATGCGAAGGATAATAGCTTTGACGCGCGAATCGGCGCCGTACTGTTTCAAGTGACGGTTGACGTTCTTCGCCATGTCGTCGTCAATCACGCCTTCGACCGGGATCACGGCGATGCGGTCGCCGCCGGCCGAAAATCCGTCGCCGTCGGACATCACCACCATGATCGCAAAGAGGCTGATGACGAACAGTCCACAGAGGATTGCGCCGATAACTAAAATCCACGCAAGAGAGCTTCTTTTCATAAAGACAATCGATTTAGCGAACGAACGGCAAGATCAACATTTCAAGATGAACAAAAAGTAAACAGTGGGCATTGGCGGCGCGCCTCGCCGGGCGACGATTCACGCTACTGCCCGGCGTGGAGGCCATCTGCTGCCCACTGCCTACTGCCAACCAACAATCGGTCTTGTGCGCCTAGTTCTTCGATCCTTCGTCGCCAGAGCTTGTGGATCCAGTGTTGAAATCGGCGACCTCGAAGAGTCTGGCCATACCGGAATCAGCCGAAGTGTAGTTACGCACGTCAAGGATAGGCTCGTCCTTGCCAACGGCGCGCGCCGAAAGACCGATCTTGCGCGCCTCGCGATCCATCTTCAGGATCTTGAATTGAAGCGTCTGTCCCTGCTTCACCGCGTCTTCCGGTTTGTCAACGTGATTCTCGGACAATTCGGAGACGTGGCATAGACCTTCAATGCCGTCCTCGAGTTCGACGAACGCGCCGAAGTTGGCGAAGCGGGTGACCTTGCCGGTCACTACGTCGCCTAGATGATGCGTGTCGAAGAACTTGTCCCAGGCGTTCGGCTCAAGGTCTTTGATCGAGAGCGAGAGGCGGCGATTTTCGACGTCAATCGCGGTAATGACCGCCTCGACTTCCTGATTCTTCTTGAGCGCCTCCGACGGATGTTTAATGCGCTTGGTCCAGGAGATGTCGGAGACATGAACGAGGCCGTCAATGCCGTCTTCGATCTCAATGAAGGCGCCGAAGTCGGTCAGGTTGCGGACGCGGCCTTTGACTCTGGTGCCGACGCCGTAACGCTCCTGCAGCGTCTCCCACGGGTTCGGCTCGATCTGCTTGATGCCGAGGCTGATGCGACGGCTGTTCGAATCAACTTCGAGCACCTGAGCTTCGACCTCCTGTCCGACCGACAGGAGTTTCGATGGGTGTTTGACGCGCTTCGACCAAGTCATCTCGGAAACGTGAACGAGGCCTTCAATACCCGGCTCGATCTCGATGAACGCGCCGTAATCGGTGATCGAAACCACCTTACCTTTAACGCGCGCGCTGATCGGGAAACGCTCGACCGTCGTCGCCCACGGGTCGGGGATCAATTGCTTGTAGCCAAGGCTGACGCGCTCCTTATCGCGGTCGAACTTGAGCACCTTGACCTGAATGTTCTCGCCGACCTTGAAGATCTCATTCGGATTCTGTATGCGGCCCCAGGACATGTCGGTGATGTGGAGCAGGCCGTCCAGACCACCGAGATCAATGAACGCGCCGTATTCGGTGATATTCTTGACCTGGCCTTCGACGATGATGCCCTCCTCAAGGCTCTTGAGAGTCTCGTTCTTTTTGCCGTTGATCATCTCTTCGAGAACGGCCTTGCGCGAAAGAACGATGTTGCCACGTTTCTTGTTGACCTTGAGGACGCGGACTTCGATCTCTTTGTTCCTAAAGCTGTCGAGGTTGCGGACCGGGCGAACATCAACCTGGCTGCCAGGCAGAAACGCCTGGATGCCTCCGACATCAACGCGGAGGCCGCCTTTGATCCGGTCTGTCACGCGCGCGATGATGTTCGTGCCCTGTTTATACGCCATCTCGATCTGCTCCCACGACTGCATACGCACGGCGTCGGCGCGTGAAAGCTCCACGTAGCCTTCGGAGTTTTCGAGCTGTTTGACGTAGACATCAACCTCATCGCCCGGATTGACCGTGACCTTTTCGCCGTCTTTGAACTCGCTGATCGCGACGATTCCTTCCGACTTGAAACCGACATCAATGATGACGTTCTGGTCGGTGATTTTGACGACGCGACCTTTGACGACTTCACCTTCACTGATCTCGCTGCGGTGCGATTGTTCGTGTTCGGCGAGAATCTTGCCGAAATCCTCCATGCTGAATTCGCCATCAGCGTCATCGTTGGCGGCGGCGAGGTCGGAGGCGTTGGCGGACACGTTGATTGACGGTTCGAGAACGGCGGCAGTAGCGGCGGATTCTGAAGCGGCGACTTCGGCAGTCGCCGGTTGTGCGCTTTCGGCAATTGCGACGCCCGCGGCGTTATTCACTTCCTGAGCTTCGCCCGCGCCGACAGCGGGTTGAATAGGATTGCTGGTTGACATTGAAACTGGACTTCCTCCTGGGAAAACTACACGAGAAGCACTTGCGACTCGGCTGTCTGCAATCTTTGTAGAGTGAAAGAGCGCAGATTGAAAGAGAATGAATGATAAACCTTCAGCACGGATTTGCCAAACGGCCCGATTGCGGATTGCGGATTGCTTTTTGAATGATAAATTTTCAAGCTTGCCGTGCGCGATTGTTTGGACATCATTGGACCCAGGGCGCAATTGCAAAGATCAATCCGCAATCCGCAATCCGCAATCCGCAATCTCGCGTAGTCTTTCGACGACACTTTGAATCATCCAATCAGGCGTCGAAGCTCCGGCGCTGATTCCCACGCGTCTGACGCCGCGCAAATCTTCAGGGTTGATTTCGCCGGCCGTTTCGATCAGCGTCGCGCGCGGGCATTTTTCGCGCGCGGTTTCGACCAGTTTGTTGCTGTTGGCGCTGTGCCGCCCGCCGATGACGTATAGCATCTCGACCTCGGCCGAAAGCTCGCGGATCGCTTTCTGATTTTCTTCCGTCGCGTCGCAAATGGTTTCGCAGACCTTCATCTCGCGCGCCTTCTCACCGAGCGCTTCAATGATGGTCTGATACTTTTTCGGACTGATCGTCGTCTGGGCGATAGTCCCAACGCGATCCAGCGCGGGCAAGTCCCGGACGTCTTCGACCGTCTTGACGACGTAAGCGTCGTCATCGATGTAGCCGAGGATGCCGCGGATTTCGGGATGATTCCTGTCGCCCGCGATGACGACGGCGTAACCGGCTTCGCGCAGTTCGAGAGCTTTGCGCTGCGAGTAATGCACGTAAGGGCAAGTGCCGTCCATGATCTTCAACCCTCGCGATTTCAAAGACTGCAAAGCTTGCGGCGTGACGCCGTGCGCGCGAATGATCACCGTGCTGTTTTCGGGAATGGAGTCTTCATCGGCCACCCGGATGCCATCTTTCTCGAGACGTTCGATCTCCTGCGTGTTGTGGATCAACGGGCCGAGCGCCACGACCTGCTGGCCGTCGGCTTTCTCAATCGCGCGGTAAGCCATATCCACGGCGCGTTTGACCCCCATGCAAAATCCCAGGCTCTCAGCCAATACGATCTCCATTTTTTGTTCCTTTGCTTTTCTCATTTGCGGCCCATTTACTAATGGATGAACGGAAGGCGATGGTGAATAACTCCTGTGCAGCGTTTGAAAATTTGTTTGCGGTTGAAGTCAAAACTCTAAGGTCTCGTCTATACCTTGTCAAGCTGAGGCGCTTTGCGACAGCAGGTCTTAAAACGACAGCCTTCGATCGTTTTTTCGGTCGCCAGACAGGAAAATGGCGGAAGGAAAAATAAGAGATACTATTTTTCCTTCCGCCATTTTTCTGTTTCGGGTAAATGTTCTCAACCGCCTTCAAGTTGTTTGAGTTGATTTACCGACCAATCGTCACAGGTCCACCGTCAGCCAGAATGGTCATCGGTTTGGAGAAGGTCACCGCCTCGTTGTAGCTGCCAGCCTTGATCTTCAGTCGCGTGTTATCCCAGGCCAGGTTGTAACCAACCGTGACCGTGCGGTAAGGCCGTGACGGCGTGCCCAACTCGGCGCCGCGGTGGAAGCGGTTGACATTGATCGTACCGCCGATCTCCAGCCAGCGACGGATGATGCCGTGTGTGACGGAAAACTTCCCGTAAACAGCGCGCCAACCGTCATCAGTAGAGCAATTGCCACCGTCCTCATCTGTTCCCGGACCACATCTGCCACGTAACTGGCCAATCAATTGTCCGCTCGGATTGTATAAACCGGACCCGCTTGATCCCCCTTCAATCGCGCCACGCCGCGCTTCCATCACCCAATAATCCGGGTCATACGTGTAGGTACAGAACACATATGAGCTAGGATCGAAGAAGGTCACGCGCTTAAAGGCGCCACCCGGATGGTGAATGCCATACGAACCGTCTGACGGACGGCGGGTGGACCATCCAGCCAACGTCACTCCTGCCGGCGCGGCTCCATTTAGCCGGATGAATTTCATGTCATTGTCGCCGTGAGTCTCCAGCACCACGCCGCCCGCAGTGAGCGAAGGCGTGGTAGCGGGCAGCGCGGCGCCACACGAATTGCGCTGGAACAGGAACGTCACCATCAACGAGTTAATGTTGGCGTTGCTGATTTCACAGTGATTGGCTGTGAGCAAATATGGCACGACTGTTTCACCATCAAGGTCATTGAGCAGGGTGCCCGTGCAAACTTTCCCCTGATTTCCCACCTGATAATTCAGCAAGGCCGTCGCATCACGCGCAACGGGGTTGACGTTCTCGCACATCACATCCAGGTGGCAACCCAGTTCTGCTGCCGCCACCGCTTGCTGTTTTCCGTTCGCGCGTTGCAATCCATTGGCCGGGTCTTGATCGAAGTGCATGACCTCGCAGATCTCCAGCCGAGGATCAGTAACGCCGGAGACTTCGATCAATGCCATATCACCAGGCAACAGGGCAGTCCAAAAGTCCCCATTCCGCTGCGGCCCCTTGTCAGTGAAGGGGCCGAGCGTAGTGAGTTCATTGCCGTGTCGCGCGTAAATGATGACGGCGCCGGCGCCCACATCGAAGTTCACGAAGTGGAGCCGAAGCGCGAAGGCTTCAGGCGAGCGCAGCGCCATCGTCCAAAGCTGCCTGGGCGTATCAGTAACCCCATCAGCCGGCGCCTCGGTTTTGATGAATGAGTCAGGACCGAACATCGCCCCGACCGTTCGCACCACCGCGACACGCGGCGGTCCTGGCTCATTTCTGCGGCCGTTGGCTTCTTCATTCACGGCCGCCAGTTCGGCCGTGGGATCGCCAAGGTCGTGGATGTTGCGCCCCGCCTGAAACGCCTCTGCCACACGCAGGCTGAGCGGAGTTGGCGCCTTTTTCTCTACCGCCTCCTTGCTGACTGGCGCCCTCATGCCTTGAGCTTCGTGAACAGGTTCTTGCCCGAACACGCTGAGGCCAAGCGACAAAGAAGCGCTGAGCAACACGAATAATCTAAACATCTTGTTCGTTTTCATCGCTGTATCTCCTTCCTTACTGCAACGTGACCAGCACGAGCGCTAGCCCTTTGCCTTCTTTGAGGCCGGTCATCGCCTTGCCGATGATCGCGCCCTGCGCGCTCTCTCTGTCCATGACCTTCATCGCGTGGCCGGGTGTGGCGGAAGTCGTCAGCAGGTCGCCAGGTTTGATCGCGCCGAACGAGGCGTCAGCCCAGCAGTAGACGCGACCGCTCAGCGCCACCGGATATTGACCATCAGCCAGCGTGCCCGTTTGGCTCATCATCATCCCAGGCTTGACGCCGCCCGCGCCGCTGATGATGCCCGCGACCTGAGAGTCATAAGCCTGGGTACTGAGCGTCAACTTGCCAGGGTGCTCAGGGTCAATCGAGACGACCAGCCCGGGCTCCACCTTCGTCAGCGTCTCACTGCTGGATGGCGCCACATTGACATCGAAGTTTTCGGCGAAATCAGCGCCACCGGTGATCTGAAGCGAATGCGTCCTCGTCTGCCCAACGACGTCGAGTTTGGCCTGAGGGGTGGCCGTGCCGACGCCGACGTTGCCGCTGTTGTCGAGCCTCAGATAACCGAGCGGGTTGGCGCCTCTCAGGTAGCTGTCGGTAAACAGATTCAACCCACCGCCAACCTGTTGAATAGCGCCACGGACGTGAGCGTGATTGCTATCGTAAAAAGTGATGAAAGGCTCGTAGCCGATGAGATGAAAGATGTCACCGCTTCCTGACGCCACCACCAGTTTCGCCTTCGGATCTGCTGCGCCAATGCCGACGTTGCCGCTATTGTCGAGCCTCAGATAACCAAGCGGGTTGGCGCCTCTCAAGTAGCTGTCGGTAAACAGATTCAATCCGCCAGCGACCTGTTGGATAGCGCCGCGGGCGTGCCCATGGTTGGTGTCGTAAAAAGTGATGAAAGGCTGGTAGCCGGTGAGACGAAAGATGTCGCCGCTCCCTGACACCACTTCCAGTTTCGCCTTCGGGGTCGCTATCCCAATGCCGAGGTTGCCGCTGGTGTCGAGCCTCAGATAACCGAGCGGGTCAGCGCCGCGCAAGTAGCCATCGGTAAACAGATTCAACCCTCCGTTAACTTGTTGAATGGCGCCCCGGGCATTCCCATGGTTGCCATCGATAAAAGTGATAAAAGGCTCGTAGCCGCGCACAGACAGCGCATCCTGGCCCTCAAGCGTCAGCTTGCTTGACGTCGGGGTGGTCGTTCCGATGCCAATGTTTCCATTCAGTTCAGTAATCACTGAATCGCCGACCTCTGTCGCCGTAGTGAATTTGGCGATCTTTCCCATCGTGCCCGCGGGGGCAGCCGAGGCCGCCGTCTTGCTGGCCTCACTGCGGTTCTCGGTCTCCGCCTCGATCTCGCGCCCGCCAGCGTCGCGCTTCGAGTTCTCGCCTGACCGCCCGACTGTTCGTTCAATGTTTGTAGTCACCCCGGCTACCGTGGCGTTTTCGTCTCGGGCCACGGTCAGTTCAGCGCCGACGCCGCCGCTGTCCTGGCTCGTCACCCAGAGCTTGTCCGCGCCGTCTCGGTCTTGCGCGCGGTCAACAATGAAATGGCCCCGCCGCACACGCGCTTTCTCCGCGCCAGTTTCTTTGATCGAGAGCGTGTAAGCGTACAAACCGCTCTTGACCGCTTCGCCGTTGGCGTTCCGCAACGGCCAATCGAGTTCCGGCTCGGCGATAACGCCGCTGTCGTAAACCATCTCGCCCGTCTGATCGAAGACTTTCAACTGCATCTCCGCGACGGCTGAACGCGAGGTGAAGCGCACTTTTTCTCGCTGAATGATGATCAGGACATCCTGTGAGAAGGTGTTGTTTGACTGAGGATCATGCTGTTGGTCCTGGCTCTGCTGAGCGAGTGATGTAGGCGCGCAGAGCAGAGCGCAAAGCAGCATTTGTGGGACGATGAAACGTTTGATGACACGCATAACCTTTTCCCCTTGTCGTTTTCGAGTAAACGTTTTCAACCAAAGCTGATCCCAGGCTCAATCCAGGCGATCAGCCGTCTCGTGACTTTCTCGTCACGCTGGGGGAAGGCGGAAAAAGGGCGGGCGTATTACCATCGGCGGGAACGGAAATAAAATTTTCTCCTCGCCGGTTTCTTTGACCCTTATCTTCATCCTCACTACAATGCCGCGTCTCCGAAGCGGAATCCGGATTAGCGAATGTCGGCTTGGCGCCGGGCTAAAATACAAGGCCTGCAGCGCCTGATCTGAAACATCCCAACCACTATTCCTGGAGGCGGTCTTATGCGCCACGGCTTGCGTTACTGGTTCTTAGGAGGCGCCCTCGTCTGTTGTTGCTTCTTCTTCAATCTGGCTCAAGACGAATCTCGTAAGGAGCGTCCCGGCTCCGCCTCGGCGGCTGATGAGGCTGTGTTGCGCGCGCTGGCGCAGGAGTTCTACGCCGCCTACGCGAAGAAGGATTTGGACGGCTTTCTGCGGTTGTGGAACGCCAAGTCGCCTGAGTTCGCGGCGCGCCGTCAGACAATGCAGAAACTCTTCGCCGACCACGAAAGGATCGATGTCAAAGATCTGGCGCCTCGCAAAATGACGGTCGAGGGCGAAAGGGCGAAGTTGCGTGTTGAGGTAGAGATGAACGCCATTGAAGCGAAGACGGGGAAGCCTTCGGCTGGTTTTGGGAAAATGATTCGCGCGCTGCAGTGCGTGAAAGAAGAAAGGACTTGGAAGGTCTGGCGCGAAGCGCCGGCGGAGGAAGAACTCGCGGCGGCGTTGATAGCGGCGAAGACAGAGCAGGGGCGCGCCGCTTTAATGTCAGAGGAGAAAGAGTTGGCGACGGCGAAGCTGGCGCTGGCGCTGATCAGGCAAGGCAACCACTTCTCTGATCAAGCAATTTACGCGCAGGCGCTTACAGCCTATCGCTTGGGACAAAGCGTTGCGGAACTGATCGGTGACAAGGATGGAGTCGCCAACGCTTTACACGGCATTGGTCGTGTCCATTCGATCCAGGGAAACTATGGGCAGGCTTTAGAACACTGCCAGAAGAGTCTGGCGATATTCGAAGTCTTGGATAACAAGGAGGGGATGGTCAGGGCCCTTAGCACCGTCGCGACTATTTACCGATCACAAGGCGATTACGGCCAGGCGCTGGAGTACTATCAAAGAGGCTTGGCGATGTCCGAGGCCATTGGCATTAAATTGGGAATTGCTCTCGGCTTGGCCAACATTGGAATTATCCACCGGTCACAAGGCAACCACGAACATGCGCTGGAGTACCTCAAGAAGAGTTTGGCGATTTTTGAATCCCTTGAAGCCAAACCCAGGATCGCCAATGCGCTGAACAGCATTGGGAATGTCTACCTCGACCAAGGTAACTACGGGCAGGCATTGGAGTACTACCAGAAAAGCCTGGCGATGTCCGAAGCCCTGGGCCAAAAGGACGCGATTGCCATCGCTCTACTCAACACCGGGGAAGTCTACCGAATGCAAGGCGCCTACGGGCAAGGCTTGGAATACCTCAGGAGGAGCCTGGCGGCGTTCGAAGACATGGGTCGCAAAGAGGGGATTGCGCTCGCCCTGAATAACATCGGTAATGTCCACATTGACCAAGACGACTACGAGCAGGCTTTGGAATACCACCGGAAGAGCCTGGCGATGAGCGAGACTATTGGAAACAAATCAACGATTGCCCGCACCCTGAACAACATCGGGGTCGTTCATCGATCACAAGGCGATTACGAACAGGCATTGGAGTATTACCGGAGAAGCCTGGCGCTGAGAGAAGAATTAGACGATAAAACCGGGATTTCAATTGTCTTGAGCAATATGGGTGGTATTCATGCCGAACAGGGTCGTCACTCACAGGCGCTGGATTTCGCTGAGCGCGCTGGCGCGCTGGCTCAACGCATTGGCGCTTTTGAAGTTCTCTGGCAGGCTCGCCTCACCGCGGGTGTCGCTTATCGCGCCCTTAAACAACCGGCCCGGGCGCGGCAAGCCTTTGATGACGCAATCCATACTATCGAGACCATGCGCGCTCAGGTCGCAGGCTACGAGCAAGCGCAGCAACGTTTCTTTGAAAGCAAAGTCTCTCCGTACTACGCGATGGTCGAGTTGCTGGCGGCGCAAAATCAGATTGCCCAAGCTCTCTCCTTTGCCGAACGAGCCCGAGCGCGCGCGCTACTCGACGTGCTGCGCAGTGGCCGCATCAACGTCACAAAAACCATGACCGCGTCGGAACGAGAGCAGGAGCGGGGATTCAGTAATCGTCTCGTTTCGCTCAATACGCAGATTTCGACCGAGAACCTGCGCCCGCAGCCTGACCACCTTCGTCTCAATGATCTCAAAGCTCAATTGCAAAAAGTGCGGCTGGATTACGAAGCTTTCCAGACCGGTCTTTACGCCGCGCATCCCGAGTTGAAAGCGCAGCGCGGTGAAGCGGAGCCGCTGACGCTGGAACAGGCGCGCGAGACGTTGCCCGACACGCAGAGCGCGCTGCTGGAATACGTGGTGACCGACGAGAGGACTTATCTCTTCGCGCTGACCGGAAACGGCGCCGGGGCAGCCGCCGAGCTGAAGGTTTACCCGCTGGAGATCAAGCGCAAGGAATTGAGCGGACGCGCCGCAAAGTTTCGGGAGACGCTGGCCAAAGGCAGTCCCGGCTTTCGCCAACCGGCGCGCGAACTTTACGACCTGCTTCTCAAACCGGCGGCGACGCAGTTGCAAGGCAAAACATCACTCGTCATCGTTCCGGATGGCGCGCTTTGGGAATTGCCTTTTCAGGCGTTGCTGACCGCGCCGAACCGATACTTGATTGACGACTGCGCCATCGCTTACGCGCCATCGCTGACGGCATTGCGCGAAATGGTCAGGCTGCGCGACGGAAAGAAGGATTCGACAGGCTCTCCGACGCTGCTGGCCTTCGGCAATCCGGCGTTGGGCAAACAGACCATCGCGCAGGCCAGGTCGGTGTTGATGGACGAGAAGCTCGATCCTCTGCCCGAAGCCGAAAGACAGGTCAACACGCTGAAACAGATTTACGGCGCGGCGAAAAGCAAAATCTATATTGGCGCGGAAGCCCGCGAGGAACGCGCCAAGGCTGAAGCCGGGGCTTATCGCATTCTGCACCTGGCTACTCATGGCGTCCTCAATGACGTCAGCCCGATGTATTCGCGCGTCCTGTTGGCGCAACCTGAAGGCGACGCGAATGAAGATGGGCTGCTCGAAGCGTGGGAGATCATGAAGCTGGATTTAAAGGCCGACCTGGCCGTGCTCTCAGCCTGCGAGACCGCGCGCGGTCGTGTCGGAGCGGGTGAAGGAATGATCGGTCTATCCTGGGCCTTGTTCGTCGCCGGATGCCCGACCGCCGTCGTCAGCCAGTGGAAGGTCGAGTCGGCCAGCACGACCGAGTTGATGCTTGAATTTCATCGCCAGCTCAAATCGCAGATGGCGAAACCGACCGGCGGCTTCAGCGCCGCGCGCGCATTGCGCGAAGCGGCGCTGAAGTTACAGCGCACAGACGCCTATCGCCATCCGTTTTACTGGGCGGGCTTCGTGGCGGCCGGAAAGGGATTTTAGGATGATCGCCGCTTCGCTCCGACGCCGCCGGGCGACTTCCGCGCCAACCTGGATTGCGTAACTGAAACGTTTACTCCAAACCACTCCCGGTCAAAGGCGCCGGCGCTTCCACCGTCAAAATCAACGCCATCGTCGCCCAACTCGATGCGGCAGCCGAGATCCATTGGTTGTAGCCGTAGGGGAATCCGCTCTCGAACTGTTTCTGGAAAGGAAACGAGCGGCTCAGAACGCGCCACGAACCATCCGCGGCTTGATCGGCGAGCAGGTAGCTCACCCCGCGTTGATAAGCGCGATGCGTGACGGGTAATCCGCCCGCCTGATGAAGCGCGACCAGCGCCTGCCCCGTAGCATACGCGTCGCTTTCCAAGGTGGGATGTTGTCCCCAGCCGCCGTCTTTGCGTTGCTGGGCCAATAACGTCTGCGTCATTTTCTGAAGCGATTGCTTGTCTACGTTTGCCCAGGCCAGCCCCAAGAGCTGAAAGGCCCGATCTTCATTGTGTTTGGGAACCGCTTGCATCAGCCATTGGCGCGCTCGTTCGACGCGGGAGGTCACTTCCTGGCGTAATCCTTTGGGAGCGTATAACTGCGAAGCTCGCAAAGAGAGCGCCGTCTTTGGCTTTGACGGTGATCTCCGCTCCGCTGTCAAGCAAAACGCTGATCAATGCAGGATCGGCGCTCTCCGAAGCAGCCGCGCACATCAACGCGGTGTAGCCGTGTTCATTTGTTACGCGCGTGTCGGCGCCTTTTTCAAGCAGAAGCTTGACCGTACCCAAATCGCCCATTTGAGCCGCCAGCATCAAAGCAGTCGTCCGATTTGCTTTTGGCGTTCGGGTCCGCGCCTTGCGTTAGCAGAAGCTCTACGCAATCGACGCCCGCATAAGCCGCCGCATACATCAATGCCGTCAAGCCATCTTCGTCTCTGACGTTGGCGTCCGCTCCCTCGGACAGCAATGTTCTTGCCGTCTGAGCATCGGCGCCGCGGACTGCGGTCAACAGCTTTTCATTCGACTCTTTGTCCTGCATCGCGGCTCCGGCGCGCGGCAAACAGGCGCAAACGATTCCCAAAAAGATCGCCAAAAGAGTTGAAAATTTGGCATTCCGTTTCTGTTTCATATTCGATTTTCTCCAACGAGAGTCAGATTAAGTCTCGTTCTAAATAGTCATTGACCTTTACGTAATGTCTAAGGCCGCTCCCAGGCTCGATCCGAGCGGTCAGCCATCTCGTGACTTTCTCGTTACGTTGGAGGAAGACGGAAAAAGGTCGGGCATATTACCGGCGGTAGGAATGGAAGCAAAATTTACAGAATTTACT
>Ga0187894_10002200_pt1 | contig 23617 bp, 22 predicted proteins | sample GBC1701081metaG_FD_136650 | JGI IMG/M metagenome (GOLD analysis project Ga0187894, IMG submission 136650) | White microbial mat communities from a lava cave in the Kipuka Kanohina Cave System on the Island of Hawaii, USA - GBC170108-1 metaG ... | reverse complement strand
TCTCCTTCGGACAGCTTGATAGCGCAAACAAGAGGAGAGTACAAGTACGATATTTTGGATCGACGTACGGCGCCTTGGATTCGGCGCCGTGACACTTACGAGGTTATGAAACCATCTCTAGTCGTTCCAAGAGTGGGGCTGTGAAACCAGACCACTACCGATAATTGGATGCGTGCCTAGCGGGAGGGGTCTGGACTAACATCTCGAACGCAGCATGTCGAAGGACGGCAAGGCGATGGCGCACGGGCATTCCATGAATCCGACGAACAAGGGCCGAGGCGTCAGGGTGCCGGACGCCGAGATCAGGCCAGCGCTCCGCGCGCTTTTGCTGCGGCGTCACGCCAGCGAGAGCGACACTGTTCTGATCGAAGAACTTGGCTTGCGCCGCGGCCACGTGAGAGTTGACCTCGCGGTGGTAAACGGCGCGTTGCACGGATTCGAGATCAAATCGGACAGGGACAGTCTGAGGCGTCTCGCCGTGCAGGTGGATCTATACAGCCAGGTACTTGATCGCGCGACTCTAGTTGTTGGCGAGCGCTTCGCGCCTCTTGCGACGTCGCTGGTGCCTGCATGGTGGGCAGTTGTCCGGGTCTCCAGCAAATCGAGCGGACTCCAGTTCACGACACTTCGCCGATCGAGGCTGAACCCTCAGCGGAATGCGCGGGTGCTTGCGGAACTCCTCTGGTCAGGCCAGGCGCTAGCGCTCCTGGAAGCGCGCGGCGCAGCGAGAGGGATGCGGGGCAAGCCGAGACGAGTCCTGTGGGATCGTGTTTGTGAGTGCATTTCAGTTGACGAGATCGCCGCAGCTGTTCGCCATAGGCTCAAGGCCAATTCAGATTCTGAAGTCCCTGCATGACCGCCGAAAGATGGTGAATGGTGCCAAGTCGTCGCCATACTCCCGCCGAACCGTATCCGCTCGCGCCATCCGCGGCGGCTTTCATCGACTGACAGCCATCGCAATGGTCCGGTCCCGCAAAATACTGTCGTAAGTGACCGTAGACGAGGCGAGTCGCGAGCGTAGGGAATTGTGAACTCGGTGTTATCGAGCGCGTACTCTCGCCCTTCACGAGCAGCCAGTGTTCCGCCTTCGTGTAACGAATTGCCGCGGACACCTGCATGATTCTGAAATCAAAGCCCTCGACGCCACGTGGGTGCTGAATCGCGTAGTCGCTATAAGTCGGCAGTCTGACTAGCGACTGGCGGGTCGAATGAAGAAAATCTCGCCAGGCGAGCCAATCCGAGCGCTCAACGAGATCGTGAGAGTGTCGGTCGACGCCGCCCATGCTGATCGGAAAGGCCGAGGCGGATACGGTGAACGTACGCCATTCCTGATGATTCGGCACGTCCGCGAGGAACGCGTTCGCAAGCGCAGCGATACCGCCGACGACCATCTCTTCGACAGCACCCAGGTCAACGATGAGGTCGACGTCGCCCCGGGACAGTTCGTGCCTGCTGAGAAACGCGGGGATTGCCGACGGTAGCTGACCTGCCTCGAACTCTGGCCTCGTCAGCCGGAGCCCGATTCCGTGGTCCCGGTGTTCCAAGGCGGGGCTGACATCCACCGTTCGGGTAACGCCAGTGACTGGCGCGAATACCATGCCATCGGCCCTGGCGCGGCTGAAGACAGCGTGCGCCGCGGTTGACCCGTCCGTCTCAATCTCACGCGTGTCGATGAAGCAGCGAGGGTAGGTACTCACGGCATCGCGAAGCCCCTTAAACGCCGTCTCGATGTGTTTGTCGATGGCTTTGCCATCTTTGCGCTCGACGATCTCAAGTAAGGGCGTGATTCGAGGGACGAGCTCGTTGTCCACGCGAGATAGTGCAGCCTTCTCACCTTGTTTGACCTTCAGAATCGGCACGTAGTGGTTGGCGCCAAATGTCATGTCGTAGTCGACGGAGGTCGCCACAGCAAGAGTGGCGCAACATCGGATGCGAGACTGTCGTAGTACGACCAGAGGGCGGAGAGGGGATCGTTGTTGCTGTCGGAAAAGCAGATCCCGACGGCCCTGTCGAGCGATCGAATCGCAACGAGGCGAGCCCGTAGGTCATCTGCCCCGAGAGGACCATGGAGCGCTATCAGGACTGCCTCGAGGGGAGCGATCAGCCCTGAGAGCGCTTGTGCGGCACCTTCGACCTTGTCGATCGCTCGCAGTGCCCGCTTGTCGCCTGAGAGCACAAGTACGTTTCTTTCGATTGCGGCCGAGTAGAGCTGTGCCTCTCCAGGACCAATGCCCGGCACCGGTCTGAATCGATCGAGCCACTCGCTTGTCGATGCCTGGAGCGGTGGAATCGCGCGCGCGATCTCGAGCAGTGATTCACAGTTCTCTTCACCGAAGCGATTCGGAACACTGCCACGGCGCAGCATGTACGGTAGGGCGGGCAGCCTCTCGCAATCAGTGAGCTGCGCTCCGAGGCTGGCCACGGCGTCTGTCAGCAGACCGGCCACCCCGAGCTTACAGAACACATCGGTATCAATCAGAACCTTCATTGACCGCCAACGGTGCAGGAGCGCACAGCAGCAATAGTGCCCGGTCGGTCTCGCTTGCATCGGCGATGTTCACGTTCTGCGCAAAATGCTCCCGCAGCTGACGCCGGGCGCCGACGTTGCGATAGAGCGCCTTCACTGCCATCGTGGCGGTCGCATAGTCGCCAGGCCCTCTGGCCCACGCGAAGATGACAATGCTCGCGTCGGCACCGCTCTCGTGTTCGATACTGATCGCTTGGCGTGCGAGATCCTTGAAGTCTCTGGTGGCTGGCGTGTCCATGTTGGGCACTTCCGCGCTGCCGATGAGGACACGCGTGGCATAGGCGTCCGCCCGAGATTCGATGTCGGCATGGTCACTGATCTCGTCCTCCTCATCAACGACGGGCCGACCAAGAGCACAATCACCAGCCGCGATGTGAGCTGCTTCATGTGCGATCAAGAACGCTACGCGGCCGGGCTCATCATGCTTGTAGCCGATCACGATCGCCGGCCGCCCATCAACGATGCAGGCCATACCCTGAAACGACGGAGCCGGAAGCACGTCCAATGGGATGACCGGGATACCTCGCGTCCAAAGGTCGCGAAGTACGTCGCCGACCTGTAACGCAGGGGCGAGCCGCGTGATCTGCGCTCGCCATGCCAATCCATCCAGCGGCAGAGCTTGGGGAGGATGCGCTTGTCGCAGATTGCGGACTGTTGCGGACGCAACCTGGGTTGCAACATGGATCGCGGCGGCTAGCCGATTAAAGCTGATGTCGCGCGCACGCCTGAGTTGAGCGTCGGGATAGGCGAGTGGTGCAAGCAATGTGCTCGGATTGGACACCGCATCTAGTGAGCTCCCAAGAAAGCGCGCGACACGAAACTCGAAGTCCTGCACGAGCGTCGGATCGTCAGCGCACGCATCATCCCACCAGTCCGGGAGTAGGGCCGCGCGGACGAAGTCCTTGCTGAATCCGGCCTTCGAGAGGCGCTGAAGCAGGGTCTTGAACGTTCGCAACTCAGTTGAGGCAGGCACGTTCGCTGTCGTCCTCCGAGGTTGAAGAGTGTGGCCAAGGAGCTTGGGGGGGCTGCCGGGGCCACGCTGCATTCCCCAGTATTGTACTGGCCGGCTGTCGCTGTGGCAGCTAGCTCGAGTACGACCACCGGTTCTACTCCCAGATTCGGCGCACTTCCGCTTCGGGCTCCTCTTGTCGCGCCATTACCCACGCGAGCAGTGCCGTTTGGTGACCTTGATGGAACCGTCCATCCGTGAACGGTTGCGGCAGCGGTCGCCCAATCGCGGGTGTCCAGAGAGAGATTGATCCGCTCGCCCCCTGCGCCCCCTAGACCCAGACCTCAATTGAGCCGGATCCAACTACGCCCCTTTTCCGATGCGGACAACTGCCGGAGTGCCGCCGAGATGGCAATAGCACCCGTTCTATCGAATGTTTCGGGTCAGCTGATGCAGAGTAGAAACCAACTCCACCCTCTCCGCCACTCCCTCCCAGGGATCGCGTCGCGTTCGCGCCCGCTCCCGCATCGCCCGCTCCCGCTGCCCCCGCCGCTGCGAGGCGCTTCCGGATTGCACCGGTCGCTGATCTGTGTCAGTGTCCCCGCTCTCGGACGCTTTCTGCACAGTGCGACGCGGCTGGACCCGGGGCGGGGTCCGTCCGCGCAGCGGAGTCTCGAATGAATTCGACAAATCTTTTCCGGAGAGATGTCCGAGTGGCTGAAGGAGCACGCTTGGAAAGCGTGTTTGGCGGAAACGCCAACGTGGGTTCGAATCCCACTCTCTCCGCCAGAGATTCCCAAGGCTTATGGGGCTCGAGCCCTGTGCGACGCGGTCCCGCCAACCCCGCCAGGCCCGGAAGGGAGCAACGGTCCCCGGGTCTCCGCGTGCGCCGCAGGTCCACTTGGGCCCCGCTTCATTCCAGGAGGTCGCCATGAACGAGGGCAGCGAGCTCCGCGACGACGAGCGGCGCTGGATGGAGGCGGGTGAAGGACCGCTCGTCTTCGACGAGCACGTCCTCGACCGCCCGATCCGATCCATCGGGCTCCGTCCTTCGGTCGTCGTGCCCGAAGGCGCGCTTCTCTCCGAGGCGATCCGCCTGATGCGCGAGCGCAAGATCGGCTCGGCGCTGGCGACGCGCGAAGGCCGCCTGGTCGGCATCGTCACCGAGCGCGACCTGCTGATGCGCGCGGCGCTCGGCGAATTCGACCCGGCGAAGATCCACGTCGACGCGCTGATGCACCACGATCCGGTGGTCTTGACCCCGGACCACCCGATCGCCTACGCCCTGAACCTGATGAGCGACGGCGGATTCCGGCACGTGCCGCTGGTCGACGCGGAGCGCCGGCCGGTCGGCATCATCTCGATGCGCGACATCGTGGACTACCTTGCCTGGTTCTTCCGCGAGAAGGTGCTGAACCTCCCGCCGACGCCGCAGTCCTCCATCGCGCCGCACCGCGAAGGCGGTTAGCGCCGCGGCCCCCGGCGCGCGTATGGCCTACCGCGTTCTGGCCGTGAAGTACCGGCCGGCGACCTTCGAGCAGGTCATCGGACAGCAGGCCGCCGTCACCACGCTGCAGAACGCGCTGCGCGACCGCCGGATCGCGCACGGCTACATCTTCGCGGGCGTGCGCGGGGTCGGAAAGACCACGATGGCGCGCCTGTTCGCGAAGGCGCTCAACTGCGTGAACGGGCCGACGCCCGCGCCGTGCGGGCAGTGCCCGTCGTGCCTCGAGATCCCCGAGGGACGCTCGATGGACGTCTTCGAGATCGACGGCGCGTCGAACAGCAAGGTCGACGAAATGCGCGATCTGCTCGAGACCACGCGCTACGCCCCGGCCCGCGACCGCTACAAGATCTTCATCATCGACGAGTTCCACCAGATCAGCCGCCACGCCTTCAATGCCCTGCTCAAGACCCTCGAGGAGCCGCCGCCGTACGTCGTGTTCATCATGGCGACGACGGAGCTCGACAAGGTGCCCGAGACGATCCCGAGCCGGTGCCAGGTCTTCGAATTCCGTCGGCTGGCCCTGCCCGCGATCGCCTCGCAGCTCCGCCGCATCGCCGATCAGGAAGCGGTGAAGGTCTCGGACCGGACGCTCGCGCTTGCCGCGCGCGCCGCCGGCGGCTCGATGCGCGACGCCGTCACGGCCCTCGATCAGGTCATCGCGGCGTGCGGCGACACCGTGGCCGACGACGCCGCGCGCCAGGCCCTTGGCGTCATCTCCGAGGAGGAGGTCGAGGCGTTCTTCGCCGCGGTCGCCGAGCGCGATGCCCCCGCGCTGCTGCGGCTGATCGCCCGTCTCTCCGACGCGGGCCAGGATCCGGCCGCCTTCGGCGCCGAGCTGCACGATCAGGCGCGCCGTCTGTTGATCGCGCGCACGCTGCCCGACGCCGGCGATCTGCTCGAGGCCGGCTCCGAGGCGATGGAGCGCACCACCGCGCTCGCCGCGCGCTTCGGCGAGGACGATCTGCTGCGCCTCGTCACGATGATCGAAGGGGCCCAGCCGTCCCTGCGCTATGCCGCGCAGCCCCGGTATCTGCTGGAGTCGCTCGCCGTGCGGCTGGCGCGCCTCGCGCATCTGGTGTCGCTCGACGAGCTGCTCGCGCGCCCCGCGGCGGGCGTCTCGAGCGCCGAGGCCGCCGCGCAGGCTCCCGCTCCGGCCGCGGGTCCCGCTCCCACGGCGACCGGGGATAAAAAAAAAATCCTGACCCCGGCCGCCGCTCTGGAACCGGCCCCCGCTCCCGCCGCTGAAGGGTCCCCGCTTCCCGCCGCGGCGCCGGTCGGCACCTCGTCTCTCTTCGAGCGGATGCTCGCCCGGCTCGAGACCGAGAAGCCGTCGCTCGCGACGATGCTCGCCGACGTCGCCGGCGCGGAGGAGCGCGAAGGCGCCCTGATCCTTCCCGTCCCTGTCTCCTCGTCCGCCCGCACGCGGCTGGCCCGGGCCGACACCACCGAGGCGCTGACGGGGATCGCCACGGCTCTCGCCGGGCGGCCGGTCCGCGTGAAGGTGGTCGTGGCAGGCACCGCGCCCGCCGTCGCTGCCAGGGCCGCTTCGGCTCCTGCCTCGCCCGCCCCGCAGCCGCGCACCGCTCAGGCCGCCCCGGTGCGCCCCGGCGCCCCCGCGCCCCCGCCCGCCGGCGGCGAAGCCGCGGCGAAGCGGCGTGTGCTCACCGAGCGCGCGCTTGCCGACCCGGGAGTGCGTCAGGTGATGGAGATCTTCAACGCCCGCGTCGTGGACATCGAGGAGAAGGGATGAACGTCGGCAAGATGATGAAGGACCTGCAGCGCGCGCGCGAAGATCTCGAGAAGCGGCTCGCCGAGATGCGCATCGAGGGCTCCGCCGGGGGCGGGCTGGTGAAGGCGGTCGTGGACGGGCAGAAGCAGCTCCACTCCGTTGCCTTCGGTTCCGGCGCCGTCGACCCGAATGATCTCGAGATGCTGCAGGACCTCGTCGTGGCGGCGGTGAACGACGCGGGGCGCCGGGCCGACGAGGAGAGCAAGGCGCTCATGAACCGGCTGATGGGTCCTCTGTCCGGCGGCATGAACATTTCGGGGCTCTTCTGATCCGGCCGATGCGCCGCGCATGAGTCCGCGCCGGAGCGAAGCCGACACCGCAATCGAGCGGCTGACGGCGGAGCTGATGCGTCTGCCGGGCATTGGGCGCAAGAGCGCCCAGCGGCTCGTGTTCCATCTGCTCAAGCGTCCGGCCGCCGAGGCGCAGGCACTCGCCGCCGCGCTGCTCGCGGTGCGGGAGCGGGTGCGCGCCTGTTCCGTCTGCTTCAACTTCGCCGAGGAGGAGCTGTGCGCGATCTGCGCCGATCCGGGGCGCGACCGCAGCCGGATCTGCGTCGTCGAAGAGCCGGCGAATGTCGGCGTCCTCGAGCGGTCCGGGGCCTTTCGCGGGCTGTACCATGTGCTCGGGGGCGTGCTGTCGCCGCTCTCGGGGGTCGGCTCCGAGGACCTTCACGTGCGCGAGCTGGTGGAACGGGTGCGCGGCGCGGAGCCGCCGGTCGCCGAGGTCGTGCTTGCGACCAATCCCACGGTCGAGGGGGAGGCGACGGCGATCCACGTGGCCGCCGCGCTCAAGCCGGCCGGAGTTCACGTGACCCGGATCGCGCAGGGGTTGCCCGTCGGAGCCGACCTCGAGTACACCGACGACGTCACTCTCCTGCGGGCGCTCCAGGGCCGGCGGGATGTGGACTGAGATCCGGCCGGGAATTACATTGACCAGTCCGGAGGGGACCGGAGCGGGGATCGGACCGATGGCGATCGTGGACCTGGCTCTGCATGCCGAGGACGAGCGCAATCTCAGCGCCGTCGTGTCACGGCTGCGCGAGGATGCGAACGCCCGCATCGTCTTTCTGCTCGACCGCAACGGACATGCCCTCTCCATGGCCGGAGAGATGGGAGAAACCGATCCCACCGCCCTGGCGTCGCTCGCGGCGGGCAACGTCGCCGCCACCGAAGGGCTCGCCCGGCTCGTCGGCGAAAAGTCGTTCACCACGCTCTGGCACGAGGGCGAGCGGGACAGCCTGCACATCAGCGCGGTCGGCCCCCGGCTCATCCTGATCGTGGTCTTCGACGAGCGCTCGTCCCTCGGCCTGGTGCGCCTGCGGGTCCGCAAGGCGACCGCCGATCTCTACGGTGTCGTGGAGCAGATCCAGCGGCGGCCCGCCCCCGCCGGCGTGTCGGCCGGCGGGTTCGACTTCAGCGACCTGACCGACAGCGACCTCGACAAGCTCTTCGACGAGAATTAGCCGATGTCCTTCGTCAACTACGCCGCCCGCGAGATCAACTGCAAGCTCGTGTATTTCGGACCGGGTCTGTGCGGCAAGACGACCAATGTCCAGTACATCTACGACCGGACGCAGGCGGGCGCGAAGGGGAAGCTCATTTCACTCGCGACCGAAACCGACCGCACCCTGTTCTTCGACTTCCTGCCGCTCGACCTGGGGAGCGTGAAGGGCTTCAAGACGCGCTTTCACCTGTACACCGTGCCGGGCCAGGTCTTCTACGACGCGTCCCGGAGGCTGATCCTGAAGGGCTCAGACGGCGTCGTGTTCGTGGCCGATTCGCAGGCGCCGCGGCTCGACGCGAACATCGAGTCGCTGCGCAATCTCGAAGAGGCTCTCAAGGAGCACGGCTTCGATCTGCGCACGATGCCCTATGCGCTGCAGCTCAACAAGCGCGACCTGCCCAACGTGGTTCCGGTGGACGAGATGCGCCGGCAGCTTCAGTTCAAGGACGAGCCGGTCTTCGAGGCGGTCGCCGTGTCCGGTGTCGGCGTCTTCGACACGCTCAAGGCGTGCGCGAAGCAGGTCCTCACCCGCCTCGGCAGCCGCTAGAGCGCCCGCGCGCTACTTGATGTAGCCGAGCGAGCGGAGCTGCTCCAGCATCTCCGGCGGAAGATCCTCGAGCCGGCGTCCCTCGCCTTCGGTCTCGCCGGCATGCTCCGTCAGGCGGCGCGCCTCGATCGCCGCGGCGAGCGCCGCCAGCCGTTCGGGCTGCGTCTGCGACAGGTCGTTCTCCTCGCCCGGATCGAGCAGCAGGTCGTACAGGCGCTGCTCGCCGTCGCTCGCGACCACCGCCTTGAAGCGGCCGTCGGTGACCGCGCGCAGCTCGCGGTCCCAGGCCGAAAAGTCCCGCCCGGGAAAGGCGACGCCCAGGCGCGCCAGCGTCGTGCGGGGATGCGACTCGTCGGCAAAGGCGAGCGGCCGCGCTCCGGAGGCGACCTCCTCGGGGAAGAGCGGCCGGCACGGTGCGTCCGGTGCGGGCGGCTGACCCGGGAACGCGCCGGTCCGCTCCGCCGCGATGTCCGGCAGACCCACGAGATCGAGCAGTGTCGGATAGAGATCGTGGCTCTGCACGAGCCCCGCCGCTCGCGCGCCGGCGGGGAACCGCGCCGGCCAGCGCACGACGAGCGGCACGCGGAGGAGCGGCTCGAAGATGGCCAGATCGTGGCCGTGGCGGCCATGCTCGCCGAGCATCTCGCCGTGATCCGCGGTGACGGCGACGACGGTCGAGTCGGTCAGCCCGTCCTCGCGCAGCCGGTCGAGGATCATTCCAAGCCCCGCGTCCGCCGCCGCCAGATCGCCGTCGTACAGACCGCGCAGAATCTCGAGCTCCGCCGGGGTGAGCTTCGTGGACCCGAACTCCAGCTCGCTTTCCGGAAGATTGCCGATGCGCTCCCGCTGCTCCGGCGTCGTGCCGGGCGGCACGAACCGCGCGCCGAAGTTCTCGGGCGGGGTGTACGGCCAGTGGGCGTCGAAGAAGTTGACGAACAGGAAGAAGGGCTTCTTCTCGCCGCGCTGCTCCTCGATCCAGCGCAGCGACTGCTGCGCCAGGTCCGCCGCCGGCATCTGGGACGACGACAACTCCGGCTTCGGGAACGCGGTGCGCACCAGGTGCCGCAGCGAGAGCGCGTCGCGCTGGCGCTCGCGCATCGGCCGCCCGGCCATGAAGGTCGTGAGCCCGTCGAAGCCGCGAGCGAGCCCGTTGTCCGGGGAGACCCACGGGTTCCCCGAGAAGGCGCCGGTCGCGTAGCCGGCGGTCTTCAGGTGCTCGGCGAGCGTGACGAACTCCGGCGCGAGGATCGGCCGCACGCGATCGGCGCGATGGGTGCCGGGATACACGCCGGTGAACAGCGACGCATGTCCGGCCACGGTCCAGATCGCGGGACTGACGGCGTTCGTGTAGAGCGTGCCCTCCAGGGCGAGGCGCTCGAGCGCGGGGGTCGTCGGCTTGCGGTAGCCGTAGGCCGAGCAGTGGTCGGCGCGCACGGTGTCGAGCACCACGAGCACGATGTTCGGCCGGCCTCCGCGCGCCTGCGCGTCGGCGAATGGCACCGCCGGATCGCGGCGCGGACGCCGCTCCTCCCCGAGCACAGGCACGCCGGCCGCGGCGACGACGGCCGCGAGCAGCACGCCGGAGGCAAGCGGCCTGCGGGCCAGCGCCTCCAGCGGGCGGATGCCGCGGCGGCGGCACCAGACGACGATCGCTCCGGCGAGCACGGCGACCGCCGCGAGCAGCGCGAGGCCCATCGGGCTGCCAAAGCCCCCCACGTGCCCGAGCCCCCGGAGCTTGATCGCGAGCGATCCGCCGATGAGGGCGATCCCGAGCACGCCCAGGAGCGGCAGGATCATCCGCCGCAGCGCCGGGACGACGAGTCCGAGCACGAGCCCGCAGGCGGCGAGCCCCATCAGGGCGATCGCGTCGAAGACGATGGCGTAGGGAATGATGCCGGTCTCGAGGACGAGGTTGCGGCTCACGGCGCTCTGCCCGTACGCCGGGACGCCGAACGCGAGCGAGAGGATCCCCTCGAACAGCCCGCTCCCCGCACCGATCAGACCGGCGGCGGCGACGATGCCGCCGGCCCCTGGAGCCGCGGCGGCGCTCAGGAGGGCCCCGCCTCCGCCGCCTCTCCCAGCATCAGCTCCTCGATGACCGCGACCGGCAGACTGCCGTACGAGATCAGGCGGTCATGAAACCGGCGCAGCGAGAAGCTCGCGCCCTCGCGGTCCCGCACCCGTCCGAGCAGTCGCTGGATCTGCCACTTGCCGATCAGATACTGGATCTTGTAACCCGGGTTCGCGGCGGCGCCCGCCGTCTCGCCCTCGGCCGCCTCGCGGTCGAGGCCGCCTTCCTTCATGAAATAGTCGACGCCCTGCTCGAAGGTCCAATCTCCGGTCGCCAGCCGCACGTCCACCGCCACGCGCGCCGCCCGCATGCGCAGGAGCTGCATCACCTGGACCCGCGTATCGGGGCGGTCGTTGTACATCCCGGCCCGGTCGAGCATCTCCTCGGTGTAGAAGGCCCAGCCTTCGATGAACACGCCGTCGTCGTGCAACCGGCGGATCGGGTTCGCCACGCGGTTCGCGAGCGAGATCTGGTAGTGGTGCCCGGGAATGCCCTCGTGGCCCAGGATCGGCCGCGGATCCTCGATCGCCCACTTCAGGTAGGAGTTCGACGGGTGCGGGTCGTAGGTCGGAATGAAATAGAACCCCGACGGATCGGTATCGAACGGCCCCGGCGCGTTCATGAATCCGCCAGGCGCGGTGGGCTTGAACGCGCGCGGCAGCTCGCGGCACGAGAACGGGCCGATCCCCTCGGGGATCGACAGGATCTCGTGGCTGGTCAGGAACTTCACGATCCCGGCGGTGTTCGCCTCGTAGCTGCGCAGGAACTCCTCCTGGTTCGCGGGCGGCGCCGGGTGCGGCGCGCGCGCCGCCTCGGGGGCGATCCAGGCCTGCGTCGCGCGCGAGCGGGCCAGCTCCGTCTCACCGATCGCCACGATCTGGTCCGGGGACAGCGGCAGCAGCGCGACCTTCGCCAGCCATCGCTCGTAGTTCTGCCGGCCCATGGCGAACCTCGGATCCACCGCGCCGGTCTTCTGTTTCGCGTCGAGCCAGTCGGCGAATTCAGACAGCGCCTTCAGGGCGGTGGCGCGAGCTTCGTGCAGCGCCTTTGTATCCGCCGCGGAGAGCTTCTGGCCTTGCGGCGCCGCGGCATCGAGGGCGTCGAGGCTTTCCACGAAGAGCGGCTCCGCCGCGCGGGCCGATTCCGTGGCAAGCCGCGCGTAGAGCGCGACCGGACGCGCGAGGTTCTTCTTCCCCGTCTCGAGGAACGCCGGCATCGCGCGCAGGCGCGCCGTCGCCCGGCGCAGCCGGTCCGCCGCCGGGGCGTAGTCCTTCTTGATGAGCGAGAAAATGCCGTTCAGGCACTCGTCGACGTACATCTGCGGGTCGCGCGACTCGCGCTTCAGCACCTCGTCCGCGAACACCGCCCGCTCGAGTGCCGCCCCGAACAGGCGGTGATCTACCTGCTGGTCGAGATCGAACCCCACGGTGCCGATCGCCGCGAAGCGCTCGCGGTACCGCGCCAGCCCCGCCGCGCGCCGCGCCTGCGCCGCCTCGGAGTAGTCGGCGAGACGCGAGTCGATGTCGGGCTGCTTCGGCGTGGAATGCCGCCCGGCGTCCGAGGACCAGACGGGGAACTCGTCGAGCCGCCCCTCGTAAAACTCGGCCGCGAGATCGAGCAGGGCGCGGTGACGCGTCATTTGGGTCTCCTGCGGGGAGTTCTCCTGCGGGGCCGCCAGGGCGCCGGCGCCGAGAAGCGCGGCCGCCAGGCCGGCGGTGGCACGGCTCGCGACACGACCCCTCTGACCGGCGGAACGTCTCATCGGGCGCGCATTCTACCCGGAGGACGGCGGGTTATCATGAACCCCTTCCCACGCACTTGGCACCGGAGGATCGGCTCATGTCCGTCGCTGACGCCCTGTCCCATTACGACGCCCATCGCGCGCGGCACTACGAGGACCTGAAGACGCTCGTCCGGATCCCGAGCGTCAGCTTCGACGGTTTTCCTCCTGCAGAGGTCGTGCGCTCGGCCGAGGCGGTGGCGACGCTCCTGCGGTCGCGGGGTCTCGAGAACGTGAAGCTGCTGACGCTGCCGGGCGCGCACCCTTATGTGTATGGCGACTGGCTGCATGCCCCGGGCCGCCCCACCATCCTCCTCTACGCGCATCACGACGTGCAGCCTCCGGGGGACGCGTCCCTCTGGAAGTCGCCGCCGTTCGAGCCGACCGAGCGGTCCGACGGGCGCATCTACGGCCGCGGCATCGCCGACGACAAGGCGGGGATCGTCGCACACACCGCCGCGATCTCATCGTGGCTGGGTGCCGTCGGCGCGCTGCCGCTGAACGTGAAGGTGATCATCGAGGGCGAGGAGGAGTGCGGCAGCAGCCACCTCGAGGAGTTCCTCAAGGGGCACCGCGAGCTTCTGCAGGCGGACGTCATGGTGCTGGCCGATGCCGGCAACGTGGACACGGGCCTGCCGACGCTCACCATTTCGCTGCGCGGTCTCTGCCTGGTCGAGGTCGAGGTCCGCTCGCTCGATCACGCGCTGCACTCCGGCATGTGGGGCGGCCCGGTTCCCGATCCCGTCGCGGCGCTCTCGAAGATGATCGCGTCGCTGCACGACGCCTCGGGCCGGATCGCCGTGCCGGGGATGTACGACCGCGTGCGCCCGATGACCGAGGCCGAGAAGGCCGACCTCGACCGGCTCGGCGTGACGGAAGAGCTGTTCCGCAAGCAGACGCAGATGGTCCCCGGCGCGCAGATCCTGGGAGAGGGGAACCCCTACGCCACGATCTGGCGGCAGCCGTCGCTCACGATCAACGCGATGCAGGCGTCCAGCCGCGAGCAGGCGCGCAACATCGTGTGCGACAGCGCGTGGGCGCGCATCACCGTACGGCTCGTGCCGGACCAGCGCCCGAAGGAGATCCAGGAGAACCTGATCGCGCATCTGCGCCGGCAGATTCCATGGGGCGTGCAGGCCGACATCAGGCCGGGCGGAGCCGAATCGTGGTGGATGACCGAGCCGGGCGGGCCCGTGTTCGAGAAGGCGCGGCGGGCGTTTTCCGCCGGCTACGGCAAGGAGACGGTCTTCGTCGGCTGCGGCGGGAGCATTCCATTCGTGGGTCCGTTCTCCGAAGCGCTCGGCGGGGCGCCGGCGCTGCTCATCGGAGTCGAGGACCCTTACACGAACGCCCACGGCGAGAACGAGAGTCTCTCGCCCGTGGACTTCGACGGCGCGGTGCGCAGCTCGATCCGCCTCTTCCACGAGCTGGCCGCCTAGCGGGGTCTGCATGGCGCGCCGCGATCACGCATACGCCGGGAATGCTCCCGGCGGGCTGTTCGTGGACGAGACGTGCATCGACTGCGGCACCTGCTACACGCACGCGCCGGACGTGTTCCGGGATGCGGGGTCGCACAGCATCGTGGCCCGCCAGCCCGCGGGCGAGCCCGAGCGGGCGCGCGCCCACGAAGCGCTCGTCGCTTGCCCCACGGCGTCGATCGGCAGCGACGATCGCGAGGCCGCGCGCGGGGCCGCGGAGCGGTTTCCCCTCTCCTTCGCCGAGGAGGTCTTCTGGTGCGGCTACACCGCCGAGGAGAGCTTCGGCGCGTGGTCCTGGCTCATCAGCCGCGCCGGGGGGAACGTGCTCGTGGACTCGCCGCGCGCCGCGTCTCCCCTGCTGCGGCGCCTCGAGGACCTGGGCGGCGTCTCGCTGATGGTCCTGTCCCACCGGGACGATGTCGCCGACCACGAGCGGATCCACGCCCGGTTCGGCTGCCCGCGGCTGATGCACCAGGACGACGGCGTTCCCGGGATGGAGCGACTCATTTCGGGTCCGGATCCGGTCGCGCTCGCACCCGACCTGCTGTTCATCCCGACGCCCGGGCACACCCGCGGCAGCTCCTGCCTGCTCTATCGGGAGACGTTCCTGTTCACAGGCGACCACCTGTGGTACGAGCCGGCTCTTGGCCGCCTGCACGCGAGCCGCTCAGTGAACTGGTGGCGATGGGACGAGCAGCTCCGCTCCCTGGAGCGGCTGCTCGCCTACGACTTCCGTTGGGTGCTCCCGGGGCATGGCGCCCCCTGGGGCGCGCCGTCCGCGGCCGCCATGCGCCGGGCTCTCGAGAACACGATCTCCGCCCTGTCCTGAACGGGTTGACAGCCCGGGCGGCCCCCCCTAAGATCCCCGATCCCCTGAAGTTGCGGCCCCCGCCCCGTTCGCGGCGGAGGCCCGTTTTCCAGGAGTTTCGCGATGTACGCAGTCATCGAAACCGGCGGCAAGCAGCATCGCGTCGCCAAGGGCGACGTGCTGAAGATCGAGAAGCTGCCCGTCGAGGCCGGCGCGTCGGTCTCGTTCGACCGGGTGCTTGCGGTGTCGTCGGAGGCCGGCCTGAAGGTCGGTCAGCCGCTCGTGTCCGGCGCGAAGGTGACGGCCACCGTCGTCTCTCAGATCCGGGGCCCGAAGATCATCATCTTCCGCAAGAAGCGCACGAAGCAGTTCCGGCGCACCAAGGGCCACCGCCAGTATCTGACCACCGTCCGGATCGACTCGATCCAGGCCTAGCGAGGCACCCCGTGGCGCACAAGAAAGCAGGCGGCAGCAGCCGCAACGGACGCGACAGCAACTCGCAGCGGCTCGGCACCAAGCGGTTCGGCGGTCAGTTCGTGACCGGCGGATCGATTCTGGTCCGGCAGCGCGGCACGCCGATCAAGGCGGGGCTCAACGTCGGCCGCGGCAGGGACGACACCCTCTTCGCGATGGTGAGCGGCACGGTCGAGTTCAAGGACCGGGGCCGTATGGGCAAGTTCGTCTCGATCATCCCCGCGCCCCCCGCCGCCTAACCGCCGCCCGTCTCCGCCGCATCGGGAGCCGCGGGGCTCTCGGGCATCTTCGGCATCAGCATCGTGTAGTCGGGCGTCGTGTACTTGTCCGGGTCGGCAACGAACGCCGCGAGCGACGCGTCCGAAGCGAAATACCAGGTGCGGCCGTCGTGCGCCATCTGCGCCGGCGCGTCGCCGGGGATGAAGCGCTCGCGGCTCACAGGGTCGGTCAGGATCCCGGCATGGGCCGGCAGCTCCCCGTCGAAGTGCTTCATCTCGGCCTCATCGGCGAAGAAAAAGATCTCGTAGTTCACGAAGCGCGCGTGCTCGCGGTCGAGGATCGCCGGGCGCGAGGGGTCGATCGCCGAGGCGAATTCCAGCTTCTGGTAGGCCAGGTAATCCCAGGGGTCTTTCACGAAGACCTTGACGCAGGGAGCTCAGCAGAACCCGATCGGGCGCCCGTTGACGTAGATCGGCGGCATCCGCGGATTGAGTTTCCCCTGCCGGATGATGCAGCGGTCGTTCACCGAGACCTGCCCATCGGCGTACCGAAGGCGCGGAAGCTCCTGCGACTCGTCGACGTACGCGACGGTGCCCGCGTCGTGGACGATCTGCGTGGGTTTCGGCGGCCTTCCGCAGCCGGCGAGGGCGGCGAGCAGCAGTGCGGCCGGCAGGCCTGCTCGGAGCCGCGTCATCGCGACTTCGTCCTGCGCGTGCGGCCGGCAGCGGCGGGACGCCGGCGCGCCGCGGGACGTCTCACCGCGGGGCGCCGCGCCGCCGGCGGAACCCAGCGATATTTCTCGAGGGGCAGCGTGCCGTTGTCCTTGAACTTCACCCCTTCGGCCTCGAGCAGCACGCGCTGCATGCCGCGCGGCATGTCGGCGAGCCGGTCCGTCGAGCAGCCGCCCGACGCGTTGACAACCCGCTGCCAGGGCAGCCCCTTCGGGCACCCGTGCATCGCCCAGCCCACCGCGCGCGGAGACAGCCTGTTCTCGATCAAGCTCGCGATCTGCCCGTACGTCATCACGCGCCCCTTCGGGATCTTTTCGACCAGCAGATACACCGCCGCGAAGACCGGGCGCGACGCGCCCGCCCCGTCCTCGCCGATCCCTTCGCCGTGAACCCTCGGCGCGGCTCGTTTCATGCGTCGAAGATACCCCAGGCAGCCCGCGCTGCGAGGGCGCTGCGCGTTTACAGGGCGCCGGGATCGAGGGCGGCACCGCCGAGCCGGTTCTCCCTTACAATGCCCGCTCCGCGAAGTCCCATGAGTCAGCCCCGGCCTGCGGCCGGGCCCACACGAGGGAATCATGAGTCCGTTCCGATACGTCCGTTCCCGGCTCTTCGCCGCGGGATGCGCGCTGTTCGCCGCTCTGCTGCCCGCGGCCGCGCCTGCGCTCGCCGCCGCGCCGCCGGCCGCACCTCCCGCGCCTTCGTCGAAGGTGCCGGTGCAGACCTTTGCGCTCTCCAACGGCATGGAGTTCCTGCTCATCCGCAAGCCGGAGCTCTCGACGATCAGCACCGGCTGGGTCGCCAAGGTCGGCTCGGCGAACGAGCGCCCGGGCATCACCGGCATCAGCCACTTCTTCGAGCACATGATGTTCAAGGGCACGAGTTCGATCGGGACGAAGGACGCCGCCCGCGACGCCGCGATCATCGACGAGCAGGAGGCGATCCAGGACAAGCTGCGCGCAGCCTACCAGGAGCAGCGCGAGCGCTGGCGCCGGGGCGAGATCGACGATCCGTGGGACGCGAAGAACCGCACTCCCGAGATGATCGAGCTGGAGAAGAAATTCCAGACCCTCGTCGAGGAGCAGCGGAGCCTGATGGTCAAGGACGAGATGGACCAGATCTATTCCAATGCGGGCGGCACCGGGCTGAACGCCGGCACCTTCAACGACATGACGTTCTATTTCGTGACGGTGCCCGCGAACAAGCTGGAGCTGTGGTTCTGGCTCGAGTCCGACCGCCTCGCCGGCCCGGTCTTCCGCGAGTTCTACTCCGAGCGCGACGTCGTGCACGAGGAGCGCCGGCTGCGCACCGAGTCCACGCCCACGGGCAAGTTCGCCGAGCAGCTCGACGCGATCTTCTGGCAGTCCCACCCGTACAACTGGCCCGTGGTCGGCTGGCCGTCGGATCTGCGCTCCTACAGCCTGCAGCAGGCCAAGGACTACTACGCGACCTACTACGCTCCCAACAACATCGTCGTCGCCCTGGTGGGCAACTTCGACGTCGCGCAGGTCCAGGCGCTCGCGAAGAAGTATTTCGAGCGGATCCCGCGCGGCAAGGTCGCGCCGCCCGACGTGGTGACCACCGAGATGGAGCAGCTCGCCGAGAAGCGGATGGATGCCGAGTGCGACTGCCAGCCGCAAATCGAGGTGCGCTACCACACCGTGCCGTTCGAGCACGCGGATTCCTACGCTCTCGACGTCCTGACCGGCCTCATGAACGGCCAGACGGGGCGGCTGAACAAGCAGCTCGTCCTGAAAGACCAGATCGCGAGCACCGCCGGCACCGGCCAGGAGTCCGACAAGTGGGCCGGATACTTCTCGTTCACCGCCGAGACGAAAGGCGACTCGACGCCCGAGACGCTCGAAGAGGCCTGGTACGCCGAGCTGAAGAAGGTCCAGGAGCAGCCGATCCCGCCGAAGGAGCTCGAGAAGGTCAAGAACCAGATCGCCGCCGACGCGTTCCGTCAGCTCCAGAGCCCGTTCTTCCTGCTGTTCCAGCTCGGCTACTACGAGGGCCGCGGCGACTGGCGCTACATGAACCAGTGGGCCGACAAGACCCTCGCCGTGACCGCCGAGGACGTGCAGCGCGTCGCGAAGAGCTACTTCACACCGGAAAACCGCACCGTCGGCGTCTACCGGCGCAAGGCGGGAACGGGCGCCGAAGGGGACGCCCCCGATCTCGGCGACATTCCTCCGGCCATGAGGCAGAGCATCCAGCAGCAGGTGAAGATGCTCAAGTCGATGAACGACATCCCGACCCTCGAGGCCGCGATGCAGCAGATCCAGCAGCAGAAGGCGACGATGCCCTCACAGTTCCAGAAGGCGATCGCCTACGTCGAAGGGGTCGTCGAGGCGCGCCTCAACGAGCTGAAATCGGGCGGCGCCGCCGCCGCGCAGGGAGGTGGCCAGTGAGCCCCAGAACAGCCGTCGCCGCCGCCGTCGCGGCGCTCGCAGCACTCATTTCGCAGAACGCCCGCGCGGCGGACGCCATCGCCGCGCACCCGCGCGACCTGAAGTTCGAGCCTCTCAAGTTCGATGTGCCAAAAGCCGACGCCTACAAGTTCACCCTGAAGACCGGCCAGACCGCCTACGTCGTCGAGGACCACTCCCTGCCCCTCGTGAACATCCAGATCACGATGAGGGCCGGGTCGTTCCTCGATCCGAAGGACAAGCCGGGAGTCGCCGGTCTCACCGGCGGCATGATGCGTCTCGGCGGCACGCAGAAGATGACCGCCGAGGAGTTCGACGAGGCGGCCGACTTCCTCGCCGCGAACATGGGCACCTACATCGGCGACACTTCGGGCGGGGCGAATCTGGACTGCCTCTCCCGCAATCTGGACGCCGTACTCGATCTCTTCTTCGACATGATGAAGACGCCGCGCTTCCAGCAGGACCGGCTCGACATCCAGAAGGGGCAGATCCTGGAGGGCATGAAGCAGCGCAACGACGACGCCGACTCGATCCTCGGCCGCGAGTGGAACTGGCTGATCTACGGCCCCGACCACTTCTCGGTCCGCCAGCAGACGAAGGCGCAGCTCGACTCGATCACGCGCGAGGATCTCATCGCCTTCCACAAGACCTGGTGGCGCCCGTCGAACATGATCCTCGCGATCAGCGGCGACGTGGACGCGAAGGCGATCGTGGCGAATCTCTCCGCCCGGTTCGCCGGGTGGAACGTCACCGGCGCGCCGGTGCCATGGCCGCCGCCGGCTCCGGAGTGGACGATCAAGCCGGGGCTCTATCACGTCGAGAAGGACATCCCCCAGGGCAAGGTGTCGATCGGGCACCTGGGCACCGTCTGGTCGAACCCGGACCAGTTCGCGCTCCAGGTGATGAACGACATCCTGGGAGGCGGCGGGTTCACGTCGCGCATCACCAAGACCGTGCGCTCCAACGAGGGGCTCGCGTATCACGCCTCCTCAACGTTCGGGATCGGCACCTGGTTCCCGACCGACTTCTCGATCGACTACCAGTCCAAGAACCCGACGGTGGCGCTCGCCGCGAAGCTCGCGCTCGAGGAAGTGAAGAAGATCCGCACGGAGCCTGTCGGCGCCGAGGAGCTCGAGACCTCGAAGAACGGGTTCATCGAGAGCTTCCCGCGCCGGTTCGACTCCAAGCGGGCGATGGCGAATCTCTGGGCGCAGGACGACTTCATCGGGCGACCGCACAGCTACTGGGAAGCCTGGCGCGACAACATCCGCAAAGTCTCGGCGGCCGACGTGCAGCGGGTGGCGCAGAAGTACCTGCAGACCGACAAGATCGCATTCCTCGTGGTCGGCAAGTGGAGCGAGATCGAGCCCGGCGATCCGAACGGCCGGGCGAGCATGAAGGAGTTCTTCGGAGGCCAGGTGATCCACCTGCCGCTGCGGGACCCCCTCACGCTCCAGCCGATGAAGTGACGCGCGCCCTCGCTTCGATCGAGGGCGCCTGCGAAGTGTCGTGGGTGCGCGGCCCGGGCGCCGGCCCGGACGCGCCTCCCGACCTCTTCATCGAAATCGCCCATGGCGCGGTGCGCGCCGCCGAGTTCGAAGCGGCTGCTGCGCGTCTGTCGCCGGGGCTGCCGGCCGATCTGCGTGACTTCTTCTTCGTGAATACCGACGCCGGCGCGCCGGAGTACGCGCGCGCCGCCGCGGAGGCGTTCGTGGCCGCGCCGGGGCCGCCTCGCAGCGTTCTCCTGGTGCGCAGCCTCATCCCGCGGACTTTCCTGGACTGCAACCGGATCCTGGACCCTTCGACAGGCTCGGGGCTGACGGCGGCGTTTCCCGACTACATCACCGGCGAGGCCGACCGGCGCACACTGCTCGGCTTCTACGAGCCGTATCAGAAGACCGTCTCGGCCGGGGTGAGCGCGGCCTGCGGCGGTGGGGGCCTCGCACTGATGCTGCACACCTATGCGCCCCGCGCGATCGCGGTGGACCGGGTGGACGAAGGGATCGGCGCGGCGCTCCGTCGCGCCTATGCCCCGGAGCGCTACGAACGCTGGGAGCGCCGACCCGATGCCGACCTGATCACGAGCGACCCAACGGGCAAGCGTCTTGCGTCGGAGCCGGTGGCCTCGGCCCTGCGGCGCCGGTTCGCCGAAATCGGCATCACGGCGACCGAGAACGTTTCGTACCCTCTCCACCCCGAGACGACCGCGTGGCGGCACGCCAGCGCATGGCCGGGGCGCACCCTGTGTCTCGAGGTGAACCGCGAGCTGCTCGCCGACCCGTTCACGCCCTTCACGGAGATGCGCATCTCGGCCGAGAAAGCGCGCCGCATCGGCGAAGCGGTCGCGGCAGCCTGTCTCGACGGCTGGCCGCGCGGCGGAGCCTAGAGGCCGGCGCACGGCTCCGGGGTCTGTTTCTTGCCCCCGACAGGATTCGGGCGTAATGAACCGTACCGGCGGAGAGCGACGACGGCCGGGGGCCGATGCGGAGATTCTGGGAGGCGCCGTCCCGTCTTCGACGCGGCCGGGGGGCGTAGACCTTTGGCTCGGGGAGAGCACCGTCACAGGAAAGCGACAGGGGGGCCTCCGAAGGCCCGGCAGCCGTTCGCGCGGGAGACGATTTCAGACGAAAACTTCTGCCGCCGGCTGATCTCTGATGTATTTTCGCGCCACTGCCGCCCGGCCATGCCTGCCGGTCATGCCACAACGGGGGAATGTCATGTCCAGCCTGCCATCACGAAAACTGGTCGTCACGCCCGTCCTGATGCTCGGACCCTGGATCTTCGCCCCGGGCCAGCTGACGAGTTCCGATTCCCCCGGCGCTTCGGGCGAAGCAAACGGCTCCCTCGCCGCCCCAGGCGTCGGTGCCGTCGGTGCTTCCGGCGCTCCGCGCGGGGTGATCTTTCTGGTCGACTCGACGAACGATTCGGGGCCGGGCTCCCTGCGGCAGGCGATCCTCGATGCGAACGGGACACCGGGCGCCGACACGATCGAGTTCGACATCCCTCTCGATGGACCCCACGTCATCGCGCCGGCTGCGGCCCTGCCGCCCGTCACCGACCCCGTCACGCTCGACGGCTACTCGCAGGCTGGCTCGACTCCGCGGTCGCGCAAGACCGTTGCGCCGGATCTGGAGGTCGCCGACACGGCTCCTTCGATCCAGATCGTGATCGACGGAAGCTCCCTGGGCTCTTCCGGCGACAATGAACCCGCAGGTCCGGCCGACGGGCTCGTGCTCGCCGCGGGCGACTGCAATGTGCGCGGCCTGGTCGTCCGGAACTTCCCCGGGTCGGGGATCACGATCACCGGCCCCGGTGCGGGGAACAACCGCATCGAGGACAACGAGATCACCGGAAACGGCGGCCCCGCGATCGGCGTCCTCTCGGGCGCGGCCAACCGGATCAGCGGGAACTCCATCTTCTCCAATCTCGGCGGCGGGATCGACCTGTCCGCCGACGGCAGCGACCGGATCGATCTCCGGGACGCGGACACCGGCCCGAACGAGCTCCAGAACGCCCCCGGCCTCCTGTCCGTGCGCCGCTTCTACTGCACTGGCACTCCGGCCGACGCGGGCGAATCGTGCGTCGCCGGCCAGCCGGAATGGATCACGATCGTCTCGGGCGGGATCGAGAGCCTCCCCGACCAGGCATTCACCCTCGAGTTCTTCGCGACCCCCCCGGCCGACGCGGCCGTTCCGGCGGGGGACTCGCCCATTCCCCCGGGAGCGGTAGCCACCTCCCGCCCGTCGCAGGGCCGGCTATTCCTGGGAAATGCCCGCGTGCAGGCGGACGCGCAGGGGAGCGCGCAGTTCAAGGTGAGCCTTCCCACGCTCGAGACGATCCCCGGCGGGACCCTCCTGACGGCCACCGCGACCGATGTCCGGGGGAACACCTCCGAACTCTCCAATTCAGTCGCCTCCCCGGCCTCGGTGATCTCCTGGGCGGCCGCCGTCAGCGGAAACTGGAACGACACCAGCAAGTGGACGGGCGGCGTCGTGCCCGGTTCGTCCGATGACGCGCAGATCACCGTCGCGGGGACGTACACCGTGACCTTCAACGCCACGGCCACCGTCAACTCGCTCACCGTCGGAGGGGCCACCGGGACGCAGACCTTTTCGATCGCCGCGAACACCATGACGCTCAATTCCGCCAGCTCCTTCTCGACGGCCGGGCTGCTCGCCCTGTCGGGGTCCGGCACGATCAACGGCGCGGGCACCCTGACCGTCGACGGTCGGCTGGACTGGTCCGGCGGGACGATGTCGGGCGCCGGCCTCACCGACATCAACGGTGACGCGACCCTGAGCGGAGCCGCCAACAAGGACCTCCTCACCCGCGCGATCAACTTCGACGGGCCGTCGACCTGGACCGGGACGGGCCAGTTCCGCACCGGCTCGGGCGCGGTGATCAGCATCAGCGCCCTGTTCGATGCGCAGAGCGACTCCCAGATCAACAATGCCTTCGGGGGCGGCGCCACCCTCAACAACACCGGCACGTTCCGGAAGAGCGTCGGGACCGGAACGACCACCCTCTCGGTCACGCTGAACAACAACGGCACGCTGGACGTTCAGAGCGGCAAGGTCCTCACTTCCGGCGGCGGCACGAGCACGGGCATTTTCTCCGGACTGGGGGGAGCCACGCTGGAGTTCAGTGGCGGGACCTCGACCCTGGGCGCATCCTCGTCCGTGACCGTGCCGAACGTCATCTTCAGCGGCGGCACCGAGACGCTGGCCGCGGGGACGAGCGTGTCGGTCACGACGGCGATCTTCAGCGGCGGGACCCAGACGCTCAACGGCAGCTACGTCGCCACGACG
>Ga0187894_10002199_pt1 | contig 23623 bp, 28 predicted proteins | sample GBC1701081metaG_FD_136650 | JGI IMG/M metagenome (GOLD analysis project Ga0187894, IMG submission 136650) | White microbial mat communities from a lava cave in the Kipuka Kanohina Cave System on the Island of Hawaii, USA - GBC170108-1 metaG ... | reverse complement strand
CGATTTCCCTTGAATCGATTGTGGTCTAGTGAACGGAATTGCTCAATCAATAGATAAGTTTAAGCCTGTCAAATTTACTGAGCGATTCGGGAGCAGTCATGGTGCCGTTCTGGTTGTTGAATAATGACTCATTGCCGACACAGTTTTGTATCTATCGCCCTACAGGGGGAAAGCCGACACAAAAAATGGATAAGGACTCACATAGCACAACGTTACATGGAGCTGAGATCAACCGAGGGCGAGGGACCGCCCCTGTCTCTTGGGAGAAAAAAGGACTGCAACAAAGAACAGCAGTGTGGCGAGCAGCACAATGGCAGGACCGGAGGGGACATCCCAGTAAGAGGAGATGAGTACTCCCCCGACTGAGCAGGTGATCCCGATGAGGATCGAATACCAGGTCAGCGTCGAGAGACTATGCGTCAGTTGGTAGGCGGTGGAAGCTGGAATCAGGATCATCGCGAAGACCAGGATCGCGCCGACGGTCTTGAGTGATATCACCACCGTGAGCGCGACCAGGGTCAGCAAGAGGAAAAATATGCGCCGGGCCGGCACTCCGGAGGCTTCCGCCATTTCTTGGTCGAATGCGATAAAGTACAGTTCTTTCGAGAAGAGCACAATCGCACCGATGACGACGATGCTCAATCCGGCAATCGAGCGCAGTTCCTCACTGGTCACTGCAAGTACATTTCCGAAGAGGTAGCCATAGACCTCGGCGTTATAGGTCTTCATCAGGCCGATGAAGAGGATCGCCAGAGCCATGGTAGCGGTATAGAGAATGCCGATGGAGACATCCAGCTTCATCCGGCCTTTTTCTTCCACCCATCCCGTAATCCACACCGTGGCGAGGCCAAAGAGAATGGCCATGAGCAGCGGCGGCCAGCCCATGAGATAGCCGAGCGCGACTCCGGCAAACGCCGCATGTGCCGTGCCGGCTCCCATAAACGCCAGCCCTCGTAGCACGACGAAGACACCGATCGTCGAGCACAGGGCGCCAACCAACGCCGCAGACAGAAGCGAGCGTTGCATGAAATCGTAGGTGAATAGTTCAAGCATCGTACGGAATGGTCAATGATGGTGGTGGTAGTCCTCGACGATGACGAGGTCTTTTTCTGTAATGACCAGGTCTTTCCCGTAGACTTGGCTGAGGATGTCCGGCTTCAGGACATCGGCAGGCGGTCCTGCGGCGTAGAGGCGGGTCTTGAGGAGCACGAGCCGGTCCACCCGCGAACGGATCATATTGATGTCATGGGTGATCAAGAGGACTGTCAAGCCTAACTCTTCGTGCAGATGCTGCACCAACTCGACGACATTGTGCTGCGTCGTGATATCCAGTCCAGTCGTCGGCTCGTCGAGCAACAACACATCTGGTTGCTGGGCCAACGCTCTGGCGATGAAGACCCGCTGCTGTTGTCCTCCAGAGAGGTGGCCCAGCGCGCTGGCTCGATGCCCCTCCATTCCCACATGAGCCAGCGCGTCCAGCGCGATCTTGCGATCCTTCCCTGATGGCCGCGCGAACAGACCTAATGTGCCGTACCGTCCCATCATGACGGTTTCCAGTACCGTGACGGGAAAGTTACGATCGACCACTCCCTTCTGAGGCAGGTAGCCGATCCTGGCCCGGTGGTGACAGCGTAGCTCATCACAGGCACAATCGAAAATTTTGAGGTGGCCCTTCAGCGGAGCCATCAAACCGAGAACCGCGCGGCAGAGAGTCGTCTTTCCGGACCCGTTGGGCCCGATAACCCCTACGAACTCGCCGGATTGAATCTCGAGCGAGATATCATCCAGTGCAACCACTCCAGGGAACCCAAAGGTGGCATGATCGAAGTGAATGATAGGAGGCGATTGACTTGCCATGTCGGTGAGCGCTCCTCTCAGTCCAAGCCGCTGAAACCGATGCCTATTAGCCGCAAGCCCGCATTACTCATGACGGTTCGTCGCGAAGTCATTGCGCCGCGTCGCGAGACCGGCGCGTGGAGCCCTGAGGACCCGATGCGTACTCGTGCAGTACGGTGAGGATCCGAAGGGCGAGCCCGCCAGCCGAAGGTCCGCCGCAGCAGCGGATCGGCGAATGCAGCAGAAACGCTCATGAATAATGCGGGCTATGCCGCATCCAATGCGTTGGCCAATTGGAGCACATTATAACGGAGCATGTCGAGATAGGTCTCTGTGTGTGGAAGGCCTCCCGGGAGAGTGGTGAGTACCACCACGCGCGCGCCGGTCTCCTTGGCCAACAGCTCGGGAATCTTTTGGCTCAGCTGAATTTCCGAGACCACGACCTTAATCCGTTCTTTATTGATCTTCGCGATGAGACCGTGAAGCTGGAGTGCTGATGGCTCGCTTCCGGATTGCGGTTGGATCGTCCCGACGATCTGGAACCCAAAGCGCCTTGCGAAGTATGGCCAGGCAGGGTGATGGGCGATGAATCGCCGATCGGTAAGGCGTGTGATCCGATCACTCAAGTCCCCTTGAAGGTGGTCCAGCTTCCGAAGATAGGATGCCTGATTGGTTCGGTATTCCGTCGCATGGGCCGGGTCTATCTGAATGAGCGCTTCCGTGATATGCCGCATCATCGTCGTCGCATTCTCAGGGTCCATCCATACGTGAGGGTTCCCTCGGTCCTCCTCTTCGGCGGCATGAGCCGCGCCGTCCCGGTTTGGCCTGTCGCGAAGCAGTGCGATGCCTTTGGAGGTAGTGACGACCCGGAGTGATGCACTGCCGGCATTCTTCACCAGCGAGGAGACCCAGACTTCAAGGCCGATACCGACTTCGAAAAGCAGCCGGGCTTTCCTGACGGCGACGAGATCACTCGGTTTGGGGGAATAGGTATGTTCGTTTTCATAGCCGCTCAGTAGGGAGGTGACCCGAACGTGGGATCCGCCGACTTGTTCGGTCAGGTCCTTCAAGACAGGAATCGTGACCACGATATTGAGAGGCTCCGGAGGAGAGGCGGCATAAGCCAGAGGTGCGGCGAGCAAACCGTAGCTAATGAGGACTGCCCAGAGTAGATGCACCCGTCGGAGATTCAGCATGGGCGAGGACGGTAACATTGGGTTCCCTTGTTGTCAACGCAACGATCTGCACATTTGCTGGAGTTTGATGAAGATGTTTCCCTGCTTGACCCCACTGGATAGTTCCATTAGCGTAGCGGTCCTACAGCTCTTGTTAGGCGATCACTGGAGGGATTGGAAGATGTACGTCGTGGGACTCATGTCTGGAACATCCGGTGATGGTGTCGATGCTGCACTCGTGGACATTACAGGGCGAGGTCGCTCCCTGAAGGCGCGGACGCTCGCGGCACACACACTGGCCTATCCACGCTCGTTACAGCAGCGCATTCTCTCCGCGTCAGTTTCAGGGACGGTCGCGGATGTCTGTTACCTCAATGCGCTGCTTGGTGAATGGTTTGCGAACGCGGCGCTGCACGTGATTCGGCAAGCGAAACTCCAGCCGAGCGATGTGGCGTTGATCGGCTCTCATGGCCAAACAGTGCACCATCTTCCGCATGGTATCCATGCGCCGGGAGTCGGCGCCATTCGTTCCACCCTCCAGATTGCCGAGCCGGCCGTAATTGCCGAACGAACGGGCATTACCACCGTGGCCAATTTCCGTTCCCGTGACATCGCGGCAGGAGGGCAAGGAGCTCCACTGACTCCGGTAGCACATGCATTGCTCTTGAAGCATGCGCGTCGTGCACGGTTGGTGGTGAATCTCGGGGGCATCAGCAACGTGACGTATGTGCCGAAAGGGGGACACCTCAGCGGGGTGCAGGCATTCGATACGGGGCCGGCCAATATGGTGCTGGATAGTCTTATGGTGCGCGTGACCGACGGGCGGCTGTTGATGGATCGTGATGGAAAACTTGCCATGAAAGGGAAGGTTGATTCACGACTGTTGGGCAAGCTGCTCGCGCATCCCTTTCTGTCCAAGAGGCCGCCCAAATCGACTGGGCGGGAAGCATTCGGCCCTGACCTCATTGAGGAACTGATCGCGATTCAGCGGCAACGCAGTCTCTCGATCGAGGATCTGTTGGCGACCTGCAGTATGTGGACGGCCAAGGCGGTGGGAACTTCGCGACGGTGGATCAGCGGTGAAATCGATGAAGTGGTGGTAGGCGGCGGTGGCGTCCGTAACCGTGCGATCATGAGTCATCTCGCGACGGTCTTCGCCCCGGTTCCGGTCACCACATTTGAGGCCCTGGGGTGGGACAGTAAGTTGTTTGAAGCGGTGGCCTTTGCTCTATTGGCCTATCAAACCGTGACAGGACAGTGGGGCAACATTCCGTCTGTGACTGGCGCGAACCATCCCGTACTCCTTGGCACGATTGTCCCGAACGGTCCTCGCTGGCGTGAATCCTTTCTCGGGCGATAGCTGTACGATGGAGAACGTATTAATTGGCCTTGCCATCGCGTTCCTGGCTTTCCTGGTTTGGCGGCTGAAGGTCTCGTCACCCCCTGTGTCAATCAAGAAAGAGCCCTTTGTTCTTCCTCCTGACGTCATGTTGCGACCCCAGCCACTGCTGACTGACACTGATCTCTTGCTCTACAATCTCATACGTTTGGCCGTAGAAGACCATTATTTTGTCTTTGCGAGGGTTCCGCTCTGGTCTGTTGTCAGCGTGGAAGGGGAAAGAAAGACTCGGTCCCAGGTGTTGAGGCAGATCGCGCTGAAGCAACTCGACTTTGTGTTGGTCCACCCAGGAACGAAGGCTGCGGAGCAGGTTGTGTTGCTTGAGGAAGGTTTCCCCTCTCAGCCACACGAGGTCATTCGGAGACAGGAGATCCAGTCTGTCCTGCAGGCAGCCGGCATCACCTTGACCACCTTGAAGCCCCACACGTCTTATACGGTGCCTCAACTGGCTCAGCTATTTGGCGTCGGCGATGACGTGTAACTGCCACTGCGTATTTTGCCGACACATCCTCTTCCTGTCTTGAGGGCTAGTCGGGAGGGCCGTTGCCGGTCAGTTGAGGGGTCGGTTCCATATCCCGCATCGCCGCTGCGTCGAGGGCTTTCCGTGCCAACTCTGCTTCAGCGCTATCAGGATATTCATCGACCACTCGCTCGTACATCATATGAGCTTTCTCGTGATCCTTCAGCCTGGTGTAAGTTTGCCCGATCTTCAAGGTAGAGGCCGCAAGCTTCGGACTGAGTGGGTAGTAGGACACAACATGGTAGAAGGATTTCAAGGCTTCCTTGTAGCGCCCTAATCGGTACTGACATTCTCCCACCCAGTATTGCGCGTTTGCTGCTAGCGAGGATTGTCCGTGGAGTTCTAGAAAGAATCGAAAACCAGCCAGCGCGGCCTCGTAATCCCTATGCTTGAACTCCTCCATCACTCGATCGTAGAGGTGTCGAGACGAGTCCTGCATGTTGGAAGGGGCGGCGACGGCGAGATTCAGAGAAAACAGCACCGCAATCATTCCCGGGAGCACGATCATCAGCAGCTTCATCGTAATGCCTCCGTACTGCTCAGCGAGGTCTCGGTACTCCTCCTCTCGTGATATCGCAATCGCCGTGCCACCATGGCACTATCCGGTGTGGCTAAAACCAATGAGAATCCACGAGCTTGGCCCCCTTCGATGCCAAGAAATGCCGAGTGACTGCCCTCGCTTGAGCGACAGATTTGTACGATCTGTGCGGGAGTCCCCTCCTTGACAGAATGGAGCCCACACTCAGCGAAGTGGCTTCAGTAAACAGTTTGTGGGGAACTTGACTTGGTTGCTTGTGGCAGAAATAATGCCGCTCGGTCTTTCTGGTTCATCTGGTTTCTCTGGTCTATCTGGTTTGTTTCGTTTATTTTGTCGGTCTGGTTCAACCAAATAAACAAGACAAACCAAACAAACCAAATGAACAAGAAAGGAGCGGTAAAGGAAGTTGGACATGACGACTGATCCTCCACCGAATTCACTCGGCGGAAAGACTTTGATCGTCGACGCGAAGGACGGCGACTCGTACCCGCGACCCAGTGCGGCACTACTCGATGCAGGAGAGCATGACCAGGTCTTTGTTCGTCCCGGGATCTATGAGGATAAAGTCTTTATCACGGGGCGACCAATTCATTTGGTGGGGGCCGGTCGAGACGAGGTGCAGATCTTTTCCCGTCGTGGGGGGCCCCTCTATCTCCAGCAGGTCCCAAGCGGTCGCATCTCCGGCATCACGTTTAGGTATGTCGGAAGCGACCAGAATTCTGCGATGAACCTGCTCGATTCCTCTTGTGCTGTGGCACAGTGCCGTGCCGTGGAGGGAATTCTGTCCGGCGTGGTGATTTATGGCCCGCAATCGCGGCCGACATTTGTCGAGAATGAAGTCTGTGGCAACCGCGAATCGGGGATTTTTGTGTTTGCCGGGGCACAGCCGAGGATCGCCGACAATGTCTGTTGGAATAACCACCATTTCGGTATCGCGGTGCGAGATCCTGGGAGCCATCCGGAGCTCGTCAGAAACCAGTGCCGGGAGAATATGCTGAGCGGGATTCTCCTTTTCCATCACGCGGAAGCGCTCCTCGTCGGCAATACATGCAGCGAAAATCAGCATTGGGGGATGGTGATCACTCCAGACAGCCACCCTACTCCCGGTCGGGAGGCGCTCGACACATCAAACATTCTTGTCCCCAATCCGCGCGGGGCCTTGATCGTGACGGATCAACCGTTAGGTGACATTGGCCGGTGAGTAGACAGAGTATTGAGGACACCAGCGATCTGAGAATCAGTGCGTAAAATAAGGAAGACGAGAGCGGGGAGGAGTCAGAACACGTCTCCGGTCTGGATTCCGCAACGTCGGTAGTGCACGCTTGCTACGGAAGGAGATTGGCCGAGTGAGTCCCAGAGGACTCGTGAAGGTGGAACGCACTGCCGCCTTGCTGTTTGGCTCGATACATGGCTGTGTCGGCATGCTTCAGCAATTCGTCGATAGGATGATCGTCGTGAGGATAGATCGTAATTCCGATGCTGATTCCGATGGAGATGTGGTGCCCCTTTAACTCGAACGTCGTGGCAATGGATTCCGTGATGCGTCTTGCCACCACGAGGATGTTCTGTTCGGAAGAGGCCCCTTCTAGAATAATCGTGAACTCGTCCCCGCCCATCCGGGCCACCGTATCGACTTCCCGCACACAGGTCTTGAGTCGTTCAGATACGGTCTCGAGTAGTTCGTCACCCATGTCGTGGCCGAAGGTATCATTCACCGCTTTGAATCGATCGAGATCGAGGAGCATGAGACCGATCGGTTGTTGCATGCGCTTGCTTCGAGCCATGGCGTGAACCAGCCGATCACGAAAGAGGGTACGATTCACCAGTCCGGTCAAGTGATCGTACTGTGCGAGGTAGGTCAGGCGTTCTTCAGAACGTTTCCGCTCAATGGCGTAGCGAACGGCACGAGCTAAAAGCTCGGGATGACCTTGACCTTTGACAAGGTAATCCTGCGCCCCTTGTTGAACGGCTTGAAGAGCCAGGTTTTGGTCGTTTACGCCGCTCAGGACGACAACGGGGATCGTTGGACTGGTGGCATGGACCTGTTTGACCGTTGGGAGACCGAACGCATCCGGGAGAGACAGGTCCAAGAGCACGGCATCGAATTGTTCACGGCTCAGTTGCGTGAGCCCTTCTCCCAATGTTTTCGCACGGGCAATCTGGAACTCCTCGATGCTCCATTCAGAAAGAAGATCCTGCGTGAGCTGAGCGTCGACGTCATTGTCTTCGACGAGGAGCACTTTGATCATCAGACCGCCTCGCTATCGCGTGAACCCTGAATTCGGTTCCTAGTTCCTAGCAGGATGTTGAAAAAGTCGTTCCCAGGAACCGTGAAACGTTAGACGTGAAAGATGAAACGTAGGATTGCCGAGTGCTATCCCTCCGAAACGTTTCACGTTTTAACTTTCACCTTTCACGAACACCGCCGCCGGCCACCATGAGTGAGTAATTATAGCCAAGAAACGAGGGAGGATAAAGAAAATGTGAGAATACGGTAAGGAAGGGAATGAAACTCGAAGGGGGTGCCACGCCATGGACTAGTGTGATGGCATAGGAATCAAGGCACCACTCTCCCCGGTGAAGACCATGCCCCCCTTGTAAGCAGGTGCAAGCCAACGAGAAAGCTACCTGGCCCGCATGATTCATGTGCGCTTCTGCTGCAAGCGCGGATACGCTGCTGCGACGAACCGTCATGAATAATACGGGCTAGGACAGCCAAGAGGAACCACGGCGGACGATCTGGGATTCAGGCCACCTGGTTTTAGCCTACATGGAGTGCTTCAGCTCGGCGACGAACCTCTTCGGCTTTTTGCGATTGTCCGAGGTTGTCGTAGAGTGAGGCGATATTCGCATGCAAGTGCGACAAGAGTTGTCCCAACTGTGCTTCCTGTGCGATCACATTCGCTTCGAGCGCTAGTTTCTTTTCTTCACTCCGGCGGAAGCGGTCCTCAAGCCGCTGTACGAGTTGAATCCAGCCTCTGACCTTGCCGGAATCCAAGTCAGGGAGGGTCGACAAGGCTTCGGCGCGATCGAGAGCTTTTTCAGTTTGATTCATCCAATTGATGAAGACGAGAAAATCGCCAAGCGTAATTTGAAGTGCGGATGAAGTGCCTTCTTCTTCGATAACCAGGTCTTCCATTACAACTCCTTGTGATGAAAATTATTTCGAATAGTGTGTGGTAGACGAACAAAAGACTTCTGCCACATTGCCGTTGAAGTTTTCTCTTACCGACCCATGAAAAGCGAACAACGTAGCGAGATCAACGCGAGCCACCTCCTTTCTTATGTCTGGCCGTTGACGAAAAACGGAGAGCAAATTCAAGAGTGGGCACCCCGTAGTCTCCATCCGATAGTAGTTGTTCGAGTAATACTGCGTCAGCAATAGTATTGTCAACAGGTCTCTTGGGAGATTGATGAAGAGAAATTTTTACCGGAGTCTTCGGCCTGCGGATGGAGTCAACAAGAGCAGGAAGTGGGCGATGACTACCCTTGAGGCGAGCGGGGCGGAACGTTCGGATAGATTCCTCGTGGAGACGCTCGGGGCCAATTGCCCCTTCGCAGGCATACCCTGGTTCGAAGGGCCAGAGGAGGGATCGACCTTGCCAAGAACCTCTCACTTGGACCGTACTCAACGAGACCCCAAGTCGATCCGCCTCCTCGCGCATTGTGGAGAGGCAGCCTTCGTAGGAATAGGCGCGCCGACCCAGTATGATCGGGTTGCCCGTCTGGCTATGGAATACGGTATAGGACTCAGCGCAGCCTGCCAGGAGCAGTATCATGATGAGTATAGAACCTCTCGTCATGCTCCTTTACCCTCACTAACCAGGATGATTATTTTCAGGAATGTGCCTCTTGCCATACGCTGGATCGAGGTGGCAGTGCGAGAGGGACCTCATTTTTGACGAGCCGACCTAAGCGGACTTGGTCTTCACCAGGCATTTGAATAAATTCAACACCGAATCGTCGTCCCTCGCACCAGCGTACCTTGGCTAATCCGACTCGGAGCGGAGACGTGACGTCAGGGACGAGCATCCTCATCTCAAGATAGGAGCCGGGCTTGACGCGTTTTCGACTGTGGACGGCGCAGCCAGGTACAGACACGTTGAGCACGGTTCCCTCCCCCACATAGGCCTCACCGGCAAACACCACGGGGAAGTAGGCGTGGACTCGTTTGCAGTTCCGGAGTTTCGTCATGACAGTTGCTTCCTTCTCGGTCTGACGATGAGGAGTGCAGAGAGTACCACAGTCTTCCTTCAGCACGCGAGAGGCCCCCTCGTTTGTGGGATATGACACAAGAGAGATTGGGCTCTGCAGCATCCTCCAACGAACCCCAAAGTGCGGCAAGGAGGGCCAAAAAAGGGAAAGCCCCCACCCGCATCTCCCTACGGAAGTTGGGAGTCATAAGTAATCATAAGTTATTGGAATTATATCATAGCCAAGCATTTTGTCCTCCCTGCCAGATGGTATAGAACCTGCGCTTACAGCATCACAAGACAGGGTCGTCTCCCGAGTAACAGGAACCACGCGCCGCAGGGTGACACAGGTTTCGGCACAGGGAGGAAACAAAGATGAACACAGTCGAACTTCACAATGAACCATGTCGAGATGACTCAAGACGCCGGACATTCGTCCTCATGGGCTCCGCCAGATTGCTTGCCGGCGCAGTCGTGCTCCTTCTGGCGACATCGTCACCCTCTGTTCTCGCCGATCCGCAGCTCTATGGAGACATCGATCCCAGGGGTCTGGTGAGTCTCACGAATGTACCGACAGATGAGCCTGTCGCAACAGATCGCTACAGGGCCCGGTTTCACAGTGGTGTGACGGATCGAGAACTTGAACAAGCAGTCAGCCGTGCGGCTCAACAGCACCACGTTCAACCAGCCTTGCTCTTGGCAGTGATGAAGGCCGAGTCTTCCTTTAATCCGATCGCAGTCTCAAAGGCGGGAGCGGTAGGACTCATGCAGCTGATTCCGGAAACCGCCATCCGGCATGGCGTGCGTAACCTCTACGATGCGAACGACAACATCACCGGTGGGGCCAAGCACCTGCGCTACCTCTTGAACCGGTTCCACGGGAACATCCGGTTAGCCTTGGCTGCCTATAACGCTGGCGAACGCAGGGTGGATCGATATGGACAGATCCCACCCTATAAGGAAACACAGGATTATGTAAAAAGGGTGCTCGTCTACTATCGTAGCTACAAGAAAGACGGTTGGGTCATGCCGGCCGTGATGACCGCCCCGTCTCTTCACGCAGACCGACCGTCCTGAGTGGGCGCCCGCGATCTCGTGTGGTCATGAGGACGCAGCGATTCAGATGAGGGATCCATCTGAAGAGTCAGGGCCCTCAAGCGTCTGCAGGGATCAACAAGTGAAGCGAAACGTGCAATCAGAGAGTTGCGGAAGTGGAACCGTTAGACGGGTTTTTCAGCGACGTACTCCAAGTATTTCCACAGTTCCTTGGCATCCTCTTCAGAGAATACGAGCGGGGTATTGTTAGCGTATCCGGAGAAATAGACCTTGAGCGACATAGCATCTTGCCAAATCTGTGCTTCGCAGTAGCACACACTATCGAGGTTTAAGGCTTTCTTACCAATACGAACGAAGTGCATAGCGTCTCCTTGCCCTGCGCCAACTCCTCGCCGACTATATCACTGCATAGTCTTCCGTCAAACGCTTACCGTATTTTCTGGCAAGATCTCGCAGGCAAGAAACGAGTGAGGCCTTGAAGTAGGTTGAGACACCTGGGGGTGAATCAGTTAGAAAGGGAAGGTTGGTTGCGGGGGAAGGATTTGAACCTTCGACCTTTGGGTTATGAGCCCAACGAGCTACCGGGCTGCTCCACCCCGCGGGCGGATGCTAACAAAGCGCTGAACGGCAAGTCAAGACAACCTGCGCGCATCCGAGTTGCTTTCGCTCATCTGCAATGTTAAAGCGATAACATGCGGCTCGTGTTCATGGGCACTCCAGATTTTGCGGCTGCTTCTCTTGAGGCCTTGTTGAGATCGGACGATTCCGTTGTCGGCGTTGTCACTCAACCGGATCGTCCGAAAGGGCGCGGGCAAATCCTCACGCCGTCACCGGTGAAACTTCTGTCCCAGCGAGAGCAGACTCCTCTGCTGCAACCACTTAAGATCAAGGATCCTGAATTTCTCCACGCTCTGGCAGGGTGGAAACCGGATCTGATTGTGGTCGCGGCGTTCGGGCGTATTTTGCCTCCGGCAATCCTCTCGCTTCCCCCCCGCGGATGTATCAATGTGCATGGTTCCCTTCTTCCAAAGTATCGCGGCGCTGGTCCGATTCAGTGGGCCATCATTAACGGCGAGACGGAAACAGGGATTACAACCATGCTGATGGATGAGGGGATGGATACCGGCGCGATGTTGCTTCAAGAGGCCAGCCCTATCACTCCGGACGATACCGGCGGCACCCTCGCGTCACGCTTGTCTGAGCTCGGAGGCAGACTGCTGGTCGAGACGATTGCGCGACTCAAGGCCGGCACCCTCATACCGCGTCCGCAAGATGCTTCACAAGCGACTTTGGCGCCGTTGCTGAAAAAGGAAGATGGTGTGATTGATTGGGCCTTGCCCGCCACTGCGTTGGCCAATCGGGTCCGCGGACTCTCTCCTTGGCCCGGGGCCTACACAACCGTGGCGGGAGGTGACCGATGGACGATCTGGCGCGCCCTGGCGCGCCCAGGACCCATGATGAAACCTCCGGGGGTGATCGTCGCCATCACAAACGAGGCGATTCATGTTGCGACCGGGGAGGGAATTCTCGCCGTGATGGAGTTGCAGCCGGCTAATAGCCGTCGTATGGCCGTCTCTCAATACTTGGCAGGCCATCCCATTGCTGTTGGAATGCAGTTAGGAGGACCGGCTCTGTCCTAGCTCGCCGGCCTGTCTTGATCATTTGGTCTGTTCGGTCTATCTGGTCTGTCTCGTTTGTTTGGTTGAACTAGACCAACTCGTTGAACTAAACAAACCAAACAGACCTGGCTAAGTCCCCTATGGCTTCTGGCTCTCGCTCGTTATTCACTGCCCAGACCGCACCATCAGCGCGTGCGATTGCCCTCTCGTTGTTGGTGGAGTCCGTCAAGAGCGAGGAAGGGGTCGATGTCTTGTTAGATCGCGCGCTCGCGCAATACTCGTTCGACAGCAGAGAACAAGCCCTCACGATGGAGCTCACCTATGGCGTTTTGCGACGTCTTGCGACGATCGATTGGCGGCTTGAACCGGTCTTGGAAAAGCCGCTTCCTCGCCTTCCCGTCGCCGTGCAGATGGTTCTCAGGCTTGGTGCCTACCAACTCCTGTTTCTAGATCGTATTCCGCAGTCTGCCGCGGTCAATGAATCAGTCAACTTAGCCAGGGCCTTTGCCGGCACACTTGGCAGAGATTGGAGTGGCTTCGTCAATGCGGTGTTGCGCTCGCTCTTGCGCCATCCGCCTCAGCCCTGGCCTAGCATGGATACTGATGCTGCGCAGGCCCTCGCCGTGCGGTACTCGATTCCATTGTGGCTCAGTCGTCGCTGGGTGGAATGCCTAGGCGTGGCCTCTGCGGAAGCGGCCTGCGAGGGGGTCAGCGTCGCGCCTCCGCTGACGCTTCGGGTGAACCAGCTGATCACGACCAGGGAAGTACTCCTCGGAAAATTTGCGCAGGTGGGTATTTCGGCCAAGCCGACCAGCGTGAGTCCGCTTGGCATTCTGATTGAAGAAGGAGGCTCTGTGCCCTCGCTCACGGGGTTTCACGATGGCGCTTTTTATGTGGAAGACGAAGCAGCGCAATTGATTCCTCCCCTCCTCGATCCTCAGGCTGGTGACATCGTGCTTGATACTTGCGCGGCGCCGGGAGGAAAATCGACTCATTTGGCCGACCTGATGCATAACAAGGGGACGATCTATGCCGTCGATCGGAAAGGTGCCCGCCTGGATCTGGTGCGAAGCAATTGTCATCGACTCGGGGTCCAGATTGTCGTGCCGATCGTCGGCGATATTCGACAGCCACGTGAATGGGCTCCCATGATCGAGACAGCAGGGCCTCCCTCCGTGAAGAAGGCCAGAGTGGGCGAACCATCTGTTGATCGGATTTTGGTGGACGCGCCCTGCAGTGGGCTTGGTGTGTTGCGGCGACATCCGGAAGCGAAATGGCGGAAAGGTGAGCAGGCGCTTCCTCGACATCAGGCACTCCAGTGTCAGATCCTCGAGGCGGTTGCCCCATGCTTGCGGCCTGGCGGGGTGCTGGTCTATAGTACGTGTTCGACGGAACCGGAGGAAAACGAAGACGTCATCGAGCGATTCTGTCGTACCCATGCGGAGTTCCAGCATGAGTCCGTCGCCCCCTGGCTCCCGCCTGCAGCGCAGGGGTTCGTCACTGAACAGGGTGCCCTCTCGACAGTGGGTAACCGATACTCGATGGACGGATTCTACGCCGCACGACTGAGGAAGGTTTTGTGATGGCACGTCCCATTCTTATCGCGCCCTCGATCTTAGCTGCTGACTTTGCCCGACTGGCCGACGAAGTGGCAGCCGTGGAACGTGCGGGGGCCGACCTCCTCCATATCGATGTCATGGACGGACATTTCGTGCCGAATTTGACCATCGGTCCGCCGATTGTGGCGGCACTCAGAAAAGTCACCAAGCTGCCGCTCGACGTCCACCTCATGATCACAAACGCTGACGCCTTTATCGCCGAGTTCGCCGAGGCTGGAGCAGACTATCTGACGGTTCACGTGGAAGCCTGTCCGCACCTCCATCGCACGGTGCAATCGATCAAGGAACGCGGCGTCAAGGCCGGGGTGACACTGAATCCGGCTACCTCGCTCAGTACGATCGAGGAAATCCTCCCCGATGTCGATTTGGTTCTGATCATGTCAGTCAATCCTGGCTTCGGCGGTCAACAGTTTATCACCTCCAGTCTTCAGAAGGTTTCCTCGGCTCGTGCCATGATCAAGCGGGCAGGAAATGGCGCGTTGCTCGAAGTGGACGGCGGCGTCAAGATCGACAATGTGGCTCAGGTGCTGGCTGCGGGAGCTGATGTATTGGTCGCCGGGTCGGCCATTTTCTCTAGTCGGGACTATGCCGCGACGATAGCTGCGATGCGCGCAGTCGGCCAACCTCCTTCCACGACGCAGCCGCGCGTCTCCGCTCACCGATAGGCCTCGCGGGTGGACATTTCTTCCCTCATCGATAGCCTCCATCCTCTCGAAGTCAAAGTCCTGTCGACCTTTGAAGCGAATCCCTCCGCGGTGCTCCAGACGGAACAGCTCGCGCAGTCCACCGGGTTAGAGCCCTCGCAGTTAAGTATGGCGGTCGAATGGTTGCTCGCCAAGTCGTTGCTCGCGGTCGGTACCGAGACCGTGACGCCCAATGTCTCGCTCACAAAAATCGGCGAACTCTATTTTGAAAAGTACTCGCCGATCGAACGGGTGCTTTCTGCATCTCGAGATGCGGCCAAAACAGGTAAGCGCCTGACCATTCGGGACATTCAATCCCGGGAGGGACTCGAACCGGCGGAGGTGAGCGGGGCGATCGGACGTCTCAAGAAAGAAGGCGCGCTCCTCATCATTCAAGGCGGCTGTATCGAATCGACTGGCCGGCCGAGCCAGACGGCGGAAGCGATGCGGGGATTGCTGCAACAGCTTCATGGGGCGCCTCGTGAGCTGCAGGCGTTTTCCGAGGCACAACGGCAAGTTATTCAAGACCACTCAGTCAAACGCGGGAATGCACGGGAACCTTTCCGTATTGATGATCGGGTGGCCAGGGGGCTCAAGCTTTCCGTAACCGGTATCGAGGCCGCCCAGCAGCTCTCTCGGCAGGGGACCGCGGAAGAGGTTTCCCAGCTGACGCCCGAACTGTTGAAAGACGGGAACTGGCGGACGAAGCGCTTCCGTAGATACACGATCAGTCTTCGCGCGCCAAGGATTGCGCCGGGCAAGCGGCATCCGTATCGCGAGTTTCTCGATACCGTGAAGACGAAACTCGTGAGCATGGGATTCCAGGAAATGCGAGGCTCGCTTGTAGAGACAGAATTCTGGAACATGGACGCCCTCTTCATGCCGCAATTCCATCCGGCGCGTGACATCCATGATGTCTACTTCGTCAAGGAACCGACTCATGCCTCGTCGATTGCGGAACCGTTCTTGTCCCGAGTCACGCAAGCGCACCAGAATGGCGGTGAAACCGGTTCAACCGGTTGGAACTATCCCTTCAATGCGGAGCGCGCGCGCCGACTGGTCTTGCGGAGCCAGGGGACGGCCGTCTCGGCCCATACGTTGGCGGCACAACCAGCGGTCCCGGGAAAATATTTTTCCATCGCCCGTTGTTTCCGCTACGATCAAGTGGATGCGACGCACGCGACCGATTTCTTTCAGGTAGAAGGGATCGTGCTCGGCGAAGACATCAACTTTCGCACGTTGCTCGGCCTGCTGAATCTCTTTGCCCGTGAAGTGGCGCAGGCGAAGGAAGTCAAATTTCTCCCAGCCTACTTTCCTTTCACCGAACCGTCGGTCGAGCTGCATGTGCGCCATCCGAGGCTCGGATGGATGGAGCTTGGTGGCGCCGGTTTGTTCCGTCCTGAAGTCACCCTTCCGCTGGGCGTGACCGTTCCGGTGATTGCGTGGGGGTTAGGGCTCGATCGCATGGCGATGGTGGCGCTCGGCATTCACGATATTCGTGAGTTGTTCACCAACAATCTTGATCTGATTCGCTCCACCAGGGGAGCTTTCTAAGGTTCACATGCCCACGATTGCTATTTTCAAGCAGGATCTCGAGGGATTGCTCGCAGCGCCAGGCGAGGGTCGCCAACCGATCACCATGGAGCAACTCGAAGAGTCGTTGATGCTCGTGAAGGGTGAGTTGAGGGGGCAGAATCCCGACACCGGCGAACTGCGAATTGAGATGCAAGATAGCAATCGTCCCGATCTCTGGTGCTGCGAAGGGATCGCCCGGCAGATTCGGGTGAAGCGGCAGGGTTCCCTCGCGAGGTACAACTTTCTCACGACCCCATCGAAATCGCCAAAGCGATTGAACGTGGCTCCCGGCCTGGAGGAGATCAGGCCCTACGTGGCGGCCTGTACTGCGACAGGCTACCGCGTGACCCAGGAGGGCCTCGCTCAGCTGATTCAGACACAAGAAAAACTCGCCGAGATGTTCGGCCGTAAACGCCGGACCGTGTCGATTGGGCTTTATCGGCTCGCGGCGATCGAGTTTCCTGTCACCTACGACTTGGTGAAGCCGGACGAAGTCACTTTCACGCCGTTGGGCATGGATACGGTCATGACGCTGGGGGAGATGCTGCTCGTCCATCCCAAAGGTCTGGAGTTCGGCGGGATTCTCGTGGGACATGACCGCCTACCCTTCCTGCGCGATGCGAAGCGACAGGCCCTCTCCTTTCCACCGATCATCAATAGCCGCGAAGCCGGAGAAGTGTTGGTGGGAGACGACGCCCTATTCGTCGAGGTGACCGGCACTGACCTCACGATGGTCGTCCTGACCCTCAACATCTTTGCAGCGAATCTGGCGGATCGGGGCGCTGTTATTGAGCCGATCGAAGTACGGTATCCCTATAAGACAGCTCTCGGCAAGGCGGTCATGACTCCCCAAGATCTAGGGAAGTCATGGAAGCTTCCAGTCAGCACGATCGAACAGGCCCTCGGGCAGGCGCTCGGCGTCCACGAAGTAGCGAAGGCCCTAACGGCTTACGGCTATGAGGTGATGACCAGAGGTAAAACGGTGACGGTGACGCTTCCGCTCTATCGGCAGGATCTCATGCATGCGATGGACGTCGTCGAAGATGTCGCGATCAGCCGTGGATACAACGACTTTTTGCCGGTGATGCCCTCGCAGTTCACGGTCGGTGGATTATCGCGCATCGAGGAGCTCTCCGACCGTGTGAGAGGCCTCATGGTCGGCATGGCATTCCAAGAAATCATTTCCAACATTCTCGCTTCTCCCCAGGATCTGCGTGATGCGATGCGATTGGAAGGGACCGAGTGGGGAAACCTTGTCGAGGTGGATAATGTGATGTCCCAGAACTTCTCCGCCCTTCGACAATGGATGCTCCCGTCGTTGCTTCGTGTGGAAGCTGCATCGAACCGGGCATTTTATCCCCATCGGATATTCGAGGCCGGCGAAGTGGCATGTCCCGATCCCACGGAGTCCACCGGGTCGCGCACTGTGACAGTGCTCGGCGGGATGATCGCCCATGCCGATGCGCATTTCTCCGAGGCCCACTCCTGCTTGGACACGTTGTTTTATTATGTAAACCAAGCCTACAGCCTGGAACCGATCCAGCATCCTTCATTTCTCGCTGGACGAGTGGGGAGTATTGTGTCTGAAGGGAAACAGGTCGGTGTGATTGGGGAGCTGCACCCCGAAGTTCTTGAACGTTGGCAGATCGGTGTTCCGGCTGTTGCGTTCGAAGTCGATCTGACAGAACTGGCCGAACGCACTTGAGGCGCACGCCCGTCGGCGCACCTTAGCGCGTTCCTCGTGAAGCGTATCTCGTGTTTCCGAGGAATGTTCAATGCTCAATTTTCGATGTTCAATTGAACATTCAACATTAAACATTGAGCATTACGGTAGCTTGCGCTTCACGCCCCGGCAGGGGTGAGGTGCTGTTTGGCAAGACCGACCAATTGCTCAAACCCCGTGGCATCCTTGATCGCCATATCGGATAAGACCTTCCGGTCCAAGAGGATATTGGCCTTCTTCAGGGCGTTAATAAACCGGCCATAGGTCAGTCCATGCGCACGAACTGCCGCGTTGATGCGGGCAATCCACAACACGCGGAAATCCCGTTTCCGATTTTTCCGTCCAGTATAGGCGTATGCCTGACCCTTATCGACTGATTCTGTTGCGGTGCGGAACAGCCTGCTCTTCCCTCCATACTGTCCTTTGGCCAATTTCAGCCGCTTTTTCCGCCGATGTCTTGTTTTGGGGCCACCTTTTGCGCGAGGCATGAGTCAGTACTCCTTCTGGTTAACGCGATTCGTACATTCTAATTTAATTGTAGGGCAATAAGCGATCCAGTGCTTGAATCTTGGTCTTATCCACGAGAACCGTGCCGCTTAATCGGCGCTTTCGATTCTGTGTCTTGCTGGTGAGGATATGGCGTCTCCCCGCCTTTCGCCTGACCAATTTCCCAGAGCCGGTGCGGGCAAACCGCTTTTTGGCCCCGCTATGAGTTTTCATTTTCCTTTTTTTCATGATCGGTGATTCCTTTGGTTAATAGCGTTTGGACCGCCGTCTTACTTCGGCGCCACGATCATGATCAAGCTCCGCCCTTCCATACGGGGTGCGTATTCGATCGTGCCTATATCACCCAACTCTGCGATGACCGTATTCATGAGTGTTCGGCCCATCTCCTGATTCGCCATCTCACGACCGCGGTACGTCAAGAGGACTTTGGTCTTGTTGCCATCGGCCAGAAATCCCTTGATCTGTCGAATCTTGATCTCCAAGTCATGCTTATCTGTCCGAGGACGCAACTTAATTTCCTTCACCTGTGTCGACTTTTGATGGCGCCGATTCTGGTGTTCCTTTTTGCTCAGCTCGAACTTGTATTTCCCGTAGTCCATAATGCGGCACACAGGAGGCACTGACGTGGGCGCGACCTCAACAAGGTCGTAGCCATTTTCTTGTGCCTGTTTGAACGCATCCGCCGTGAGGAGAATGCCGAGCTGTTCGCTCTCTGGACCGATCACCCGGACTTCGCGCACTCTGATTTCCCGGTTAACTCGTAGTTTGGGGACGATAAGACACCTCTTATTGTGTTAGTAAATGTCGCTGACCTGCCGGCTTGAGGTCTGCACGGAGCAGGTCGAGCGCTCCTGCGACGGACATACTGCCAAGGTTAGCCCCGCTTCGGCCCCGTATGGCCAAAGTCCCACTCTGAACTTCTCGGTCGCCAACCACAAACATGAATGGAACCTTCGCCTTCTCCGCTTCTCGAATTTTGAGCCCAATTTTTTCATTCCGAAGGTCTGCCTCAGCGCGGAATCCCGCAGCCTTTAAATTGGTCACGACCTCGGCGACGTAGGGCCCCTGGTTGTCCGTGATGGACATGACCATCGCTTGCACCGGGGCGAGCCAAGTTGGGAAGGCGCCACCGAAATGCTCAATCAGAATGCCAAAGAACCGTTCGATCGATCCCATCAGAGCCCGATGGATCATGATCGGCTGGTGAACTTTACCGTCTTCCCCAATGTAGCCTAATTCGAACCGTTCGGGATTATTGAAATCGACTTGAATGGTCGAACATTGCCATGATCGTCCCAAGGCATCTTTTATTTTGATGTCGATCTTGGGTCCGTAGAAGACGCCTTCGCCCGGATCAATCTGGTAGGCGACTCCTCGTCCCTTCAATGCAGCTTCGAGTGCGCTTGTGGCTTGGGCCCACCGTTCTTCCGAGCCTACGGACTTTTCCGGCTTAGTCGAGAGGTACACTTCAAATTCGGTGAACCCGAAGGTTCCGAGAACAAAGAACGTGAAGTCTAGGACCTGGCTGACTTCGCTTTCAATCTGATCCGGCCGGCAGAACAGGTGCGCGTCGTCCTGCGTGAAGCCACGAACCCGCAGCAGACCGTGGAGGACGCCTGTCCGTTCGTACCGGTAGACAGTTCCGAGTTCGCCATAACGGATGGGGAGGTCTCGGTAACTGCGCAGATGCGACTTGTAGATCATAATGTGGAACGGGCAATTCATCGGCTTGAGCTGGTACTCGCTGTTTTCAACCTGCATGGGTGCGAACATGTTGTCACGGTAATAGTCGACGTGCCCGCTGGTTTTCCAGAGATCTAATCGGGCGATATGGGGGGAGTACACTAGTTCGTACCCGTTTCGTATATGCTGGTCGCGCCAAAAGTTTTCAATCAACAGGCGGATCGTCGCGCCCTTCGGATGCCAGAGCACCAGTCCGGGGCCGATGTCATCCTGGATCGAGATCAAGTCTAGTTCCTTACCGACCTTTCGGTGGTCTCGTCGCTTAATCTCTTCTAACCTCGCGAGATGCGAGTCGAGTTCCGCCTGTGTGGGGAAGGAAGTCCCATAGATCCGCTGCAGCATGGGATTGCGTTCGTCGCCTCGCCAGTATGCTCCGGCCGTGTTCAGGAGCTTGAATGCCCCGACATGGCCTGTCGTCGGGAGATGCGGGCCGCGGCAGAGGTCGGTGAACTCTCCCTGGCGGTAGACTGAGATGGCCTGCCCATCTGCCAGTCCTTGAATCAACTCAACCTTGTAGGTTTCCCCGCCATTCTGGAAAAACTTTACCGCTTCTTGTTTCGACAATTCTGTCCGTTTCACAGGAAGAGCTCGTTTGATGATGTCTTTCGCTCGCGCTTCAATTTTCTCGAGATCTTCCGGGGTAAATGGGCGCTCAAAAGCAAAGTCATAGAAGAACCCATCCTCGATGGCCGGGCCGATCGTCAGTTGTGCAGTGGGGAAGAGTTCTTTTACGGCCTGCGCCATAATATGAGTACTGCTATGGCGGTAGACCTCACGGCCTTCTGCACTGTCGAACTGCAGTGGGGCCACCTCAGCATCTTCCGTCAAAATGCTTGAGAGGTCTACGGTCTGACCATTCACCTTCGCCGCAAGGATGTCCGGGCCAAGCGTCAGGCCGAGAGCCGACAGGGCAAATCCAACGGTCTGCCCCGATGGAATATCCCGACTGCTGCCATTTTTGAGCGTAATTTTCATGACATACATTAAATCGACCAAGCACTAGAAACAACAAAGGCACCCCGCCTACGAGAGGCAAGCGGATGCCCTCAGCTGGGTGGTAGGCGCGGACGGTATTGAACCGTCGACCTCTACCGTGTCAAGGTAGCGCTCTCCCCCTGAGCTACGCGCCTATCAGACCGAGGCGCATGCTAATATAGCCCAGCCCAAAGTGTCAAGAAACAGCCTCCTCTTCCAATATGAAATGAGTCTGAAGGCGAATCGCATTTCCAACGTGGAATGCTTCATGATTCACCCTGATATCACCTAACAGCTTCATGTCTGCAACTCTGCGGCGACTGACTCGTTACACAATCTTTAACGTATCGAAGTTGACCCCTGCGGGAGCGGGCGGTGTTTTCAGCTTCATGTCTTCCAACGCGTCAACGACACGATCGGCGACCACGAGATTTCGATACCATTTCCGATTGGCGGGTACAACGTACCAGGGCGCATGCTTCGTGCTGGTGGCCGAGAGTACCTCTTCAAACACCTTCATATAGTCGGCCCAAAGCTTCCGTTCTTCCACATCCCCTTCGCTGAACTTCCAACGCTTTTCCGGATCGCGGATGCGCGCTTGCAACCGCGCTTTCTGCTCATTTTTGGAGATGTGCAGAAAGAACTTGAGGATGGTGGTCCCGTTTTCAGCCAGCAATTCCTCAAACTCTTTTATCTGGTTTAATCGTTGGACCTCCACTTTGGCTGAGATCATCTTGTGAACCCGCGTGATTAGCACGTCTTCGTAGTGCGATCGGTTGAAGATCCCGATCTGGCCCTTGGCTGGCACCTCGTGATGAACGCGCCAGAGAAAGTCATGGGCGAGTTCGCTATTGGAAGGGGCCTTGAAGCTTGCCACCCTGCAGCCCTGCGGATTCACGCCAGACATGACGTGCTTGATCGTCCCGTCCTTGCCGCTGGTATCCATCCCCTGCAACACGATGAGCACCGCACGGTTGCCGTTGGCATAGAGGCGTTCCTGCAGCTCCCCAAGCCTGCCGATCAACTGAACCGTGACGGCTTTTGCCTTCTCTTTGCCTTGATCCGTATTCTTATACTGACCGGTATCGTCTGGGTTACACGTATCCAAGTTGAGTTGTGAGTCCGGCTTGACGCGATACTCTTTCATGCTCGGTGCCTCCTTCACCCCTTCGAGATCGTATTCACGGCGGTATTCTACTCCATTCGTTCCAGCTTGACAGCCGCGAACAACTGGCAAAGAATGCGCCGAATTATTCCAAGTGAGGCGCATCATGGCAGTCAATACAGACAAGCTGAACGCATTCATGGGCAAGGCGGTCGGTGACATTGGGGCCGCGATGAGCGCCAATATGGTGCTCCTTGGCGATAAGCTCGGTCTCTACAAAGCCATGGCCAAGGCGGGTCCCGTCACACCGGCTGAACTCGCAAAGGCGACAAAGACAGCCGAACGGTACGTCCGTGAGTGGCTGGGCAATCAGGCAGCAGGTGAATACGTGACCTATGACGCCGGAACCGGTCGGTACCAGCTCCCCGAAGAACAGGCGATGGCACTCGCCGATGAAAGCAGTCCTTGTTTTCTCCCCGGTGCGTTTCAGGTCATCGCGGCCACATTTTCTGCCAACCCCAAGATCGAGCAGCGGTTCAAGACCGGCAAGGGCCTCGGGTGGGATCAACACGATCACCGACTGTTTGAAGGCACGGAGAGATTCTTCCGTCCGAACTACCTCGGCAACCTTGTGGCGAATTGGATTCCGTCCCTCGACGGTGTAGAGGTAAAGCTCAAGAGGGGTGCGAAAGTTGCGGATGTCGGCTGTGGGTTCGGGGCATCCACCATCATCATGGCGAAGGCCTACCCCACATCCACTTTTATCGGTTTCGATTACCATAAGGCCTCGATCCTGATGGCACGAAAACGGGCCAAGGAAGCAGGCCTGAAAAACGTGACTTTCTCAGTGGCGAAGTCCACAGACTATCCCGGCAAGGAATACGACTTCGTCACCCACTTCGATTGTCTGCATGACATGGGCGATCCTGTCGGCGCTGCGAAACATGTGAAGAAGACGCTCGAACAGAATGGTACTTGGATGATTGTTGAGCCGTTCGCAAATGACCGTGTGGAAGATAACCTGAATCCGGTGGGCAGAGTCTTCTACGCCGCGTCGACGATGATCTGCGTCCCCGCTTCCCTTGCGCACAATGGTCCAGCCCTCGGTGCCCAAGCGGGGGAGGCACGGTTGCGAGATGTAGTCATGAAAGGTGGGCTCACACGATTCCGCCGCGCGACGCAGTCACCGTTCAACCTGGTGTTGGAAGCCAGACCGTGAATCGAAAAGAATACCGCGATCTGCCCCGGCCTGGGGTGGGGGGCGGCTTGCGCTTTTTGGGTCCGACGGGCATAGTGCGGGGCAGGACCACACCGTCCGGGGAGGCGCCATGGCGAATCGATTGGTGGCAGAAGCGCT
>Ga0187894_10002198_pt1 | contig 23629 bp, 28 predicted proteins | sample GBC1701081metaG_FD_136650 | JGI IMG/M metagenome (GOLD analysis project Ga0187894, IMG submission 136650) | White microbial mat communities from a lava cave in the Kipuka Kanohina Cave System on the Island of Hawaii, USA - GBC170108-1 metaG ... | reverse complement strand
TGGCGCGAGCCGTCATCACCGAGATTCTCACCGCACACTTCTTCGTGACCCACCCGCATTACTTGGATACCATGTTGAAATTGCGGGAAATCAACCTACGGATCTAACAAAGTAGTACTAGTCGTCCGCGAGATCGGTGGCCGCTCCGTCGATCAACGTCGCGACCTCGGACGGTTTCGACGCGAGCGACGCGTGGCTGGCCGCCAGCGTGATGACCTTCCGCGCGTTCATCCGTCCGGACATGAGCTTCTGGTTCTCCGGATGGATCATCCGGTCTTCGCTGGAGATCTGATACCAGGACGGGCGCTTCTTCCAGGACGCCCGGACGATGGTGTCGCCGAACGTGCTGGCGAGCGGGGCCTTCTGCGTCACGCCCATCACCAGTCCTTCTTCCGCGGTCAGGTCCTGACAGAAGCTCTCGTGAAACTTCTCCTGCTGAATCCAGAGATAGCCGTCGCTGTCCGGCGCGAGGTTCGCGATCGCCGCCGGCGGGTTCCCCTGGCTGATGCTGCCGGGACTCTCGCCCGCGTCCGGCGCGAAGGCGGCGATGTAGACGAGGCCGGCCACGTTCGGCCTGTTGCCCACCTCGGTGATGACGGCGCCGCCGTACGAGTGTCCGACCAGCAGCACCGGTCCCGGCTGCTGCGCCACCATCGTCTCCGTCCGCGCCACATCGTCTTTCAACGACGTCAACGGCAGCTCCACCGCGCGCAACCGGTCGTAGCCCTTGCGCGACAGCTCGACGATGACCTTGCTCCAGTGAGCGGCGCCGCCCCAGAAGCCGTGCACCAGGACGATTGTGGGTTTCGCTGCCATGGTGATCCTCCTCTGCCGTCCGTGATCGGACGTGAGTACGCGTGCGGGCGGTGCGCGTCAGGCGACGCCGACGGGACGTCGGACCTGGCCGCGCATCCGCGTGACGGCGGGACGCGATGCGTACACGAAGTGCTCGCCGCCGGTGAAGCCGAGCGTCTGGTAGAGCGTGCGGGCGCGAGCGTTGTTCTCGGCGACGAGCAGCGTGACGCGCTCGAAGCCGCGCGCGCGGGCGATGGCGCAGGCGGTGCCCAGGAGATCGCGCGCGACGCCGCGCCGCTGCGCGTCCGGATCGACGACGATCTGCGCGACGTGGGCGGTGGACGGGTCGACGCTGGTGAGCAGCGCCGCGGCGCGCAGCATGCCGCCGTCCCACGCGGTCAGGCTCGCCTCGCGCAGGAACGGACCGCACATCGACATCGTCACGACCTGCGCCAGGTAGTGCGCCCACTCATCCAGCTGTCCGCGCGGCGCGAAGCAGCGCGCGCTCGGGACGCCGGCGAACGCGCGCGACATGACGCGGACGGTCGCAACGCCGTCCTCCTCGCGCCAGTGCGCGATGCGCAGGCCGGACCGCAGCGGTGTCGTGTCCGGCGGTGTCGTGTCGAGCGGTGTCTCGTCGAGAAAGTCAGACGGGACGGGAAGGAATGCGGCGGGTTCGGGCGCGGACGCGCCGGTGAGCGGCTTCGTCAGATACAGATAGCGGCAGATGTCGAACCGGCGCCGCGTCAGCGCGCTTTCGAGCGCCGCGGAGGACGGATACGTGTAACACAGGAGCTGCGTCGCCAGCTCCGCCTCGGCGCTGTGCAGGATCGCGTCGAGCAGCGTCCGCGTCACCTCGCCGGTCTCCGCGTGGAGCCCGCCGATCTGCAGGATGCGGTTGTGCAGCAGGTAGAACGTCCACCCGACGACCTCGTCCTCGTCGTTGCGGGCGAGCCAGCCGCAGGCGCGGCCGGACGAGCGTCCCTGTTCGAGCAGCTTCATCGAGCGGTCCGCGTCCCAGTGGAGATCGTCCCGCCACCGTTCCCGCTCGACGCGGAACAGCGCGGCAATGGTCTCGGCGTCGGCCGACCGCCAGTCCTCGCATCTGATCACGGCGCGCGCTCTCCTCCCGGACTGGGACTGCTCCCGGACTAGGACTGCTCGGGCTTCGATCCCCGCAGGCGATCCAGGCCGGTTTGCGAGCGCAAGGCTTCGGCGGCCATCTGATTCTCGCGGCGGATCTGTTCGTAGACTTCGAGCCGGTGCACCGGGACGGACGCCGGCGCCGTGACGCCGAGGCGGATGTTGTCCCGGCCGATGCGCAGGACGCGCACCTCGACACCATCGCCGATCACGATGGCCTCGTTCAACTTGCGGGTGAACACGAGCACGATGGGCCCACTTTACTCGCGTGGGAGTGGGTGCCGCAAGGGGTACAGGCTATCCGGGGGCATGATCTGGAACCCGATCATCGTTTCCGGGTTAACGACGACGGGTGCGCGGAGGTTGGCGTAGGCTTCGCCGTCCGAGGCCAGGATGACGATGGCGAGCCACAGCAGCGGGGTGTCGGGTGTCGCGCCGAGGCGGAAGCGATCCATATCGCTCAGCACGGCGCGGTAGCTGTCCAGCACCCATCGCGGATCCACGACCACGAACGACGCGCCGGGGCCTTCCACCGACTGGAGGCACTGGAACGGCGCCTGCAGCCCGGCGCTGAGCAGGACGAAGCGGCGCGAGCGCTCGAACCCCGGCAGGCCGTTGGGAAACGCGATGATGTCCCGGGACGGCACCTCGAACTCGCCGAACTCCGTCCGGAGCGAGAGCGCGCCGCTCGCGGCGGCGGTGCTGTGTTGGGAAGAGGTCATTTCAAGTAATCCAGCAGGGAGAGGCGGCTGGCGGCGGCGAGCGCGCTCAGGCCGGCGCGGTGGGCGGCGTCGGCCTGCGTCTGGCCGCTCAGGGACTCGGCGAGGTTCGTATCTTCGAGCGCGGACCGGCGCTTGTCGCTCGCGCGGCGCATCTCGCCCAGGCGCGCGCGGTCGTCCACGAGCGCGGCGAGGTCCGTGCCGACGCCGCTCTGCGCCTGCGTGACCTGCTGGAACACCTGGCCGACTGCCTGCAGGCGCGCGTCGATGGTGCCCATGTCGCCGGTCTGGACGGCCATTGCGAGGTCGTCCAGCACCTGGAAGATGTCGCCCGACGGCGTGCCGCCGAGGAACGAGCTGGCGTCGAACGTGACCTGCGCCGAGCGCTGCCGGCCGACGTCGACATACGCGACGTCGGCGTTCCCCTGATAGGCGGAGATCGGCGGGCCCGGCGCATAGGGCGGCGTTTGCGATGCCGTCCCCGAAAAGATCTGGACGTCCCGATAGCTGGTGTTCACGGCCGCGAGCAGTGCGTCGCGGATGCCGCGGAGGTCGCCCGCGAGCGCGTTGCGCTGCGGCTGCGTCAGCACGGTGCTGCGTCCGCCGACGCCGCGCGCCTGGGCGGCGGTCAACTGCTTGACGAGGTCGGTGAAGACGGCGTCCGCGACCATCAGACGTGATTCTACCGAATCCGCGGCGCGCAGGTATTGGTCGAGCTGCTGCATCTCCGTCCGCTCCAGCACGACCGTCGACATGGCCGACGGGTTCTCGGACGCGGCGTGCAGGCGCTTGCCGGACGACACCTCGCGCTGCCGTTGCGCGAATTGCTCGGCGGCGCGGTTGACGTCGATCAGTGCGTTGCGGAAGGAAGAGCCAAACGTGACACGCATGCGTTACCGTCCGAGGTTCAAGAGCGTTTCGAGCGTCTCGTCGATCGTCGCGAAGAAGCGGGCGTTGGCCTCGTAGGCGCGCTGGAACCGCATCATCATCGCGGCCTCCTCGTCCACCGAGACGCCGGACACGCTGTCGCGCAGATTCTCCACCTGCCGCACGACCTCCGCGCGACTTTGCTGTTCGGCGCCGGCCGCGCGGCCGTCCTGGCCGACGCGATACACCAGTTGCGCCCAATAATCGCCGAAGCTCGCGGTGCCGCCGCTCATCACCTTCGCATCGCGCAGGTTCGCGAGCGCGCGCGCCTGGCGGTTGTCGCCGGCGGCGCCGCCCGCCGCGGCGGCCGCGACCTGGCTGTGATCCGCGACGAGGGCTGCGTTCACCGTCATCAATGATGCGGCATTCGCGGAGGACGCGAGCGGCTGGAAGAACAGGGGGGCGTCCGCGCCGTTCAGCGTGGCGCCGGCGTCGTGCAGCGTGTTGACCTGCTGCACGACCTGATACGCCAGCGTGTCGAGGCGGGTGCGGTAATCCGGAATGAGCGTGTCGCGCGTGTGGATGAGGCCCGCGAGCCGGCCGCCCGCGATCTCCTTCGTCACATCGACGCCGTCGCTCGTGATCTGGGCGACGCCTGTCACCGGTTGATTCGTGAGGCCCATCGGGCGGACCTGATCGCCAACGACGAGCGGACGGCCGAAACCGAAGGACACCTGGATTGTGCTGTCGTCCAGTTCGACGGTCTGCACGGCGACGAGGCCGGACAGGCGGTTCAGCGCCTCGGCGCGTTCGTCCTGCAGGTGCAGCGTCGCGTCGGCGCGTGAGCTGGCGATCTTCTTGTTCAGCGCCGCGATCTGGCTTGCGAGCGCATTCACCTCGTCCACCGTCGCGCGCACGCGCGTGTCGAGGTCGCGGCTGGACGCGTCCAGGCGGCCGGCGATGTTGCGGAACTCGGACGCGAGCGTCTGCCCCTGGGACACGACCTGCGAGCGGGCGGTGGCCGACGTCGGCGCGTCGGCGAGGGCGGACCAGGCGTCGAAGAACGCGCCGAGCTTGTTGTCCAGCGTCTTGCCCGGCTGGCCGAGTCCGGCTTCGGCGATAGCGAGCGCGTCGGCGATGGCGGCCTCGCGCTGCTCCAGCGGCAGCTCCTGCAGCAGGCGGCGTTCGAACAGCAGATCCCGCTGCGCGCGGACGCCGAGCACGTCGACGCCGTGGCCGGCGTTCAGGCGCGGGTCCGACGGCGGGATGGCGCCGAAGTCGATCACGCGCCGCGTGTAGCCCGGCGTGTTGATGTTCGCGAGATTCTGTCCCGTCACGTCCAATCCGAACCGCTGCGCGTCCAGCGCGCGCGCGGTCGCTCCCAGCATGCCAAACAGTCCCGACATGGCCCTAGACCCCTAGTCACCCTAAACCACTGTGACCCTAGACCCGTGTATTGAGTGTCGACGCCGCCGCCAGGCCGGCGGCGCGTCCGCTGCGGTCGTAGCTGGCCTCGCCGGTTTCGAGCCAGCGGCCCGAGAGCGTCTCGAAGGACGACCCGAGGCGTTGACAGCGTCGCAAGGCGTCGAGCGCCGCGTCGATCTCGCTTGGGATCGCCGTCAGCGCGCCGCTTTCCATGGCCTGGCCGAGACCCGACACGAGGGCCGCGAGCTGCGTTTCGGCCGCGACGAGGTCATCCAGGCCGCCCTCGACGAGCGCGTTGCCGACCGCGTCGAGCGTAGCTTTGAGTTGTTGCACCAGATGATCCACGTCGGCCATGATCGTCCCTTCCCCGCTAGGCATTCGTTCTCTCCTGCGCAGGCGGCACGACGCGGGCCGGCCGTGCGCCGGCCGCTCACGCCCTGAGCATGTGATCGATCATGCGGTCCGCGAGCTGGACCACATCGCGGCCGAGGGCGCCAGACGCCAGCAGCGCGCGCCCGCGTTCGACGACCGCGGGACGGATATCGGGAGCTTCGGTGGCGGCGCGCACGGCGTTCGTCCAGAGACGGGCGTCGGGCGAGACGTCGATGCGATCGGACAAGCGGGTCGTAATGGACGCGTGTGATGGTTCGGACCAGGCGCGCCGCGGGCGCTCGGTGGAGTGCGCCGCCAGCGATTCGGCAAGGTCATCGGGCCGGTCGCCCTGAATCTTCATGCTCAGCTCCCCGTCCGGCCGTCCGGTGACGGCCATTCGTCAGGAGAATCGACCACGAAGGCTCCGGACTTGAGTTCGCCGGATGTTCGCCAGTGCGACCTTGCCGGATCGACCCGTTCCCCGTCGACCAGCACCTCGAAGTGCAGGTGCGGGCCCGTGGCGCGGCCGGACTGGCCGACGCGGCCAACGACGGCGGACGCGTCCAGCGGCTGGCCTTCGCGGACGTCGATGGAGGACAGGTGCGCGTAGCGCGTCTCCACGCCGTTCCCGTGCGAGACGACGACGGTCAGGCCGTAGCCGCCGCGCTCGCCCGCGAAGGTGACGGTGCCGGGCGCCGCGACCTCGACGGTGGTGCCGTAGGCGGCTTTGAGGTCGACGCCGGAATGGAAGCGCCGCGCGCCGTGCAGCGGGTCCGCGCGCCAGCCGAACGGCGACGAGGTGACGCCGTCCAGTGGCAGGTCGAGGGACACGGCCCGCGTCGACGCGGCGAGCGTCCGCGCGCGCTGTGCGAGCTCCGCGGCCGCCGCCAGCGGCGAGGACGGCGCCACGGCCTCGGCGGCTTCCGGCGTCAGCGGTGCAACAGCCGATGCGAGCGATGCCGCAGGCGGCGGCGCACCAGTTGATGCAGGCGGCATCGGCTTCGTCACAGGTGAGGACGGCGTGACGCTCGACGCATCCGTCCCCGTCGCGGCATCGCTGTTCGCGGTGTCGCCGTTCGCCGTCGCGTCCGCGGAGGCCGCCGCGCGCGCGGTGACCTGCTCCGACACGATCCGCGCCAGCCCCAGCCCGCCGGCCTGGCTGAGATATCGCGCGAATTCCGCGTCGAACGTCTCCGTCATCGTCTCGCCGCCGAAGCCCGTGTCGCGCTCCTCTTCCGACAGGAGCGAGTGCCGCATCTGCCGCACCATCTGCAGCAGCAGCATGGCCTCGAACTCCTGCGCGAGCGTCGCGACCTTGGCGCGCTCGGCCGGCGAGTCCACGGACGACTGCAAGGGCAGCGCACGCGTCAGCTCGAGGCCTCGGATATCGGGGATGCCGGGGATGTCGGACATGAGGAGGACCGGTCCTTCGACGCGCGCCCGCGCGCCTAGATGATGACGATCTCCGCGTTCAGCGCGCCCGCCGCCTTGAGCGCCTGGACGATCGCGATGATGTCGCGTGGCGTCGCGCCGAGCGCGTTCAGCGCCTGCACCACTTCATCGAGCGTCGCGCCGTCACCCAGGTTCACGAGCTTGTTGTCGCTCTCTTCGACGTCGACTTCTTCGTCCGGCACGATGACGGTCTGCCCGTTCGGCGCGAACGGCGCCGGCTGCGAGACGTCGTACTTCGTGCTGATGCGGACCGAGAGATTCCCGTGCGCCACCGCCGCCGCCAGCAGCCGCACGTGCTGCCCCACCACCACCGTGCCGCTCCGCTCGTTGATCACCACCCGCGCCGGCGCATCCAGCGTCAACGGCAGCGGCTCGATCTGCGCCATGAAGGTCGCAATCGTCGTGCGATATTCCGCCGGCACGCGCACGGCGACGTTGCCCGCGTCGAGCGGCTGCGCGACGTCGGGGCCGTAGGCGCCATTGATCGCGTCCGCAAGCCGCCGGGCCGTCGTGAAGTCCGGATCGCGCAGCGCCAGCGTGAGCTGGTCGCGCGCCGCCAGTTCCGTCGCCTGGCCGCGCTGCACGAGGCCGCCCGCCGGCACGCGGCCCGCGGTCAGATGATTCACCTGGACGCTGTTCCCGCCGCGTCCGCCGCCAAAGCCGCCCAGCGAGAGCGGTCCCTGCGCGAGGACGTGGACCGTGCCGTCCGGTCCGCGCAACGCCGTGGCGAGCAGCGTGCCGCCCTGCAGGCTGCGCGCGTCGCCGATCGAGGAGACCGTGACGTCGAGCCGTCCCCCCTGCTGGACGAACGCCGGCAGCTCGCCGGTGACGAGCACGGCGGCGACGTTTTCGATTTTGACCTGCTCACCCGCCACCAGGACGCCGAAGCGCTCCAGCATGTTCGCGAGCGTCTGCGCGGAGAAGATCGTCTGACGGCGATCGCCGGTCTTGTTCAAGCCGACCACCAGCCCATAGCCGATGAGCGGAACCGCCTGGACGCCTTGCAGCGCGGCGACGTCCTTGACGCGGACGATCGCCGCATCGCCGCGCACGCCGCCGGCCGCACCGACGGTCATTGCGGCGGCGAGGACCGGGACCGCGACGGCTGCGCGTGCGACCCTGGCCAGGTGCGAGCGCGAGATACCAGCAGGACGGATGTGCGTCATCGTCTCTCCGCCGCGTTCAGAAGATCTTGTTGAGGACGCGGATCAGCCAACCCGGTTTCAGGTTGTCTTTCATCAGGCCGCGGCCGAAATAACGGATGCGCAACTGCCCTACCGCCGTCGACAGGACGGTGTTGTCGCGATTGATGTCCGCGGTGCGTGCGACGCCGCTGAGGACGACGATCTGGCGGTCGCCGTTGATCTCGATCTCGCGCGCGCCTTCGAGGACGAGATCGCCGTTCGGCAGCACTTCGACGACGCGTGCGGTCATCATGGCGGTGAGCTCGCCGGTGCGCGTGGTGACGCCGCCGCCCTTGAAGCGCGTATCGCTCGCGGTAGACGCGAGGTTCGACGGATCGACGGCGGACGGCAGCTTCGTCTCCAGGCCGAACAGCTTCGGCACGGACGCGCTGCCGGAACTGCTTTTGTCCAGTTGCGCGTCGGCGGTGCCGGCCGCTTCGATGCTTTCAAGGACGCGGATCGTGACGAGATCGTTGACGCGCCGTGCGCGCGGATCCGCGCCGAGCGTCGCCATCCATTCGATCGACGGCCCCTCCGTCTTCACCGTTGTCCGCCGCGCTTCGTTCAGATAGCGCGCGTAGAGCACGTCGTAGACATCGCTGGGCGGCTGCGTGATGCCGGGCGGCGTCTGCCCGGCGGCGGCGATCGGCGCGAACGCGCTCGACGCCAGCGCCGCGAGCGCGGCCGCTGCCGCCAGCGATCGCAAAGTCCGTTCGTTCATGGAATGACCTCGACTTCTCCAGGACCGGTGACGCGTCCACGCAGGCGGCGGGTGGACTCCACCGGCACGACGGTGACGAGATCGCCCAGCGTGCCCGTCTCCGCCGCCACCGCGCGGCCCGAGGCTTCCAGCGCGCCGACACGCACCACCGTCCGCACGGCGTCGCCGTTGCGCACGAGCGGCGTCATCATCACGGCGGCGTCGGTGAGGACGTCGCCCGGCCGCAGCGGACGCCGCGATTGGACGCGCGGCAGATCCGCGCGCGCGATCAGCGGACGCAGCGGTTGCCGATCGATCGGTCCGCGTCGTTCGTCGACGGCCGCCGCGTCGATCCGGTTGCCGCGCGCGATCGGTGCGGTGACGACGAGGTGTGGCGCCGAGACGTGAATCACCGCGTCCGCGGTGCCGAGCCGGACGTCGCGATGACGCGCGCCACGCCGCGTCAGCAGGAAGCGGATCGATCCGCCCGTCCGCGCGCCGACGTCCGGTGTCGCGTCGATCGCGATGGCGGCGTTCTCGATGTCGACGGACGGCAGTTCGCCCGCTGACTGCACGCTGTCACCCAGCCGCGGCGCGGCGTCGAGCCATCGCACGCGCAGCGAGCCGACGGCGACGTCGACGTCCGCGCCCATGCGCGCTTTCACGCTGGCAATCAGCGCGGCCTCGACGTGTGACGTCACCTTGGACGCGGCCGGCACCGACGGCATAGACACCGCGGCGGCGCTGCCGGCATACGCCAGCGCCATCCACGCCGTGCCAATCGCTCGTGTCCGCCTCCACGTCGTCATCGTTCGTAACCGTCCGCGTCCGCGTTCGATACTGACGCCTCTATCGCTCTACCGCGCGAGGTTGTTCACCTGCGCGAGCATGTCGTCCGCCGTCCGGACGACGCGCGAGTTCGCCTCGTACGCGCGCTGTCCGAGAATCATGTTGATCATTTCCTCGACGATGCTGACGTTGGACTCTTCGAGGAAGCCCTGGGCGATCGTGCCCATGCCTTCGGTGCCGGGAATGCCGGTGGTCGGCTCGCCGGACGCCGTGGACACGACGAAGAAATTGCCGCCGAGCGCCGACAGGCCGGCGGGATTCTGGAACGTCGCCAGCTCGATCGTGCCGACCTGCTGCGCGGCGTTCTGGCCCGCGACCGACACGGACACGATGCCTTCCTTCGAGATGCTGATCGACTTCGCGTCGGCCGGGATCGTGATCTGCGGATCGAGCGCGTAGCCTTCCGCCGTGACGAGTCCGCCTTCCGAGCTGAGATGCAGCGCGCCGGCGCGCGTGTAGGCCGTCTGCCCGTCCGGCAGCGTGACCTGGAAGAAGCCCTGTCCCTGGATCGCCAGATCGAGCGGACCGCTCGTCGCGCGCAGATTGCCGGTCGCGAAGTCGCGCGCGGTCGCGACGGGCCGCGTGCCGAGGCCGATCTCCAGGCCGATCGGGACTTCCGTCGCGGTCGAATTGGCCGTGCCGGGCAGGCGCGTCTGCTGGTAGACGAGGTCCTCGAACTCCACGCGCGACTTCTTGAACCCCGTCGTGTTGACGTTGGCCAGGTTGTGCGCGGTGTTGTCGATGTTGGTCTGCTGGGCGTTCATGCCGCTCGCGGCGGTGTACAAAGCGCGAATCATAGGAGTTTTCAGTAATCAGTCGTCAGTTGTGAGTCGTCAGTGGGCGTTGTCAGTTGTCAGCTTCAATGTGATCGGTGACGGTCCGGTCGGTCGTCACGTCGTCAGCGTATGTCGGCGGCACCGCCCGGCGGCAACTGACCACTGATAACTGACCACTGACAACTCCATCAGCGGCGGCCCAGCTCGGAGATCGCGCGGCCGTCGACGTCGTTCATGAGGACGGAGATGCCGCGCTGCAGCGCTTCGAAGCTGCGGCCGACCTCCGTCAGTTGCGCCATGCGTTCGACGAGCTGGACGTTCGACTGCTCCAGCGATCCGGCGCGCACGCGGACGTCCGCGGCCGCGCGCGGTGTCGCGGCGCCGGCGTGAAAGCGCCCGCCGTCCTCGCGCGTCAGCGTGTTGTAGTCATCGAAGTCGACGAGCCGCAGCTTGCCGGCGACCGTCTGTCCGCTGCGGACGGTGCCGTCCGCCTCGATCGACAGCGCGCCTTCGTCCGCGAGCCGGATCGGGCCGCTGTCGCCCGCGACGACATCACCGCCCGCCGTCGTGAGCACGCCGTCCGCGCGCCGCGAGAACTGGCCGTTGCGCGTGTAGCGCGGACCCGCCGCGGTGTCGACGACGAAGAACCCGCGGCCTTCGAGCGCGAAGTCGAGATCGCGGCCCGTGGTCTGGATCGATCCGTTGCGGAAATCGAGCAGCCCCGGCGCCGCCGCGACGTCGACGGCGGACTGCAGCACCGCGCTGAAGTCGGGACGCCGCGCTTCCACCGTGGCGACGCGTTCGGATTTATAGCCGGCCGTATTGACGTTGGCGATGTCCGCCGCGAGCCGGTCGAGTTGATCGATGCGCGTCCGCAAGCCGCTCAGAGCGGCATAGGCTCCGCCTGCCATGCGTGGTGATCCTTTCCAAAGTCCAGTTCGGTGCGGCCGCCGCCCATGCAGGCCACCGGCAGCGAGAGCTCTTCGCTGTGCTCGCCGTCGAGGCGCACCCAGATGTAGGCGTCGCAGCGTGCGTATTGCAGGCGCTGCGCGCGCCCGCTGAAGACCGTCGAGACGATGTGGGAGCCGGCTTCGCGCAGCGACCGCGGATGCGTCACCGCAATCGGCGCCAGCGTCGGCGCGGTGCCGTATTCCTCGATCAGCATCGCCGCGATGTCGTCCGGCACGATCAACGGCTGCACCGCGTATCCGGTCAACTCGCGCAGCGCCGCCAGCGCCAGGCGCGGCAGCGGCGCGGGACACGCGACTTTGAGCCGCTCCGTCTCGCGATTGATGTCGAACGGCACGACGCCGAGCGTGCGCACCGCTTCGCGCGACAGGCCGCCGGGCGCGTCGCGCACCAGGACCGGATCGACATGCGTCAGATAGCCCGTGCCCGCCTGCGTGCCCAGCGCGCGCAGGACGTCTTCCCGCGCCGCCGCGCCCATCGCCTGCAATTGGTCGCCGAGACGCAGGCCGCTCGCGGCCTGCAGCCGCAGCGCGTCACGCAGCGCCGCCGCGGTGATCGTCCGCCGCGCCAGCAGGATCGCGCCGAGTTTCATGGACGCGCCGACGACGCGCGTGCGTTCGGGCTGACCGGCGTCGAGCAGCCGGTCCCGCGTCAGGGCTTCGAAGCAGGCCGGCGAGCAGTACCACTCGTCCTCGAACCATACGCCGCGATGCCGCCGCAGCGCCAGCCACGTCGTCGGACGCCACCGCCGGCAGTCCTCACGCGCGCAGCGAATCATCCTTCGTCTCCCGCGCCACACGCGCAGTCGCGCGCGTCCGCGCCGCCTGTCTGGCCAGGTGGAGGCGCAGCCGCACCTCGCCTTCGGACACCTGCTCCGCCGCCGCAATCTCGGGAATCGACCGGCCCTTGCGCGCGGCCGCCGAGACGCGCGCGCTGCTGGTCCGCGTCGACGCGCTCTTGACGCCCTTCGCGTTCCTGGCGGGCACGCCGCGCTCCATTTCCGCCGCGAGCGCCCGGAACCCGGTCTCCGTCGTTTCGGTCAGCAGCGACAGCGCGTCGGCGAAGTGTCCGATCTTCTCTTCCGTGCGGACCGAGCTGGACGTCGCCCGTGCGAGCCGCCACAGCATCGTCGCCTGCACGAACGCGAGGAGCAGCAGCGCGCCGCCCAGTCCCCACGCGAGTCCTGTCTCCCACGTCACCCAGGTCATGATGTATGCCCCACGCTTCGCAACCGGTCCGCTTTACTGGCGATCTCACTGATCCGGACGCCGTAATTGCCGCCCACGACCACCACTTCTCCCCGCGCGATCATCTTGCCGTTGACGAGGATCTCGACGGGATCGTCCGGCGCGCGCGAAAGCTCGATCAGCGTGCCGGGGCCGAGCCGCGTCAACGCGTCGAGCGTCAGTTCCGCCTGGCCGAAGCGCACGGACAGCGGCAGCTCGATGTCGAGAATGACATCGAGATTCGCGGGCGCCGCCACAGCCGCACTCACCGCGCTTGACGCCGTCACGGAAGACACGGTCCCGCGCGACGCCGGCTCCGGCGCCGCGCCGGTCGTCGGCTGGCTCGGTCCTGCTGGTTGGCCCTGTCCTGCTGGCTGCTCGCTCACGCCCGGCTGCCTCCCACGCTCACGATCCGTTCAATCGCCATCGCCGCGCCGCGCTCGCTCGCGCGCGGGCGCGCCAGGAACTTGATGCGCTCCTGCACGCTGATCTCGATCGGCTCCTCCACCGGATGCCCCAGCGACAGCACGTCGCCCACGCGCAGCGCGAGCAGTTCTTCGGTGGTCAGGCGCGTGTCGATGCTCGCGGCCACCGGCATCGGCACGCGCGCGAGGTTCGTCCGCAGGGACTTGCGCTCCTGCGTCGTGGGCTCGCGCCGGGTCCTGTACCAGGACCGGGCGAAGCTGCCGCCCACGGACTCGATCGCCACTGCCGGAATACAGAAATTCAAGACGCCCCGCGCATCGCCGATCTTGATCTCGAAGGTCATGAGCAGCACGACCTCATTCGGCGCGGCGACCTGCAACATCTGCGGGCGCGTCTCGCGGCCGCTGATGCGGAACTGAACGTCGACGATGCCCTTCCAGGTGTCGTTCAGGTTCTCCAGGAGGAGTTTGACGACCGCGTCGGTGACGTTCTGCTCGATCTCCGTAAGCGCACGCGTGACGCCGACATTGCGGCCCGATCCGCCCAGCATGCGGTCGATCATCGTGAACGCGACCGCGGGGCTGAGCTCCAGCGCGGCCAGGCCTTCGAGCGGCCGCATCGACACCGCGTAGAACGCGGTCGGGTCGTCCAGCGACATCAGGAACTCGGAGTACGTGAATTGCTCGACCGATTGAATCGCGACCTCGGTCACCGCTCGCAGGTATGCGGACAACGACGTGCCGACGTTGCGCGCGAAGCGATCGTGCAGGAAGTGCAGCGACCGCATCTGCTCCTTCGAGACCCGATCGGGCCTGCGGAAGTTGTAGAGCGTCACCGTCTCCCGCTGCTGCTCCGGCACGCGCCTCGGGCTCTCGCCCGCCGGCGCCCGCGCGGCCTTGTTCAACAGCGCGTCGATCTCTTCCTGCGAGAGGATCTGGCTCACTGCGTGCGTCCCTGCAGCATGCGGCGCATGCTCTCGCGCAGGCGCGACAGCGCCAGCGATCGCAACTGTGACACGCGGGATTCACAGACCCCGATGACCGCGCCGATCTCGGCCATCGTCATCTCTTCCTCGTAATACAGCGCGAGGATGTGACGCTCCCGATCGGGCAGCTCCAGCAGCGCCTGCGCGAGCAGCCCGCGCAGCTCGACGCGTTCCAGCTGCGCGTCGGGGCTCTCGCTCGGGTCGAGGCACAGCTCCAGCAGCGGCGTGCCGTCTTCGGCGGTCGCGTCGAGCTGACGGACGGCGCCGAGCTCCAGCGTGCGGATCTGCTCGAGCGCGCGCTCGTACTCGGTCATCGACATGGACAGCGCGTCGGCGACTTCGGCCGGATTCGGATCGCGGTGCAGGTCGTGGCGCAGGCGCGTCACGGTCTCGTCGATGTCGCGCCGCAGGCGGCGCAGCGATCGCGGCGCCCAGTCCAGCTCGCGCAGCGAGTCGAGCATCGCGCCCTGGACGCGGCGGCGTGCGAAGGCGTCGAACGGGACGCCCATTGCGGGACGATAGCGGCCGGCGGCGTCGATGAGACCCAGCACGCCGACGCTGATCAGATCCCCCATCTCTACTTGCGACGGAAGCCGCTGCGCGAGCCGATGCGCCATGGCCTTCACGAGGCCGACATGCGAGATCACCAGATGATCCCGTTCGCTGGTGCTGACGGTGGTGGTGGCCATCATGGGCATTGCGGAGCCTCCCAGATCCGCGACACTGGATGAAAGCATCGACTGACTCGGCGCGGTTCTCGTCCCCGCGACCAGGTTGGCGTCGGCCGCGCGCACCATGCGCCGGCGTCGACCCACAGGCACGAGGCTGTGGGGCTGGGGAAATCGGGGCCTCATGCGCGGCGCTCCATCGGCTGGCCGAGGCCCATCACGCAGGCCGCGAGGCCGGTCGCCGTCGCACGTTCGAGATCGTCCGGCACGCGTTGACCGGTGCCGAGATAGGAGACCGGCAGGCGCCGCTCTTCGAGCACGCGCATCACCGGTGACAGGGAGTCGGCTTCATCGACGCGCGTCAGGACGATGCGGTCGGGCCGCGCGGTCGAGAGGCCGTCGAGCATGCGCTCCATGTCGCGCCGCGTGGACGCGGCCGGCATCACGAGATGCGTGCGCACGCCCGGCAGGCCCGAGAGCATCGAGACGGCTTCCTGCGCGTCGACGTCCTTCGGCGAACGGCCGGCCGTGTCGACCAGCACGGGCCCGCGCGCCGCGAGGATCGATTGTTCGATCTCGCCGGCGGTGCGCGCCGTGAAGAAGGGCGATCCGATGATGTCCGCGTAGAGCCGCAACTGCTCCACCGCGCCGACGCGGAATCCGTCCGCGGCCAGCAGGTTCAACCGCGCGCCCCGCCGCGCGCGTTCCTGCGCCGCAATCTTCGCGATGGTCGTCGTCTTGCCCACGCCGGGCGGTCCGATGAACAGCTCCACCGGCGCGTACGCTTCGTCCGGCGCGACGAGGTCCTGCAACTGTTTCGCGGCGACACGCTCGATGGCCGCGGCCGACGTGTGGCGCCGCTGCGATCGCGGCAGGTCGTCCACCATGCGCTCGGCCCACTCGCGCGGCACGCCCGTCGCGCAGATGCGCGCGAGCAGCGCTTCTTCACGGTGACCGGTCATCGGCGTCGCCGCATCACCTGTTGCAGCGGGCGCCGGGATGTCAGGTCTTCGCTCCGCCGGTCGGGAATCCGACATGCCAGCGCGGTGGCCGGCCGTCAGCTCGACTTCGCGCTTCCCCATCCAGCCGCGCACGCCGCGCACCGACACGAGCCGGGTGGCGAGCACGAGCGCGTCGGGGCCGAGTTCCACGCGGGCTTGCGCGAGGGCTTCGCGCACGCTGGCGCTTCGATAGCGTTTGAGCTGCATAAGGTCAATCGAGCACGGCGATCGGCGCGATCCGCACGTGAGGGGGAATCTCGTTATGCGACATGACACCGACTTGCGGGAGCACGCGAGTGAAGAGTCTCCACAGGTGCGGCCGCAACGCTGGCGTGCAGAGAAGCACAGGCTGTGCCACCGCCGATTCGAGCGCGCGGGCGATCCGGGAGGCGATGCTTTGCGCTTCCGCCGGGTCGATCGCGAGCACCGCGCCCTGCTCCGTCCGGACGATCGATTGGAGCAGCCGCTCCTCCAGCGAGGGGGCGAAGCTGATGGTCGGCAACTCGCCGCGTTCGTTCTGATGCTGGCGGCAAATCGCACGTCCGAGCGATGCGCGGACCGATTCCACCATCACGTCCGCGTCCTTCGTCACGGCCGCCACATCGCCCACGCTTTCGAGGATCGTGGTGAGATCGCGAATAGGCACGCGCTCGCGCAGCAACTGGCGCAACACGCGCTGCACGTCACCGAGACCGACAATTTTTGGCACCAGCTCTTCGACAAGTTTTGGAGATGTCTGGCCCACGCGGTCGACCATCTCCTTCGTCTGCTGCCGCGTGAGGAGGTCCGGGAGGAACTGGCGGATCGTTTCCGACAGATGTGTCGACAGGGCGGTCGTCGGGTCGACAACCGTATAGCCGGCGGCCGCGACGCGGTCCCGATGGTCCGCCGGGATCCACCACGCGGGCAGCCCGAATGCCGGTTCGCGTGTCGGTGTGCCGTCAATGGGGCCGGAAGCCGTGCCAGGGTTGATGGCGAGGAGGCGGTCGGGCATCAGCTCGCCGCGCGCGACGTCGACGCCCTTGACGAGGATCGCGTAGGTGCGCGGACCGAGCTGCAGGTTGTCCGCGACGTGGACGGACGGCACGACCATGCCGGTCTCCTGCGCGATCTGACGCCGGATGGCGCGGATGCGCGAGAGCAGCGAGCCGCCCTGCTTCTCGTCGACCAGCGCGATGAGCGCGTAACCGACTTCCACCGTCAGCGGATCGAGCGGCTGCACGTCCGCGGCGTCGGCGAGCGGCGAGGGCGCCGGCGCTTCCTCTTCCTTCACCGCCGTCGTGTCGATCCCCTGCCGGTTGACGTATGCCGCCGCGCCCAGCATTGCCGCGACGAAGAGGAATGACAGCTTCGGCAGCCCGGGCACGAGCGCCAGCGAGACGAGCACCGCCGCGCCCACCGCCAGCGGCTTCGCCTTCGAGAGCAACTGCCCCGCGACTTCCTCGCCGAGGTGCGATTCGGACGCCGCGCGCGTCGTGATCAGGCCGCCCGCCATCGACACCAGCAGCGCGGGGATCGCCGTGACGAGGCCTTCGCCGACGGTCAGGATCGTGAACGTGTGCGCGGCCGTCGCGAGATCCAGGCCGTGCTGCATCACGCCGATGATCAGCCCCGCGACGATGTTGACGCCGGTGATGAGGATGGCGGCGACGGCGTCGCGCTGCGTGAAGCGGATGGCGCCGTCCATCGCGCCGTAGAAATCGGCCTCGCGGCGGATGCGGTCGCGCCGCTCGCGCGCCTGCCGTTCGTCGATCAGGCCGGCGTTCAGATCGGCGTCGATCGCCATCTGCTTGCCCGGCATGGCGTCCAGGGTGAAGCGCGCCGTGACTTCGGAGATGCGCACCGCGCCGTGGTTGATCACGATGTACTGGATCGCGATCAGGACAAGGAAGACGACGACGCCGACCACGAAATTGCCGCCGACCACGAACTGGCCGAACGCCATGATGACGTGGCCGGCCGCGTCCACGCCGTCGCCGCCGTGCAGCAGGATCAGGCGTGTGCCGGCGACGTTCAGCGACAGCCGCAGCAGCGTGAGCAGCAGGAGCAGTGACGGGAAGACGGAGAATTCGATCGGCTCTTTGACGTAGAGCGCAGTCAGCAGGAGGACGACGGCCAGGCCGATGTCGATCGAGAGCAGCAGATCGAGCAGCAGCGGCGGCAGCGGTACGACCATCAGCCCGACGATCGAGATGACGGCGAGCGGAGCCAGCCAGTGGGACGCGGTGAAGGAGCGCATGGAGGACATGGGTCGACGGCCTTACAGCGCGAGCTGCTTCAAGCGGATCAGATACGCGAGCACTTCGGCGACGGCTTCGAACAGATCGCCGGGAATCGCGTCCCCGACCTCCGCGTTCGCGAACAGCGCGCGCGCGAGCGGCGGATTCTCGACGATCGGGACGCTGTGTGCGCGGGCGACGTCGCGGATGCGGGCGGCCAGCAGGTCCGGCCCTTTCGCGACGACGCGGGGTGCGGTCATGCTGTGGCGGTGATATTCGAGCGCGACGGCGACGTGCGTCGGGTTCGTGATGACGACGGTAGCCTGCGGGACGGCGGCGAGCATGCGGCGTCGCGCCATCTCGCGCTGGACGCGGCGGACGCGCGCCTTGATTTCCGGATTGCCGTCGGTCAGCTTGGCTTCGTCCTTGACCTCCTGGCGCGTCATCATCAGGCCTTTGCGATGGCGCCACCACTGCCACAGATAGTCCGCGCCGGCGACCACGAAGAAGGCGACGAGGGTCTTGCGCAGGAAGCCGTCCGCGGCGCGCCAGCCCAGGCGGGCGGCGTCGGCGGGCGCCACGCGGCCGAGGAGCGGCGCGTCCAGAACGATGCCGGCGATGGCTTGCCAGGCGATCCAGGTCAACACGACGCAGAGGAGGATGGCGCGGAGGACGTCGATGCCGGCCTTGGACGGCGCGAGCCGCTGCAGGCCGCGCATCGGGCTGAGGCGTGCGAGATCGAACTTGAGGCCGTGCGCCGATCCGGAGAATCCGCCCTGCACGAGTCCGGCGCCGAGTCCGCCGATCACCGCCGCGCCCGCGAGCGGACCGACGAGGGCGACGAGCGTTCCCGCCATCGAGAGCGCCAGGTTCTCCAACTGCCTGGCGCCGACGGGCGTCTTGGCTTCCGCGCCCATCGACGTCAGGCCGATCGTCAGCGCTTCCATCAGGCCCTCGACGTACGCGCTGCCCACCCAGCCGAAGGCAAGGACGACCGCGGACAGTTGCAACACGTCGTGCAGGTCCCGGCTGCGGACGACCTGTCCCTTCTTGCGCGCCTCTTCGAGGCGCTTGGGTGTGGGTTGTTCGGTGCGTTCATCCGCCATGACGGGCTGCTGTCCTCGCTCCTGCCGTGTTCAACACCGCGCGGCCTATCGAAATGCCGCGGCCATCCGCGCGGCGAGGTCCAGCATCGACGGGATGACGCCGCGAACCACCGGCGGCAGCACGTGCACCGTCGCCGCGATCACGATCAGGCCGACGAGCAGCCGCGCGGGCGCGCCGACGACCATGAGATTCAGCGCCGGCACCGCGCGCGCCATGACGCCGAGCGCCAGTTCGACGACGAGCAGGACGAGCACGACGGGCGCTGCGAGCTGCGCGCCGAGGATGAACACGAACCCGAGGCTGCGGGCGACCAGCAGCGGCAGGCTGTCGCTGACGCCGCCCATCCCGAGCGGCAGCGCGTCGTAGGACGCCGCGAGCGCGCGCAACATCTGATGATGGCCGTCGACGAGCAGGAAGATCATCAGCGCGAACATTCCGTAGAACGCGCTCATGATGTTGTTGCGCGCGCCGCTCATCGGATCGACGAGCGCGGCATACGAGAATCCCAACTGGAACCCGGCAAGATACCCCGCCAGCTCCACGCCCGCGAGCAGCACGCGCACCGACAGGCCGAGTGCCAGGCCGATCACGGTTTCGCGCGCGGCGATCAGCGTCAGCGATCCGACGCCGCCGATCGCGGGGATCGCGACCATCGGCATCAGCGTCAGTCCGATAATCAACAGCAGACCGAGCCGCACCGGCGCCGGCGCGAACCCCGTTCCAAAGGCCGGGGCCGTCGTCAGCAGCATGCCGGGCCGCAGGAGCAGCAGCCCCAGCCAGACGATCGGCGCCAGATCCGTCACCGCACCAGCTCCGGCAGACGCTCGAACAGTTGCCGCGCGAACCCGGAGAGCAGCCGCAGCATCCACGGGAACGTCAGCGCGAAGGTCAGGAAGATCGCCGCGGCGCGCGGGATGAACGCGAGGACGTTGTCCTGGATCGACGTCAGCGTCTGGAAGATGCTGACGAGCACGCCCGCGATCAAGCCCGCCGCGAGCATCGGCAGGCTGACGAGAATCGCCAGCTCGATGGCCTGGCGCACGAGACCGACAATCAACGCTTCGGACATAGAAGATTCACGCGCCTACACTTCACGCGCTTACACGAAGCTGCGCACGATGGACGTGACCAGCAGGCTCCATCCGTCGATCAGCACGAAGAGCATCACTTTGAACGGGAGCGAGATCATTGCCGGCGGCACCTGCATCATGCCCATCGAGAGCAGCGTGGTGGAGACGACGAGATCGATCAGCAGGAACGGAATGAAGAGGAAGAATCCCATCTGGAATCCCGTCTTCAGCTCCGAGATGACAAAGGCCGGAATGACGACGCGCATGGGCAGGTCGTCCGGCGTGTTCGGCTTCGGCAGCTTGCCGAGCTCGACGAAGACGGCGAGGTCCTTCTCGCGCGTCTGCTTCAACATGAACCCGCGCAGCGGCGGCGCGGCGCGGTTCATCGCCTCGCCGACGGTGATGCGCCCGGCCATTGCCGGCTGCAGCGCGTCGGCGTTGATGCGCTCGCCCACCGGCGCCATGATGAACATCGAGAGGAAGAGCGCGAGGCCGATGAGGATCTGGTTCGACGGCATCTCCTGCGTGCCCAGCGCCTGCCGCAGGAAGTGAAAGACGATGACGATCCGCGTGAACGACGTCATGGTCACGAGGACCGCCGGCAGGAACGTGAGCAGCGTCAGCAGCAGGACGATCTGCAGCGGCGCCGACACGCTCCCGACGTTCTGGATGTCGATCTGGACGTTGGACGGCTGCTGCGCGGCGGCAAGTCCCGCGCCGAGCAGCCAGACGCCAATCGTGAGACCCGTGGTGAGGCCAAGGGAGCGGAAGTGGACGCGCCTCATGATCGCGGCGGCTCCGTGGACGGTGGCGCATCGGCGAGCGTGCGATCGAGCGTGCGCGTGAAGGCGTCGCCGGCGCGCAGTTCCGCGACGAGCGAGACCTGCATCGGCGTCAGCCCGAGCAGGAGGCGGCGTCCTTCGACGGTAACGACCATCAGGGATCGGCGATCGCCGAGCGGCAGTGAGGCTTCAACGGCGATGGGGCCTTTCGCGGACGCCGCGAACCGGCCGAACGTTCCGCGCCGGGCCAGCCACGCGAGGACGCCCAGCAGGCCGAACACGATGACCAGCGCCGCGAAACTGCGCAGCAGATCGAGGCCGGGCAGCGTCGCGGCGTCGGGCGCGGCCTGAAGGAGGGACACGATCACGCGTGCGACTCCTGCCCCGGCGGCGCGACGATGTGCGTGATGCGGACGGCCATCGTCTCGTCGATCACCATCACCTCGGCCTGCGCAATCGGCACGCCGTTCACGGACACGGCGAGGTCTTCACCGGCGGACTGCTCCAGCCGGATCACGCTGTCAGGCTCGAGGTGCAGGCAGCGCCGCAGCGAGATGCGGCCGGTGCCGAGCACGACCTGCACGGTGCACGGGACGTCGCGAAAGAGATCGAGCGCGTCGGGAAGGCTTTTGGGTTCGTCCTGCATGACAGTTGGACCGGCGCACGGATGGTGTCGCGCCGGCGACGAACCAGAGCAAGGCCGATGCCGCACGCACGCGCGCACGAAAGGCCTGTTTTTCAGAACAATTGAGAGGAGTCCGGCACGCGGGACGCCGCGCGCCGGCCGGTGGAACGGCGGGGGTGACGGCCAGGCGACACGCTGGCCGGATCAGATCCGAATCTCGAAATGCGGGGCGTCGGCGTCCTTCCGGCGTGCGCGTGGCGCGGGCGCCGATTCCGACTGCGGCTGCTGACGCCGCGAGCGCTCTTCCGGATCGCGCGTCACCGTGAACTGCGCGACCGTGAGCCCCTGCTCCTGCAAGGCGCGCCGCAGATCCTGCTGATGGCTCTCGATCCAGGCCTGCGCCGCCGCCGTCTCCGCACGCACCTGCGTCGTCACCTGTCCGTGCTCGACGCGGACGTTGACGGTGACCGCGCCCAGGTGATCCGGCTTCAGCCGCAATTGTGCCTCGCCGGTGGTGCCGCGCCACGAGAGCCGCATCGCGCGGACGATCTGTTCGTTGTCCAGATCGGCGTCCGCCGGCATGGCGGCCGCCGCGCGCGGAGTCAGCGGCGCTGCGACGACGTCCGATGTCGCTGTCGCGCCGAGCGCGTCAAAGAACGGACGCTCGATGGTCACGACGCTGTCCGTGGACGCTGGCGTGGGAGTTGCCGCGGGCGCGGGCGCAGCCGCGAAGGCGCGTTCGTGCGATTGTCCCGGTGTCGAGCCGTCGCCTGTCGACTGCCCCGACGAACCGGCGCCAGCACCGATGCCGGTGATGAACCGCATCGTGTCGGCCGCCGTGCCCGGTTGGATCGCGTCGCCGACCGCCGCCGCTGCTTTCGATGATGCGTGTTCGGACGCGACAGGCCGCGCGACTGGCGCCGCGACGAACGTCAACGTCTGCGCCGCCGTGGACGATTCCGCGTTCTCGGGAGATGGTGCGATGACCGGCGTGGCTGATGCGCCGTCGGCCGGCGCCGAAGCCGCCGCCGTCATCGTCTGTTGCAAGAGCGCGCGTGCCGCCTGCTGCGACGCAGACCTGACGGTCGGACGTGCATCAGGCGATGCAGCCTCGCCAGACTCGCCGCGAGGTGTCTCCGGCGCGGATGCACTTCCCTGCTGACGCCACGAGAGCGGCGGTACGACCGGCGCCGGTTCCGTCTCACCGCCAGCTTCGGACGCCGCGGCGGTGATGTCGTTGAACGCGGACGGCGTCCGCGGCGTCGACGGCTGCGCCGTAGCGAGTGTGTCCGCGCGAGCCTGTGGCGACGCGCCGTCGGCCGGTGTCGCCTCGCCCGCCATGTCGGACACCGGCAAGGACGCGACGATCATTGCGTCCGGCATCAACACGAGAGGACCAGTCTCCCCGGCCGCGGACGGCGTCGCCGCGGCCACGCCGCTGGCCATCGTCGTCGCAGCGCCGTCTGCGGGCCTTGCCGGTACGGTCGACGTCACGGCAGCATCGACGAGCGCCAGCGCCAGGCCGCCGCCGTCGGTCTCCGCGAGCGCGGGCGCCGGGACGTCGACTGGCAGCACGTCCAGGGCCGGATCGCCGTCTGCCGGCCACTTGACCGGTTCCTCCAGCACGACCAGGAACGGCGGTGCGACCGTCGCCGCGGCCGTTCCGCGGTCGTCATCTGCCTTCTCGCGCTCGCGCGTCTTCGATGCCGGGCCGCGATCGGCGCCGTCGCCGATCCGCTCGTCCATCGCCTGCGCGAACGACGACTCTTTCTGTGTCCCTCTGGCGCGCGCGGACGCCGAGCGGCCGTGGGGTGACGAAACGGGCGCGGAAGCTGGGGGCGTCAGCTCCGCGCTCGCGCTGCTGGCCGGGGGGCCGCCGGTCAGCAGGTTGCTGGTGGACGTCATCACAGGACGCGCTCCGTTACCGCTTCATCTGCAGCGTTTCGACCAGGATCTCGTCCGCGACGGTGATGCTGCGCGAGTTGGCCTGATAGCCGCGCTGCGCGAGGATCATTTGCGTGAACTCCTGGGCGATGTCCACGTTGGACGACTCCAGGGCGCTGCCCAGGATCTTCCCGCGTCCGCCCGTGTCGGGCACGCCGACATTCGGTACGCCGGCGGACTGGCTCTCGCTATACAGATTCGATCCCAGCTTGACGAGACCCTTGGGATTGTTGAAATTCGCGATCGCGAGCTGGCCGAGGACCACGGTCTGTCCCGCGCCGAACGTACCGACGATCTCGCCACTCGCATTCACGCTGATCTGATC
>Ga0187894_10002197_pt1 | contig 23637 bp, 17 predicted proteins | sample GBC1701081metaG_FD_136650 | JGI IMG/M metagenome (GOLD analysis project Ga0187894, IMG submission 136650) | White microbial mat communities from a lava cave in the Kipuka Kanohina Cave System on the Island of Hawaii, USA - GBC170108-1 metaG ... | reverse complement strand
CGGCGCAAATCTTGACGTACTTATCAACCATCCTTCCAACCGACCGCGTGGTGATCCGCGTCCCCTGATAATTCATAAATACCGCCGCCGGATCGAGCTTTTCGGGATCGGCTTCGACGAGCAACTCGCCGCGAACGCCGAGGTAATCCTGCAAGGCTTTCTTGGCGTGATCGCCGAATGGGACGACGCGCTCTTTGCGCCCCTTGCCTTTGACGCGCAGGGTCTGGTTGTTGAAGTCAATGTCGGTGAGGTTGAGGTTGACCAGTTCCGAAACGCGGATGCCGCTGGCGTAGAGCAGTTCCAGAATCGCGCGATCTCGTTTGCCCAGCGGCGTGTCGGTTTCAGGCGTCTCAATGAATTTGATCATCTGCTCGATGGTCAGATGATTCGGCAGCTTGCTCTCAACGCGCGGGCTGTGCACCAGGCTCGCCGGGTTCACTTCGAGCGCCCCTTCGCGGCAGAGGTAGCGGAAGAAGGTTCTGAGCGCGGCCACTTTGCGGTGAATGGAGCTTTTCTTCTTGTTCTGCTCATAAAGCGAGGCCATGTATTCGCGGATCGTCAGGTGATCAATGTCGTGTATGTCGACCTCGCGGCGGAAGCCTTTGTCGCCGGGCGGCGCGACGTGATCGTAAAACTGGACCAAGTCGCTTTCGTAATTGCGCAACGTGTGATCGGAAGCGTTGCGTTCGTATTTTAAATGTTTGATGAAATCGTCAATGTATTTTTGCATCGGCGATCCTTACAAATTCGGGGCGTAGTCAGCCAAGTATTTCGCTGGCTTTCAAAACCACGTCTGGCAGAGCCTGGGGCGAAAGCGTTTCACCGCGCTGAAATTTCCGAATTGACTGGTACGAGCCGTTGGCGGGTTGCGTGTAAACTTCGATAGTGTCAGCTTGAAGGTCGACAATCCACAACTCGCTGATGAGCGAGTTGGCGTAGGCAGGCATTTTTACTAACCGATCACGCACAACCGAAGACTCTGCTACTTCGATGACCAACAGCGCGTCTTGCGACTTCGGATGCGCCTGAGCGTAAAAGTCATCGCGAGGTCTAAGCAAAGAGACGTCCGGTTCTGGTTCTGAAAAATCATCCAATTCAATAGGATCTTGCACCCCAACAATCGCAGACTCACCAACTCTTCGATTGAAAAATCTGCCGAGACGTTTGACTGCAGCGGCATGTCGGGCATTGATTGCGCTCATCTCGATGATCTCCCCGTTGATCAGTTCGACCCGGTCTTCTCTTTTGAGAATTCCAGCCTCCGCCATCTGATGATACTCAGCGACTGTGAAACGACGATGTGGAACTGGTAATGCCATAGCTTTTCACTCCGAAGCGGCTCTCAGCGCAATTTGTTTGATTAAATACGCCGGCATCATAACACACTGTTTCAGCGACGAATCACTTAATCGGGGCGCGCAGAGCGCGGCCCGGCGTAAAGCCTTCCTGCAATTTCCCATCTCTCACAACGGCGACGCCGTTGATCAAAACGTATTTGAAGCCTTCGGAATATTCCGCCGGACGTTCGTAAGTCGCCTTGTCAGTGACGCGCTCCGCGTCGAAGACGACGATATCGGCGTCGGCGCCGGCTTTGATTCGCCCTTTGTTCTTCATCACCGGCGCGCGGCGTTCCAGCCGCTCGGCGGGCATCAGCGACATTTTCTTGATCGCGTCCATGAGGCTCAAAGATTTTTCTTTGCGCACGTATTGAGCCAGGATGCGTGAATAAGTCCCCGCCGCTCGCGGATGTCCCTTGCCATTCTGGTAAGCGATGCCGTCGCTGGCGATCATCGTCAGCGGGCTGGTCACCGCCACGCGCACCATCTCGTCGGTGTTTGAAAAGATGATTACGCCGCCGCCCTGTTTGCGGTAACGCGCGAATGTTTCAGGCGTCAATCGTTCGCCGGTCTCGGGCCATTGCAGATCCTTGTAATCAACTCCGAGCCGCTGCTGGAACCCTTCGTCGAACAACGCCGATTCGATGCGCGTCATCCCGGCGGTGTACGGGTAACATTCCGTGGTCACATCCAACCCGCGCGAGCGAGCCTCGCCGATGATCTGCAAAAGCCGCGGAGTCCATTGCGTGCCGGTGCTGTTGACGTGAACGACGTGCAGCGGCGCGCCTGTAATCGCGGCCGCGGCGATCACTTCGCCGAGCGCGCTGATGGCCGGTTCGCGAGCTTCGCGCAGGTGCGCGTGGCACGGAGCGTTGTTTCCAGCGGCCACGCGGAACATCTCCTGAATTTCCCAATGTGAAGCCGCCGGAGTATAAGCCGGGCCGAAGCCCACGGCGACCGCGCCACGGTTCAATCCGCGCTCGATCCGTCTCTTTAACTCTTCGATTTCGGCCCCGGTCGCTTGGCGCGTCGCGGCAGGGCCGCTCGGCAGCCATTCGCCCCTGTCGTCCATCACCACCATTCGCGTTGGAATGTGGCCTATGCTGACGCCGAAATTTACCGCCGCCTTGCCTTCACGCTCGGCGTACCAGCGATCAACGTCCGCCGTTCCGACCTCAAGCTCGAACGAGCTGGTCACGCCGTCCATCGCCTGCGCCCGGTAATTTTCGGGGATCTGCCCGTGTTCGTGCAGGTCGATGAAGCCGGGCGCGACGACCAGTCCCTTCGCGTCGAACGTCGCGCGCCCGTTCAGCGCTTTTGTCGTGATCGTTTGAATCTTTCCGGCGCTGATCCCGATGTTGCGCACGGCGTCGAGTTTCGATTCGGGATCAATCACTCTCCCTTGAAGAATGACGATGTCGTAGTCTTTCGCGGCGACCGCAACCTGATCTCTTTTGAATACAAACACAACGACCGCCACGGCGATTGCGCAACAGGTCAAAAACACGATCAGAAGCGGCGGACGATGAAGTCGCGTCATTCTCATGGCTCTTCCCTCCGTAAATCTCAATACAGCGGGTTTCACTTGCATGGGCAGGAAGAATCAACCACGGGGGACACGGAGAGCACGGGGGTGAAGCCTGTTGGCCATCCCCGTGCTCCCCGTGTCCCCCGTGGTTGATTCTTCCTGCATACTCATTCGAAAACTGCTGTAGACTCAAAATGTTTGTTTCAAATACTACCAGCTCTTCGTTCAATCGCGCGCAACACCAGATCCTTCAACGCGCTTTCGTTTTCGCATCCGAACTCGATCCGGGCGGCGAAGATGGGAATCGGCGACAGATCCACAAGGGCGCCAGTCAGGTTGGCCGCGTCCTTCTCTGTCGTGATGATCGCTTCAGCCCGAGCTTCCCGCGCGCGTTCGACAAGCTCCGCCAACTCCTCGCGCGTGTAGCGGTGATGATCATTGAAATCGCGCCGCAGGGCAATCTCCATTCCGAGCCGCTCAAGGTCGTCAATAAAACGGTCAGGGCGCGCAATGCCCGATACGGCTGCGACCCGCTTCCGCGCAAAATCGGCGAGGCCGGCGACCTGGCCGTCATTGAGCCTGATCAAGTTTGTCATTCTGTGAAAAGCGTAAAGAATCGGCGTGTTCGCGCGGGCAAGTCTCCTGACCGTGTCTTCGAGCAGGCGCCGGTCAAACGACTGGTCGCTTCGCGTGACGATCACGGCGTCGGCGCGGCCGAGCGCGGCGAGCGGCTCACGCAGGCGTCCGAATGGAACCATCTTCGCCTGACCAAGCGGTTCCGTCGCGTCAACCAGCAACAGGTTCAAATCTCGCGCCAGCCGCAGGTGTTGATATCCATCGTCGAGAATGAAGACGGAAACGGGAGCGCGATCTTCGAGGCGCCTACCCGCGGCGTAACGATCGCGATCAACAACCACGCGGACGCCGGGGCAGGATTTCGCCAGCAGAAACGGCTCATCACCCGCTTCATCCGGCCCGCATAGAACCTCTATTCCGTTCGAGACTTCAACGCAACCTTTGCTTTCGCGTTTGTAGCCGCGACTCAGGATGGCGACGCGATGTCCTTCATCACGAAGGAGCCGGGCGAGGAAAGCCACACAAGGCGTTTTGCCCGAGCCGCCGACGGTCAAATTGCCGACGCTGATTACGGGCGTATTTAACCTCCGCGTCTCGAAAAGATTATTTTCGTAAAACGCGACGCGCGCGCGCACGCCCAGTTCGTAAAGTTTGGCGGGAACGTAAACGATGTGGCGAGTCAAAGGTGGTAAAAACATGATCAGATTCAGCTCAAATGCTCCGCCACGATCTCGACAGTCCGCGCAGTCGCGCCGCGATTTTCGTCAATCGCGCGACGGGCGTTCGAGCCAAGTGTTTCGGCGTAATTCTTATCGCTCAGCAGATTCGCAAACGCGCCCTGCAACTCCGCGGTCAACGAGTGAGGATCGGCGCCGCGCAATTGAAGGAGCGCGCCTCGCCGAAGGAACTCCTTGGTGATCTCTCGAAAATTCTCCATATACGGTCCGACGATGATCGGCTTCGCGTAGAGCGCCGGCTCCAGAATGTTGTGTCCGCCTTTCGGGACGAGGCTTCCACCGACGAAAACGACCGAAGCGAAGCGGTAGAGCGCGGCAAGCTCCCCGACCGTGTCGAGCAGGATCACATCGGCGGCGGCGCAGTCTCCTTCAAGCAATGAACGGCGCGCCAGCCGCAGTTCCGAGGATTTGAGCAACCTCGCCACGGCGTCGAACCTTTCCGGATGTCGCGGAGCGATGAGCAACCGGACCCGATCAAACGCATTCTCTTTTCGCAACCGCTCAAACGCGGCGAGGATAATCTCTTCCTCTCCTTCGCTCGCGCTGCCCGCGATGATCAGAGGCGCCGAACTCAGCGCGAAGGATTCGTCCAGGGATTTCGCCGTCTCAACGGTCTTCGGCGACTCATTGCCGTCTCCAATCTCAAATTTGAGATTCCCCGACACAGCAACGCGTTCGGCGGGAGCGCCAAGCGCAATTGCGCGTTCGGCGTCAACCCGGCTCTGCATCGCAAACCGCGTGACCAGACCGTACAACCGCCGGACGAAGAAGCCGAACTTCTGTGAGCGCGCGAAAGAACGATCGGAAATGCGACCGTTCGCGACGATCACCGGTATCCGCCGCTCTTCGCATTCGCTCAAAAAATTGAGCCACAACTCCGACTCCATCAAGATAACGACCCGCGGCCTGATCGCGTTGAGCGCGCGCCGCACACTGAATTTCCAGTCAAACGGAAAGTAACAAACCCCGTCCGCTTCGGTCACGCGCGAACGCGCTACAGATTGTCCGGTCGCGGTCGTGGTCGAGATAATCAAACTATATTGCGGGAAACGCGTTCTTAATGCGGCGATCAACGGCTTCGCAGCCAGCGTCTCTCCGACCGAAACCGCATGAATCCAGATTGCCGGGCGCAAGTCCGACCCCGGTTTATCGTTCAATGCGTCGGGCGGCATGTCTGGCAAGAGGCCCAAGCGCTGCCGAAAGTTGCTCACATATTTGCGATTGAACACGGCTTGATAGACGAAATAAGGAAGCAGCGCGATTAACGCAATGATGAGAAGAAAGCTGTAGATGAGGCTCATCTTTCAGTGTCCTTGACCTGCTACGTCCGGCTTTTATAAAGTCGCCGCCGGCCTCGTTCCTCCGCAACCATATTACAGTACCGCGAGCGGTAGCGAGCGTGTCCGGATCAATGATCGGTTGATATAGCCTCGCTCGCTACCGCTCGCGGTACTGTACCGGCAACACAAGCATCAAGCAAAGGAGTATCGCTTGCAGTATTCACCTTGTCGCATAGCGCGGTTGTCATTGATCGCCGCTCTTTTGATCTTCACCTTCAATATAAATTCATTCGGTCAACAGTCGAAAACCAGAACGAACCAGGCGTCGCGAAAGATCGGTTTCGCCGAGGCTCAAAACTTGCTCGCCAACGAAAACGAGGGCGATTTGAGCAAACAACCTGGAAAATTCAGCAGAACAAGATTGAGCGGCGGGCAGGTGCTCGAAGTCTATTACCCGATAACCACGCCGAACCCGCGAAGAAAATCCAGGCCTGTGACCACGCCCGGTTACGGCGTGCTTTACGAATCGGAGCTGGCTTTCAAGGAAGCGAACCGCCCGCGCCACGTGCTTGAAGATTTGATCCCCAATGGCCATAAGCTGGTCGGCGACATCCCGCAGCTTGTCGCAAAGCTCGAAAAACGTTTGCGCCTCGGCGCGGGCAAACTCGATTATTCGCGCGCGAGCTTGAAACGCGTTGACGCCTATCTGGCCGGTTATCTAAGCTCGCATTCGACGATGCAGACCGATCCGCAATTGTTTCAGGAATTGACGGCGTATTACGGGGAAACGCTGCGGCGCGTGGTCGGCGGCGCGTGGCGGGTCCGCGAAGAGCGCGTCAGTGAATTGCATAAGCAGCCCGAGCCGAACATCATTCTCAACTCCGGCGGGGCGAAGGAGATCAAACCCTGGAGCGGCTTGATCAGCGTACTTTACGACGAAGACAAACGCGGCGCCGGATTGATGAAACTCTTCGACGCCGATGTGGCGGCGACAAAATGAGATTTATGAGTAGTCGTATATGTCGTTGCGAATGACGTCCTGAAACAATGAAAATCAACCACGAAGAAACGAAGAAGACGAAGAAAGGACGGAAAAAATCTCCGTCTTCTTCGTTTCTTCGTGGTTGATTTTCGGAGCCAAGATGATTGGGCAATCCGCAATCCGCAATCCGCAATCCGCAATCCTCCAGATGCGCGGCATAGCGAAATCCTTTCCCGGCGCACAGGCTCTTGCCGGGGTGGATTTCGCCGTGCGGCGCGGCGAGATCCACGCGCTCGTTGGCGAAAACGGCGCGGGTAAATCAACGTTGATGAAAATCCTCGCCGGAGTTGTGGCGAAAGACGGCGGTGAGATGATCTTCGACGATCGCGAGATCAATCCGCAAACCGCGGCGGAGGCGCAGGCGCTCGGCATCAGCCTGGTGCATCAAGAATTGAGCCTCGCTCCGAACCTGACAGTCGCCGAAAACATCTTCGTGCGGCGCGAGCCACGACGATTGGGCTTGCTCAGCTTAATCAACTGGCGCGAGCTGAACGCGAGAGCGAAAGAACTGCTCGATCAATTTGAGCTGGAGATAGCGCCCGACGCGCCGGTGAAAGACCTCAGCCTGGCCAAACGCCAGATCGTCGAGATGGCGAAGGCCCTCTCGGTTGATGCAAAACTGCTGATCTTGGACGAACCCACATCATCGCTCGAAACACACGAAGTCGAGTTGTTGTTCAAGCTGCTCCGGCGACTAGCGGCTCGCGGACTCGGCCTGGTCTACATCACACACAGGATGGACGAAATTTTCCGCGTCGCCGACCGCGTCACGGTTCTGCGCGACGGGCGGCTCGTGGGGACGCGGGAGCGCAGCGAGACTGACGCGGACGAGATCATCAGAATGATGGTTGGACGCGAACTTGAAAAGCTGTATCCCCCGAAAGCGACTCGGATGGGCGAAGCCGTTTTTGAACTGCGCGGCCTGACGGCTCGCGGCAAATTCGACTGTGTCAGTTTGACAGTTCGTCGCGGCGAGATCCTGGGGCTTGCGGGATTGATCGGTTCGGGCCGCACCGAAACGATGATGGTCGCGATCGGTCACGCTCCGCTCGACAGTGGGGAGGTCTTGATTGACGGCAAGACTGTCAGAATTGATTCCCCGTGCGATGCGCTCCGCCTCGGCGTCGTTTACTCGCCGGAAGACCGCAAATATCAAGGCCTGTTTCTGTCGCAGAGCGTCCGGGCAAACATCATCGCCGCGAGTTTGAACGAATGCAGCGGCGCCGGGTTGATGCGCCGTTCAGTCGAACGGAACTTGAGCGCCGGCTTTACACGCGACCTGGCGATCAAGACACCCGATCTGGAAAGGTCCGTCGGCGCTTTGTCGGGCGGCAACCAGCAAAAGGTCTTGCTGGCCAAATGGCTGGCGACACGGCCACGAGTGTTGATCGTTGATGAGCCGACGCGCGGCGTTGACGTCGGATCGAAATCGGAAATCCATCACTTGCTCCGGCGGTTCACAGAAGCCGGCGGCGCGGTGATTATGATCTCTTCGGAGCTGCCTGAAATTCTGGGGATGAGCGACCGCATCGTCGTGTTTCACGAAGGGCGCGTGGCTGGCGAGTTGAACGGCGATGAGGCGGATGAAGAGAAGGTCATGCGGCTGGCGACAGGAGCTTGAGAAACGGCGCTTCGATAACTAATTTACTTTTGTTGTGACCGCTTGTCTCCGCTTAATCGCCGATGATAAATTTTGCGCCGTTGTTCAACCAATCACAATTCGCAACCAATTCGCCAACAGTTGGAGGTCTGTCATGCCTGCAATCCGCAATCACGTTCTGCGAGCGATTATCGCCGTCGTAATCACCGCGCTGGCCGCCACGGTCTTCGCGCAAACCACCGGCCCGCAACCAACCACCGCGCCGAAGACGGTCAAGATCAATCCTGAAACGGCCGAGGCCGAGGTCGGACAGCGATTGCAATTGACCCTCACGGGCTTCGACGCCGAGGGCAAAGCGATGGAGCAAAAGGCCGCGACCTGGATCGCGCTGCCGGGCGATCTGGCCGCGGCGGATGATTCAGGCGCGGTCACATTTTTCGCTCCCGGCGCGGTTCAAGTGGTCGCGATTGTGGGCGGCGCCAAACCGGCTGTCGCAAAAATCACAGTCAAACCGGCTCGCGTAAAACAGATCAATATCTCAAAACTGAATGCGCCATTGATCGTCGGCGGAACATACAAACTTGACGCCAGGGCGATTGGCGCGAACGGCGACCCGCGCGAAGACATAAAGTTGGATTGGTCTTCAGCCACGTCTTCGATTGCGGTTGTCGACTCCGCCGGACTGGTAACCGGCCTCGCCCCGGGCAAGGCCAAGCTCGTCGCAAAATCCGAAGGCGTGAGTGGCGAGATGATGATCGAAGTCGTCAAGAGTAATGTCCGCGGTGTGGCGATCGAACCGCGAACGACAAACGTCAGAACCGGCGACGTGATTCGTTTCTCGGCGACGGCGAAAGACACGGGAGGCGGCGCAATCAAGGACGCCGCCGTGCGCTGGTCAGCCAGCGGCGACGGCGCGACGATTGAACCGGATGGGGACTTCGTGGCCGCGCGCCCCGGCGCATACGTCGTGACCGCATCAGTCGGCGATCAATCCTCCGTCGCCACCGTCGTCGTCGCGCCGCGCAACGCCGAACGCGAGTTGGAGATGATCGGGCGCGTCAAATTCAAAGACATTCAATCCGCCGAGCAGTGGATGTTCGGCAATTATCTTTACGTTTCAACCATCTGGGATCAGGTCCGGGTTTACGACATCAGTGACCCGAAGAACCCGAAGCTGACCGACACGGTCAAGGTTGACGCGCGCATAGTCAACGACGTGAGCGTAACACCCGACGGAAAGATCGGCGTGTTGACTCGCGAAGGCGCGTCGAGCCGTAAGAACGGAATCGTTTTCCTCGACACCTCGGACCCCGCGCATCCGAAGGTTATCTCGGAATACACCGAGACCGTGACGGGCGGCGTGCACAGCGCGTTCATTGACGGCCATTACGTCTACCTGACCGACGACGCCACCGGATCAATGCGCGTGATCAGTTTCAAAGACGTCAAGAACCCGAAAGAGGTGGCGCGGTGGCAGGTCGAAGGCAAAGGCAAAGTCGAAAACACCGTGACCGGCGGGCAGTTTTCCGAAGGGCGTTATCTGCACGACGTTCAGGTGAAAGACGGATTGGCCTATCTGGCCTACTGGCGCGACGGATTGGTGATCCTGGACGTCGGCGCGGGAATCAAAGGCGGCAGCCCGGAGAAACCGCAATTAGTCAGCCAAATCCGTTTCAACCACAACGAGCTTTACGGCGACGGATGGCTTGCCGGCACACACGAAGTCTACCGATATAAAAATTACGTCTTCGTCGGCGACGAAGTCTTCCCCGAACAGTTCAACATCTACGAGAAAGATCGGATCCCCGCGCGCGGCGTGCTGCACGTGGTTGACGTTTCGGACATCCTCAACCCGCGCAAAGTGGCCGAATACGCCGTGCCCGAAGGCGGCGCGCATAACGTCTGGGTCAAAGACGACATTCTGGTGATGGGATATTACGGCGGCGGTGGGCGCGTGTTGGACGTGTCGGGCGAGTTGCGCGGCGACCTCTACGCGCAGGGACGCGAGATCGCCCGTTTGTGGACCGGCGATCCACAAGGTTTCCGCCCGAACGTCCCGTTCGCCTGGGGCGCGCGCCAATATGGCGACCACATCTTTTTCAACGACATCAATTCGGGCATCTGGATTATGAAACTCGGCAAGCCGAAGCAGAAAGGCTCGACGACCGCGCCGGGCGAATAGAAAGACAGAGGGACGGAGGGACAGAGAGACGGAGAGACGGAGAGACGGAGGGACGGAGGGACGGAGGGACAGAGGGACGGAGAGACAGAGAGACAAAAAGAAGTCACGCGCGTCACAGGTCTCTCCATCCCTCTGTCCCTCCGTCTCTCCGTCCCTCTGTCTCTCCGTCCCTCCGTCTCTCCATCTCTATTGACATAGCCGATTCTCAAATCGTACATTCCAGCCGCACTCTTCAGATTCCGCCATTCCGGCTTGGGTTCTCGATCGCCAATCGGAGGTAATCAAATGAAACGCACAGCTCTTGTCTTTTGCCTGGTTCTTCTCTCGGCTCTGCTCTCTTTCAACTTCAAACTTTACCTGCCTGTCGCGGCGAAGGAGACGTGGACAGGCGTGAAGTCGTCACACTTCTTTCTGACGGGCAACGCCGGCGAGAAGGACATCCGCAAAGTCGCGGCCAAACTGGAACAATTCCGCGAGGTCTTCTCGCGACTCTTCCCCAAAGCCAACCTCAATTCGCCGGTTCCGATCAAGGTGATCGTCTTCAAAGACCGCAAATCTTATCTGCCGTTCATGCCGGCTTATCAAGGCAAGGTGAACGAGGTCGCCGGTTATTTTCAGCCCGGCCCCGATGTCAATTACATCACGCTGACCGCCGAACTCGGTCAGGAAAGTCCTTTCAGCACGATCTTTCACGAATACGTCCACTCGCTGACCAACGACAACACCTCCAGCGCGCCCGCGTGGTTTAGCGAAGGTCTGGCCGAGTTCTACAGCACGTTCGACGTCACGGATGGCGAAAAGAAGGTCTGGCTGGGCAAGCCGATCTCGCACCACGTCTATCTGCTGCGCGAAAACAAATTCCTACCGCTCCAGCGCCTGTTCGCCGTTGATCACGGTTCGTCGGAATACAATGAGAAAGACAAGAAGGGAGTCTTTTACGCGCAATCGTGGGCGCTGGTTCATTTCCTGCTTCTAGGTAACAACTCCCAGCGCCAGCCGCAATTCATCAAATACCTCGACCTGCTCTTGAAAAACGTCCCGGTTGACGAAAGTTTCAAACAGGCGTTCCAGACCGATTACGCGACGATGGAAAAGGAACTGAAGAATTACATCGGACGCAACACGTACCCGGTGCAGACCTTCACTTTCGGCGAGAAGCTTCAGTTCGACGCGACGATGGAGAGCGCGCCGATCACTGAAGCCGAGTGGAATTACCACCTCGGCGACCTTGCGCTCCATCTCAACCGAACCGATTGCGAGCAGTACTTGAAGAAGGCGATCCAACTCGACCCGAACCTGGCCGTGGCGCACGCGTCGTTAGGGATGGCGCAAATGCGCGGCCAACGTTTTGCCGAAGCCAAACAAAGCCTTGAACACGCGGCCGCCACCGGCTCGCAAAATCACATGGTTCACTACTATTACGCTTTCGTGCTCAGCCGCGAAGAGATGGACGGGAACAACGTCGTCAGAGGATACGCGCCCGAACTCGCGCGGAAGATGCGCGAACATTTGAAGAAAGCGATTACGATCTCGCCCGGCTTCCCCGAATCCTACAACCTGCTGGCCTTCGTCAACATGGTCACGGGCGAAGAGCTTGACGAATCGTCCAACCTGCTGCGGCGCGCGATTTCGCTCTCGCCCGGCCGCCACGAATTCGTCTTCATGCTCGCGCAGATTCAAATGCGGCAACAGAAATACGACGAAGCGAGCAAGATGCTCGAACCCGTAGCCAAAAACGCTCCCGAACCTCAGCTTCGCCAACGCGCGCAATCGTTGCTCGATTCGATCAAATCCATCACCGAACGTCTGCAACAGTTCAGGGCCGAGACCGAAGCCGCCAACGCCCGGCGGGTCGTGACGAACGAAACGCCGAAGACGGACGAGAGGGCGAGCGAAGAGAGACCGCGCATCATACTGCGCCGCCGCTTCGACGGAGAAAAAGCGCGAGGGCTGTTGACCGAGGTTCAATGTTCCGAAAAAGGAATGACGATTGTGATCAAAGACGGCGCGCGCACGCTCAAGTTCAATACCTCCGCCCCGGATCGAGTGCAGTTCATCACTCACACTCAGGACGTGAAAGAATCAATCACCTGCGGCAAGGTCAACCCCGCGAAATCAGTCATTGTGACTTATCGCGGCTCGACCGACGCGAGTTCGCCGTTCGATGGGGAGCCGATTGCGGTGGAGTTTGTGAAGCCGGAGGAAAAGTGAAAATGACGCAGATTGAGAGAAGGCTTTTCAACACAAAGGGACGAAGGGTCAAAGACAGAGCGCGGGAAGGAACCCGCTTCTACCCATCTAAGCCTTTGACTCTTTGACCCTTCGTCATTTTGTGTTGAAAAAGCTCAATTCATGCCTTGGTGATGGCTCCTTCTGAAGCGGATGAAACCAGCGCGGCGTATTTATGGAAAACTCCCGAAGTGTAACGAGGCGCTGGAGGTTTCCATTCGGCCAATCGGGCCTTAATCTCTTTGTCGGAAAGCTCGACATCCAGCCTTCGTTTTTCGATGTCAATGACGATGATGTCGCCTTCGCGCAGCGCCGCGATGGGGCCGCCCGTAGCGGCTTCGGGCGCGACGTGACCGATCATCAATCCGCGTGTGGCTCCGCTGAAGCGTCCATCGGTTATCAGCGCCACGCTACCGCCCAGGCCTTCGCCGACGAGGGCCGCCGTCACGCCCAGCATCTCCCGCATCCCCGGACCGCCTTTCGGACCTTCATAACGGATCACCACGACGTCGCCTTCTTTGATCCGCTTGGCCGTGACGGCTTTCATCGCGTCTTCTTCGCGCTCGAAGATTCGCGCGGGGCCACGATGGTAGGGGCGTTCGTGTCCCGCAACTTTGACGACCGAGCCTTCAGGCGCGAGGGAGCCTTTCAAGATTACAAGCCCGCCGCTCGGTTTGATCGGGTTGGCGCCGGAGCGGACCACGTCCTGCCCCGGAGTCTCATTGGCAAGCCCGGCTTCCTGACCGATGGTCAACCCGCTGACAGTCATCTGGCTGCCGTCCATGTATCCCTTTTCGACCAGACGGCGCGCGACCAGACCGATTCCGCCCGCGCGTCCCAGATCAATCGCCGTGTATTTTCCGCCGGGTTTCAGGTCGGCGATCAACGGCGTGCGTCTGCTGATCTCGTCGAATTCTTCGATCTTCAAATCAATGCCCGCCTCGCGCGCCATCGCCAATAGGTGCAGAACCGCGTTGGTCGAGCCGCCGGTCGCCGCCACGCCGGCGATCGCGTTCTCGAAAGATTTGTGCGTGAGGATGTCTTTCGGACGCGTCCCCTGGCGCAGCAGATCAACCACATATTTGCCCGCGTCCATGGCCGTCTTCTCTTTCAGCGGGTCGGTGGCCGAAACGCTGCCCGTGCCCATCAACGCCAATCCGATGAACTCCATGACCATCGCCATGGTGTTCGCGGTGTATTGTCCGCCGCACGCGCCCGCGCCGGGACAGGCCACGTTTTCGATTTCGAGTAAATCATCGTCAGACATCTTGCCCGCGGCGTTCGCGCCGACGGCTTCAAAAACATCCTGGATCGTCACGTCGCGCCCGCGGAAATTGCCCGGAGCGATCGAGCCGCAATAGAGGATCATTCCGGGAACGTTCAACCGGATCAGCCCCATCGCCGCGCCCGGAATCGTTTTGTCGCACCCGACCAGAGCCATAACAGCGTCGAACATATAGCCGCGCCCGACCAACTCGATCGAATCGGCGATCAGATCGCGGCTGATGAGCGAAGCCTTCATCCCCTCCGTGCCCATCGTCACGCCGTCGCTGATCGAGATGGTGTTGAATTCCATCGGCGTACAGCCCGCGGCGCGGATGCCTTCTTTGACTTTCGCGGCCAGGTCGCGGTGGTTGAAATTGCACGGCATGGTCTCAATCCACATGTGCGCGACGCCGATGATCGGTTTGGCCAGGTCTTCGTCGGTGAAGCCGATGGCTTTGAGCATTGAGCGCGCCGGAGCGCGGTCGCGGCCATTCGTAATAATGTGACTCAGATGTTTCGGATCGAATGACATATGGCAAGTCCCCAACAAAAGGCTAGTCCAGCCTGGTTTATGTTTTCATCCCTTAAACTATATTTCGTGAGTGGTGTGAGCGGCGAAACGGAAGGCGCATTGTGGCCGAGTTTTGCTGATGGCGCAAGACCCGATCACCACGGATCAGCGCGGATGCGACAGATAGACACGGATTAAATCTGTGTCGATCCGTCGCATCCGCGCTGATCCGTGGTGAATAAGCATCTCGATCTTGTCGCTTCGATCTAGGCGCCGGAAGTGAGGCAACTTCGACCCACCAACCTCACGCTCCGACCCCGGCCTCGCCGATTCCGGCCGCATTAAAGTTACGGCGCGAGCGCTAAGTCACGGCGCGCCGGGCGATAATCCGAAATCGCCTGAACTTCGACCGCTCTGGCTCCGAAATTGCGATTGAGGCGCGAGAAATGGGCACATGAAGGAGGATGCCATGCGTGAGTTAACGCTATCCGGGAATAATGAACTCGACGAAGCCAGATTAATCGCAGCCATCTTACATTACTTGGCCGAGCACCCGCGGGCGATGGATACCTTCGAGGGAATCGCCGAATGGTGGGTGATGCGCGAGCAAGTAAGGACGGAAGTGACTCACATCGAGCGGGCCATCCTGCGCCTGACGGCGCAAGGCGTCATCCAGGAGGTGCTCGCCGGCACGGAAGTGTACTACCGCCTGCGGTCACTCTGATGTGGCCTTCGCCGAGTTATTTTTCTGTTGACGGCGCCCGTTCCGTGTTATAGGGTAAGCGCGGTTTCCACGAGCGATTCACTTCCCGAAACAACTCCCTTTTCAACCCCACATCCCTGACAAAATGCAATCAATTTCTTGAAGTCTATGGCTTCCTCACGCCCCCTCACGCTCACGATGGGCGAGAAAGTCTATACAGCGAAACGCACATGGAAGAATTGATTCAGCGATTACGCGACAAGCAAGCGATGGCGAAACTGGTAGGCGAAGCGCCATCCTTCGTCAACGCCATCAAACAGATTCCCCAAATCTCCAGGAGTGACGCCGCCGTTCTGATCAGCGGCGAGACAGGGACCGGGAAGGAATTGGTCGCGCGCGCGATTCATTACACCAGCGCCCGAGCGCCATTCCCCTTCATTCCGGTCAATTGCGGCTCGCTCCCGGACACCCTCCTGGAGGACGAATTATTCGGACACGAGCGCGGAGCCTTCACTGACGCGCGCGCGCGACGGCCAGGACTGATCGAGCAAGCGAGCCAGGGGACGCTCTTTCTTGACGAAGTGGATAGTCTCAGTCTCAAGGCGCAGGTCGCTCTGCTGCGCGTGCTGCAGGATAAGAAGTATCGAGCTATCGGATCCAGCGGCGAGCGCCTGGCCGACGTGCGCATCGTCTCTGCGACCAACGCCAAACTCGAAGGGCTGGTCGAGGCCGGGGGCTTCCGCGCCGACCTCTTCTATCGCCTCTGCGTGTTCACGATTAACCTGCCACCGCTGAGGGCGCGCAAGGAGGACATTATCCAACTGGCGTCGCACTTCCTCGGCAAGCACACGCCCGCCGGCCAGGCGCCGATGTCGCTAAGCCCAGCGGCATGCGCGGCGCTCATCGGTTATAACTGGCCAGGCAATGTCCGCGAGCTGGAGAACGCAATCATCCGCGGGATTCACCTCTGCCAGCCAAACCCAACGGGGTCTATCACGCGCGAAGACCTGGGGCTGAGGCCGAGCGGCGCTCCGGTCGCCGACGAGCCGGCGACCTGCGCCAGGGCATCCTTTAAGGAGCTCAAGCAGGCGCTCATCGCAGCCTTCGAACAAGACTATCTTGCGCAACTGATGCGCGAATATCAGGGCAACGTCAGCCGCGCGGCCCGCAGCGCCGGCAAAGAGCGGCGCGAATTCGGGAAACTTCTCAAAAAGTACGGCCTCGACCCCGCGCACTTTCGTCAATCAAATCTGGTAGTCACATCTGGCAGCCATCCGCTTGACAACCACACACATGCTTTTTTCCCGCTTCGTTAGGAGCGCAATGTTTATAGCTATAAACATTGCGCTCCTAACGAAGCGGGGGAACGACAACTTGTGTATATGCCAAAGCCGAAGTGGGTGCATTCCCACCCGCGCGCCCAAACCGATGCGCTGAAATTGATTAGTTCATTGATGGCCCCTGGCGAACAGCTTTTCGCTGAATCTTTGCCTCGGAGGCCGGGGGCTTTTTCACCCAGGTTTTCTTCGCCCGCCGCGTTAAACCGTTGCAAGTGTTGCGCTAGAAGGCTGACTTCTCCAGGCCCGGCTTTTGCTATAGGCCCGCCGTGGTGGAAAGCCGCCGCATCACTTCGAGTGGAGAAGTAAACACGAACATGGGATTGCCTTACACATTCGACACTGCGGTCAGTGAGGTAGAGACCGGAGTGTCGTCACACATTTCAGCGGGCATTTCAACACACCCGCAACAATTTCCTGTCATCGTCACGCCACGTCTTTCGTGCGCGGATGCGGCGAGCGTCTCGCCAGCCGCCAGTCGGCAAGGAGCGACGCCGCGCGTGTCGCTGGCCTGGCGAGCGCTTGAGGTCGTGATCGCCGCGAGTATGTTGCTGTTGTGCGCTCCGATTCTGTTGTTGACCGCTTTGATTATTCGACGCGGGACGCCAGGGCCGGCGATCTTCTTCCAGCATCGCATCGGGTTAAACCGTAGGCCATTTACCTTCGTCAAGTTTCGCACTCTTTACGCCGATGCGCGCGAGCGTTTCCCGGAGCTATACGCTTACCGGTATTCGCCCGGCGATCTGCGCGCGCTGAAATTCAAAGTCGAGCGCGATCCGCGCGTCACACCGCAGGGGCAATGGTTGCGGCGTAGCACGCTCGACGAGTTGCCCAATTTCTGGTGCGTGCTCACAGGCAAGATGGCATTGGTCGGGCCGCGCCCAGAAATCCCCGAAATGCTTCCTTACTACCGGGGCGAGATGCTGCTTAAGTTCACCGTCAAGCCGGGCATTACGGGGCTGGCGCAGATCTCCGGGCGTGGGCGGCTCGGCTTCTATGAAACGGTCGCTTATGACGTCGAGTACGCGCGCCGCCGCTCGCTCGCCCTCGACCTCAAGATTCTATTCAAGACGCTGATAAAGATCGTCACGCGCGATGGAGCGTTCTGATGATGGCTGCGGATACCAATTCGACATCTCTCAACCGCGCGCTCGCGGGCAAACGGACGCTCGTCATCGGCGGTGGTGGCTTTCTCGGTTCGAGCCTCGTTGAGCGGTTGATCGAGTCGGATGCGGTCGTCGGGGCATTGGCGCGCCGCCGCGGCAAACTCGCCGGGATACACGATGGCGCGAGATGCGCTTTCCTGGCTTGCGACCTGCGACAGCCCGAGCAGACGCGGCGAGCCGTCGCCGCGTTCGCGCCGCAGATCGTCTTTCACCTGGCCGCGCGCCCGGACGCTCGCGAGGACTTCAACCAGGCGCGCGACGCAATCGAGACCAACCTCATCGGGACGCTCAACGCGCTGGAAGCCTTCAGGCTCTGCGGCGGCGAGTTATTCATTTACGGCGACTCGGTCAAAGTCTACGGCGACAGCGATGCGCCTTACCGCTCCGCCATGCCGCTCCGTCCGCTCAGCTCATATGCGATCGCCCGCGCCGCCGGCTGGCAGTTGTGCGAACTCTACCGCCGAATCCACGACCTCGCCGTGGTCTCCGTCCGCCCGACGCTCATTTACGGGCCGCGCCAGGGCCACAACCTGATTAGTTTCGTCGTTGACTCCACGCTCGCGCGCAGCGGCGAGATCCGGCTCGACGGTGGCGACCAGACGCGGGACCCACTCTTCATCGATGACGCCATCGAGGCGTTCCTCGCCGTCGCCGCTCGCGGCGCGCAACTGGCCGGGAGCGTTGTCAACATCGGCGGCGGCGAAGAGCGCACGGTGGCCGAGATTACGCGCTTGATCGTCGAATTGATGGGCGGCGACACACCCGTCGTCATCAACCAGCAGCGACGACGCCCGACCGAGACGCAACGCAGTTTCTGCGACAACGTCGAGGCCGCGGCCTGGCTCGGCTGGCGACCTCGCACGGACCTGCGCGCTGGGCTACGCAAAACTATTACCTATTTATTGCGCCAACGCGCCGAAGAGTCGCATCCATCAGGCCACACGGCTTGCCACACGGCCCACCACACAGATGGACGCGCGGCGCTCGACATTTTCAGCTTGGGAGAAGGGAATGCGGCTCGCACAAAAGTTTCTTAAGCGCGTCCCACAATACACGCGCAACCAACGTCATCTCTGGTCAGTCTTGAAACACGGCACGCCGCGCAAATGGGCCAACCTGGCGCGCGCCGAGTGCGAACGCAAACTGCGACGGATCAAGGTCGGGAGCCACCCGTATCTGCTCATCATTGATCCATGTAACTACTGCAACCTGCGCTGCCCGCTCTGTCCAACGGGCCTCAACGACCTGGGCCGCCCGCAGGCGATGCTCTCGTTCGAACATTTCCAAAAGTATTTCGACCCGTTCGCGCCTTACCTGTTCGAGGTCTATATGCACAACTGGGGCGAGTCGCTGCTCAACAAGCAAGTCTACCGGATGATCGAGTACGCGCAGCGCCACAATGTCGGCGCCAACCTCTCGTCGAACTTCGTCCGGGTGAGAAGCGAGGAACTGGACCAGCTTCTGGACTGCGGACTCGAATACCTGGTCGTCTCGATAGACGGCGCGAGCCGCGAATCGTATGCGCAGTACCGCATCGGCGGCGATTACGATCGTGTGATCGAAAACCTGAGCGAGTTGTTGCGGCGGCGCGCGGCGCGCGGACAGGCGACGCCCGTCGTCGAATGGCAGTTCATCGTCATGAAGCACAATGAGCACGAGACCGCCGAAGCCGAGCGTCTGTCCAAAAAGCTCGGAGTTGACCTGATTCGCTTCATTCCCGTCGGCATGCCTTACGAGTTCAAGAACCGCCAGGAGACGGCTGACAAATGGTTCCCGACGACAATTGCCGGGCGCTCCGCGAGCGATCACCAGGAGCTGCAATATGGACAGGCCAACAAGCCCAGCCCGTGCTTCTACCTTTACCGCTCGATGGTCATCAATCCCGACGGCGGAGTCTCGCCCTGTTGCGTGGTTTATCGCAAGAACCGCGACTTCGCCGAACTCAACGTGGAGCGGATCGAGCCGATGGAGATTTGGAACAACCCGAAATATCTCTCGGCGCGCTCGCTCTTCTCCTCCGCGACGCTCCCGCAGCGGCAGGCGACGGTATGCGACCGTTGCGACATCTTCGCGCGCCACGCGAGCAAGCGGCGCCCAGCTTCCGCCGGCGTTGCGCCGCGCTCCGTGGTGGATGAGTAAACCTCGGTCTCAGGTTGAGCAAAAGAACCACGGGGATCACGGGGAAAAAAGAGGGAAGGCTTATGGAAGAAAAGTTCGGCGTGTCTTCTGACCAAGTTCAACCCAGTGCTCCTCGTGATCCCCGTGGTTGAGCTTCGGAGAGTGAGGACTCAAGGCTGGGTTAAGTAAGCGCGCGAGCGCTCAATTGAGGTGCAACGAATGATTCCGATGAAAAACACGAAAGTTGACAACCGCCATGGCGCGATGGCCGCGAGCGCGGCGCCGAATTGCGCCGAACTGAGACGGCCCATCAGGGATGATGCGCGTCGTCTGGCGGCGCGCATCACAGCGCAACTCGGCGAGAGGCTTGGCGAAACCGGGCGTGTCATTCTCTTCACTGGCCTGGCGAAGGACGCCGGCGTGAGCTTGATGGCGGCGCAGTGCGCGCGCGCGCTCCTCGACCTTCGGCCGGGCCGCATCGCGCTCCTTGACGCTAAGTTCAACGCGCCGGACCTGCATACGCGCTTTGGCCTCCCAATCGGCCCCGGTATAGGAGAGGCGCTTCGCGATCAGGAGGCGCTGCCCGCGGCGATCCACGCGACTCCTCACCCGGCGCTCGCCGTGTTGCCGGCGGGTAAGGGCGGGGCAGGGGTGTGCTATTCCGATGTGGCGCTTGAGGAGTTGTTCGTCTCGCTGCGCCGGCAGTTCCGCTTCACCGTCGTTGACGCCGCGCCGCTGATGCAGTTCGTCAGCACGACGCTCATTGCGGCGCACGCCGACGGCGTTGTGCTCGCGCTCGCCGCCGGACGGCACACCAGAGCGCAGCTCCGCGAGGCGCAGCGCGAGGTGGAAATGACGCGGGCGGCGTTGCTCGGCGTCGCACTTTATGAGTGAGCGAAAGGGCATGTTTCATAGGCGGCCGAAAGCGGAAAATTGCAGCTTGAATGATGAAGGCGGGGCACAGCCCCGAGAATAAAAGCGCGATTTTCCCGGAAGGTCACAGACCTTCCGCACATCGGGCGGCGCAGCCGCAGGAAGAAAGTCGCCTCATCACGCATCCGCTCCGCGTTGTAGCCGAAGGAAGAAAGCCGCTAGATCAGTAACCGTTATCCGGCAGACGAAACCTGCCATCGAAAGTAATTTGATGTTGATCGAAGAGACACGACGCAATGACAAGCGCGCGCGCGCCGCACATCCGGCGCCTCACGCAGGCGCAGCCACGCGGCGCGTCTCGGTCTTGCACCTGATCCATACGATGGCCTACGGCGGCGTCGAGACGGCGGTGCTCAATTGGCTGACCAATTTCGACAGTGAGCGGTTCGATGTTCGCGTCGCCTGCTTCGCCAATCCGGGCGCGACCGAAAGTCCATTCGTCGAGGCCGCCGAGCGGCGCGGCCTGCGCGTCTGGCGCATCCCGTGGGGACGGCGCAAGCCGATTATCAAAGCGGGCCGCGCGCTGGCCGCGTTGCTGCGCGATCAGCGCGTGGACATCCTGCACACCCACAACTGGTATGCGGACTTCGTCGGGGCGCTCGCCGCGCGACTGGCGCCGGTCAAGACGATCACGACGCTCTACGTCTGGTTCGATTACGACTGGAAGCGCAATCTGCTGCAGGCGCTGGATCGCCGCGTCATCAAGCGGTTCGACCTGGTCACGGCCCACTGCGAGGACACGCGGCGCAAGACGATTGCGGGCGGTTATCCGGCTGAGCGTTTGCGCGTGCTCAATTGCGGTTTCACGGCGCTCCGCGCCGATTTGACTCCGGCCGAGCGACTCTCGCTCCGCCGCGAGATGGGCGTTGGCGACGACGAGATCGTGCTCGCCAACATCGCGCGGCTCTATCCGGAGAAGGCGCAGGCCTCGCTCCTGCGCTGCTTCAAAGAGATCCACCAGCGCGCGCCACGGACCAGACTCTGGATCGCCGGCGTCGGGCCGCTCGAAGCGGAATTGAAACGCGCGTGCGCCGCGCTCGGCCTCGACGGCGCGGTCGGCTTCCTCGGTTTCGTTGACGACTTGCCGCGGCTGCTCGCGCTCGTTGACATTCAAGTACACCCGGCGCTGATCGAAGGTATCCCGCTCGCGATCTGCGCGGGGATGGCCGCCGGATTGCCGATTGTCGCTTCGGCGGTCGGCGGGCTGCCGGAAATTTTAGCCGGCGGGCGTTGCGGCCGGCTCGTGCCCGGCGGCGACGAGAACGCGTTCGTTGACGCCGTCCTGCGGTTGATCGCCGCGCCGGAAGAGGCCGCGCAGTTGGGCCACGCCGCGCGGCAAATGATCGAAACCGACTTCTCGCTCAAGGCCGCCGTCCGGCGTGTCGAGGAAACTTACCTGGAGGTGATCGGCCCGTGCGCGTCGGTATCTTCGTCGTGATGGCTGGCCGCGAGGCGGGCGGTCCGGAAACTTATGAGCGATGCCTAGTGCGCGAACTCGCGGCGCTCGGCGGCGACGACGATCTGCGAGTCTTCTGCCTCGACCAGCAGGCGCGCGAATCCTTTGCGCCAGTCACAAGAGGCGGCGCCAGCGTCAGCTATCACGTGCTGCGCCCCTCAGTACGCTGGGTAAGCATTACGGCGACATTGCCCTGGCGGTTGTGGCGAGGCGAAATTGACCTGCTGCACGCGACCTTCATCCCACCGCCGTTTTCGCCCGCGCAGTACGTCTTCACGATGCACTGCTTCAGCACGTTTGCGCACCCGGAGTTTTATCCGCCGGCGATCCGTTGGCGATTGAATGGCTCGATCAAGCGGGGCCTCAGCCGGGCGCGACTGATTCTCTGCGTCTCGGAGAACGTGCGAGATTTGACGGCGGAGAAATTCAGGCTCCCCCCGGAACGGCTGCGAGTCATTTACAACGGCATCGGCGACGAATTCCTGCCGCGCGCCGGCGAGGAGATCGAACGCGCCGTGGCGCGACGCGAGGTCGCCGAACAATACGGCATTCACGACCCATACCTGCTCTTCGTAGGCCAGCTCAAGGCTCGCAAGAACGTCGTCCGCCTGATCGAAGCGTTCCACCGCTTCCGACAGGAAGTAGGCGTCGAGGTCAAGCTCGTGCTCGCGGGGCGGCGGTCATTTACCTCCGAAGGAATTGACGAGACGCTTGAACGCCTGCGCCTACGCCGGAGCGTAATCGAACTCGGCCACCTGCGCCACGAGGCCCTGCCCACGCTTTACCGCGCCGCCGAGGTCTTCGTCTTCCCATCGCTCTGGGAAGGCTTCGGGATCCCGGTGATTGAGGCGATGGCTTGCCACACGCCGGTCGTGACCTCGAACGTCTCGTCGCTGCCGGAGGTCGCCGGTGGGTGCGCCGTGCTCGTTGACCCGTACTCGGTCGAGGATCTGGCGGCAGGGATGTATCGCGCTTACACCGACACCAAGTTGCGGGTGGTTTTGAGAGCTAAAGGATTTGAGCGCGCAAAGCAATTTACGTGGCGGCGGACGGCGCGCGAGACGCTAGCCGCTTACAGGGAGGCTAACACGATGACGACGCCCTGAAAGAATGAAAATCGCCCCTGGGTACGCGCCGCTTCCAGCGCGCTTTGCTTCGATCAAAGACCTCTTGTTGAAACCTCGCACGCTGGAAGCGATGCGTACCCGGGGATTTTCCGAGGAAATTCATGAAAAACCGAAAACTATGCGTTACGCCGATGGTCTGCGCCACTCTAACAGTATTGCTGCTGGCCATCTTTCCGCTGATTGGATCGAGCGCGACCCGCGCCCAGAGCGCGCCGGAGCAGGCGGGCGCCAAACCCAGCGCGGCGCCGGCGACCGAAGACGGCAATGGGACGCAATTTCGCCTCTCGCCCGGCGATCTGATCGAGATCAAATTCTTCTACAACTCAGAGCTAAACGAGACGGCGCGCCTGCGCCCCGACGGCAGCATCTCGCTCAGTTTGATCGGCGAAGTCCTGCTCGGCGGCAAGACCGTGGCCGAAGGGATGCGGCAGCTCGAAACGCTCTACGCCGAACACCTCGTCACGCCGAGCGTCACGATCCAGGTGCGCGAATACGGCGCGCGGCGCGTT
>Ga0187894_10002196_pt1 | contig 23639 bp, 16 predicted proteins | sample GBC1701081metaG_FD_136650 | JGI IMG/M metagenome (GOLD analysis project Ga0187894, IMG submission 136650) | White microbial mat communities from a lava cave in the Kipuka Kanohina Cave System on the Island of Hawaii, USA - GBC170108-1 metaG ... | reverse complement strand
GCGCCGCCGCCCCGAATTCCGCGACACCATCGACGATCCGTTCCTGCGCGACCTCGGCCGCGCCGCGTCGCTGCATGACATCGGCAAGGTCGCGATTCCCGACCGGATTCTGCTCAAACCCGCGCGGCTGACCGTGCAGGAGATGCAGATCATGCGGACGCACGCCGAGATCGGCGCGGCCACGCTGCGGCCGATCATCGAGCGCGTGCAGAACGTCAGCTTCCTGAACATGGCCGAGCAGATCGTGCTGGCTCACCACGAGCGGTTCGACGGCGCTGGTTATCCCAGCGGGCTGGGCGGGGAGCAGATTCCGCTCGCGGCCCGGATCGTGGCGCTGGCGGATGTCTACGACGCGCTGACCTCCGAGCGCGTCTACAAGCGGCCCATCGACCATGCCACCGCGGCCGCGCTGATCGAGGAGCAGTCGGGACGGCAGTTCGATCCGGCCGTGGTCGAGGCCTTCCGCAACTGCAAGGCGCAGTTCGTCGCCCTCAGCCACCGGCTGGCCGACGCTCCGGCCGAGCCGCCCGCCATGACGCCCGCCGACGCGCTGGTCGCGACGCTGGCGGAACCTCCCGCGTCGACTACACGGGCCGAATCGCCCGCGCCCGCCGCGCCGCCGTCTCAAGTCACTTAGAGAGCGTTCGAATCACCCGGCAGGGATTTCCGGCCGCCACCACGTCGGCCGGAATGTCGCGCGTCACCACGCTCCCCGCACCGATGGTCGTGTTCGCGCCGATCGTCACGCCCGGGCAGAGAATCGCGCCGCCGCCGATCCAGACGTTGTCGCCCACCGTGATGGGGGCGGCATTTTCCGGACCGCGAATGCGTTCCGCGGCGAGGATCGGGTGATAGGCCGCGTAGAACTGCGCCGCCGGTCCGACCATCACGCAGCGGCCGAGCCGGATCGGGGCGCAATCCAGCATGACGCAGTTGAAGTTGAGGAAGACGCGATCGCCCAGCTCGATGTTCTCGCCATAGTCGCAATGAAAGGGAGGTTCGATGAGCACGCGCTCGCCGCAGCGGCCGAGCAGCGCGGCGAGCAGTTCGCGGCGTCCGGCGGAATCCTCGTCGTCCGTGGCGTTGTATTTCGCCACCAGCCGGCGGGCGCGCGTGCGCCGGCGCACCAGGTCGGGATCCGCGGCGTCGTAAAGCTCGCCGGCGAGCATTCGATTCCGCTGCGAGCGCTGGTCGTTCTGGCTCATGCGCGGCTCGGGTCTACAGATTCACCTGTGCCCGCAGACCATAGACGATCGCCACGTCGCGATCCTGGAATCCTGCGGCGGGGTCGATGATCACCTGCAGGTCGGGGGTCAGGCTCAGCCACTTGGTGATTTCGATGTTGTAGAAGAGTTCCACCCCCTGCTCGGCATTCATGCCGAGGACCGCCGGCAGGTCGTCGGTGGTGTTCAGCAGGTAGTAGCCAAGCCCCCAGGTGTCGCGGTCGCGCGTGGGAATGGCGCCGCGGCCGCCGAGACCGATGCTGTAGAACTCCTCGATCGGGTTGGATTCGCCGGTCGACCAGCCGAAGCGGCCGAAGAGTCCCCAGCCCTGCTCGGGATCCTGCTCCTCGGTGTAAAAGTACTGGTCGAAGTTGTAGTAGATGGCCCAGCCGTCGGGCGCGGGCTCCGGCGTCTCGATCTCCACCAGGGTCGATCCGAGCCTCTGGGACCGCAGCGGCTTGGGCAGGAATCGATTCCTCTTGCCGCCCAGCAGGCGGCTCGGATCCAACTGCCGAGGGAAGACATTGGGAACGACCCGGTCGAGACGAACCGTGCGGTACGGAAGCTGCAACCGGGCATCGATCTGGAAATCGGTGTAGTCGCGAGAACTCCAGAACCAGCCGAACCGCTGATGGCCGGTCTGCTCGAACGGCTTGATCGTGAAGTCATATTCCTGAAGCACGGAGAGCCAGTTGCGGCCATGAAAGGCGGTGTTGAATCCGGTGGCTTTCACCGCTCCTTCCGGATCGTTGTCGCAGACCATGGTGGTGATCCTCAGCCACTCGGTCGGGAGGAGTATCGCGCCGGCGGCCATGGTCGTGTAGGGGCCGGCGGGGAAAAGGATGGGATTGAGCCGGAAACCCAGATTCAGGAATTGCGTCTTCTCGTCGTGGGCGAAGACGTTTTCGTCGCCGGTCGAGAGGTCCAGCTTGCCCGCGAGCAGCACCAGCTTTTCTGACAGGGCCTGAACGACGTAGAACTCCGACAGCGTGGTGATGCCCGGATCACCGGGAACCGGCAGCAGTGCGTCGAAGTTCGGCGCCATCAGCGCGCCGGCCTTGCCGTTGATGGCGCGGCCGAACTGCGTCTCGCCGCGCAACTTGAGCAGGCCGCCCGGCCAGAGCTTCATCCGCGCGGTGTCCAGTTTCAGGGTGTAATCGGCCGAGCCTTCGTAGCTGAAGGCCTTTTCGGTGTCCTTGCCGCCGTGAGCGTTGCCCTGCATCACCTGCGTCACGGAAAGTTCGAAGATCACGCCATCTTCGGCCATGGCCGTGCGCGTGCCGCCCCAGTCCCCCGTCAGGAAGTTGCGCGACATCAGATCGCCCGAGTAATCGGGCAGCGTGTGAATCAGTGAGAGCAGGGCGGGCTGAGATGTCGCGGCTGGGTCTTCCGCCGCCGTTCCCGCTTCTTCCGCCGACGCAGTCGCGATGGAATGCGCCGCCAGCAGCAGTGCCATGGGCAGCGCACGGGAGAACGAAACAGGGCGCATGGATCGGGGACTCCCAGGTAGGGGGGCTAATCGTTCGTCACAGTCCAGGTCGCGTCAACGTCGAATGAATCCATCGCTGCGGTCAGTTCGGCGCTCTTCTCGCCCAGGTCCTTCTGATAGACCTTGCCGTTCGGCCCGACCAGAAACGTCATGATCCCCGTGCGGTCCCACTCCGCCGGCGTCGCCAGCAGGGCGTAACCCGCCACCATGTTGCCGTTGATGACGTAGTCGTAGGCGCCGCCCGGCGCGTTCTTGCCCTGGCGCGTGAGGATGCGAAAGACGTAGCCGTGATAGGGGCGCGACTCCGACGAGTTTGGATTGGGCGCGGCGCGTCCCCGCGCGCCGGCTTCGGCGACCAGGGCGCCGAGCGGGCTGGGCGGCTCATTCTCACCCGTTTCCCAGTAGAGCCCGTCATGCTGGCCCGGCGCGCTCGCGACCCGCTGGGCGTATTCGAGGACATTGTCGCCGTCGCGATCTTCCGAGAAGTATTCGCGCTGCGCCTCGACGTAGCCGCGGCAGACCCGCAATGTATCCAGTTCGTTGCTGCCGATGCGGCGGTCGGTGATCTCCTCGATGCCCGCGGGCGTATCGAAGAACCAGCGGCCGGCATCCGAAACGATCGGCACCGCGAAGGGATGGTTCTCGCGCCCGACGTAGAGCACCGCGTGAGCGGCATCGCGTTTTTCAATGCGCGAGGAGGCATCCAGACGCCGGGCGAAGAGTTCGAAGTTCTCCTTGTCCGCATCGGGCTCGCCCGACGTCAGGTGCGTGACGTCCGGGCCGAAGAGGACCTTCAGCGCGTCCTTGTCCTTCGCGGCGACGGCGATCTTGAGCGCGGCCACCACTGCTTCGGGTGAGTCGAACTGCTTGGCGGCTCCCGTCGCTCCGGCCGCAGCCGGGGCGGTTCCGCCCTGCGCGCCGCCGGACTGGCCGGTGAGGGCCGCCCACGCGATCAGCGACGTCATGAACATTCCCATGAGATTCTCCTTCCCAATCGCCGCGCGGCGGAACCGCGCGGAATGCGTCCTGATTTATCGCCGTCGTCCGCCGCCGCCGCCTCCGCTGAAGGAGCGGCTGCTGCGGCCGCGGCTGCTGTCGCGCTGAATCTGCCGTCCGCCGCGCGAGTCGCCGAAGGCGCTGCTGTTGCCGCCATAGTTCGACCGGTCGCGGCTGCCGCCGTAAGAGGAGCCGCGGTTGTCATATGCGCCGCGTCCGCTGTTGCCCGATCCGTAGCCTCCGTCGCGCCGGTTCGAGTCGCGCCCGCCATCCATCCGGCTGCGGTCGCCATAGCCCTGTCCGGGGCGATTGTTGTCGGGCCGCCGATCGCCGCCGTTGAAGCGGTTGCTGTCGCCGCCGTTGATTCGATTGCGGTCGCCGCCCCGTGCGAAGGTGTTGTCGCCCCGGTCGATGTTGATGTTGTTGCGATTGACGTTCACGTCGTTGCCGATCGAGGCGCGGGAGCGATTCGGTGAATAGCGCGAGTAGTTCGAATACCGGCCGCCGTAGTAGGGGCCCGGAACCGGTCCCGGCCGCCGCCGCCACGCCGCGCCGTTCTCGCCCCACGCCACGCCGCCGCGCGGCCCCCACGCCACGCCCCGGTCGTCCCCGGCGATGACGCCGCGCCGCGGACCCACGCCCGCGACCCAGTCATCGCCCCACGCCACCGCGCCGCGATGGGGCCAGCCGCCCCAGTATCCCGGCCGACAGAAGGCGGCGCATCCGCCATGCCAGTCGCAATCCATGTCCAGCCAGGCCCCCAGCGCCATCCCCGCGCCGAAGCTCAGCGCCGACGCCGCCACCGTCCCCCAGACATGGTCATCATCGTCGTCATCGTCGACCACGATCACCTCGGGGTTGTAGGTCGGAACATAGACGACGTTTTCCTGCGTCGGAACGATCCGCACCGTCTCCCGCTCCACCACGATGGTCTGCTGCGGCGTGGTCTGAAGCATGCCCGCCTTGTTGGCGCGCTCGCGCAAACGCTGAATCGTCTCCAGGACGTCTTTCTGCTGATCGAGGAACGCCGCTCCCAGCGCGTTGGTCCAGTCCAGGTCCTGATCCATCTTGTAGAGCACATCGGGATAGTGGCAGAGCGAGAGCACCGGCGCTTCCCAGGGCTGGTCGCCCAGCTTGGACAGGTCCGGTTTCTCGCGCAGCCAGCGCGCCGCCTGTACGATCTGTATTGCGTAGGTTGAGGCGGGAAGAATCTGCGCCACCAGCACGTCGGGATAGAGCGCGATCGGCGCGACCAGTTTTTCGATCGCCTCCGGCGGCAGGCCGGTTCCCACGGGCGGCGAAGCGCCGGCATCAGCCGGCGGCGGCGTACCCTGCGGCGGCGTCTGCGCCGCGGCGACGGTTGCGAGGAGCGCGACGCCGACCAGCGCGGCAATCGATGTTCGCATGTTCATGGCAGTCCTCCCGAAGAATCGCTCGCACTCACGCGGCCGGCGGGTTTCCAAATCATTCCGGCAATACGAGCGTCACGATGAATCGCATGCTCCAGTCCGGCGCGGTCGCCGGACCGTCGAACCAGTATCGCCCGGCAACGCCGAAGCTGACCACAGTTTACCGACTTGTTACGACTTGGTTGACACTAGCCTGCACGGGCACGGTCCACTGGTGGTCGAGCCAGTCGTAAGTCGCCGGATCATCTTCCATCAACAGGAGCGGGGCGGCGCTCAGCGAAAGCGATGCGTCGGAGTCCGGCTCGAATGGGTCAGCGGCACGTTGCTGCGAAATGGCTTGAAACGACGAATCGGCAAGGAGCGGCGCAAGCGGAAGGGCTGTCAGTCCAATGTCCAGAAAGACGCTGCGAAAGCGGTGAGACTTTCCCGGCACCTCAAAGCCCTTGAGCCCGGCTACCCCCCTCTAACTTATGAGAACGCTATCCCGACAGGCTGCAGCAGCGCATTATACCCCAGCCGGACTCGCGGGTGCGTCTCATAATCCTCGGCGCGCCCAAATTCGGTGCACCGCACTACTTACATTTCCGCCCGGCGTGTGAACCGTTGGTTGATACCCCCCTCCGGCACAGGTAACATCCATAGAGGTGAATCGCCGTCGAGTTTGAGGGAGTCTTCTCAGCAGCCTGCCGCGGATCGCGCCCAAACCTCGGCGCCATCCGCACGTAGCACCACAGCGGGGCGAAATATCGCAGCCTGGCGCGGCCGCACCCGCGCCGCCGCGGTCGCCGACGCAGAGGCCGTCGGCCCCCGCCGACGAACCGGGAGAATGATCGGATGAATGCACGATCCAGCCATTCGGGCGGGTTCCATCGATGGATGTCGGCCGCGCTGCTGCTGATTCCGGCGCTGGCCGGCTGTGAAACCATGCCCTTTGTCCCGGGCGCCCAGATCGGCGCGACCCAGATGCACGACCAGCCGAACTACACCGTGCAATTCACCGTCGCCGATGCGGTCACCGATCCCGCCAGCGTCACCGGCGTGAACTGGGTCTTCGGCGACGACATGGGCTTCGTCTCCGGCGGAACGGTCATCAACCACCGATACAACGCGACCGGCAGTTTTGACGTGACGGCCTACGTCTTCGCGAGCGACAATCTGCTCGGCACGCTGACGCGCAACATCACCGTCTTCGCGGGCCAGCAGGCCACCGCCCCCAATCCCTCCGACGGCGCGACGGGCGTGGCACTCAATGCATCGCTTTCCTGGACGGCCGGCGCGGGCGATCCGCAGCATGACATCTACTTCGGCACCGATTCCGTGGCGGTCGGCAACGCGACCTCCGCCAGCCCTGAATTCCAGCGCCGCCAGTCCTCGACCAACTTCTCGCCCGCGTCGCTGGCGGGAGGGACGACCTATTTCTGGCGCATCGACGAAGTGACCACCGCCTCGACCACGAAGGGGCAGGTGTGGAGCTTCAGCACCATCTCCGCGCCGGGTCCGATCGCCAACGCCGTGCCCGCCGACGGCGCGACTGGCGTATCGCTGACGATCGTGCTGGACTGGGACGCGGGCTCGAACGCCGCATCGCATGACGTCTACTTCGGCACCGATCAGGCCGCGGTGACCAGCGCCGTGACGAGCTCTTCGGAGTTCCGCGGAAACATCACCGTGTCGCAGTTCGACCCGGTCGACCTGATGGCCGACGTGCAGTATTTCTGGCGCATCGACGAGCGCGGCACGGGCGGCGTGACGAAGGGGGCCACGCGCTCCTTCCGCACCGAGCCGCTGCCGGGCGCCGCCACCAACCACGCCCCCGTCAACGCGGCGACGGGCATCGCGCTCGACGTCGTCCTGACCTGGGACGCCGGAACGAACACCACGTCGCACGATGTCTACTTCGGCACCGACGAAACGGCCGTCAACGACGCCGGCACCAACAGCGCCCTCTTCCGCGGCAACCAGGGAGATACGGATTTCGATCCGGACAACCTGCTGGCCGGCATCAACTATTTCTGGCGCATCGACGAAGTGAATTCGGCCGGCAAGACCAAGGGCTCCGTCCGACGATTCCGCACCGCTCCCGCGCCGGGCGCGGCGACCGATCCCGAACCCGAGGATGACGCGCTCGCCGTGTCGCTCACGCCGACGCTGACGTGGGACGCCGGAACCAACACCACGTCGCACGATGTCTATTTCGGTGACTCCTTCGCCGAGGTGAACAACGCCACCACCAACAGCCCCGAATTCCAGATGAACCAGCCGGGCACGATGTTCGCCGTGGCCGGTCCGCTCGGCATGAACACCGAGTACTTCTGGCGCATCGACGAGCGCGGTCCGGGCGGCGTGAACAAGGGAACCGTCTTCAGCTTCACCAGCTTCGACAATCGCGCCGCGTCCGATCCCGACCCGGCGCATGACGAGGATGACGTCGCCACCAACTCGGTGCTCACCTGGACCGCGGGCGTCGGATCCATGACGCACAACGTCTATCTCGGCACGAGCGAAAATGGCGTGCGCGACGCGAATACCTCCTCGGCCTCGATTTTCCGCGGTAACGTCGCCGGCGCGATGTATGCGCCGCCGTCGCTGGATCCGGGCGTCGAGTACTTCTGGCGCGTGGATGAGGTCGGGATGGATGAGACGATCAAGGGAGTCGTCTGGAGCTTCGCCACCGCGCCGACACCGCCCGACAAGGCGGAGGATCCCAACCCGATCATCGGCGCGACCAACATCGGCATCACCCCCACGCTGAGCTGGACGGCGGGCGACCGCGCCACCAGCCACGACGTTTACTTCGGCACCGACATGAACGCGGTGATGAATGCCAATCACTCGAGCGCCGGCATCTTCCGAGGCAACCGCACGACCGCCAACTTCAATCCCGGCACGCTCACCCGCGCCGTGACGCACTACTGGCGCATCGACGAGGTGAACGACGCCGGCACGACCGCGGGCGACCTCTGGTCCTTCACCACGATTCCCGAGATTCCCACGAAGATTTCCAATCCATCGCCCGTGGATGGTTCTCAGAACCGCAACATCAACGCGCCCGACCCGAACCAGACCGTGCTCGGCTGGACCACGGGAACCGGAACCGGGCCGATCTCGCACGACGTCTATTTCGGCACCGATCAGGCCGGCGTGACCAACGCCACGCACGCTTCCGCGCTCTTCATGGGCAATCAGCCGGGCGTGACGTTCAACCCCGGCGTGCTGACGGCGTTCACGACCTACTACTGGCGGATTGACGAGGTGAACGCGGGCGGCACGCGCAAGGGAGACGTGACGAGCTTCACCACCGCGCCGACGCCGGTTGCCGCGTCACTGCCGTCGCCCGCCGACACCGTATTGAACGTGGCGCTGCCGGTCATGCTTTCGTGGACCTCCGACATGGCCGTGACGGGTCACGACGTCTACTTCGGCACCAACCAAGGCTCGGTGATGTCGGCGACGCGCACCAGCAATCCGCAGTTCCGCGGCACGCTGGCGGCGGGCAACACCATCTTCGGCGACGCGATGGGGGAGACCTTCGGCGTCCCCATCATTGGCGTAGGGCAATACTTCTGGCGCATCGACGAGGTCGGGCCGGGCGGCATCAATCGCGGCGCGGTCTGGAGCTTCGTCACGGCCCAGCAGGCGCCGGGACTCCCCTCCAACCCGCAGCCCGCTAACGGTCAACAGAGCGTCACCACCGCCGCCAACGCGCTGAGCTGGACCGCGGTTGGCGCGGACGAGTACCGCGTCTATTACGGAACCGATCAGACCATGGTGACGAACAAGGACATGGCGGTCGATCAGGGGCCGACGACCGACCCGACGATCACGACCGCCGCCCGCGCCGCCAACACGACCTACTTCTGGCGCGTGGTCGCGACCAACGCGGTCGGCAGCACCGACGGGCCGGTCTGGTCGTTCAAGACGCAGTAGCGACGCGCGATTCTCTCACCCAACGGGAGAGAGAGAAGCGCCCTCACCCCCTGCCACCGGGAGAGGGGGAATTGCTTCGCCCTCTCCCCTTGAGGGAGAGGGGGCAAGCGCGACCAGTCCCAGAGGGGAGTTGGCTCAACCTCCCCTGATCCTCATTGAACAAACCTCCCCTCGCCCCTCCTTGAAAAGGAGGGAAAAAAATCGGGTGGCTCGTCCATTGCGCGGTTCGTCATTCTCGATAGATTCGTCATTCACGATAGGTTCGGCATTCCCGCGCCATCTGTCATTCCCGCGAAAGCGGGAATCCAGAATGAAACAAAGCGCCCTCACCCCCTTCGGGCTTCCTATTCGGTCGCCCTCAGTCTCCCACGGGGAGAGGGAGAAGAGAAGCAGCCCTCACCCCCTTCGGGAGAGGGAGAAAAACATGGCGATCATGCCACCCGATCATGAAGAGGCCGGCGCGGAGTCACGAGCGATGTTTGCCCGCGCGATCGCGGCGTTGCGCCGCCACATCGCCAGCGTGGCGCGATCGGTGGCGCGCCCCTGCGTTGTGGCGCGATGGGCGTCCGCGTCCCAGGCGAGCACCTCGTCGAGTCGCGGATTGGGATCGTCATCCGTACGCGGCGATGCATCGGCCGCGCCCGGGGCGACGGATCGCTCCAAAGTGATTCGCTCACCGAGTGCGAAACGCGGCTCGCGCGTGGTCGGCGCGTCGCGGTTGAAGGGGCAGACCTCCTGACAGATGTCGCAGCCGAAGATCCAGTCGCCCATGCCGGCGTGCAATTCGCCCGGGATTTCGCCGCGATGCTCGATCGTGAGATATGAGATGCAGCGCCGCGCGTCCATCTGGTAGGGCGCGGGAAAGGCCCCGGTCGGACAGGCTTCCAGGCATCGCGTGCAGCTTCCGCAATGGTCCGCCGCAGGATGGTCGGGGGCGAGATCGAGCGTGAGCAGGATCTCACCGAGGAAGAAATAGGAACCGAGCGATTCGTGCAGCACGAGCGTGTTCTTGCCGATCCAGCCGACGCCGGCCCGGGCGGCCAGCGCCCGCTCGACGATCGCCGAGGTATCAACGCAGACGCGCGCCTCGAAGAGTTCATCCATCGCGCTTCGCAGGTCGCCGAGCAATCCCTCCAGCCGTTCGCGGACGACGACGTGATAATCCTCGCCCCATGCATATTGAGCGACGCGGCCGCGCGGAGCGCCATCCGCCGGCAGCGCGGAAGGCGGCTGGTGATAGTTGACCGCGACCACGATCGCACTGCGCGCGCCAGGCAGGAACCGGGAGGGATCGTGCCGTGACTCGCGGCGGCGATGCAGGTAGCCCATCGTGCCCGCCATTCCGCGCTGAAGCCATTCGAGCAGGTAATCGGCGCGGTCGATCGGGCCAAGCGGCGCAATGCCGCAGCGGTCGAAGCCCTGTTGCTCGGCGAGTTGCTTGACGCGCTGCGATCGTTCCGTGGGAGTCACGTCGGTGCGTCTCCGGAAGGGGGCGGCCGCGCGACCGCTGCAACGGGCCGCTCCGCCCCCTATGATAGAGCCCTCACGAAGGAACCCCATGGTCTTCAATCACGACTGGTGGCACGGCGGGGGCTACGACCGCCAGCTTCAACTGGCCAAGTCAGCCTGCACGGCGAACCGTTACCCCGACGCGGGGACGACTGATCCCGCATCGGCGGCGACCTCTCCCTCGACGGAGTTTCTCCGCGCGCTCGAGACGCGCACGGTGATTTATCTGCGGGATGGCTTCTCCTATGAAGTGAAGCGGCTGATCGTGTCCGGCGCGGCGAGCTTTCTCTGCTTCGAGTGTGCCCCGACCGAGGAGGCCTACCGCGTGGGGGCGTTCGTGGTCTGCGTCGCGTTCGAGGAGATTCAGCGGGTGGAGGTCTTCGCGGTGCACCCCACCGAGCGGCCGGACGAGACGCCTGCGATCAAGGGCTTTGGCGGAGCAGGACTTCCGCCCGGCGGCCGCGGAGAGGATCGGACGCCCCGGCCGGACAATCGCGATCTGGATGCCGCTCCGCAGCCCGAAACCGCGTGAGGGGCGGGTTTTTTAAGCGTTGACGCACTTGGGACCCCTGTTTCAGGGGATTGATACCGGATGTCGACTGCCATGGAGATAGATGCGATGAATCGGCGAGCAACGGCACTTGTGTTCGGGTTGATTCTGGCCCTCGGCGCGGCCGCGACCGCACGCGCGCAGGAGGGCAGCATGGTGGCCGTGTTCAAGCTGACCGGTCCGCTTGCGGAGGCGCCGCCCCCGACCGATTTCGGCGCGCTGCTGGGAGGCGGCAAGCAGACCAACATGTTCGAACTGCTCCGCGCGCTGAACAAGGCCCGCAACGATGACGCGGTCAAGGCGATCGTGCTGGAGCTGGACGAGGCGGCGCTGGGCCTGGCTCAGGTTCAGGAGCTGCGCGCGGCGATCAAGAAAGTCCGCGACGCCGACAAGGATGTCTGGGTTTATGGCGAGGCGCTCGGCGGCGGCCGCTACCTGCTGGCCTCGGCGGCCTCGAAGATCGTCCTGATGCCGCACGGTGACTTCACGCTCACCGGACTTTACGGCGACTCGTCGTACTACAAGAACATGCTCGACAAGATCGGCGTGCAGGCGGACATCATTCACATCGGCGACTTCAAGTCGGCGGGCGAACCCTTCTACCGCACCGGCCCCTCCAAGGAAGCGGACGAGCAGACCAACCGGCTGCTGGACGGCATGTTCGAGCAGATGATCGAGATGGTGGCCGAGTCGCGGCAGATCGACCCCGCGGCGTTGCGCAGCCTGATCGACCGAGGAATGATGAGTCCCCGGGAGGCGGTCGAGGCGAAGCTGGTGGACGAACTGATGTTCCGCCAGGACTTCAACGCCGCGCTGAAGCGGAAGTATGGCAACGACGTGAAGCTGACGCGCAAGTATGGTCAAAAGGATGAAGCCCACGAAGTCGACCTGAGCAACCCGATGGGCATGTTCAAGCTCTTCCAGGAAATGATGGGCGGCGAGACGAGCGAGGCGGAGAAGCGTCCCGCGATCGCGGTGGTCTATGTCGAGTCGATGATCACCTCCGGCAAGACGCAGGAAAGTCCATTCGGCGGCGGCCGCAGCAGCAGCGGGTCGGACTCGGTCGCGAAGGCGCTGGACAAGGCGCGCGAGGATGAGAGCGTCAAGGCGGTGATTCTGCGCGTCGATTCGCCCGGCGGATCGGCGGTCGCGAGCGACGTGATCTGCGAATCGCTGGTGCGCTGCCAGAAGGAAAAGCCGGTCGTCGTCTCGATGGGCAACGTGGCGGGCAGCGGCGGGTACTACGTCGCGTGCCAGGCGGAGACGATCTTCGCCGAGCCGACCACGATTACCGGTTCGATCGGCGTGGTGGGCGGCAAGATGGTGACGCGCGGCCTGTGGGACTGGGTCGGCATTACCTCGCACGAATACAAGCGTGGCGCGCGGTCGGATGTCTTCAACACCAATCGCCCCTTCAGCGAGGAAGAGCGGACGATGATCCGCGACATGATGCTGCGGGTGTATGGCGACTTCAAGGAGCGCGTAACGACCGGGCGCGGCAAGAAGATCAAGCAGGAGCTGGAGCAGCTCGCCGGCGGGCGCGTCTATACCGGCAAGCACGCGCTGGAACTGGGGCTGGTGGACAAGCTCGGCGGACTGGCCGACGCGGTGCGCTTCGCGAAGGAAAAGGCGGAGCTGGACAAGTTCGAGTTGAAGGTCTATCCGGAGCCCAAGTCGCTCGGCGACATGCTGCGCGAGGCGTTCGGGCAGGAAGAGAGCGGCGAAGAGGCCGAGGCGCGCGTCGGCGCGAGCCTGACGGGATTGACGCGGCTCCTGCAGAGCCCGGAGTTCCAGGCGGTGCAGGCGGTTGATCCCGCCAGGGCCGCGGCGATCGGGCAATTCCTGAAGATGGTGGAGACGCTGGGCCGCGAGCGCGTCCTGATGGCGGACCTGGCGATCCCCGTGATTCGGTAGCGGTCGTCGCTACGCGCCGGGATAGTTGAGAACCGAATGGATCGGATGGGGGGCGAGCTTCTGCCGCCCCTTCAGGCCGGCGAGTTCGATGAGAAAAGCGATCCCGACGATCTGTCCGCCCGCGGCGGAGACCAGGTCGACGCAGGCCTTCATCGTGCCGCCGGTCGCCAGAAGATCGTCGACGAGAATGACGCGCGACCCCTTCGGGATCGCGTCTTCATGCATTTCCAAGGCATCCTCACCATATTCGAGGTCGTAACGGATGGTGCGCGTCTTGCGCGGCAGCTTGCCGCGCTTGCGGATCGGGACGAACCCGGCGGAGAGATTCCGCGCAACGGTCATGGCAAAGATGAATCCGCGCGACTCCGCGCCGACGACGAGGTCGACGTGCGTGCTGCGGAAAGGCTGCGTGAGGAACTCGACCGCCATCGAAAGGGCCGCGGGGTGGGCCAGCAGCGGCGTGATGTCCTTGAAAAGGATGCCGGGCTTGGGGAAATCGGGCACGTCGCGAATGAAGGCTTCCAGATCCTTCACGCCGGTGAATTCCAGCAGCGGGGGCTTGTCCTTCACGTTCGGTCCTTCCCTGCGGTCCTGCCGCGGCGGGGATTGTATCGGCGGATGGCAGCGCGTCGAATCGCTGGGCCGGGGTAGGGGTTTCCAGTTCCGGCCTGGATTCCAATCTGGATTCCCGCTTTCGCAAAAATGACGAAATGGCCGCGACGCATGGCTGCCACAACGGCGGACGTGCCATCCGGTTGCTTCCCTCCGCGCGGCGAGCCGGGCGACCCTGCTTCAAGCAGCGTCACGCAGGTAAGATGCTCCCATGCGCGCGATCCTCCGGGCCATGCCGACGATGCTCTCGGTCCATTCGGCGCTCATGCTGCAATACCGGGGCGAGATCATCCTCTGGGCGGTCTGGGGCGTCGTCTATCCGGCCGTCTCGATGGCGATGTGGCAGGCCGCGGGCGGCGGCCGACCCCTGGCCGGATACGGCCCGGGAGACATCTCGGCCTACTTCCTGCTGACGATGGTGGTCGGCCACGTCACGACGGCGTGGGACATCTACGAATTCGGATACTTCATCCGAAGCGGGCGACTCTCCGACGCGCTGCTGCGGCCGATGATGCCGCTGTGGGAGAGCGTGGCGTCCAACATCACCTATAAGATCATCACACTGATCGTTCTGGGGCCGATCTGGCTGGGGTTCTGGTGGTGGTCCGCTCCCCGGATGGCGGGAACCTGGAGCGATCTGGCGGCGGGATCAGTCGCAACGCTGATGGCTGCGGCGCTGACCTATGTCTGGGGATACGCGGCCTCCATGCTGGCCTTCTACATTACGCGGATGGAAGGATTCGCGGAACTCTATTTCGGCGTGACGCTCTTTCTGAGCGGGCGGTTTGCGGCGATCGACTGGCTCCCCGCGCCGGTGCAGTGGCTGACCTGGATGACGCCCTTCCGCTGGTCGCACGCGTTTCCGGTCGAACTGCTGATGGGGCGGCTGAGCGGCGGCGCGATCGCGGCGGGTTTCGCATGGCAGGCGGTGTGGCTCGTCATCGGGGTGATCGTGCTGCGTTTCGCCTGGGCGCGCGGCATCCGGCGCTACGGCGCGGTGGGGGGCTGAAGATGCGCGTGGCCCGGCTCTTCTGGATGATGGTGCGGCTGAGCCTGCAGAACGATGCCGCCTACCGTCTCGATTTCTTCGTGCAGTTGTTCAATGCCCTGACGCACACGGCGTCGATGCTGCTGGGGCTCTGGGTGGTCTTCCATAACACCGACAGCGTCAACGGCTGGTGCGCCGCGCACATGCTCGTGCTGATCGGCGTCTTCCGGCTGATGTCGGGGGTGATCGCCCTGATCATCGCGCCGAACATGCGGCAGCTCATGGAGGACGTGCGCGCGGGAACGCTGGACTTCGTGCTGCTGCGGCCGGTCAACAGTCAGTTTCTCGTGAGCGCGCGGCGGCTGTCGGTGTGGCGCATTTTCGACGTGCTGATCGGCGCGGTGGTGGCCGTCGTGGGCACACTGCTACTGCGCGGCAGGCTGGAGCCGGGGGCGCTGGCGCTCTTCGTGCTGATGCTGACGGCCGGGGCGACGATCATGTACGCGATCTGGCTGGCGCTGGCGACGCTCTCCTTCTGGCTGGTGCGCGTGATGAATCTGGAGATGATCTTCTGGAACGTTTTCGAGGCGGCCCGCTATCCCGTCTCGATCTATCCGCCGCCGGTGCGGTTCGCGCTCACCTACGTGCTGCCGGCCGCCTTTGTCGTGACCTTCCCGGCGCAGGCGCTGGCAGGCGGCGCAGGGGATACGGTGCCGCTGCTGAGCGCCGTGGCGATTGTGTCCGCCCTCGTGATCGCGCCAATCTGCCTGGCAGCGGCGAGCGCCTTCTGGCGGTTCGGCCTGCGGCGATACAGCGGCGCTTCGGCGTGAGAGTAGACTGTTTATGAGATGTTCGGATTGGTCATAAAGAGTGACGGCTGAGAATAGGGCAATGCGAACACCGACCAAATTCTTAGGGAGCAAGGATTTCCCAGTCAAGATCTACAAATATATGGAGCGTAAGTATGCGGAAGAGCTTTGTAACTATGGAAAGATTAGAGTCTTAGGGTTGCGGTCCTATGAGTCTGATCCGGGCGAGGGAAGCCTGTGTTGCGATATTGACCAATTATCTTCAAAAGATGTTCAGCACAACAGTTTAGGCCGTGACACGATTCTGAGAAATCTCGATCCAGCCATTTCGGGTTTAGAATCTAGTCCGGGCAGTGAGTTCGAGAACTGCACAATTGAGACGTGTGTTCCCAACTGGATTGTCTATTGTGCATCGACTGAAAAATCCCACAAAACAATGGAGGCATGCGATTCGCGGTACGATTCCTGTGTTGAAATTAGCAATATTTCCGGCTTCGTAAACCAGCTGACTATACAGCTTGCGAAAGTGACAAAAGAGTCAGGAAGTATTGATAGTTTTGCAGGATATTGCACTTATCTGGAACGGAACTTTCCTATCAGACGCAGTCCTCCTGCGCAGGGAGTGGAAATTGCGTTCGTCAAGCCGCCCACCTTTGAAGCTGAGCACGAGTACCGGATTCTCTGGAAAGTAGAACTAGAGTATGGCGCGGCTCGTTTCATCGAATCTCCAGAAATTTGTAAGTATTGTCGCTTGATTGAGGTCCCCGCTTAATTATTATTCTTGAGTGACGATCGCCGAATCGATCCTCTGGTTGGATGTTGATGTCACATGTCCGATTCGAATTCCAACCTCCGGAAACTGTTGCCGCTCATTGGCTACGGTCGATCCAGCTTCTACCAAACATTTTCCTTCTCTGATCCTTTTCCTCGTTTGCAGCGAACGATTGCGATCCAGTATCGTGGCGGGCCGACAAATAGAGGGCGCTGGTTAGGTTCCCGAGGCGAGACCGATCGGCGGGCCGAACAGGGTCTGCCGCGTCATCATCTTTCATGAGGAGTCTTCCGCATGGCAGGGGCAGTCGACACGTTCATGGCGGGCGTGACCGCACGGAATCCGGAGCAGAAGGAATTCCATCAGGCCGTTCGCGAAGTCGCCGAGTCGCTCTTTCCGGTGATGGACAAGCACCCCGAATACCGCAAGGCCAAGATCCTCGATCGGATCGTCGAGCCGGAGCGGGTGGTGATGTTCCGGGTCACCTGGATGGATGACAAGCGCGAGGTGCAGGTCAACCGCGGCTACCGCGTGCAGTTCAACAGCGCGATCGGTCCCTACAAAGGCGGCCTGCGTTTCCATCCGTCGGTCAACCTGGGAATCATCAAGTTTCTCGGTTTCGAGCAGGTGTTCAAGAATTCGCTGACGACGCTGCCGATGGGCGGCGGAAAGGGGGGGTCGGACTTTGATCCCAAGGGCAAGAGCGACGAAGAGGTGATGCGCTTCTGCCAGGCCTTCATGGGCGAGCTGTATCGTCACATCGGCGCGGACACGGACGTGCCGGCGGGGGACATCGGCGTCGGCGGACGCGAGATCGGCTTCCTCTTCGGGCAATACAAGAAACTGGTCAACCGCTTCGAAGGCGTGCTGACCGGCAAGGGGCTGAACTGGGGCGGCAGCCTGATCCGGCCGGAAGCGACCGGTTACGGGCAGGTCTATTTCGCGGAAGAGATGCTCAAGTCGCGGAACGAGTTGATCAAGGGAAAGACCTGCGTCGTGTCGGGCTCGGGTAACGTCGCGCAATACGCCGTGGAGAAGGTGCTCCAGATGGGCGGCAAGGTGCTGACGATGTCCGACTCGGATGGTTTCATTGTCGATGAGGAGGGGATTGACGCGGCCAAGCTGGCCTACGTCATGGACCTCAAGAACGTGAAGCGCGGCCGGATCAAGGACTACACGGCAAAATATGCCAAGTCGCACTACCAGACCGTGCAGCCGGGACAGAAGTGCAACCCGCTCTGGCAGGTGAAGTGCCAGGTGGCGCTGCCCTGCGCCACGCAGAACGAGATCAACGCCGAGGACGCGGCTAACCTCGTGCGCGGCGGCTGCCAGTGCGTCAGCGAAGGGGCGAACATGCCCTGCTCGATCGAGGCGATCAACGTCTTCCTCGAGAGCAAGTTGCTCTTCGGTCCCGCCAAGGCGGCCAACGCCGGCGGCGTGGCGACGTCGGGGCTGGAGATGTCGCAGAACTCGATGCGCCTGAGCTGGAGCCGCGAGGAAGTCGACCAGAAGCTCCACAACATCATGAAGAACATCCACGCCAACTGCCTGTCGAAGGCCGAGAAGTATGGCACGCCGGGCAACTACGTGAACGGCGCGAACATCGCGGGCTTCCTGAAGGTCGCGGATGCGATGCTGGATCATGGGCTGGTGTAATGCATCGAAGCGTGCTGTCGGGCCGAAAGACTCGACCCGCGGAACGAAAGAACGGATATGCTGGATCGGCACGGCGCGCGCAAGCGGTCGTGCCGATTTCTTTTTCGGAACCTCCCTCCAGGGAGAGGCCTTGATCTTCTCCCTCTCCCGGTGGGAGTGGGCCGGGGTGAGGCGATTTTCTCCCTCTCCCGGTGGGCGACTGAGGGTGACCGATAAGGGAGCCCGAAGGGGGTGAGGGCTTCGCGATGAGTGAACCGACGCCGCGCAGCAACGCGACCGATCTCGATTTCCACTTCGGCGGCTTTCACAACCTGATGCCGAACCGGATTGAGTCCGTGCTGCTGGTCTGCAGCCTGTATGAATCCTTCATTCTGGAGGAGGAGGGGCTGGTCCACGAGTTGGTGGCCGCGGAGACGATGGATCAGAATCTCAGCCGCCCGCCGCGCATTCAGCGCGTCTCCACTCCGGGCGAAGCGATGGAGCGGATTGCTCAGAAGCGAGTCGATCTCGTGATCGCAATGACGCGGCTGGGCGGCCTGGGGGTGGATGAATTCGCGCGGCGGGTCAAGCGGGTGCAGGGGAATCTGCCGGTGGCGGCGCTGCTGGACAGCCCCTACGACCTGGCGCGTCATGCGGGACTGCGCGAGCGGAGCTTTGTCGACCGTCCCTTCCTATGGAACGGCGACGCCCAGATTCTGCTGGCGATTCACAAGCTCTTCGAGGACCAGTTGAACGTCGAGCATGACACGCGCGTGGGTGACGTGCGCGTGATCATCCTGGTCGAGAACTCGGTCCGCTTCTACTCCTTCTACCTGCCGATCATCTACGCAGAACTGATGAAGCTGACGCAATCGCTGATGCGCGAGGGGATCAACCGCAAGCAGCGGCTGCTGCGGATGCAGGCGCGGCCGAAGGTGCTGCTGGCGACGACCTACGAAGAGGCGCTGGACCTCTACCGGCGCTACAGCGCCAACCTGCTGGGAGTGATTTCCGACATTCGTTTTCCGCGCGCGGGCAATCTCGATCCGCAGGCCGGGCTGGACCTGGCGCGGCGCGTGAAATCGGACTCCCAGGATGTTCCGGTGCTGCTCCAAAGCTCCGACGCTTCCTATTCGAAAGCGGCGCATGATCTGGGCGCCTGGTTCGTGCACAAACGCTCCGAGCGGCTGGAACAGGAGCTGCGGAGCTTCATGACCGGCCACATGGGATTCGGCGCGTTCGTCTTCACCGCGCCCGACGGGCAGGAAGTGGGGCGGGCGGAGGATTTGCGGCAGTTTCAGGAGGCGCTGGCGACGGTCCCGCTGGAGTCGGTGGAGTATCACGCGCTGCACAACCACTTCAGCAACTGGCTGATGGCGCGTTCGGAATTCGAGATGGCGGCGCGCATCCGGCCGAAGCGAATCGATGACTTCGGCTCGGTGCAGAGGGTGCGCGACTACCTGATCGAGACGCTGGCGGAATTCCGCCAGCGAACGCACGGCGCGCTGATCGCCGATTTCACCCCCTCCAGCTTCGATGACGCGACGACCTTCGCGCGGATCGGCCGCGGCTCGCTGGGCGGGAAAGGGCGCGGCCTGGCTTTCATTCACGCCCTCCTCGAACGCAACGGCCTGCGGCGGAAATATGAGAACGTCGTCATCACCGTGCCGCGCAGCGCCGTGATCGGCACGGAGATGTATGACCGGTTCCTGGACGAGAATCATCTGCGCGACCTGGGCGAGGATGCGGAGGACGCGGAAGTCGCGCGGGTCTTTCGCGCGGCGCGGCTGCCGATGTCGATCCTGCCGGAACTGACCGCGCTGCTGAAGGCGGCGACCTATCCGCTGGCGGTGCGTTCGAGCAGCCTGCTGGAGGATTCGCTCGATCGCCCCTTCGCCGGCATCTACAGCACGTTCATGATTCCCAATAATCATCCGAGCCTGGAGACGCGACTGGGGCAGCTCTGCGACGCGATCAAGTTCGTCTACGCGTCGGCGTTCAGCCGCGGCGCGCGGCGTTACCTGGAAGCGACCGGCCATCACGCGGGGGAGGAGCGGATGGGGGTGATCCTTCAGGAGCTGGTGGGCTCGGGGCAGGGAGACTGCTTCTATCCGACTTTTTCCGGCGTGGCGCGATCGTTCAATTTCTATCCGACGTCGAACATGCGGCCGGAGGAGGGAGTGGCCCACGTGGCCCTCGGGCTGGGGCGGCAGGTGGTGTCGGGGCGCGAGTGCCTGGTCTTCTCTCCCGCCCATCCGCAGGTATTGCCGCAGTTCGCGACAACGGCGGAGTGGCTCGAACATTCGCAGCGGGATTTTTACGCGCTGGACCTGTCGCGGCCGGACGCGCCGCTGTCGACCGACGAGTCGGTGAACCTGGTGCAGTTCGACCTGGAACGCGCGGAACGCGATGGCGCGCTCGATTCGCTCGGTTCGGTCTATTCGGCGGAAAACGACGCGCTGTATGACGGCATCCAGAGGCCGGGCCCGCGCCTGGTGACCTTCGCCCACGTGCTCAAGTCCAACGTCTTTCCGCTGGCCGAGATCCTGAACGAACTGCTGGCGATCGGGCGCGAGGGAATGGGCTGCCCGATCGAGATCGAGTTCGCGGTGGACATGACGCAGCGTCCGATGCGATTCGGGTTTCTCCAGATCCGGCCGATCATCTCGGATGAGGAGCAGGCGGACGTCGAGGTGCGCGACGCGGAGCGCGACCTGGAACGCGCGCTCTGTTTCAGCCGGCGTTCGCTGGGCAACGGGCGGCGGTCGGACCTGTATGACGTGGTCTACGTGCGCCCCGAGACGTTCGATTCGGCGCACACGCAGGAGATCGCCGCCGAAGTGGGGGCGATCAACGAATCACTGCGGAAGGAGGGTCGCACCTGCGTGCTGATCGGCCCGGGGCGCTGGGGGACCTCCGATCCGTGGCTGGGTATTCCGGTCGCGTGGGAGCAGATTTCGCAGGCGCGCGTGCTGGTGGAGACGACGCTGGATGGCTTTCTGATAACGCTGTCGCAGGGAGCGCACTTCTTCCAGAACCTGACCTCTCTGGGGATCGGCTACCTTGCGGTGGAGCCCGCCGCCGATCAGGGGACGATTGACTGGAACTGGCTGCGGTCGCAGCCGGCGTTGGAAGATGGGCCATTCGTGCGGCATGTGAGGCTCTCCCGGCCGCTGGGGGTGCGGCTGGACGGACGGTCGCGGCGCGGGGTGGTATTCAAGCCGGACGCCTCGGAAGCCGGCGAGCGGGATTGACGCGGCGGGGCCGGTTTCGGACGATGCACGGATTGCCCTAACTCCATTTGAGGCCGGGGAGCGAAAGATGTCCCAACGATCCAGCTACGAGATCGCCTGCGAGCAGTTCGACCATGCCGCCAAGTATCTCAATCTCGATGACGGCACGCGGCTCTTCCTTCGCCATCCGAAGCGTGAACTCTGCGTGAATTTTCCGGTGCAGATGGATGATCGCTCGGTGCGGATGTTCACGGGCTACCGGGTGCATCACAACATCGCGCTCGGCCCGACCAAGGGGGGAATCCGCTATCACCCCTCGGTGACGCTGGATGAGATTCGCGCGCTGGCGATGTGGATGACGTGGAAGTGCGCGGTGGTGGGAATTCCCTTCGGCGGGGCGAAGGGAGGCGTGGTGTGCGATCCGAAACAGATGAGCGCCACCGAAATCGAAAACATGACGCGCCGCTTCGTCATGGAAATCTCGATCATGATGGGGCCGGAGCGCGACATCCCCTCGCCCGACGTGAATACCAACGCGCAGACGATGGCATGGATCATGGACACCTACTCGATGTTCCAGGGCCATTCCGTTCCCGCCGTGGTGACGGGCAAGCCGATTGAGATCGGCGGCTCGGTCGGCAGCGTGGAGGCCGGCGCGCGGGGCGCGCAGTTCTGCCTGCGCCGCGCGTGCGAGCGGGCCGGCCTGTCGATGGCGGGGGCCAAGGTGGCGGTGCAGGGGTTTGGCGCGGCGGGCACCTTCGCGGCCCAGTTCCTGCACGATGACGGCGCGAAGATCGTGGCGGTCAGCGATTCGGAAGGGGGCATCCACTGCGCGACGGGGCTGGACCCGCGCGAGGTGATGGCCCACAAGCAGAAGACCGGCAGCGTGCTGGGCTTCAAGGGTTCCGACAAGCTGAGCAATGCGGAGTTGATCGAACTGAACTGCGACGTGCTGGTTCCGGCGGCGATGGAGCTTCAGATCACCGAAGCCAACGCGCCGCGGGTTCGCGCGAAGATCGTGGCCGAACTGGCCAACGGCCCCACGGAGCCGGCGGCGGACCGCATCCTGGCGGAGCGCGGGGTCTTTGTCATTCCGGACATCCTCTGCAGCGCGGGGGGCGTGACCGTCTCCTACTTCGAGTGGGTGCAGGGGCTGCAATCCTTCTTCTGGGACGAGGAGCAGGTGACCGGCCAGTTGCAGCGCGTGATCGACCGGGCCTTCGACCAGGTGACCGACACGATGGACAAGCGCCGCACCGATCCGCGCACGGCAGCGCTGATGCTGGCGATCGACCGCGTTTCCAAGGCGACCCGCATCCGGGGCATCTTCCCATAGGAGCGCGGCCGCGCATGAATCCGCCGCGCTTCGAAACGATCTGCGTTCATCACGCCGAGGAGCCGCTGCGCTACGAGGGAGCGGCGAGTCCCCCCATTTTCCAGGCCTCGACCTTTCTCTTTCCCGACAGCCAGGAATTCGTGACGCGCGACCGCAGCGGCGCGACGCGCTATGACTATTCGCGCACCGGGAACCCGACCACGCGCATCCTCGAGGAGAAGCTGGCCGCGCTGGAAGGGGGCGGCGCGGCTCGGGCGTTCGGCTCGGGCATGGCGGCGATTTCGGCCGCGATCCTCAGCGGCGTGCAGGCCGGCGACCACATCGTCTGCATCGACACGGCGTATGGTCCGGCGCGGCAGTTTCTCGACCACTACCTGCCGCGACTGGGCATCACGACGACCTACGTCGGCGGAATCAGCGTTGCGGAGTTCGAGCAGGCGTGCCGCCCGCAGACGCGCGTGATTTACCTGGAGTCTCCCTCCAGCCTGATCTTCGCCGTGCAGGATCTGGCGGCCGTCGCGGCGATGGCATCGTCTCGCGGCATCACGACCATTTGCGACAATTCCTACAGCGCCGCCTATTTCCAGCAGCCGCTGCGGCACGGCGTCAATCTGGTCGTTCACTCGGGCACGAAATATCTCGCGGGTCACAGCGACGTCGTGTGCGGTTTCGTCGTCGGCGACGCCGAGCGGATGCAGCGGCTGGTCGCTCACGAAGGAGTGCTGCTGGGCGGCATTCTCGATCCCTTCGCGGCCTGGTTGACGCTGCGCGGCCTGCGGACGCTTGCGGTGCGGCTGGAGCGGCACCAGTCGAGCGGGCTGGCGATGGCGCGAATGCTGGAAATCCATCCGAAGGTCGCGGCGATTCATCATCCCGGGCTGGCGACTCATCCCGACCGAGAGATCGCGCGGCGGCAGATGTCGGGCACAAGCGGCATGTTCTCCTTTGAATTGAAGGAGGGGACGCGCGAACGCACCTTCGGTCTGGTGGATCGGCTGAAGTACTTCGGCATCGGCGTCAGCTGGGGCGGATTCGAAAGCCTGGCGATCCCGGTGCGGCTGCATCGGCCGAGCGAGCGCGAGGGGCGCTGGGGGATCCGGCTGAGCGTCGGCCTGGAGCATCCGGACGATCTGATCGAGGACCTTCAGGCGGCGCTGGCCGCGAGCTGAGGGGAAAAAAAAAACGATGGCGAAACGAAAGCGGAAGCATCCGGCGCGGAAGAGCCCCACCGGCTACG